>Ga0302230_10000389_pt1 | contig 40137 bp, 33 predicted proteins | sample II_Palsa_N2_1_FD_193523 | JGI IMG/M metagenome (GOLD analysis project Ga0302230, IMG submission 193523) | Peat permafrost microbial communities from Stordalen Mire near Abisko, Sweden - II_Palsa_N2_1 | ecosystem: Environmental > Terrestrial > Soil > Palsa > Peat permafrost | place: Sweden... | reverse complement strand
GGCGTTTGGTATTTTCGGGTATCTTTTTAAAAGATTGCTTGGCTAGTTGCAATAAGCCTGGAGCAGACAAATGTTTTTTCATATGGGGTTGTGTAGTTTTCATGGTATTTCCTCCATTTGTACAAACCCAGTTTACGAAAAATATTTCCTTCAGTCATCTGGTTTCTTGAAAAATACAGCTTTTTATCACTCGGCGGGAATCACTGACACACTTATCAAGATCATGCTGCAAAAAAATAAAAGGGGCAACACCCACTCAATAAGCTGGGCCATTTTATTTTATCCGCCAACACTTTTTAGTTTTTCAGCTTAATTTTTCCACAATGCTACTTTTCTCTCTGCAGCGATTCAGTCATAATGCAATCTTAAGATAAGGAGAAAGTTTTTATGGAAAAGGCAAGCTTTGCAGCTGGCTGCTTTTGGCATGTCGAAGATCTGTTTTCGAAAGTGCCCGGGATCTTCAAGACTGAAGTTGGCTATATCGGTGGTCACACTATCAATCCCAGCTACGATGATGTTTGTGCTGATCTCACCCATCATGCTGAAGCCGTATTGCTGGAATTTGAGCCGGCCAAAGTGACTTATGATCATTTGTTAGATATTTTCTGGGAATTACATGATCCCACCACTTTAAATCGACAAGGTCCCGATATCGGGAGCCAATATCGATCTGCCATCTTTTGCTATAGTAATGACCAGCTCATTGCGGCTCAAAATTCAAAAATGAAATGGCAAAGTTCAGGAAGGATCCAAGGAACCATTGTTACAGAAATTTTAATGGCACCCGATTTTTATCCAGCCGAGCTTTATCATCAAAAGTATTTGGCCAAAAAACGCGGTAGTTGTTCGGTAGATACTAAGTTCTAGTTTAGTGTTTTTTTCATCCCGAGCACAAGCAAGGGACCTCATGTTTTTTTAAAGTCATCATAAGTAAGTGACACAAACAATAGCTTCTGGGAAATTATCAAACGTCGTCACTGCCAATTTCATAATCCATTGCATTTAAAATACTTTTTCACCAAAAATGAGAGGATACCTGAAAATGTCGACCTTTTCTAAAAACGCCCGATCACGACGGTATCAAAATAGCGAAATAGCTGATGCGCCCTATTGTGGTTTAGATTTTGGTACCAGCAACTCTACTTTAGGATTGATTCAACATCATCAGCCTGTTTTGGTTAATTTGGAAAATGATAAACCCTTGCTGCGCTCAGCTATTCTTTTTGAACAAGAACGGGTTATTTTTGGGTGCCGAGCCATAGATGAATATTTGGAACTTTGTGAAGGTAGGCTACTCGTCGCTCTTAAAAGCATTCTGGGTTCCTCCACCATGGAGGAAACCACCTATATTAATGGCAAACAAATATCCTATAAATCTATGATTGCTTATCTCTTCAGACATATGAAAGAAAAAGGTGAACAAGCCATTGATGCCAATCTGGATAAAGTAGTGATAGGACGCCCGGTGAGGTTTAACGACAACAACGATAACCTCGATAAAAAGGCCGAACAAACTCTTGAAGAGATCGCAAAAGCCGAAGGCTTTAAAGAAGTCGCCTTTCAATTTGAACCCATTGCTGCAGCACTGCATTATGAACAAAGCTTAAAAAAAGAAGAAATTGCTTTTATTGCCGATATTGGCGGTGGTACCTCGGATTTTACCGTAATAAAACTTGGCGCCAAGCTTTCAAAGCCTGACAGAAATTCTGATGTTTTGTCGAACGAAGGCATCCATATCGGTGGTACCGACCTTGATAAATCTTTGAGTCTTTATGCTATTATGCCGCATTTGGGCCTGGACACCACGATGAGGGGTCTTACCAAAGATTTGCCAGTGCCAAGTTTCATTTATCATGAATTAACCAGTTGGCATAAATTAAATACTTTATACTCAGAAAAAACCATTAAAGAAGTGACAACGCTTTTGATGCAGGCTTATGATAAACCCAAAATATCTCGATTGTTGTCTGTGCTAAAAGATAAATTGGGCCATAAAATACTTAACACCATCGAGATTTCTAAACGTGCTTTAAGCGAAACTGACTTGGTGCCAGTTAATTTAGAATTTATTGAAAAGAATTTATCACTATTAACTTCAAGGCATGAATTTGAAAGCTGTATTGAAGCAAGACTACAGTCTTTGAAAAAAGTCATTGATTTAACCATTGAAAACTCTGGTTTAAAAAACAACCAAATTCATTCCATCTTTCTGACCGGCGGAACCGGGCAAATTCCAATCATTCAAACTTTAATTAAAGATAGCTTACCTCAAGCACGCTTTATTAAAGGTGATATTTATGGCAGCGTGGGCTTGGGGCTCACACTGGATGCGCAATCCAGATGGCAATGAAAATCCAAAAACAAATACAGTGTCCTTACCTTATCCCGACCTTTATTCTTAAGAGAGGATGGCCCAGTGGATCAATAAAGCTGCCCATAAAGCCCGGATACTTTTTTAAGACAGATCACAGATCTAACCCGTTCGATGACGCCCTAGCTAAAGATAGCACGGGTCAATAGTTATGATTTTTTTTGATCTCTTTGCTCTCTTTCAAATCGTCGCGGATGCTTGTGGGCAGCTTGATGTATTAGCCTTTCTTCTTCGATGATTTGTTCTCGTGGTTGAGTGGCCAAGTCTTCTTTTACATCGGTTGGTATATTTTGGCTAGGTTTTTTAGATTTATCTGGCATAGTTGTCTCCTGCTGATAAGTTTTATGGCTTCACCTATTTTTTATAATGGGTCATTTTAGGCTAAGCCTAACTTATCAGAAGGTCAAGCAAACAGAGACAGAACATTAAGCAAAGCAGTAAAAGAGGCTAAAAGCAAACCGGGAGCAATACTTTTTTAAAATATTGCCCCTCCTAATGGAGCTTAGAGATTAATTTTTTTGCTCATCTTTTAGTTCTTCAACTTTGTCTTTAACAGCCTCTTTGAGATCAACAGCTTTTTCTTTGCTATGCTCTACCGCATCTTTAGCAATATCTTTCAGATCAGCCGCTTTATCTTTAGCCGCATCAACACCCGAACTTATTTTATCTGCAGCCTTGTCCTTTAACTCAGTTGCTTTTTCTGTGGTTGCATTCATGCCGGAGTTCACTTTGTCCGCAGCCTTGTCTTTTAACTCAGTCGCATTTTCTTTTACAGCATCTTTCATATCTGAGGCTTTTTCTTTAGCAGCGTCTAGAGTAGATCCCGCTTTTTCTGCTGCCTGATCTTTTAGCTCAGCAGCTTTATCTTTTGGGCTGTCTTTTAATAAATTTTCGGCTTCTATTTTTATATCGGCTGCTTGTTCTTTGATAGATTCAACAGCGTTATGAGCCTTTGTTTTTAGATCTTGTTCATCAGAGCCAGATTCATGGGTTTTCTGATTTAACAGCAGAAATCCACAAATCGCAATGCCGATGGCGAAAATAATATTTAAAAGTTTCTGGTTCATAGATTACCCCTTAATCATTAACAATAGCAGGTTTGATTTTTATAAAAATCATACTCATCACCCTCAGAATATACCATAATTTTATTAAATTAAAAAATGAAGGTAGCCATCTAAAAGGGTAACAGCTCAGCCTAAAACAAGCCGAGCAACTTTGTCAGATTTGGGTACCAAGCCATAAATAAAAGTATCAACACTGCGTGCATATTTGGCTTGACTATTTAATTATTAATTAAATTATACAAAAGCCTTATCCTGAAAACAGTCATTTTATAATAATTCACCAACAATTGGGCTTTTAACAACCTGTCGCGACAGGTTGATGAGCAAAGCTTTTGGGCCCTGCGCTTAAGCTGGCTTTATAACGCAAAGTATTTTTTTATGCTATGATGGACAATTAACCGTAACAAGGGTGTTTAAAAATGACGATTCAAAAAGCCAAAGGAAAGTCCAAACCAGCTCCAGCCAAATTATCTAAAGAAATTAAAGAAAATATTATCAGCCTCGTTGATAGACGAAACAAGAAGATTGAAAAACAATTGGCTTCAGCGGTGAAAGAAATTCATAAACTTAAAGCCAAACATGACAAATTAATCGCAATTAAAAAGTCCGTGGCAGGCAAAAAGCCAAAAATTAAAGTTAAAGCTTCAATGGTTAAAGCTAAAGCCAGCAAAAAATCCAAAGAAGCTAATAAAAGACTGTTAAAATTAGTGGATTAACCTAAAAGACGCATAGTATAGAGAAAAGGGGTAAAAGTTTAATCTTTACCCTTTTTTTAAGCTATCGATTGGTTTTTGTGCCTCATTTCTTAAAACCTGGTCTACTATCTATTTTTCAGACTAAACCCATAAAACAGCCTCGAAAACACGTGTTAAGTAACCAAATCTGATGCATAAGGGAATAAAACAGGGGTGCCCCCTGTATGCCAAAATAAAATAGTATCGTTCTTTGTAAAACGACCTTTTTTAATCATATCTATCAATGCACCAAAAGCACGGCCAGAATAAACCGGATCTAATAAAATTCCCTCATTTTTTGCTAACAAATGGATAGCATTGCGCTCTAACTCACCGACTATTCCATACCCTTTCGCATAATCATAGTTAACGTCAAAGTCTTCACTGCTGTACTGCTTATTAACCAGAATTTTGCTAGCAGTCTCATTCGCCAAATCAACCAGTTGATCTTGAAATTGAACTTGATGCTGCACATCAAAATCCACACTGATCCCCATAATTTTCCCTGAGAACTTGATCAGTTCTGCTCCTACAACAAGCCCTACATGCGTGGCCCCAGAACAAGACGCAAAAATAACATGGGGACTAGGACTTTTAAGCAGTTCTAACTGCTCTTTGAGCTCTTTCATGGCATTCACATAACCAAGCGCCCCAAAAGCATTGGAGCCTCCATAAGGGATCGTATAAGGCTTATAGCCACGTGCCAGAACATTTTTTGCCAGTTCTTCAAGGCTGTTGGGTTCATCTTTGTTATCTTGCCAATGAATGTGAGCCCCTAGCAAATTATTTAACAGCAGATTGCCTTCAAAAAAATGGACTGGGCTGCCCCTCAATAATAATTCACAACGTAGGCCCATTTGGGCAGCCGCCGCAGCTGTTTGCCGACAATGATTGGATTGCATGGCTCCAGCTGTGATGATGGTATCAATGTCAGACTGTATGGCTTCACCGAGCAAATACTCCAATTTGCGTGTCTTATTGCCACCTAAAGCCAGTCCCGTTTGATCATCGCGTTTAATTAAAATGCGCGGCCCAGCTAAAATTTGAGTCAATCGATGCAATTCTTGAATAGGGGTTGGCAAAAATGCAAGCTGAGCCCGTGGATAGAGTTCTAGATCCATGATTCTCTCCAAAAATAGGGTTTAATTATATTACCCGAATAAACCGGGTAGCAATGCATATATTAATGGGAACTAGTCTGTTTAATAGGAGTCTTACTATATAGATCAACAAATATCTCGGAATTGCGTCACCGCGCACCCAGGTGCCAAGCTGCTTTAGCTGGCACTTTTTTTTTTGGTAAAATTTTAACAGTGAGTTCATGGCCACAGCCGTCTTAAATGGGAATAGAAAAGACCATAGAAAATCGGGATCAGACTGCAAATTTGCATAGTCATTCTAAGGGTAGGATTCAAAAAACACGGCTTGCAGCGATTAAAATAAAATTTTTCAGCTGGTAGCACTTTCAAATTGCACCAAACGCCCAGGCGCCACCCGACCATCGTCCAAAATCTTGCCTATACCCATAAATTGATCTTGTTCATCGTAGAGAGCAATTTCCAAAGACTGGCTAGCCTGATGATTGATGCGCACTGCTTGACCCCGGCGCAGATAAAATAAAGCTGTTTCATTGACCGAGATTTTAGGCCAACCTTGTAATAAGCAATCTATCGGCCACAGATGCCGCATCAAAGCCGCTGGATCACATTGTTGTAATTCATCCAAAGTCAGCAACTGGGGCGCTTTAAAAGGCCCTGCTGCAGTGCGGCGCAGTGCGGTTACATGAGCACCACAACCCAGTCGTTCACCGATATCTTCGACCAAAGTGCGAATATAAGTCCCTTTGCTGCAATGAACATTTAAAATTAAGCTGTCTGGCCAGTGCTGAATGAGTTTTAAATCATAAATATCGATAGGCCGTGGTTCACGAGGTATATCGATGCCCTGGCGTGCCCACTCGTATAAAGGCCGACCTTGATGTTTTAAAGCTGAATACATAGAAGGAATTTGCAGGCTGGGGCCACGAAACTCTTCTAAGACAGCTTCAATATTTTCTTCGGTAAAATTTACCAGTGCTCGAGTTTCAATAATGCGGCCTTCAGCATCTGAAGTATCGGTTTTTTCCCCAAGCTTGGCTGTGACCGTATAGTGTTTATCAGCTTCCAATAAAAAGCGGGAAAATTTGGTTGCTTCGCCAAAACAAATCGGCAAAAGGCCCGTTGCCAGCGGATCCAGGCTGCCGGTATGACCGCCTTTGGCTGCAGCATAGATCCGCCTAACAATTTGTAAAGCCGTATTGGAACTTAAGCCTAAAGGTTTATCGAACAAAATAACCCCGTGAATATTTTGATAGATGCGGGGCATTTTTTGAGATGATTTTTTTTTCAGCATGTTATTGATAATAAAGGTTTTATTCGTCAGCAGACTCGGGATTATCTAAGGCTTTATGGATAAGGCGCCCCATACGATAACCTTCCATAACAGATTTATCGTAATAAAACTTAATTTTAGGTGTCGTGCGGGTATGTAAGACTTTGGCTAAATGACTTCTAAAAAATCCCACCCCTTCGTTAAGTCTTTCTAAGGTGGTTGCTAGTTTTTCTTCTTCAAAAACCGTTATAAATACTTTTGCATAGAGCAAATCTCGAGTCAGCTCAACGCTGGAAACTGTCACCATACCCACACGGGGATCTTTAAAATTTTCTTGTATTAAGCGTGCTACTTCACGCTGGAGAACATCGGCGACCCTACGTGAGCGATCAAAATCTTTTGGCATCATCATTCTCTTTTGATTTTCGGCAAATGCCAGCTGCCTTGCAAGACAGTTGGCCCAGCCAACGCATATGGCGAATAGCCAGGCAGCAAAAACTTAACTTATTTCGCGGGCTACTTCTATGGTTTCAAATACTTCTATTTGATCACCCAGCTTTACATCATTGTAGTTTTTCACCCCAATACCGCATTCCATGCCATTACGGACTTCATTCACATCTTCTTTAAAGCGACGTAAAGATTCAAGTTCACCTTGGTAAATCACCACGTTATCACGCAATACGCGAATAGGGTTGCCTCTTTTGACGGCACCTTCGGTAATCATACAGCCGGCAACAGCACCCAGCTTGGGCGAACGGAATACATCCCGAACCAAAGCCACACCCAGTATCCGTTCTTTAAATTGAGGGCCTAATAGACCATTGATGGCACGTTTAATTTCATCCACCACATCATAAATAATACTGTGATAATTTAAGGTAATGTTTTCTTTATCAGCGACCTTTCGAGCAGTGGCATCGGCACGAACATTAAAGCCAATCAGCATGCCCTGGGAAGCCATCGCGAGGTTCACATCAGATTCATTGATCCCGCCAACACCCGAAGACACAATTTTAACTTTGACTTCATCAGTGGATAAACCTTCTAAAGCTTCAGTCAATGCTTCAGCAGAACCCTGTACATCCGTCTTTAAGACAATTCGTAAAGCTTTGTGAATGCCCACTTGCTGTAAAGCTTCAAAGAAGCCTTCCAATTTTGTCGAATGCTGACGTGCAAGCTTGGCTTCGCGATGTTTGGTTTGACGAAATAATGCAATTTCTCGAGCTTTACGTTCATCAACTGCCGTAATAAAGATATCACCTGCTGCAGGTGTGCCCGATAAACCCAAAACTTCAACCGGCATTGAAGGACCCACTGCAGTGACAGCTTGGCCCCGCTCATTGATCATGGCACGGACTCGACCATATTCTAAACCGGCCAACAGAATATCACCCTGCTTTAAAGTACCGCTTTGTATCAAAACAGAGGCCACAGGTCCCAGGCCACGATCGAGACGCGCTTCAATCACCACACCCTTAGCAGGACCCGTTACCGGAGCTTTCAATGCCAGCATTTCGGCTTGTAAAATAATGGCTTCTAAAAGTGCATCAACACCCTGACCTGTTTTTGCCGAGAGAGGCAAGAACATGGTGTCACCACCCCAAGCTTCTGGTATTAAGCCCTGAGCCGATAGTTCGTGGTTAAGCCTATCGATATCAGATTCACCTTTATCAATCTTATTGATGGCAACGACCACAGGAACCCCTGCAGCTTTAGCGTGTTTCACAGCTTCAATCGTTTGGGGCATCACGCCGTCATCTGCTGCTACCACCAAGACAACAATATCGGTACATTGGGTACCGCGAGCTCGCATAGCTGTAAAAGCTGCATGCCCTGGTGTATCTAAAAAGGTAATAGCTCCACGCTCGGTTTTAACATGGTAAGCACCAATATGCTGAGTAATACCACCGGCCTCACCAGCTGCCACTTTGGCCCGGCGAATATAATCTAATAATGAGGTTTTACCATGATCCACATGTCCCATCACCGTCACAATAGGTGCCCGCGACAAGAACTCACCACCATGGGCTACATCTAAAGCCGCTTCTAAAGCATTTTCTTTAAGCATTTTTGCAGTATGCCCCATTTCTTCTACAACCAAAGCTGCAGTACTCTGATCGATAGTTTGATTAATGGTGACCATCATGCCTAGATTCATTAAGTTTTTAATAACTTCAGCGGCTTTAACTGACATTTTTTGTGCCAATTCTGCAACCGTAATGGCTTCTGGCAAAGCAATTTCTTTGATCTGTGGAGCGGTTGGCTTTTCAAAAGCATGACGTTTAGGCAGCTCATTGTGTGAAGAGCGTCTAACGGGAACTTCTTTGTTGTAGGTTCGAGCCTTGGGTTTAGCTCGACGACGATTGCGGGCGGCGGCATCTTCGTCTTCTTCTTCTTCACCAGCTGGCGCTATGGCCGCTAATATAGGTGCCTGGCCTTTGCGCCATTTGCCGGCATCTTTCGCAGGCTCTTTGACACTGCGTTTAGCACCTTTACGTGATTCTTCATCTTTAATAGCCAAAGCACGCGTCGGTGACGCTGGTCCACGCTTGGCTTTCGCGTCCTTTTGATCTGCATCCACCGACAAGGGGCTATCCACTGGGATCTGCGGAACAATCGCAGTCTCTTCGCTTAAGATCGGTTCTTGGACGGTTGGGGCTTCATCGAGAATTTTTTTATTTTCGGCTTTATCAGCAATGGCTTTGGCTTTAATGGCCTCAGCTTGCACTTGAGCTTCTACGACACTTTCTTCTTCAAGATTGATAGCACCGGGTTCAGGCTTCACATAAACATGGCGTTTTTTACGCACCACACTGACTGTTGTCTTACGACCCGTGGAGCTGGTAACTTTAATTTCGCTGGTGCTTTGACGGTTTAATGTCAATCGAGTACGTTCGGACTTACTCGCAGCAGGCGGCTCACCATTTAAACGCATCAGCAGCGTTTGTTTTTGTTCATCAGAAAGCACAGCCTGAGCTTCAGCAATTGCTAAAGAAGCTTGCTCATCCGCAATGGACATGCCAGAAGACCGCAATTGGTCAAGTAGGGGTTGCGGCGAAATCTTTAATAACTTTGCTAATTGCTCGACAGTGATACCTGTCATAAGACCTCACTTTCTATTTTATTCATGATGCCCTAAGACCTCTGTTGCTTAGCTAGAGGATATAAGACATACTTTAAGTTCCTAAACATACTACCGAGGGCACTCGGGAAGTTAAGCTTATGGACTGATGCCTAAAAGCACAGATTGAAGCAAGAACCAACCCGTTAAACATCGGGGATCCTACTGCCTTAAGGCAGAGGTGGATGTCAATCGGCTTCAAACCAATGAGCCCGAGCTGCCATAATAATTTTTGCAGCCTGCTCTTGGGTAACGACAATCTTTTCGATTAAGTCGTCAACCGCAAGTTCCGCTAAATCTTCTCGATTAATAATCCCTTGCTTGGCAAGACTTGCAGCCATTTTATCATCCAGGCCCTCAACTTCGAGCAGCGTAGCATCCGGTTGTGGACCTTTGCCTAGCTTCTCTTCCAAAACCAAAGCTTGGGTCAACAATGAATCTTTTGCTCGATTGCGCAATTCATTGATGGTTGCTTCATCTAAATCTTCAATTTCTGCTAATTCATGTATAGGCACGTAGGCCACCTCTTCTAAACTTGTAAAACCTTCTTCAATTAAGATATCGGCAACCTCGCTTTCAATGCCTAACTGTTCCATAAACATTCCTTGTAAGCGCGCCTGTTCCTGATCTCTTTGTTCACTGGCTTCCGACGCACTGATAACATTCAATTCCCAGCCCGTTAAAAGGCTGGCAAGGCGCACATTTTGACCATTACGACCAATTGCCTGTGACAAATGCTCTTCAGAGACTGCGATATCCATCGTTCGGGCATCTTCATCGACGACTATGGACACGACTTCAGCAGGTGCCATCGCATTCATGACAAATTGCGCAGGATTATCATCATAGAGAATAATGTCGACTCGTTCGCCGCCTAATTCATTTGAAACAGCTTGTACCCGAGCCCCACGCATGCCAACACAGGCACCCACTGGATCAATTCTACCATCGTTGGTTTTAACCGCAATCTTCGCTCTGATCCCAGGATCCCGAGCAGCACTTTTCACTTCAATAATGCCTTCACCGACTTCTGGAACTTCAAGCTTGAACAGCTCAACCAGCATATTGGCTGCAGTACGAGATAAAGTCAGTTGCGGACCTCTGGATTCCATACTGACATCAGACAGATAAGCGCGCACCCGATCGCCAGGGCGAAAAGCTTCCCGAGGCAACATATCTTCTTTTCGCAGCAAGCCTTCAGCATTGCCACCCAAATCGAGAATCACACTATCCCGAGTGGTTTTCTTAACCACGCCGGTGATCAGCTGATCAATTTTAGCTTCAAATTCTTTAACAATTAAAGCACGTTCCGCTTCACGGACTTTTTGAATAATAACCTGTTTAGCAGTTTGTGCAGCAATCCGTCCAAACTCTATGGATTCCATAGGCTCTTCAATAATATCGCCTACCTCGGAGTGACTCTTTTTCTTGCGGGCTTCACTTAAAGGTAAGTCCTTTAATGGAAATTCAAGCTCAGCATCGTCGCTGGGATCAGGAACCACAGTCCATATACGGAAGGTATCGTAAGTTCCAGCTTTGCCAGAACCTTTTTCACGGTAAATATGTACCCGCACTTCAATGTCACTACCATATATTTTTTTGGTGGCCATCACCAAAGCTGCCTCTAAGGCTTGAAATATAACCTCTTCAGAAACACCTTTCTCATTAGAAACGGTATCGACAATGACTTGTAGCGGAATCTCTTTATTCAATTTGCTGCTCATGTCTTTTCAGCCTCGCCTTTCTTCAGCTAATCCCACTCGGGCACCACACGCATTTCTGCGACATCTGCTACAGAGATTGTGATCTCTTGCCCATCTACCAAAATGTGTAACTGGTCTGGTAACATCACCGCTTGCAGCCGCCCTTTTATATAGCGGGGCTGTATCGCAGAAGCTTCTAAGGCCAACGACAACAGTTTACCAACCTGTGCTTGACACTGTTCAATCGTAAACAACAACCGATCCAACCCAGGGGTGGATACTTCAATAGCATAAGTTTCCCCAGCTACAGTCAAAACAGACTTAAGCTGCTGGCTTACCTTTTCACAATCGTCTATCGAGGCCCGGTTACTCGTTCCCTCGGAAGCTGACTTATCTATAAACACGCGCAATAGCTTGCTGCGCCCATGAGGAAGGCACTGAAGACCTTCAAAAGTATATCCGAGGCCTTGTACGACTGGAGCGACTACTTGTTCTAAACTAAGACGTCGTTGCATGATCACAATCCACAAAGCAAAAATGGGCATAAAGCCCATCTACACTCCTTATCTTTAATCTAATCCTCAGCTAATGCAACCTCTCGCTTAAGATCCTCTGAACTATCAAAAGGAGACTTAAGGGCTGGTGCGCTTAGCCTAAAAACTAAACTAGCAAGCAGTATACTTAGCAAAAAGCCCCAATCAGGGGCTTTTAACTTAAATTGGTAGCGGGGGTAGGATTTGAACCTACGACCTTCGGGTTATGAGCCCGACGAGCTGCCAGACTGCTCCACCCCGCGTCAAGAATTCAATAATACTCATTTTCAGCTGCCACTGCAAGCCTTTTAAAGCTACGCGGCAGCTGGTGAGAAAATCTCTTGGACCAGGTCCGGGGAGCTGGGGCTGGCAATAGAGTATTTCTTTAACAGCTTTTCATGTCCTTTCAGGACCCGTTCTTTTTCAAGGATAATTTTTAAATCGCCTTCTAAAAGAATGCTATGATAAGCAGATGGGCTCAAGCTGAACGCTTGAATCACATCCTTCATAGAGCGGATCTTTTGGCCATTCACTTCTTTAACAATTGCATTTTGCAAGCCTTGATAGCCGGCATTGAGTTCGTCGGCCAACACCCTATTTAAGAATACCAACTCATGGCGCTCTTTGGAAGGTTGGCCATAAATAAATTCATAAACCAAATTTGTGGGCGCGGCATTCTGCCAATCATTGCCCCAGCCTTGTAAATAATTTAAGGTTAAAGGCTGAAATACCAAACCACCAAAAACATAATAGGTAGGGACTTTATCATATTCGGTAAAAGGAACCAGGCGCTCTGAGCCCACGCGGTTCTTCAGAGGCACTGAGAGGGTTTCAACTTGTTTATTACGCAGAATTTTAAATGAAATACTTTCACCAATAAAATGTCGTGAAATCAAGTAATCAGCGCTTAAACGTTGTTGTTCAAATAAGACCGTACCATCATTAAATATAGGAATACCATCGACAGCTAGAATGATGTCATTGATCTGCAAGATCCCAGCCACTGAGGAAAAAGGGTTGATTTGTGCAATGCGAATACCGGTATGTTGAGAACCCATATGATAATAATTGCGCAAATCAGCATTTTCCATGGATTGAATGGTGAGATCTAAGGTTGGAAACCCTGCATAACCGCTTTGATGCACGCTGTCTTTTAAGAAATGTTCTACCACAGGCAAAGGGATCATATAACCAATGTTTTGTCCGCCCCAAAATGACTGATGGACCACACCGACAACTTTATTTTGCGATAATACTGGGCCGCCGCTATTGCCAAGATTAATCCCAGCATCAATTTGCTGAATTAAAAGGCGAGCGCCACTGTGAACATATTCTTGAGTTTCAACCCGTGAGACGATGCCTTCGGTTATCGATAGTTCTTCCCCGCCCAAAGGAAAACCGAATACCGTTACCCGTTCGCGGCTTTTTGATAAATGACCAAATTTTAGAGCTAAGGAATCATCAAAGAATTTAGGATTTTCAACTCTTAAGACTGCCAGATCACAATCATGGCCAATGGTTTCGACAAAAGCGGTATAGCGCATCGCGTCGTTGGCCAAACGAACCTCAATGAAAACACTGTTAGCGACCACATGGGCATTGGTCAGAATACGGTTGCCAGAAATGATAAAACCAGTACCAATTTGATTTTGTTGAATTGGAGCTTGCCAAGGTGTTTTGTAATTATAAATATTAGCCGTGGTATAAATTTTGACTAAAGACCGGCTAATGTTCTCTTCAGCTTGGGCTAAAGTTGCCAGAACACACAGAAAGAGACCCAACCAAAAACGTTTTACCATATCATCACCCAACCTAGTTTCTTATATAAGCGCCCATTATACCTGTTTCGGCCTTTACTTGCTGTTTTACTGCAACTGACCTCACCCAGCATTTCCATAGAAAGACGAATAACTTTTATCAGTTGCTGGCCAAGCTGGCAAATAAAATAAAAATTTACAATAAACCAGTTTAAAACTAAGAACAAAAGTGCTGAAAATTTCTAATAAAAATCATGTAGACAACCAGCCTTACTTTTCAAAAAATTACCTATTTTCTAGCAATGATAACGCTTGTTTTGCAAAAATAAGCTGTGTTAGAGTTAAATCCGGCCATTATCAGATTAATATAATAGCTAAAGTAAACGGAGGCACCTATGCGGTCGCATCTATCCTTTTGGTTGAAAACTGTAAAAAGCGGCATTTTAGGCCCTACTCAGCCTGTGCCTTCCCCTCTCACTATTCAAACACAGGCAGCGAACTCCCTAGGATCTTTAGAACAAAGCCCTATCTTGATTAGCGATAGGGATAGCAGAACACCCGCACCTTCCCCCGAAGCAAGGTCCTATTCAGTGAAAGATTTTGCAAGATTAATCTTTGATGGAGAAATAATTGATAGAGGCAAAGGGGAAGAACGGGATCAGCAAGCTCAGGAGCTAGGCTTAGAAGAATTAGATTTAGAAATAGCGGAAAAGCCTCTAGAGGAAGAGCCAGAGCCAGAGCAAGAGCAAGACAAAGAATTAGACTTAGTAGATGTGCAAGAAGACATGGAAAGAATGGTCAGCGCCTATCGTGAGAACTACGAGAGCTATGAGGGTTGCTCGACTGCGTCATCTCCTCTTTCCCGCCAGCCATCCTTAACCCATGAGCCGTCTATTCCATTGCCACCACAACTTCCTGAGCCCACTCAAACCATTTTGCAACCTAGCCAAGCCTCAGAGCTCCGCTCAGACAAATGGGCCGGCACAGAGTTCGGCCCCTATCATCAATTTACCAGTACTAAATCTACTACTACTAATAGTTGCGCGGACTATTACCAGCATCATAGCAATGGCTATGAGGGAAGCAGTTTCGTAGCTTGGACTGATATCGGAGATCGCTCAAAGACAAGCAACGTCGACACACATGTTCCTGTCCCTTCTCCAAGGTATACGCCTTGGCTCAGCGCATTGGTGGGAGGAGGCGTAGCAAAAAAGCTGACCAATAATAATATGATACCTATGGGTGAGGCTGCCCCTTTGCTCTGGATGGCCGGCGCAGCCGTGGGTTTTGTTATTGGCAGTTATTTACACAATAATCAACCCTCTCATTCAGGAAAGTCTCATGATACTGCAAAGCTAAAACTACAATAGGAGTCTTCTGTACAAAAGCAAATTTTAATGAAAAAAGTGGCTGCAGGCCTCGATAAGGCCTCCCGGTAATAGGCCTAAGGCCAATAACAATATTCCATTACCGGCTAACAAGCATTTTCCAGACCAAGACATGCCGGCAAGGGTATTTAAAGCATGACCTCGAGCTGGCTCTTCAAAATACATAGTCTTGATAACCTTTAAATAATAAAATGCTGCCACCACAGAAAATACCAGGGCAAGGCTGGCAACCCATAATTGATGTTGATCAACCAATGCTTTTAATACCATAAGTTTGGCGTAAAAACCCAAGGTGGGTGGCACGCCTGCCAGCGATAAAAACACCAACAAAAATATTGCTGCAAGATAGGGTGAACGTTTGCTTAAACCCTGAAATTCTATCAGCAATTCAGCCTCCTGATGTTCTGAGCTTAAAGCCAAGACTCCACCAAAGGCACAAAGACCCATTAAAAGGTAAACCACCATGTAAAAGAAAGCTTGAGAAAATCCTTGCTCAAAGCCGACCCCCAAGGCCAATAATACAAAACCTATTTGCCCGATGGCTGAATAAGCCAATAGGCGTTTTATGTTATTTTGTCCTAGGGCCAAAAGATTACCGATCATCACTGAAGCCAGACCTAGCCACAACAGTGAAGTACCCCAATATAAGTGTGCTGCCGGGAAAGCTTGTTTCAAAATACGCCATAACATGCCCAGTGCCGCAAGCTTGGGGGCGGTGGCTATAAAAAGGGTCACGGTGAGGGGTGCACCTTGATAAACATCGGGTACCCACATATGAAACGGCACCGCTCCCAGTTTAAAAGCCAGGCCTGCGACTATAAATAAAAGTCCAAATATTAAGGGCTCAGACAGAGGGCTTTGCATAGCAATTGCATTTGCCACCGCTACAAAATTCAAGCTTTGGGTGCCGCCATAAATCAACGACATGCCGTAAAGCATTAAACCTGAAGCCAAAGCACCCATCACAAAATATTTAACTGCAGCTTCGCTACCTTGATGAGGCCTTGAGATCATCACCACCATGGCATACAAAGGCAGAGCTAATAGTTCCAAACCCAAATAAGCGCTGAGAAAATGGCTAGCAGAAACCATCACCATCATGCCGCAGAGAGCAAACAAACTTAATACCCAATATTCACTTTGAATTCGGCTATCGCCCAAAATGGCCTGCCGACTATAAAGCCAAACCAGATTCATGCACAACAAAAGACAAATTTTAAGGAAGATTGCCGGTTCATCCAATACAAAAAATGGCTCAAAAGCAGTGCCCAGGTGTTCACCAGCCAACCAAGCTGTTAAAATGGCCGCTGCTAAAATTGCCACTTGCCCCATTAAATAGGTAAAATGCTGTCGAAACTTTGGCAGATATAAATTAATCAGCAGAATAAACGAGGCCATCATGGCAAGCCCAAGCTCGGGGGCGACTCGCCACAATGCATTTTGCATCATCATGCTTATATCCTCTTGTTTAATGACTGCGTGCCGCCATGGCACGAATAAGAATTTCTGAAAGACTGGCTTCATTGAGTTTTAATAAAGGCTCGGGCCAAAGCCCTAGGCACAACACCAGGGCCGCCAATATCATTAAAACGCTTTGTTCTTTGCAGCCTATGTCTTTTAAGCCCATAACCGTAACAGGATTGGTTGGCCCAAACAGCACGCGTTTGGTCATCCACAAGCTATAAGAAGCCCCTAAAATCAAGGTAAGAGCTGCCAGTATTGCCGAGAGCAGCGACATTTTAAAAGCACTCAGAATAACCAAAAATTCCCCGACAAAGCCGGAGGTGCCCGGTAAGCCCGCATTGCTCATGGCAAAAAATAAAAATAAGGCAGCAAAAGCAGGCATCACATTGGCAACGCCGCCATAATCTTTGATCAACCTGCTATGTAACCGCTCATACAAGATCCCAATACAAAAAAACAGAGCGCCGGAAATAAGGCCATGGGAGATCATTTGTACAAAAGCACCTTGGATAGCCATTAAAGCGCTGTCGTGATCTTGGATGGCAGCAAATTTCAAAGCAAATACCAGACCCAAAGTGACAAACCCCATATGGGCAATCGATGAATAGGCAATCAGCTTTTTTAAATCATTTTGCACCAGAGCAACAAAACCGATATACACAATACCAATTAAAGACAAGACAATTAAAAAAGTGCTCCAATGCAAGCTTGCCAGCGGTGTGATCGGCAGAATAAAACGTAAAAAGCCATAAGCGCCCATTTTGAGAAGAATAGCCGCTAAAATAACTGAGCCACCGGTTGGCGCTTCCACATGTGCATCAGGCAGCCAAGTATGTAGCGGAAACATCGGTATTTTTACTGCGAAAGCCAACAAAAATGCCCAAAATAACCAATGTTGGGCAGACTCACTGATGGCTAAACTTTGAAAACTGTTGATTGCAAAGCTCTGTTCAATGGGAACCCCTTGTAAAGCCGCTTGATGATGCAAATATAAAAGCGCTAATAAGAGAAATACCGAACCCAAAAAAGTATACAAAAAGAATTTAACGGTGGCATAAATACGGTTGGTGCCTCCATAAATGCCGATCAGCAAAAATATCGGCACCAACATGGCTTCCCAAAACACATAGAAGAGTAATGCATCGGTTGCAGCCAAAGCGCCGCAAATCAGCCCCTGCATCAACAAAAAGCCTGCCTGATATTCAGCAAAGCTGTCCATCTTAGGATCGGCCATAAAAAGGACAAAAAATGTCATCACATTGGTCAAGACAATCAAGCTGAGTGCAATACCATCTACCGCCAAACTATATTGAGCACCCAAGACTGGGATCCAATGATGGCTTTCGGCCCATTGAAAGACTGCAGCATCTTGTTGATAGTGGCTGATCAGCCAAAGCGACAAGGCTGTTGAAGCGGCACTAAAAAAAACTGCCATAAAACGCGACAGGGTAGCGGGCAGCAGATTTCGCAAGGCCAGTAACAGGCCACCCGCTATCAAAGGCAGACATAAAAGGCAAGTTAACAAAGGCAAGCCCATAACGATTTCCTTTAAGGTAAAGCCAAAGCAATACCGAGCAATAAAGCCAAAAGACCTGCAACCATGGCAAAGGCATAATGGTACAAAAATCCAGTCTGTAAGCTTTGTAAGCGTCGACCGACAAAACCGATACCCTGGGCCGAACCATTCACCGCAAGCCCATCGATCAAACCTTTATCAGCACTTTGCCACAGGATCCAGCCCAAGCCTCTGGCTAGAGGCGCCAGCCCCATTTGATAAAAAGCATCAAAGCCATATTTTTGCTGCAAGACTCGATAAATATAAGAAAAACGACCGCGCAAGATCATCGGCAGACTGGGGAATTGTACATAGCCCAACCAGGCTGTAAAGATCCCGGCCATAGAAAAATAAAACGTAGGCTCGACAAAAGCATCCATGGCATAGTGCCAAGCATTGGGGAAAACCGCTTGTAAATGAGGCAAAGGATTGCTCAATTCTTTAACCCACAAAGCCGGTTGCAGCAAGCCGCCCAATATGGGAGCTGTAGCGACATAACCTAAACCGACGCTCAAGATAGCCAACACCAAAAGTGGCAAGCCAATCATCCAGGAATTTTCATGGATCTGATCTTTAGGGACCGTGGTTCTATCTGGGCCTAAAAACACCACGAACAGCAGTCGAAAACTATATAAAGCTGTGACAAAGACGCTGCTGAGCAAGGCCCAATAACTGATGCGAGCTGCAGGCAAAGTTGATAAAGCGACCGCTTCAATAATCAAATCTTTAGAATAAAAACCTGAAAACAAAGGAAAGCCTATTAAAGCCAAAGAGCCCAACAGCATCACCGCAAAAGTAAATGGCAAATGCTGCCTTAAATTACCCATTTTCCAAATATTTTGTTCATGGTGCAAAGCTAAGATCACACTGCCAGCCCCTAAAAACAACAAGGCTTTAAAGCATGCATGGGTGCATAAATGAAAGATGGAAACCGCATAGGCCGAGGCACCGAGGGCCGCCACCATATATCCCAATTGCGACAAGGTTGAATAGGCAATAATCCGTTTGATATCGCTTTGCACCAAGCCCAAAATACCCATTGAAAAACAGCTGATGGCGCCAATCGTGAGCACCACATTTAAAGCTGTAGCGGATTGCTCAAACAAAGGCGACATTCGGGCTACCATAAAAACACCGGCTGTCACCATCGTTGCCGCATGGATCAGGGCTGAAATGGGTGTTGGGCCTTCCATGGAATCTGGCAACCAGACATGTAATGGGACCTGAGCAGATTTACCCATAGCGCCGACAAACAAGGCTAAAGGGATCACCGTCAGCCAAGCCCACTCTAAATGGGGGCTTAAAGATAAAACCGGAGCTTGAGCCGCAAGGGCAGGAATGGCTTGAAAAACGGTTGGGTAATCCAGACTGCCAAACAGATAAAATACGCCGGCTATACCCAATAAAAAACCAAAGTCGCCGACTCGATTGATTAAAAAAGCTTTAAGATTGGCAAAAACAGCGGTTTCTTTTTTAAACCAAAAACCAATCAACAAATAAGAGACTAAACCGACTGCCTCCCAGCCAAAGAACAGCTGCAGAAAATTATTGCTCATCACCAGCACCAACATGGCCCAGGTAAACAAGGAGATATGACTAAAAAATCTTTGATAGCCCGGATCTTCCTGCATATAATCAATACTGTATAAATGGACTAAAAAAGACACGGAAGTGACCACAACCATCATCACCACGGTCAGAATGTCTACATAGAGTCCCACCTGCATGACCAAACTGCCAATCTGACCCCAAGTGTAAAGGGTGGTTTCAAATAGAGTATGGGGAGTTTGCAGCCATTGACTCAATAGCCAAAGTGACAAGCCCGCTGATATTGCCATGGCGAATAAGGCTAGGCAATGCGAAACTTTTCGACCCAAAACCTGACCAAAAAACCCCGTCAAAATAGCCGCCACCAATGGTGCACCTAAAATAAACAAACTAGCCTCTAAATATGTTGGCATCATCACCCCTTAAGTGTCGCCAAATCATCCACATTGATGGTTCGTCGCTCTCGAAAAAGTACCACCAAAATTGCCAGGCCAATGGCAGCCTCAGCAGCAGCTACGGTCAAAATAAAAAATACCGTTACTTGGCCATGCAGATCTTGAGAATGCTGTGCAAAAGCCACAAAATTGGTATTGATCGCCAGCAGCATAATCTCGATACACATTAAAAAAGTGATCAGGCTTTTGCGGTTAATAAACAACCCAGCAATGCTGATACCAAATAACATCGCAGCCACACTTAAACACGCATTTAATGTCATGATTGCCTCACAGTTTATCAGCATTGGGTTTGGTCAAAGCAACCAGGGTCACGGGCATTTTGACAATCGTTAAGCGCTGGGCCTTGGTGACTTGTTGTTGCTGTGACACCGATTGGGTTTTCCTTTCTCGAGCCCCTCTCACCGTGAGGCTGATGGCTGAAATAATTGCTACCAATAAGATAAAACCCGCAATCTCAAAAGGAAACAGATATTCGGTGTACAACAGTTCACCCAAAGCAATTAAAGGATTTTCTAAAGGTTTGGCATGATTGACTATCTCGGTCTGCCCTTCTCGAGTACAAAGGGTGACAATCAGTCCAACGATTAAAAACAAAGCTGTAGCGCCCCCCAAAGGCAGGGCTCGAGTGAAGGTTGCTTTTAAAGTGCTCAGCTCGACATCCAACATCATGATCACAAACAAAAATAACACCAAGACCGCACCCACATAGACCAAGACCAAGGTGATGGCTAAAAACTCCGCATTCATCAACAACCACAGGCCGGCTACGGCAAAAAATGTCAGTACCAAAAACAGTGCTGAGCGCACCGGATTGCGTGCTGCTACCACCATGCTGGCTGAACCCAAGGCCAATAATGAAAAGCCATAAAAAATAATATCCAGCATCAAGGTTCCTTATCGGTAGCTGCTATCGACATTTCTGTCATGGACAATTAAAGGCTCGTATTGTTCACCGAGGCTCAAGAGCTTGTCTTTGGTCATAATATGCTCACCTCGTTTTTCAAAATGATAGCTATCAAACGAGGTTTCAACGATGGCATCTACCGGACAAGCTTCTTCGCAAAAACCACAAAAAATACATTTAAAGAGATCGATTTCATACACAGTCGTGCGTCTAGAGCCATCTTCACGAGGTTTTGCTTCTATGGTAATGGCCAATGCGGGGCAAACGGTTTCACAAAGTTTGCAAGCAATACAACGTTCTTCGCCATTGGCGTAGCGGCGCAACGCATGTAAGCCTCTAAATCGAGGAGACTTGGGCGCTTTGACTTCAGGATAGGATAGGGTCACTTTGCGCGACAAAAGATGCCGCCCTGTTACCATTAAACCAGATAACAACTCCCATAAAAGGAAACTTTTAAGTATGTGTCTGAGCCAATTTAATATCTTCATTGAAGCTCGCTTTTAAGAAAACCAGGGAGAAACATGGAAATACACCATAAAACTTTCAACGACCAACCAAAACAAAGTAACGGGTATCAAGATCTTCCAGCCAAGACGCATAATTTGATCATAACGATAACGTGGAAAAGTCGCCCGGCACCAAAGAAATACAAATAATAAAGCACTGATCTTCAAAAACAACCAGAGGATCCCCGGTACTTGTTTTAAATAAGGTTCCAAAATCCCAACACCTTCAAAAGGTGAGAGCCAACCTCCTAAAAACATCAAAGCCATCAGACAAGAAACCAAAATCATATTGGCATATTCAGCTAAAAAGAATAACGCAAAACTCATGCCACCATATTCAACATGAAAGCCCGCAACAATTTCAGACTCGCCTTCTGCCACATCGAAAGGTGCACGGTTGGTTTCAGCCAATGCTGAGATGCCGTAGACTACAGCCAAAGGCAGCAGTGGCAACCAAAACCAATGCAAACAACTGCCCTGTTGCGCCAGAACAATTTCACGCAAATTGGTACTGCCTGAAGCGAGAACCACACCGACCAAAGCAAAACCCATAGAGATTTCATAAGCAACCATTTGGGCACTGGAGCGCAAGGCGCCAAAAAATGCATATTTTGAATTGGATGCCCAGCCTGCAATCACAATGCCATAGACCACCAAAGAACTCATCGCCATTAAATACAATAAGCCCACATGAATATCAGCCAATACCCAAGTATCATTGAAGGGGATCACGGCCCAAGCAGCCAGTGAAGGCGCAATCGCCAAAATCGGTGCGCAGACAAAAAGATAAGGGTTAGAGGCTTTGGGCACCATGCTTTCTTTAAAAAACAACTTTAAGCCATCTGCTAAAGGTTGCAATAAGCCAAAAGGCCCAATGCGATTAGGCCCAATGCGCATTTGCATAAAACCGATAATTTTACGCTCAGCTAAGGTGAGATAAGCCACCATAATCATCAAGGGTATAACAATTGCCAAAATTTTAGCCAGCGTCCAAAGTGCTGAAAGAATCACAGCTGTCATGGGTGCGAGGTACTCCGTTCAATTTCTAAATGGGCGTAAGCCGCTCCCAATCCTTGGGTTTCTTTCAATGCTCCGGCCAATACGAGGCTGCCATTCGGAACGAGATCATCGATCACCAAAGGCAATTCTAAAGTGGCATCAGGGCTGCGCAATCTCACCAAAGTTCCATGGCTAAGGCCTCTTTGCAAAGCGGCTTGTGCATTAATTCTAACCGAAGAGCCCCCCGCATCAACACACTGTTGTAAAGCCTCCGCCCTTCTGACTATCGCATCGACGGCATACATCGGCACCGGCGCGATACGCACCAAAGCATGACTCAATGGGATGTCGGCTGCCCTTTGTGCTGGGATCACCTGACTCCAGCTTGCAAGAGCTGCTGTCTTAAAAGTATGCAGTTCTGCCTGTAGCACCGATAAATCGGGATAATCAAAATGAGGCAGATTCAAAAGATTGGCCAATACGCGTAATACTTTCCAGGCCGGACGACTTTCTGCATGAGGCTTCAAAGCTGCGGTAAACTCCTGCCACAAACCTTCAATGTTGATCCAGGTTCCCGCCTGTTCACTGAAAGGCGTGATAGGCAGTAATACATCTGCCACTTTTCTCAGACTAGGACTATCATAAGCACTGAAGGCCACGACCGATTCGGCATTTTCTAAAGCGCGCATGGCCTCGGTGCCATCAGCGGTATCTAAATCAGGCTCAACCCCAAATAAAAGATAGCTCTTCAGATGATGCTGCCAGATCTGTTTGCTATTCAAGCCTAAGCTGACTGTTTTGAGGCCAGCTGCAGTTCGATGCGGTATCGCTCCTAGCCACCATAAACCCGCAGAGTTGGCCCCTTCGGTTAAGACACCAAAACTTGCAGCAGTCGATTCTGCAAGCTCTCGTGCTACAGCTAAGATTTCATTGCATTGGGGATGGTTAAGGGCTAAAGCACCTAAGATAATCTGGCCTTTGGTTTGGGCTTTTAATAAGGATTCCGCCATCAAGGTGTGAGAAACTTCCGGGATATAAGCTTTTAAAAGCTCATTCATGGGCTCTGCTAGATCTTTGGGCTTCAGCCGCAATACCGCCTTTAAAACCTTGGCAAGACCTGATAACAAATCACCGGCTGTAACGATATCTTCAGCCATGACTTTGAAATTAAATTTTGCAGCCACGGAATTGATCACTGCAATCTTGCCACCCATATTGCTCATTTTATTGAGCCGTATGCTGAGTAAGGGTTGTTCTTTATGGATCAGACTGCCCACCAATAAGAGCATCTGCATTTGTTCTAAAGATTGAATACTAGAACCCAGTGAAGGATACAGAGGCCAAGCATCATCTTGGCTAAAATCCTGCATTCTGAGGCGATGATCCACATTATGACAGCCTAAAGCCCGCAACAATTTTTGCAACAAATAGCCTTCTTCTAAAGTGCTATTGGGCGATAATACAGCGGCCAATTGCCCAGCCGCCACAGGCTTGATCGTTTCAAGTCTTAGTTTTACTTCAGCCAAAGCTGCTGACCAAGACACAATCTGCCAATGATTGTCACGCTTGATCATCGGCTGTTCAAGTCTTTCATGATGGAGGGCTTGATAGCTGAATCGGTCACGATCCGACAACCAGACTTCATTGATAGCTTCATTTTCTCTGGGCACAGTGCGCATCACCTCTTGAGCACGAGTATGCAAATAAATATTTGATCCCAAACAATCGTGGGGGGCTATCGAAGGGCGAGAGATCATTTCCCAACTGCGAGCTTGAAACCGAAAAGGTTTAGAGGTTAAAGCACCCACTGGACATAAATCGATAATATTGCCAGAAACTTCTGAAGTTAAAGCCTGTTCAACAAAAGTGCCAATTTCGACATTTTCACCACGGCCCACCGCACCCATTTCACGCAGACCGGCGACTTCGTCACCAAAACGAACGCAACGAGTACAATGAATACAACGGGTCATATCGGTGGCAATTAAAGGTCCCAAATCTTTATCTTGAACGACCCGTTTTGCTTCACCATAGAGCGACAGATCCGGACCATAACCCATAGCCAAATCTTGCAATTCACATTCTCCAGCTTGATCACAGATCGGGCAATCTAAGGGGTGATTGATCAACAAAAATTCCATCACATTGCGTTGCGCTTCTAAGGCGCGTGCTGTATGGGTAAATATTTTCATGCCTGCGTTAACCGGGGTGGCACAAGCTGGCAAAGGCTTGGGTGCTTTATCGACATCTACCAGGCACATGCGGCAATTGGCTGCTATCGATAATTTTTTATGATAGCAAAATCTCGGAATGTTGATGCCTGCGGCATCAGCAGCTTCGATAATCATGGAACCGGCTGCTACTTCAAGCTTTTTGCCATTGATTTCTATGATAATCATGTCGCTGCCACCTTACAGTTCTTATGAAGAACGTGGTATTCAAATTCTTCCCGAAAATGCTTTAAAAAACTTTGCACCGGCATAGCCGCCGCATCTCCCAAAGCGCAAATGGTGCGGCCGGCTATTTTACCAGCGACCCGGGTCAAGAGATCCAGATCTGTCAGCTGTCCTTGACCTGCTTCTAAACGCGCTAAAACCCGAGATAACCAACCAGTGCCCTCGCGACACGGAGTGCATTGACCACAAGATTCTTGATAATAAAAGTGAGAAATACGAGCCAATATTTTAACCAAACAGGTGTTGTCGTCGATCACGATCACCGAACCTGCTCCTAGCATGGAGCCGGCTTTGCTCAAAGAATCGTAGTCCATATTCACATCCATCATGATATGGGCGGGCAAAATGGGCACCGAGGAACCACCCGGAATAACAGCTTTTAAGGTTGCACCATTGAGCATGCCACCGGCCATCTCTAAAAGAGTTTTAAAAGGCGTCCCTAAGGGTACTTCATAATTTCCAGGATTATTCACATGTCCTGAAACACTGAACACTTTCGTGCCGCCATTGTTGGCTTTGCCCATTTCTAAAAACCAGCGGCCACCATTCTGTAAAATCACCGGTACTGAAGCAAAAGTTTCCACATTGTTGATATTGGTCGGTCTGCCGTAGATCCCATAATTAGCTGGAAAAGGTGGTTTGAAACGCGGTAAGCCTTTTTTACCTTCGATAGATTCCATTAAAGCGGTTTCTTCTCCACAGATATAAGCTCCGGCACCGGCAAGATTGTGCAGTTCAAAATCAAAATCTGAACCTAAAATATTTTTACCAATAAGTCCCAACTCTCTGGCTTCAGCTAAAGCTTGTTCCATACGTTGAAAGGACTCTACAAACTCACCTCGTAAATAGTTGTAACCCACTGAGGCATTCATCACGTAAGCAGCGATGGCCATACCTTCAATGAGTTGATGAGGATTAAATCTTAAAATATCCCTATCTTTAAAAGTTCCAGGCTCGCCTTCGTCCGCATTGCAAAGTAGATATTTTTGGCCTGGGGCATTGCGTGAGATAAAGCTCCATTTCAGGCCAGTTGGAAAACCTGCACCACCACGGCCACGCAAAGCCGAAAGTTTTAATTCTTCAATAATAGACTCTGGGGTAACTTTTTCCTGAATAATGCGTCGCCAAACTGTATAACCACCGACACTTTGATAATTTTTTAACGACCAAGGTTGGTCGAGATGTAGGGTTCTTAAACAAACTTGATTCAGCATGCGCTACTCCAAAGCATCCAGGATGGCATCTACTTTTTCCAAAGTAAGCTGCTCATGATAATCATCGGCCACTTGCATCACAGGAGCGCCGCCGCAGGCTGCTAAACATTCGACTTCTCTTAAAGTAAAACGATCATCGGCTGTGGTTTCGCCAAAGTCGATCGCCAAACGTTTTTTTAAATGCTGGACGATAGAGTCACAGTTGCGCAGCATACAAGAAATATTGGTGCAAACTGATATTTTATGGCGCCCCACTGGGCTTAACTCGAATAACGTATAAAAAGATGCCACTTCGTAAACTGCAATCGAAGACATACCCAGATACGCGGCAACCTCATCCATCAGTTCCCGGCTTAACCAGCCGCCATTTTGCTGTTGCACCGCTTTTAAAGCTGGGATCACCGCAGATTGGCGCTGCTCTGCTGGAAACTTTTGCAACCAATGTTCAATGGAGGCTATCGCTTCTGGGGATATCATCGATCAATTTCTCCAAATACGATATCTTGGCTACCGATAATAGCCACGACATCAGACAGCATATGGCCTCTGGCCATTTCATCTAAAGCTGACAAATGGGCAAAGCCTGGAGCCCGAATTTTTAACCGATAGGGTTTGTTGGCACCATCAGAAACCAAGTAGACGCCAAATTCACCTTTAGGGTGCTCAACAGCTGCATAGGCCTCGCCTTCGGGTAGGCAATAACCTTCACTAAACAATTTAAAATGATGAATCAAGGATTCCATATCTTTTTTCATGGCTTCGCGTTTGGGTGGAGTAATTTTGTGATTATCTAAGATCACAGGACCCGGATTTGCTTTTAGCCATTCAATGCATTGTTGTACTATGCGATTAGATTGGCGCATCTCTTCTACTCGCACCAAGTATCGGTCGTAACAATCGCCATTGCGGCCAATAGGAATATCAAAATCCATTTTATGATAAACTTCATAGGGTTGTTTTTTGCGCAGATCCCACAGAACACCCGAACCGCGCAGCATAGGGCCAGTAAAACCCAGTTGCAAAGCCCGCTCAGGGGATACCACACCGATGCCAACCGTTCTTTGCTTCCAAATCCGATTATCGGTTAAAAGGCTTTCATAGTCGTCGACACAGGCTGGAAAACGCCGAGTAAAATCTTCAATAAAATCTAATAGGCTGCCTGATCTATTGGCATTGAGTTGTTTAACCCGGGCGTTTTTTAAATGGGTGCTGGCTTGATACTGAGGCATCGATGCTGGCAGATCACGATACACGCCACCCGGTCGGTAATAAGTAGCGTGCAATCGAGCACCAGAAACTGCTTCATAGCAGTCCATTAAATCTTCCCGTTCGCGAAAACAATACAGAAAGACTGTCATCGCACCGACATCTAAAGCATGACTGCCCAACCACAAGAGATGGTTCAATATTCGAGTAATTTCATCAAACATCACTCGAATATATTGGGCACGTATGGGTGGTTCAATGCCTAAAAGCTTCTCGATAGCCAATACATAACCATGTTCATTGACCATCATAGAAACATAATCCAACCTATCCATATAACCAATACTGTGATTATAAGGCTTGGTTTCGGCTAATTTTTCAGTGGCACGATGCAATAGGCCAATATGCGGATCGGCTCTTTGAATGACTTCGCCATCCATCTCTAAAATCAACCGCAAAACACCATGGGCCGCAGGATGTTGCGGGCCAAAGTTCAAAGTGTAGTTTTGAATATCAGCCATTATTTTTCACTTGTGCGCTTGTTAAATAACGATTGTCATCACGAATAATTTTGGGTACTAGAACTCTTTCGGCAATACTGACCGGTTCATAGACAACTCTTTCTAGAGCCGCATCATAGCGCATTTCTACATTGCCACTGATGGGGAAATCTTTTCTAAACGGGTGACCCATAAAACCATAATCGGTGAGGATCCGACGCAGATCTGGGTGGCCATCAAACAAAATACCGAATAAATCAAAGGCCTCACGTTCATACCAATTGGCTGAACTCCAAATGTCTGTCACTGAAGGCACAATAGGTGGCTCACCTTCTGCGTAGGTTCGAAGACGGAGCCTTTGATTGTGACGCAAAGATAACAAATGATAGACTACGGCAAATCTTTCAGTTTCTAGGATGGGCTGCTGACTTGCAAGCTTGGCACGCGAAAAACCTCGAGAGGTCGCTTTCACTGTGCTCCATTCATCCACCCCATAATGCAAATAATCAACACCCGCTATATCCAAACACAATTCAAAAGACAAAGCGGGCTCATCTCGAAGTTGTCGACAAACTGCAGGCAAAGAGGATGCTGGCAGCTCCAAGGTTACCTCATCGAAAGATTGCGACAGCTGGGACCCAGCTACTCCTAAATGGCTTTCAAGGCTTAACATCAAGCCATCCAATATACTCATCTCAAGCATCCTCAGTTAATCCTGACGCGCAATGGTGCTTTCTTGGCGAATTTTATTTTGTAACTGCAAAATTCCATATAACAAAGCCTCAGCAGTCGGTGGGCAGCCGGGTACGTAGATATCAACGGGAACGATGCGATCGCAGCCTCTGACGACTGAATACGAATAATGATAATAACCACCACCATTGGCACAGGAACCCATAGAAATCACCCACTTGGGTTCTAGCATCTGATCATAGACTTTGCGCAGTGCCGGGGCCATTTTATTACAGAGGGTTCCCGCAACTATCATGACATCTGATTGCCTTGGGCTGGGCCGAAATAGCATACCAAACCTATCCATATCGTAACGTGCAGCGCCCGCATGCATCATTTCAACCGCACAGCAGGCCAAGCCGAAAGTCATAGGCCACAGAGAACCGGTTCTTGCCCAATTAATCAGCTCATCCAGGCTGGTGGTGACGAAGCCTTGTTTCAGCATGCCCTCTATTCCCACTCAAGCGCTCCTTTTTTCCATTCGTAGATAAATCCCAATAACAGTAGCCCAATAAATAAAGCCATGGCCAACAAACCCGAAAGACCCAATTTATGAAAGGCTATGGCCCAAGGAAACAGAAAAGCGATTTCTAAATCAAAAATAATAAAAAGAATGGCAACTAGGTAAAAACGAACATCAAATTTCAGCCGAGCACTATCAAAAGGTTCAAAACCACATTCATAAGCTGCAGTTTTTGCAGCATTAGGCCGGGGCTTGCGGCCTAAAAGCGCACTGAGACACAAAGGCACAACGCCGATAGCGATACCAACGAGGATAAAAAGCAAAATAGGAAAATACTGTTGCATCATAGACAGGTGTTCTCAGGCATGAACCTGCACGCATTATAGGCTACAAGTACTTGGAAAAACCACTAGCTAACAAAAGCCTAGCCATTTCAGAAGGAAAGATAATTAATATGGTGCCGAAGGTCGGACTCGAACCGACATGACTTTCGTCACCGCCCCCTCAAGACGGCGTGTCTACCAATTTCACCACTTCGGCAATATAAAATATCAGTTTTAAGGCTTACACTGCGAGGTAATCAATCTTGCTTGGTCTTTATATTTAGTCAGGAGCCATTGGAACACCTGCATCCAGCTGATCGACCAGCGGAGCAATCAGGGCAGGCCTGACGCGAACGGTGGTCGCATAACCCAAACCCAGGCTGGTTATAAAAAAAAGCGTCGCTGAAATAGCAGTGGCTCTCGACAAAAAAGTAGCCGAGCCTTGGCTGCCAAACAAAGTTTGCGATGCACCACCACCCAGAGAGGCACCAGCTTCAGCCCCTTTGCCGTGTTGTAACAACACCAAGCCAATTAAGGCGATAGACACCACTATATGCAGGACAAACAATACCTGTTCTAACACAGAGTTAACTCACTTATTTATTACTAGCTCAGCCAAGTTTTGCGGCCACTTTACAAATCTCTAAAAAGGTATGCGCTTCTAAAGAAGCAGCGCCGACCAAGACCCCGTCGATATCTGGCTCTTTTAACAAAGATGCCGCAGTCGCCGGTTTGACACTGCCACCATACAAGATGCGTACGCTCTGCGCAATCTCGATATCGCTTTTTGAAATAAATTCTCTTAAAGCGGCATGAACAGTTTGGGCATCACTGGGTTTTGCAGATACGCCGCTGCCAATGGCCCAAACTGGCTCATAGGCGACGACTATTTTCTTAAAAGCTTCGATAGATAACAGCTTAAAAATCGCTCCAATCTGCTGAGTCACCACTTCAAGAGTTCGCCCATTTTCCCGCTCTTGATGGGTCTCACCCACACAGAGAATGGGAATTAAGCCGGCATGATAAGCTGCGGCACACTTCTTGGCAACCAACTCATTATTCTCTTGAAAAACGCTGCGCCTTTCTGAGTGGCCGACCAATACGTAGCTACAGCCCAAATCAGTGAGCATATAAGGGGAAATTTCACCGGTAAAGGCGCCTTTAAGCTCAAAATAGACATTTTGAGCGCCCAGGCTCAGTTTAGTGCCTTCAATAAGCTGGGCTACTGTTGGCAAGTACACTGATGGTGGACAAAGTACCACATCCACAGCAGGCGCAGAGGACAAAGCTTCTTTAAGATGCTGGCTTAAGGTTTGGGCAAGGGCCAAGGAGCCGTACATTTTCCAGTTACCCACCACCAACTTATGCTGCATCCCTAGCCCCTTATATAAAAACTTTGCCGTCCCAGCTTAGCTAGGATAGCCCAGAAAGGCAATGAGTTAATCATCTAAACTTTGGAGCTGGCTTTCAGCCCAAGCGCACTCGTTGTCATTCCAAGTGAAAGCAAGGGCTCCCATTGCCTAAGGCAAGAAGATACCTCACTGAAACCAGAAATCTTATGGCATCATTGGCATCATCCATAACCTTTCAAATCATACTGCACAAGGCATTAAACATTTTCCCTGTAAAAAACCAAAATTAAAAATAAAGCGTTTCCAGCATTCACAAGCTTTGCGTCTCTGATGCCAGCCCCACAGTCTTTCCTTAAATCTTTAGCCACTCAACCATTATCCATAAAAGCAAAAAATTGCGGCTTGTTGGCTGCAGTTTATCTGCAAATCAGTATACCTACCTCGAGCTTTGTAAACTCCCATTATCGATGCTTGACAGACCTAAGTCAGTATCCGTAAAATCTCCGGGTTTTAAAACGTTCCTATCTAGTTATTTTATTTTTCATATTTTATTATTTTTTGAAAATTCATATGTAAGGTTAATTTTATGCCAATCACTCCAGCTATCAGCTCAACCAGTATTCCACCAATAGCCGCAGCCCTGCCATCTGGCATATCTAGTAGCATTGACCATACCAACCCTCCCTTTCTAGCCTTGACTCCAAGTAATACAGCTACGGTCCCTCAGCTTTATAATATAAATATGATGACTCATCCCATCAGCCTTAGCTTCCCTTTCAACATCACCTATTTACCCAGCAATACTGCCACTGATTTAAATCCTTGGGTTTATTCGAGTTCAAACCATTATCAAGCTACCTTACCTATCAGCCATTCTTTTCGCACTCCTTGTGAGCCTTTACAGCCTTCGGCAATAATTAAAAATTTATTTGCATATCATCTCAACTATTCGATAGCAGTGATAAATCAAAAATTGACTCATCTGAGACAATTTCAGGATCAGCTGAATCAATTCCCTGCTCCAGATCTACAGCTCACGACTCAAATATTGCAGTTCCTGCAGCAACACAATTTTGCCTCTCAAAGCAGTCAAGCTGTTACCGGACTTCCTTCACTGCAAGAACTACAGCAACAACTGAATATACAAGTGCAGGAACTGCAAGAAATACAAGCGCAAGCACAAGCGCAAACGCAAAAACTGAACGAACTACAATTGCAGCTGCAACAACAGGAGCAACAGAATTCTGAAAAAGAGGCTACTTTAAAACTCGAAGAACTTCAGCAAGAAATGATTGCTCTGCAAAAGCAGTTTAAAGCTGTAACAAATAAGGATAATTTAAAGTTCAAAAAACTTAAACAGAAATGGATTGCCCAGACAGCTCAACTTGAAGCTGCAACAAAAGAATTAACCCTGTTAAAACAGCCATCTTCATGCGCAGCGCAGGTAAAACCTGCCATCGCAGAAAAGAGCGGCAATTCTCGTCATAAACGCCATAAAATAATCAGCAGCCAACCTGAAGAAACAACGACCCACTCAAATACGTCACAATCAGATACCAGCTTGTACCATAAAAAAAATTCAGCTTTTACAAATCAATCTACCCCCACCCCTGTTGCCATTGTTGTTGCTTCAAACTCATCGCTCAATTCAATCACAGCTACTGAGCCAAGCCATGTAGCTCCTCTAAAATCAACATTGCAGCTTAAGCCCGCAAAGACCATCCTCACAGTGTTTGAATTGCTCCAGTCTCAAAACCTTGCACAATCCATACAAGATTTAGGGGCATCTCATAACCAAAAGCCATGCAATAGCAATAAGGGATAAATTCTAAAGTGCCTACACCTCTTCTCGTGTAATAAGGGGAGGATCAATGATGCTTCCTAACTTTTCGAGAATACTCGGAAAACATGACACAAACAACCATAAATACAACGAGCAATCCCGATATCGTATAACGACTCAAATCCAATCCACCAGCGCTTAGCGGCTTATCCAGAAAATCCCCCATCACTGCACCCATTGGCCGAGTCAGAATAAAGGCGGTCCAAAACAATAATGTGCGAGACAGGTGTGACCAATAATAAGCTGCAGCAAGCATCGACAAGAGGATACTGAATATGATAGCTCCTCCGCCATAACCCAGACCAGCCGTATCCGCTGCCCAATCGCCAAGTGCCGTTCCCAACGTCTGAGAAAAAGTGATCGTCAACCAATAAAACAATTCTACCCTAGGTGTTTTTACGGTATGGACCGATACCGAGCCAAGAGTCAAATACCAACTACAGAGAGAGATCATGAGCAACACAAAGATAATTAAGGTTCCGCCGGAATATCCAATTTTTAAAGAACGATCAACAAAGTCAGCCATTGTTGTCCCTATGGTTGTCGTGGCAACAATTGTTGTCCAATAAACGAATGGATGAAAGTTCTTGGCTAAAATTTGTGCAGAAACCATAACCACCCAGATGAAACCAAATATGGCAGTAGCTATTAGATAACCCAAGCCCATCGACATGGAAACCATGTCGCCACCGGTTTCTCCTAAAGTCGTGGCTGCAATTTTAATGATCCAAAAAAGTAAAGTCACTTCTGGAACTTTACTAATTAGTTTTTTTGCGGTTGTTTTCATTAATTGAATTCCTTGTAAATGCCCAATCTCTTTCTTTTCCTTTATCTCAATCAGTTACGGAGAGATTACCTACCCAGCTATTATAGGTTATACAATCCCAACAATAATATTTTTCCTGAGTAAATGACCAAACAGCTACTTCTGTTTTTTTAGCAAGCTTATAGGTGCTAGGAATATAAGGTTAAATCCTAACTGTAATATTCCTCATAAAATTCTCCAAAAATTATATAGCTTTTTTCTTTCTCTTGTGAAGCGGGATTAACTTCCTCTATAGTTCTTCGGTCCAGAGGTTAAGGACTTTACACCTGCTTTTAATACACCGGCTCGGCCAGCTCCACTGCCAGCTTTTAGGGTTTTTCCCTAGTTCGCAAGCAATAAAAGTATGGGCATACTTTTTTAATGTGGCCCATTAACGAACAACCCAGCGAATACCGACCGAATTCAACAGTTCGATCTTATCAGCCGATAGCGCCCCTTTTTTAAAATACTGTCTTTGGACCGAAACCCATTTACCAAGCTTTATTTCGCCTTTATTTTTTCCATGCCGTGAAGGGTTGGTATGCCCATGTGTTTGAGAGAAATGCTTGAACCTCTCAAACATTAGTTGCCAACTGTCGTCGAAAGCATTCCAGGAAATGCCTGCCGAGTTCAATAAATCAACCTTAGTTTGTGTTAGATCACCATTTTTAAAACAGTGTCGCTGCACTGAAGTCCATTGACCAAGTTTCTTCTCTTTTAAGTCTTTGCTTGCTGCTGAAGGGCTGGCATGCCCATTTGTTTGAGAGAAACACTTGAGCTCCTCAAACATTAACTGCCAACTGTCCTCGTATAAATCCCAAGAAAGCCCAATTGAGTTCAATAAGTTAATCCTGTCTAGTGAAAGAGCACCATTTTTAAAGGATTGTCTTTGAGTTCTAACCCAGGATCCAAGTTTTTTCTCTTGCAAGTCTTCGCTTGCTTTAGAAGGGCTGGCATGCCCATTTGTTTGAGAGAAACACCTGAGCTCCTCAAACATTGATTGCCAATTTTCCTCTAGAGGATCCCATAAAAACCCAATTGAGTTTAACAAATTAACCCTGTCTTGAGTTAGAGCCCCCTTTTTTAAAGATTGTCGCTGCGCTGAAGTCCATTGACCAAGTTTCTTCTCTTTCAAGTCTTTGCTTACTGCTGAAGGGTTAGCATGCCCATGTATTTGAGAGAAACACTTGAGACCCTCAAACATTAATTGCCAACCGTCCTCGCGAAAATCCCAAGAAAGCCCAATTGAGTTCAATAAGTTAATCCTGTCTTGTGAAAGAGCACCATTTTTAAAGGATTGTCTTTGAGTTCTAACCCAGGATCCAAGCTTTTTCTCTTGTAAGTCTTCGCTCGCTTTAGAAGGGCTAGCATGCCCGCGCGTTTTTCTATATTCAACTAAAGCACCGTATCGAGAGTGCCATTCAGACTGTAGGTTATTGATGATGAGAGACTTGATGTTTTCCTTCAGAAATTGATACGAAATACTATTTCCAGAAATTTGGAGATGTTCGTCTAAAAATGACTTCTTTTTTGAATTTTTATCAGAATGGCCGCTTCCTAAGTTGATTTCTAGGGCCAGTGCTTCATCTTGTTCTTGCAGCGCCTGCAAAACCTCTAAAAGATTCTCATAACCATCTTGTTGCTTAAGATCCTTTAGGCTTGCCTCTTGATTACTGTCAAGAAAAATCGGGACAATCACATAACCACAAGCCTTGTTAGGGGCCTTTCGCATGGCACGGCCAATAGCTTGAATAATATCGATTTTACTCGATTTTCGGGATAGAAAAGCTACAGCATCTGTTATGGGGACGTCTACCCCCTCCGTAAGGCACCTGGCATTGGTAAGCATGGCTGTGCCGTTGCTTCGAAATTCATCTAAAACTTTCTCCCGGGCCAGGCCAGGTAGTTTGCCATTCACATGCAAGGCTATTCCATTAAAGCTTTTTGAGCGGTTGAGAGATTGTGCAAATTCTTCTGCATTTTTAACCGTTTTATGAAATCCAATAATTTTTCCAATGGTATTATTGTTAGTCACCTCTTCTAATGCAATTTGCATGGCCACACTTTTACTATCCAAAGTCTTGCCATCTATATTGACAAAGCCATTCTCTAAATAGCTTTTTAAACTCTTAGAGGTCACCACTGGCACAATAATTTTATAGTCACAGATAATACCCAGCTCAACCGCTCTTCTAAATGACAATGAATAGGCCCTTTTGCCGTATAGTTCCTCATTGTCCATACTATAGAGAATTTTGCCTTCTTCTCCTGCTTTGGCGGGCACAGCAGAGTGGCGTGGGGTAGCGGTGACAAATAGCCTTTTTTGAATAGGAATGTAGTCATCTTTTAACGCAAGGTTGTAATAGCTTTCAGCCTTAAATCCAGCAGTCCTGTGCGCTTCATCAAAAATCCCAAAATCAAATGGTTGACTCTCAGCCAGGGCTTCCGCCAGGATAAAAGAAGAATGATAGGTTGCGAAAACAACCTTAACCCCAGGTTTATTATTGTTTAAAAAATGAGCTATCTGTTTTGGATCATAGCTGACAGGAAAATCACAATCTTCCGGCTTCATTTCAATTTCATCTAAGCCTTTTGTCACTGTGTTATCGGAACAAACGGCTAATGCATGGATCTGCGGCCACTTGGTGGCAGACAGCCACTCTTTCATCAATTGGCCAATTAGAAACAAAGAAGGGACCAAAACCAAAACTGTTTTGGCTTGAATAGCCTCAGCGGCCCATAAGCAAACTAAAGTTTTGCCTGTGCCGCAGGCCATGGCCACATGAGTTCTTGAGTTGCTTCCTAAAGCACCAACAATAGCACCTACAGCCTCAATTTGGTGGGGCCAGGCCTCTATTTGAGGAGCGGTTGTGGTGGCAAGGTTAGATTTAGCCAAAAAAATATACTCAAGTATTTTGCTTTAAGTATAGTTAATTGGTCCTTTGATTGTTTGCATTTTGAAGGCCCTTAATAAGCTAAGGATCCGATGGTCACAACAAATTTCTCGTCTTGATTGGCAATATATTTTTTCATTGGTGAAGTGCATCACTTAAGCGGTACAAAGGCAACTCTGTTTCTGCCAGTAGCAACTTTAGAGGGGCTAAACTTTAATAATTGAGCGATTTCAGTGTAGTTCCACTTTTTATACCGACATTTATTTGTTATCATACTAACAATACAAATTAACTTCTAGGGTATTAGATATCAAAGATGAGCCATTCATAGATACCAAAAGCGAAGAAAAACTCATTCAACAAGCGACGCTCACGCAATTTAATTTAATCAAAGCAACTGCAGAACAAGCGACTCAAACCGCTGCTGCAGTAAAACCACCTGTGCAAAATTCAGGAATTATGACTGCGGCCCAACGAGATGCACTGCGTGCAAGACTTTAATAAAAGCCAAAAGGGAGGCCACGCCCCTGAGAGATCCCCTCAAAAGAGGATCTCTCAGGGTAATTGCCTCACTTTTTTAAGTTTAGTGTTAAATGTCTTTAATATGTCTCTTTAAAAAAGGCTTTTTTTCATTTGTAGTGGCCTGCTATTATAAGCCTCCCCTGGGTTAAGCCTCCCTTTCAATTGGCCGATAGCAATATCAACTTGAGCAATTTGGTCTTGTAATTCCTTTATATCCGAGCTTGGTTTCTGACAGTCCTTGCGATAATCAGTCCTAGCTGTTTCGTATTCTGCAATTTTCTTTTTCGATTGAGCCATTTCACGATCGATCGCCTTCAGAACTGACGAAGCGGAACAAGATCTTTTCTGAGATTCTAATCCATTTAAGGTTTCATATATGTTCTTGAGTTCCGATTCAACAGCTTTCATCTTGTCCTGGTATTTTTGAAGTCTCTTTGATGGATCTTGCAATTTTTCGAGCAGTTTCAATTTATTTTTTTCATAGCTTTGTATTTCTTTCTCTACTTTCTTATGCTCTTTCTCAGACAAAGGCTCAAAAGGAACGACAGCAGCAGACTTAACTGTGCCATATTGATAAGTCAACGCTTGGGCGGACGATACGGGAGTTAAGGGTGATGGGGGGCTGTTTTTACTAATTCCTTTTGATGGAGGAGTGGTAGAAGAGCTACTATAGCCATTACTATCATAGCTAATGCTACGAGTTTCACTCTGCAAATTGTTTTGCCTTTTAGCTTCTTCAATCCTAAGTGCAGCTTGTTTCCCTAAAATAGAGCTTATATCGACTTTGTCACATAAAATAATTGCTATCTGATTAGCAATGTCTTTTACTGGACTAGTAGACCTTGAATCTTTCTTGTTTTGAATTGCTGGCACGACCATATGTTTAGAAGCTAACGCTACGCCTACTAAAACAGCCAATTGTTTACCAAATTTTGCAGCTTCTTTTTTGTCAAGAGCAACAATCTCTTCTTCATAAAGCGCAACTAAAGATACCATAATATTTTTAGCAAGCATCTCACCGCCACCTGCTGCCGCAACCAGCTGTACTACCCGCTCATCTTTCAATTCTAAATAATATTGATTGCCCAGGTTCATGGCTGTACCCAATATTGAAAGAATCCCCCCCATAGGCGCAATGCTTCCCAGGGCTTTAATCGCTGCCGCTAATTTTCCAACAGGGGTAGCAATAGCATCACGTTCAATCTGTCCGCCATGAAGGGCCCGAGCCGATTGCAAGAATGAATCAACTTCCGAGAGGAGGGTTATAATGCAAGCATCAAATACTCCTTTGTTATCTACATAATACCTTGATTCCTCTAAGTAGCGCTTAAAATCAGCTTCGGTTTTGACAAGCGAAATACTTTGGATTTGCGCAATACTTAAATCTCGGGTTTTATTATCTAGACTATGACGATCTACTCTTGCAACAACTTTCTGGCCTTCTTGTTGAAGCTTTTCAATTTCTTCTTTTAATTCTCTTGCGGTAGCTAATTTGTCATTGGCAAGATTTTGTTGATATTCCACCAAGAGCTTTTGATAGCCAAAATTAGCTTGCAAAAATATAGGAGAATACTTTTCTTTTAGAAAGTCAAACAGGAAGGTTTCTATGAAAATTTTTTCCGGGCTGGCTTCATAACTCGCAAAATCATCTAAATCTAATTCTCCGTCAATAACCTCGAACCATTCAAACACATCATCCTGTTGAATCATTTCAAGGGGAGTCAAGTTTGTCTTGTGGTTGACTTCTAGAGGAATGCCAAATTGGCGCATGCTGGCCAAGAGAGCTCTAACGATAATTAGATTACCTTCCCAAACAGCTTTAAATTGCTGGCCCTCTGGAAGCTGGCCTTTTTTAAAATACCAATTAGATAATATGTCTTTAATATTGTTATCTGCAGGCCGCCACTCTTTCTGACCCTCATCTCGGACCAACCATTTTGAGTCGTGAATCACCGAGTAGCTGCACACTTTTTGTAAGGCCATTTCAAGCGGCGTACGGCCAACACCATCAAATCCTGTTAACAATCCTGGCAGCTGCTCTTTAAGACGGCTATCTTGCAAGGCTGCAATAAGGGAATGATAATCACCTTTCAAGACCAGGTAATGCAGCATATTTTGTCTGGCATCGCCTATGGTTCGAGGCTCAACCCCCTGATCGCTGTTCAGCATCCATCGGAAGGCTAAATAGTGCTGAAACATCGCAGCATATTCTGCAGCAGTTATATCCCAGTGACTATCTGAACCAAATGGATCTCGAACTTCCACATGTTCATTCAACAGAGCCCCCTCTTTAAGAGCATCTTGCATCACAATAAAGGCGCTGTTCACATTGCTCGATGGGTATGAATCCGTTATTGCTGAGATAAGCTTGAGGGTAGCTGCTTTTTGTGAGGCTGTAATTGGCATGATTATTCCTTATTAGAACTTAGTTGCAGGCTGTAACCATACAGCTTGCTAGACATCCTATTATATAAGAAGACCTACTTAAAAACAAAAATTTCTGAGCTAACAGCCATAATATATGCTCTTAATTTAATTAATTTATCTTTTTGACTGGTAGCCGGGCTCAAAGTTTCTTAGGCCCTGGAAATAACCCAGATCCAGTGGCAGCCTGGGAACTTCTGCTGGATAACCTGGTCCTATTAATTAACTCAAACGTTAACTTATCTCTTTGGAGGCGGTATGCCAGGCAACAATGATAACGACAACACGGGCCATCAGCCAGCTAAAGGGACTAAATCATCTCCTCCCTCACCCCCATTGGGCCCAAAACGGCCGGCTCTCAGAAAAAAAAGTGCAGATAATCCCAAAGATAAAGTTCGGATCCCATCCTCTCCTTCTCTTGGTAATACTGGGCGTGTCGAGCCTAAGCGTGCACCCACTCCAATTGCAGGCTCTTCGTCTCAAGATTTAACAGCCCATCATTTGAGTGCAGGCTCACGAACCGGTAGCAATTCGTCAGTTACCTCAGAACCAGATCCCAGAAGCGCTTATTTAAAACAACAACAAGAAAACTTTAAGATCATGGATGAAAACTGGTATTTATTGCCCTCTACATTTCATGTCAGCGCAAGCGGCTTACAAAATGGTTTATCGAATGCTGCAATAGAAAATCAGATTGCCGACAATCTAGAGGAATCAAAAAAATTATTTAAGAAAGTCTTAGAATCTTCAAATCTATCTTTAGATTCCAAGAACTTTAATGCTGATTATATGGGGCTAATTGAAGCAATAGAACATCGTATTAACGAATTAGAGAAGGGTAACCTCTACTGGGAACGCCGCAGAATAGTTGCAACAGAAAAAAATGCTCCCGCAGCTCAATACAAAGCCAACATTGAAGGAA
>Ga0302230_10000386_pt1 | contig 40329 bp, 51 predicted proteins | sample II_Palsa_N2_1_FD_193523 | JGI IMG/M metagenome (GOLD analysis project Ga0302230, IMG submission 193523) | Peat permafrost microbial communities from Stordalen Mire near Abisko, Sweden - II_Palsa_N2_1 | ecosystem: Environmental > Terrestrial > Soil > Palsa > Peat permafrost | place: Sweden... | reverse complement strand
TTGTCTTCGGCTCCAAAAAAAAAAAAAAAAAAAAAAAGAAAGAACTGAGTCACTCAGTTCTCCCTCAGGCCTGCATGTTGAACACCACTCGGACACGGCTGCTGCTGCTGCTGCTGCTTGCGGCGGGCATGCTGTGGCTGCTGTCCACCGGCAGGACGGGCAGCCCTGTCTTCGATGAGCCAGCAGCAGCAGCAGCCGACAGGAGTGGAGCAGCCGCATCAGTAGGCACGCTGGTGATCACCAAGGCCGCCACGAGCTGCAAGGACTGGTTCAGCCCCGACAAGGTGCTCTCGCCGCCCAACCGGTGGGGCAGCTGGACTCAGACAAGTGCAATGGACTACCGGGCCAAAGTGTTTGCGTCGACGGGTCCGCTGGGCCGCACCGACGACTACGACCACGACGGCTGGTGCGGCTACGGCGAGTACAACTACGCGCAGGCCGAGCAGGCACAGACCACGGCCGAGGTCGTCATGGTCGTCAAGCAGCCCTTTGCCACGGAGACCAGGTTCAAGCCGTGCGCGCTCGTCGAGTCGGCCGTGCGCATGGGCTACAACGTGACGATCCTGCTCGTCCCGGTCAACAGCACCGGCCCCGCCACCAAGGGCAAGATGGGCCCCTTTCTGCACTATGGAAACATGCGCAAGGCAGAGCTGCTGCGGTCCCTGGGCTTTGTTGAGCAGCAGCAGCAGGACACGCCCGCGGCACAGGCTGCGCTCAGCAAGTACGTCGCCAGCAACCAGCACCTCTATCTGGGCGTGGACGCGCTGCACACAATCGTCCAGCTGTCGCCCATCGAGCTGCACAGGCGGTTCAAGGGGCTGTGGCCCAAAGGCACCGGGCTGGTCATCAGCGGCGAGGCCAACGCGTGGCCCGTCAACGACTTTTCGCTGTTCCCGCACTACCACAAGAACCTCTTCCCCTTCCCCAACATGAACATGTTTGTGGCGCGCCTGGACGGCATGACCGAGTTTTTCGACTTTGCGTCCGTGACCAGGTTCTCCCTCTGCGACATCTATGGCTTTTACGACGAGTGCAAGGTCTCGTCGGCCGTCATCCTGTCCGACTTTACCCGCTATCCAGTCGACGTCGACAGCCGCGTCATGCAAAACATGTTTCCCGGCGCAGAGAGCGACAACCTGTTTGACCCGGCCCTCTTCATGGACTTTTCGCCCGAAGGTCTCATGCGCCGGCGCGACGCATCCATCACGCCCGTCGTCATCCACTGGAACGGCAGGACCTACGACGACAACGGCTTCTTTGGCGACTTTGCATTCCTGCCGTACAAGCGCACGACCTACACCTCGCAGGGCTGGCTCAGGCGGCCGCTCCTCGACTCGCAGCTGCCGCTCAGCCGGTTCCACGTGAACCAGCACCTCTTGCAGCAGCACCTCAACGTAATCGACCTTGACACGATGAAGCCATGGGCGGCCGCGGATCCCGTCCTCGAGATCTTCGACTTGTGCTTTCAGCAGGAATAAATTAGGCTCGTTAAAAATTATTATTGTCACGACGTACGATATTTACTGGCTCAGATATTTACATGAGAGACTCTCCGTTAGAAGAATTTTTAGAGATGCAGCGAATGCATAGGTAGTATAGGTAGTATTAAAGACTGGAAAGAGGCACTAACTTACGAATTTTTCTTTAATAGGTCTCTATTCTTGGGTCTGCGTACAACCCACGATCTTCCAGGATCGACGGGTCCTCGGTGATCTCGTTAAAGTGGAAGTCAAAAATGGGCAACTCGTTTCTGCAATTATTTGCATGGGTTTTAATTCCATGCTGTAAATAATACGGTTTAATAAAGTTTACCCTGGAGGGAAGGCCAACATGTCCTTGGTGACCTTTGTGATGGCATTGCTGCTGGGGCCCTTGTCCTCCTTAAAGTTGACGCCCTTGTCGCGGTAGTTGACGATGAACGACTCTTCGTTGGGAAAGTTGGTGTAGATCGCATACAGCCCCCGCTCGGCCGCGTACTTCATGAACCACGAGGACCACACCGATCGGCCCCCTCCTCGCTGAAAAAGAAGGGAATTATTGATATAAATATGTAGAGAAACACACGTACCTTCAGGAACCACTCGTTTGTGATCATGTTGGAAAACAGGGGCAAAAAGGCAGGGTCGCTGCTGCGCTCGGCATACCAGGTCACGAAGTCGCTCCAGTGCTGCGGGAAGAAGACGGGGCCCCATGTGGACAGCAGCTGGTACTTGAAGTACAGGGTTGTGGGCGGGAGGATCGACGACGGCTTGGTCGGGTACTGACCTGGGATCATGTGCTGGTTCTGCATGTTGAAGGCAAAGACGCGCGGGTCATAGTGCTCGGGCGTGTAATAGTAGTGCAGCAGCGCCTGCTTGAGGTACGAGTAGAACCCGGGCACGACCGTGTTGTCGTCCTCCAGGAACATGGCAAGCTTGTTGTCGCTCGTGGGGAACCATGAATTGAGCCACTGATTGACCAGTCCCATGTGCTAAAAAAAATAAAAAAAAAAGATTCAACCATGCGAAAGCAATTATCAATTTAAAAAAAAAAAGTACCTGCTCGCGGACAACAAGACGCTTGTTACCGTGGGGCCATTGGAAGGCTTCGGCAACGGCAATGACCTCTTTCCGATCGGCTAGGACGTTGGGATCCTCGAGGATATAGGCTTCGTCAGGGGCGTCGATGAAAAAGTCAATGTCAATCTTGTCGCCGAGGTAGTCGTTCTGCAAGAGCGAGTCCAGCAGCCGCACCAGGGACTTGGGGCGATTGAAAGCAATGATCTTGAACGAGAGCGAAAAGTGGCCCTTGGGCGCGGGAGGGAGGTAGCGCGGGAAGGCCTTGCAAGCGAGGTTTTTTTGATCGTCCACCAGCCACAGCGACGCGTTCTTGAACCGTGCCATTTTGTTCTCGTGGCCGATGACATAGTTGTTGTGGATGACGTACGGCCACTCGCCGTTCTTGAGCACCTCCTGCAACCGAAAGGAGGCACTTTCAATACATTATCATTAATAAATAGTCGCTGACCTTGTCGATGAAGAAGCGCTTGCCGTCGGCGACCACGGTCTCGTCGATCGTGCCCCAGTTGACGTCACGGTTGTTGAGGAGGAGCTGGTTGACGAGCTCCTGCTCGGTCATTTCGTGGGGGTTGAACTCGGACAGTGTCTGGATCTTCTTGAAGACCTCGCGGTGCTGCGACAGGACCTTGATCCAAAGGGCGCGTGCGCGCGGGGTCGACCTGAAAAAGATGAAGCCGCCGGTGATCTTGGTGCCCTTGTGTGCGCCGCCCTGCACGTCCAGGTTCATGTCAAAGCGCGGGAACGGGTTGCGCAGGAAGAGCGTGTCGACGTCGCACAAGAGCACGTGGTAGCCCTTCTGGAGGACCCGGTAGATGAACTCGGTGCGACTGTTCATGATGGCCTGGTACTCGACCGTGCCGTACGCGAGCGCAGCAGACAGGTTGGTGTCCTTGCGAAACAGCCTAGACAGCTCGCTCTCGTAGTAGACCACGGGCAGGCCCCGCTCGTGCAGCTGCTGGTACATCGAGTAGTCGACCGCGTGGAAGAGGTAGTTGTGCAGGCCCACGCGCTGCAGCGAGCACAGCCAGTTGAGCGTGAAGTCCAGGTAGCCCGCGTTGACCGTGGCGACGATCAGCGTCTGGTTGATGGCCTGCTTGTACAGCATCACCTCCATCGACTGCTCCCTTCGCACGCTGTGGCATCTGGGGCAGGTGTCCTATTATTTTATTTTGTTTTTCTCAGATAAAATACGTGGCATGCGTTGTAACAAACCTTGAGCGCCTCGTCGTTCGGCATGAGGATCAGATCGGTGCTCTCGATGTCGCCAATCTTCTTTGGGTCGACGGCCACGCCGGGCCCCAACGTCAGGTTGATGTTGTAGTCGCCCCCTGTGCGATTGTGCGAGGCGCCGACCTTCATGTGGTTGAGGTGCAGCGCTTGGATGACCCTGCTCGCATCCACGGCCACGGCGTCCTGGCTGCCGATGTACTGGGCCAGCAGCCAGTTGTCCCACCGCACGCGACCGACCAGGAACGGCGGCATCTTGCGGGCGAGCGACGTGCGGTAGCAAAAGTAGTCGATCCCGTACTTGCCGTGCGTCTTGCCGTACTTGGCCGCAAACTCTTTCAGGTCCTGGCATCGTGGGGGGGTAAATACTTTTGTCTAAGTTGTGTCCAGCTTTCTTTTTTTTTTTACCTTGGTCCAAAGGGGATCCTCAAAGTTGAGCTTTCGGGGGACGAGGAGGTCCGTCCGCTGGCCCACCATCAAAAAGTCGTGGTTCTCGGCCGCGACCTTGTTCACGGCAGCCAGCAGGTCATCAAAGTAGATCATGTCCGAGTTGGTGTACATCAGGAACTCGGTCTGGGCGAGCTCGGCCGCGCGTGCAAACAGGCAGTCATATTGGGGCACCTGCGGCGGCGTTCAAATTTAGTGCAACTAATACTTATTTCGCGATTTATTCTACATTGAACTCGGGGTGGATGCACGGAATCGGTTCACAAAGGAAGCGAAGCTGTTGCGCTGACGGATCCGTGTACTGCCACCCAGGAGACGAATTAGCAATCGTTCCTCTTTTGGTTCATACTTCTTTGACGGTAGCGCATGATGCGGCATCCCCAAAAGCGATCACTGAGACGCCGTCCAGGGCCATCCATGCGTTGAGCGCGTTATACGTGTGCAGATGTTCCAGCCATGCTGTTTGGTCGTAATCGTTTGCGCTCTGTCTTTTTTATTAGGGAACATTAGTTTCTAAATGGGCGTACCGGGTCCTTTAGGTCGCGGAGAATTGTCCACAGCGTCAACTCGGATCCCGTTGCGCCCTGCAACGGCCCATCCGGCGCCGATCTTACAAAGTTGGTTGTGGTCTGGTTGGTTTTTTTTTTTTCACGCATGTATCGTTCGTTAAATAGCTCGAAAGCCGATTGCTTTCCGATCAATCACCTTTGTTTTTAGGGTCGTGCTGAACTGATAGAGCTGTTCGTCCTCCCGCATGAGGCTACTCCTCACCATCCAAACCAGGTTGATTGCGAGCATGAATGCGATGCCAAAGCAGAACATCAGCAGCCTCCGGTTGAGCCGGAACATGATTGTGCTCGGGGCGCTGCTTAGCAAGGAGTCGTCGCCGCCAGCACTCGCACTGTCACCTACGGTCGCAGACGTAAGAAGGCGAAACGTACGAGTGCCACACTACCTTTCATGTCAATGACAGGTGAGACTCGAACGGCAGCAGAGCAGAGACGGTAGACGGCCGCGGGTACCCTTTCGAACACGGCGCAGGCGAGGGCGGGTGGACCAAACCTATTGTACAACACAGACATGCCGGTGAGAAAGTGGACCGGCATGGAGACGACTATGTGAAACGCGTGTCAAAGTAGAGGATTAAGTCCTAAAGGGCCGCGCACCGCGAGGGCCGGGCCGCAGAAAGAGCCACAAGGCCCGGGCAATATCACCACCACCACGCATGCACCACCTGTGCAGCCGCCGGTGACGGAACTGGTGGTGAGGAAAAAGGGGTTGAGAAAGAAGGACGGTCCTCGTGCAGCATGCGCTGAAAACTTTTTTTTCACGCGGGTGAAACATCAGCTGTAGGGGATTTTTCATCTCGGTAGCGTGGCCTCTTTTGTTCGCTAGGCCTCTGCAACGTGGACCGATCAAGGCAGGCTGGCCGCCTGGCCGCCTGACCATTAAAAAATACAGGAAAAAAAACATAATAAAAGGAAATCAGGACACAGTGAGGATTTCAGGAGATCAGCAAACATCACCCAGACAAAGGGGGTTCCCGAGCAAGCTCTGTTGTGCTTGCTTGTTTGCAATTAGCAGATTAGTGTGGGGTGGACTGTGAGAAGGTGCCGTCATGTACAACCGACGCAAACAGAGGACGCATTCCACAGGCCCGTTTTGGGAAGTGGCAAAATTCGTCGATTATCGGGCAGAAAATCGGGCGTGGAACCGTGCCACTCAGCGAGGTTGCCGCAGGCCTGGCCCGCCGCGGAGACCGGAGGAAAGCCGAATCTCAGCAATGTTTGCAACGTTGATTCACGTTTGTTTGTTTGTTTTCCCTTCCTTGCCTGCTGGCAGAAATGTCATCACCGCCACCTGCGCGTTGCACGTTCTACATCGTCTTGCGGCAGCGTACGTGCAAGTTTGAGGTGCGCGCGGGCAGCGCCGAGCCCTTTTGCGAGTACCACTCGACGGTGGACGCGGACGGCGTGCGTCGAGTGCCGTGCCCTGTTGACCCGTCGCACACCGTGCGCGAGAACCAGCTGAGCAAGCATGTGCCCCGTTGTCCGCACGCCAAGGTGCTCAAGCGGGTGCACGAGGCCGCAGCCGTGTGCACCGTCAAGGACGTCAACCGCGGCGGCAGCGACGACGAGCAGCACGGCATTGACGAGCACATGGCGACGCTCAAGGGCCGCGAGCTGGCTGCCCTGCTCACGACGACCGAGTGGGCCTCCCTGGTCGCCACGATCGAGGCAGCGGCCGCCACGACTGCCGATGTTGCCTCCCAGTGGTGGAACGGGCCTGCCGAGCCGCCATGCCCGCCAGAGTGCTTGCCATGGGTCAACCCCGAGGGAGGGCTGCTGCAGCAGCAGCGGACCGAGGACGGCGAGGGCGGCAAGCTGTTCTTCTCCCAGTACAAGCACAATGCGCAGCAGGCGGCGATCGCGTACCACATGCGGCGCGTGGGGCTGCTGCCTGACGTGCGGGGACGGTGCTACGTCGAGGCGGGCGCGGGCAAGGGGTACCTCACGCTTTTGGTCAGCGAGGTGTACAAGGCCGAGCAGTTTGTGCTGCTGGACCAGGGCAAGGGCGGCCGCAACAAGGCCGACAAGGGGCTCAAGGGGCACAAGAGGCTCGTCGTCGACCTGGCCGATGTCGTGCTCGAGAAGGTCCTCGACGAGAAGGAACTGCAGCAGACAAAGCTCGTCGTCATCGGCAAGCACCTGTGCGGCGCGGCCACAGACATGGCTCTGCGCGCATACCAAAGGGCTCTCACGCACTGCGTCGGTACGCTATCTTGTTCAAGAATAAAACTACTGAAAGCACTGCAGGTCTGGCCATCGCGCCGTGCTGTCGACATCGGTGCGCGTGGAAGACGTTTGTCGGGAAAGCGTACTTTCGCCAGCTCGGATTGGGCCAGCGCGAGTTCCAGCTGATGGCGTGGATGTGCTCGTGGGCTGTCTGCGGCCCTCCCACCGAAGCAGAACATGAGCACGAGGAGGACGGGCAGGAGGAGCCGGACGAAAAGGGCAACTTTTTGGCAGGGCTGTCCCGCGAACGGCGCCAACAACTGGGACTGCACTGCCGGCACCTGATCGACGAGGGACGACGACAGAGCCTTGGTGCGCTCTCCTCCCTCGTTTCCTACGTCCCCTCGGCCATCTCGCTCGAAAACACTCTCTTGCTCTCAACTGTACAGCAATCCTAATCTACTTTTTCGTGGGCGATCCCTGTATTTTGGAGTAAGCGTATGCAAATAAAAGAGATGGTATGGCGTACCTCGAGCTGGGCAACAAGCTCCTTCCACCGCGTGAGCTGCTTGATCGAGACCTTGCCGTCCTTGCTGGTGTCGAGCGCGGCGATGAGCTCGGCAACCTTGCTGGGGTCGGTCGGCCGGTGCTTGATTGCGCTGAGGGCCTTCTCGAGGTCGGCAAGGGAGACGCTGCCATCCTCGCTCGGGTAGACAATGCCGAGCTTTTTTTCCCCGCCAATGTCCTCCTCAACCTGCTGGAGCTCGCGCTCCAGCTTGGCGATGAGCGAGTCCACGTGCTTGCCCAGCATGGATGACGCCCGCGACTCTTTGAGCGAGTGCTCGAGCGCCATCGACTTGACGTTGTCGGCGAAATGCTTGCGGCCCTCCTTGAGGGCTTCGAGGCCGTGGCGTTCCTTGTCGACCGACGACTTGGACGAGAGGATCTCGAGCGCCTCGGTCAGCTCGATCAACTGGGCCTGCGTGAGTTGCGGGACCTCGTGCTTGACGACGTCGATCTGCTGACGCAGCTCGTCAATCGCGAGATAGTCGCCCATGTTTGTGGCCTCGAGAGCGCGTGCCTTGGCCAGATCGACCGATCCTTCGCGCGCCCGCTCAATCATCTCGGCCTGGCGCTCCTTTGCGGCCTGGGCGTCCGCCTTGCGGGCCGTGTTCTCTTGAAGAATCAGCCGCTCTTCCTCGGCCAGCTCGGCAAGTCGTTCCCGGTTGGTCCTGGGCGTGCCGTCGGCGTCCTGGATCAGGTGCTCCACCTCCCTCACCGCGTCCGGCGGGAGGATCTTGATCGTCTGCTCCAGCGACATGGACAGTGCCTTCGACATGAGCAGCAGCGACAACGGGATCTTCTTCTTGAGCGACAATTCTGACATAGAATCATTATTGGATATGTTTTTCCCGAGTCACGGTAAAAGATACAGTACCGATCCATTGTTCAAGCTCTTGCTTGAGCACATCCGCCTGAACTCCAAGAGTTGGAATGCCTCGCTGTATGAGGAATATATTAGCGTTCTTAACGCGTACTTAATTTTATGTTTTACCTGTGAACAGGCTTGCTGGAGCTCGAGGATGGACAGGGACGCAATGCCCTCACCGTCGATGAACCCGTCGTCCTCGTGGATCTGCTGGAAGCGGGTCCGCAGCTGGAACCTCAGGTAGGCCGGCGTTCCCATTGCTGGTACGTTTTTTTTCAGACCGCATCGTAGATTAATGGAACGTACTGCTGATGAAGAGAAACTTGCAGAGCGACTCCAGCTGCTCGCCGCTGAGGTTGTCGAGGGTGAACTCGTCCTCAAAGAGCTTTGCGAACAGGATGACGACCTCGTTTGTGAGCGGGGTGCCCGATTGACGAATCTAACGGAGAGAAAATAAGAAAAATAGTCGATCATCTACGTACCTGACGGAAATGCTCGATCAAACGGACACGCTGGCTCTTGGGGCTCTTGGCGTCTGCCTGAGCCGGCATCTCTGCCATTGCATCCTGCAGAAACTTTGCCACCTCGAGTCGCGCCTTGAGCAGGTTCTTCTTCTTGCTCTCCTTCTGCATGTTGTCCTCAAATGTGCTGGGCAGCATGTTTGGGAAGAAGCGCAGCAGCACGGGCAGGAGGAACTCGCCAAAGGGCAGGATGAGCAAGATGATGAAGGGCACCATTCGGAACATGTCGGATGTGGTCCGCAGCAGCTAGCCGACACACACATTGTGAGGCCGCAAGAATCCGTGAATGCGCCAAAAACGTACCTGCCTGTGCTCACGACGCGTCGTCTCGTGCCCCCGAAGCACCTTGACCAACAGCCGCGACGATATCTTTGTCTCGAGCCACAGCAGCTTGCTCCCAATCCAGTACTCTTTCATCATCAACTTCATCTTGTCGACCATGGACAGGCCTTTGTGCGGGTCCGTCGGCGGCTGGTTGGTCAGCTCGGCGTGCGCCTCGTCGTGCTCTCGCTGCTCGCGCAGACGGTGCAGCTCAACACGCTTGTCCTGCTTGGTGCTGCCGCCGCTACGCGTGCTCTGGTAGCGGTACAGCATGGCGATGTGCGCAGGCTCCAGCTGGCGAGCCCTGCCGATGAGGCCGACCGATCGGCCGAGCCCGAGCAGTCGTATCATATTTCTTTGTCCTGTAAAATCAATCACTCTTGCAGTGCAGTCACTCTTGCAGTGCAGTCACTCTTGTCAAAGTCGAGAATGTCGCCATGGCAGATGCCTCCTGGCCTTGCCAACCAGTCGGTCTTGCCATCCGAATTCTCAGTCGATCGCATATAGGATTTTTTCTTTTTCATTTCCATTATTTACAGACGCCGATCGACCAGGCTCAAAAGCTCTGACGTGTAGAGGATGTTTGGCCTGACGGTGATGAGCGATCGGATGAGCAGGAGGATGCGCCGGCTGGGGAGATCGGGGACATAGTCGGCCAGGTCGAGGAGCGAGTAGCACAGGTTGCAGTGCTCGCGGTCGTCGACCGAGATGACGAGATCGCGGAAGCGGCCCGTGTCGCGGCTGAGGGCGGTGAGGCGATCGCACAGGGCCGAGGCGGTCGTGACGAGCTGGGGGCGGGCGTGCAGGTCCTCCGAGGCCTGCTTGACGAGCGTGCTGATCCTGTCCAGGTCGGCGAGGGTGAGCCGGTTCTCGTCGGCGATGGCCTTCTGCTGCTGCTGCTTTTGCTTTTGCTGCTGCTGGAGTTGCTGCTGCTGCTGCTTCTGCTGGTCCAGCTGCCGCTGCTTCTTGCTCTTCTTCTTGGTGCCCTGCTGCCAGTGCCGCCCCTCCTTGGCCGCGTGCGCATCGGAGAGCATCGTCCGCTGGTCCTCCAGCTCGGGCTCGAAAAAGGGGTCCTCCTTGGCCAGACGCTCAAACAGCTCGGCCGCCCGTGTGGACGCCTCGATCGCCTCGTCAAAGCTGCCCGTGTCCATGCAGATGTCGCGCAGGTGGTCGTAGGCGCGCGAGAGGTGCTCGACCTGGTCGTCGCCACCACCCCCGTTGCCGCCGTCGTCAGTGTTGTCGTTGGCCGCGCCCGCGTCGACGAGCAGCTTGAAGAGCCGGATCGCCTCGAGTGCGTGGTCCCTCGCCTCTTGTTCAGACAGGTACACGATGCTCAGGCAGTCGTGCACGTTGGCGACCAGCTTGACGTTGGCGCGGTCCACTGCGGCGGCCGTGGCGTCGGTCGACAGGGCCGCGGGGACGAGCTTGATCGCGTCGTGCAGCATGTTGTAGGCCTGCTCGAGGAGGCTGAGCGAGATGTAGACGTTGCTGAGCTGGTACAGCGACCCGATGAGCTCGTAGACATCGCCGTTGTTGTCCTGCAGCAGCTTGCGGCGCAGCTTGACGGCCTCCTGCAGCAGCGGCACCGACATCCGCCAGTGGTCCGAGTCCTGGAAGCTGTCGAGCACCGTGCCGTAAAAGGCCAGGGTCTTGGCCACGAGCTGCGTGTTGTCCCCGTTGTTTTCATCGCCCTGGTGCAGTTGCCGTGCGTGCGCGAGCGACTCGCGGATGACGTCGTGCGCCATCTTGAGGTTGTCGCGCACCATAAACTCGACGCTGACGCAGTTGAGCAGCCGCACGAGGTCGGCCCGAAACGGCTGCTGCTGCTGCTGCTGCTGTGACGACTCCGAGTGCTTGACCAGGCGGCGCAGGATCGACAGGGCCTGGAGGTGCGTGCGGTGCGCCTCGTCCAGATCGCCCACGTTGGTCTGGCGGATGCTGAGCTGGCGCAGGGCGAGCTCGAGCGAGCCGTTCTCGGGCCGGTTGAACGTCTTGCACACGTGCTGCAGCACATCGACGACGTACTCTGCGTTGACCAGCGCCGTCTCCTTGTCAAAGGTCGAGCAGAACTTGCTCATGGTCTCGACAAACTGCCACTCCTGCTGCTCCAGCCGGGGTCGTTTGGCCACAAACGCCGGGACGAGCGTCTGGCTCGCCTTGAGCTCGGCCGAGAGAGCCGGCGCGTACGTGGCCATGATCGCGGAAAAGTAGGCGCACACGTCGTCCACGTGCTTGGGAAAGTCGCGCTGGAGCAGTCCAAGGTAGATCTCCGAGGCGGCTGCAGCGGCCTCGCCCGCGCCCTGTTTGTCGCCAAACTTGCTGCAGAGCACGGCCTGCTTCATCAGGCAGCCCAGTTGACGCAGGACCATGTGCTCGCCATAGCCGTGCTGCTGCATCAGGTCGGTGTACAGGTCCACGGCCTCGGAGATCTCGCGGTGCGCAGTCTCAATGTCCTCGGGTTGGCCCAGCTCGAGGTGCACGCAGCCGATCCAGTACAGCGAGTGGGCCAGGCCGCCCCCGTCCTGCAGCTGCACGGGCGCAGACCCGGCGGCGCTGGCACGGCGATGGTGGCTGCCCTGAACGAGCCCGCGGTACAGCTCGATCGCGGCGTTGAGCGACTTGATCGCGGCCAGGGCGCTCTTGGTCGAGTCGCGCAAGAACCGCTCCTGTCCCAGCAGCAGCAGGCACTGCGCCCTCTGCCGCCTCTGGAGCACGTCGTCGTCTGTGGACGCGCCGGTTGGGACGGCAGAGTCGAGCGTGCGCAGGGCCTCCTCGGCGCGCGCGATCGCCTGGTCGTGGTCGCCCGAATCGGACGCGTTGCGGCACTGGTCAATGATGTCGACGATCGTCCTGCTCCCCTTGGCGGCAGACGAGCCAGAGCCCCCGGACGAAGAGCCGATCCCAGGCAGGGCTGGCGTGGCTGCAAACTGCTTGTTGCGCCGCTTTTTCCTGCTGCTGCTGCTGCTGCCCCCTGGTATTGACGTGTTGTTACTGCTGCTGCTGCCTCCCTTGCGGTTGGCGTCGCGGCGGGCCGTCATGGCCTCGGTCAAGTTGTCCTTGAGCTCGGCGAGGTCGTCGTCGAAACTGGGGTCCTCCGATGCGAGGTGCTTGAAGATGTCGACGGCCTGCTTGGCTGCGTCCACGGCCTCGTCGTAGCGGTGCAGGGCCAGGTTGGCCTCGCGCAGATGGTCGTAGGCGTTGGCCAGGTCCTCCATCTCGTCCTCGCGGCCCTCGTTGACGAGCCCGCGCCAGATGTTGACGGCCTGCTGGGCGTGGTAGCGCGCGTCCTGGTACGACCCACGGACATAGTGCAGCGAGGCGATGCTGTCGTGCACGTCGGCCAGCAGGTGGACGCTCGTGAGGGCGTCCTCGTTGTCGCGCTCGACCACGAGCGTGTTGTTGAAGGGCGCGGCGATCTTGAACACGTCCAGCGCCTGGAAGAGCAGGTCGTGCGCAGAGTCGAGCTGCTCCAGGGCCTCGAGCACGTGGCTGAGCGCCGTCATCGAGCTCACGAGGCGGTTGACGTACACGAGCTTGGTGGCGTTGGCCTCGACGAGCGGGCGGCTCATGCTCACGGCCTCCTGCAGGATTGCCACGGCCATCTTGAGGTTCTTGTCGTCCTCGGGCTGGGCCACAAACGAGTTGCCGTGCATCTCGAGGCAGCGCGAGAGCAGGATGCGGTCCACGACGCTGCCGCTGGCCGAGAACAGCTGCCGTGCCTGCGCAACGGCCTCGCGCGACGAGTCCACCGCGCCCTGCCAGTTCTCCAGCTCGCTGTGGGCCATGCTGATCTTTTGCAGCAACAGCACGTACCGTTGCCCAAACACGGTCGGCTCGCGGCGCACCAGCCGCTTGAAGATGGCAGCGGCCTCCTCCAGGCTCTCGAGCGAGCCCGTCTCGTCGTGGCCCGCGTACGACTGGTGGATGCCGAGCTCCATGAGGGCCAGGGCCAGCGCGGGGTTGGACTTGGACCTGTTTGGTGTCTCCGCGTCGGCCTCCCGGTCCAGCCGCGCCTTGAGCACGTCCACGGCCGCAACGCAGTGGTCGGTGATGTCAAAGCCCGTGAGCGAGACCACAAACAGCGCCATGGCGTCCACAAAGGCCAGCTCCCGTCGCTCGGCGGGCGTGCACTTTTGCCTGACGTACTCTGGGTCGACGAGCTGGATCGCGGGCGGCTCAGCAGCAGAGGAAGCAGCAGCAGAAGCCACGGGCGGCGACGAGTAGGCCGCCGTCAGCCTGGGCACGTACGCACAGAACGCGTCGACGTGGCGGTCAAAGTCCCTGTGCAGCAGGCCATGCCAAAACGCAACGGCGCCCAGGGCCGCGTCCGCCGCGGCGTTGACGTCACCCACGAGCGGGCTCCCGCACAGCGTGGCCAGCTGCAGGAGCGCGTCCGAGTAGCCCTGCGTCACACGGGCGTCGTCCGGCCGGGCCTCCACAAGCTTGGCAAGCACCTCGACTGTCTTCGCAGCCTTGGCGAGCCGCGTGGCGATTTCGTCCATAGCCTTTGGGGTGCACTTGCAAATCGTCATGGACATTTTACAACAAACGCACATGTCAGCAAAAAATAGTTTTTCTGCTCAAGGCGTCTCATACGAGCAGCCAAGCATCATCGCCGGGATCAGCGGAGCGTTTTGGCTTTCTCCTTTCTGCAATCGTCCAGGCCAAAGAAGCCCAAGCCAACACAGAAAGCAATGGAACGATCCAGAAAAATGGCCTCAGCCTTTTTTGGTCACTCCTGACCTTTTCGCCTCAAAGTTGGCGGCAGTGCGACGACATCTTCGTGAGCGAAGACACTCCAACGGCGCACGAAACATCCTCATCAGGAACCACGACGTGGCTTGCTGTGCTTCGCCAGTCGAAATATTTACGAGTCCACGTGGCCATACATTTTGGCGCGCATTTTCCCCAAACAGGATGGCGCCGACGCAAGCCTCGCAGCAGCAAGGCTCGCAGCGGCAGCAGACGTCGCTGCTGTCCTTCTTCAAGCGCTCGCCTGTCGACGCGTCCACCACGCCGTCCAAGACGGCGGCAGAGCCTGTGACGACGACGCAGCACCCTGCGACACTATTGACGCCACCGCCGACGGCCACCAAGACGCCCTCCCCTGCGCTGGCGCCTGTGCCCACCGCTTCCCTGATGGAAGGCGACGACGACGACGGCAGCAACGGCAGCGGTGTCCCGTTGTCTGCTGGTAAGAAGCTGCGTCGACGGATCCTCGACAGTGACGACGACGACGACGACGAAGAGGACGCGGTAAACGACAACGCGGCAACGACGACGAAGAAGAAGAAGGCCAAGCTGGACAGTGACTACGAACACGAAGACGACGACGACACTATGGACTTTGCCATTGCCTCGATGGACATTGAGGTATCAAAGTGCCCAGTATGCATCTCAGTTCTCACCCACACGAAAAAAAAACGTAGAAGTATGAGACACCCACCAAAGCGGCCGCAACCCCGACGCAATCCAAGCTGGCCAAGTATAGCAACGGCGGTGGCGACCCCTCGAGCGATCCGATGGTCATTGACGGCAGCAGCCCGTCCGTCTACTCGCCGCCGTCGTCTTCGTCGCGGTTTAGCAGCCCCGGCAGCAGCAGCAGCTCCAGCAAGGCACGATCGACGCAGCAGCCCCTCAAGCGCGGCCGCTTGTTTGACGACAGCATCAAGGAGGCCGCCGCGGCAGCGGAGGAGGACCGCTACGCCTTCCTCAAGGACATCCGCGACGACCAGGGCCGCCGTCCGGGCGATGCCAACTACGACAACCGCACGCTCTACATCCCGCCCAGCGTCGCCGCCAAGTTCAAGCCGTTTGAGAAGCAGTACTGGGACATCAAGTGCAAGCACTTTGACACGGTCGTCTTTTTCAAAAAGGGCTTTTTCTACGAGCTCTACGAGGTATACTAGAAAACACCACCGATAAGAAATATTTACCTTTGAAGAAAAAAAAAGGTGGATGCCGACATTGGCGTGCGCGAGTTTGAGCTCAACTACTCCAGGTCTGCGCGGGCGGGCGAAATGCGCCTGGCTGGCTTTCCCTGCAGCAAGATCGAGGAGTGGGCCGCCAAGGTCATCGCCAAGGGCTACAAGGTGGCGCGGGTCGACGAGCTCGAAAACTCGGTCAAGAAAAACATGCGCGAGAAAACGGGTGGCACAAAGGTGAACACAACAGTAGTAATAATTTCTAATTATTTTATTTTATTTTTTTGGCTTCAGGACAAGATTATCCAGCGCAAGCTGACGAGCATCCTGACATCGGGCACGCTCGTGTACTCGTCGGTGCTGACGGACGACATGGCGACGTACTGCGTCTCGATCAAGGAGCATACGTCGACCGAGGGCGGCGCCATGTCGCGTTCGTTTGGCGTGGTGGTCCTGGAGGCCGCCACGGCCAACTTTTCCTTTGCGCTGCTCGAGGACGACACCGAGCGCACCCAGCTGGAGACGCTCCTGATGCAGCTGCGCCCGACCGAGCTCGTCTGCGAGCGCGGAAACCTCTCGCCAGAGACCCTTCGCCTGATCAAGAATGTGGCCAAGCCGCCCATCACCAATGTCCTCCAAAAGGGGACAGAGTTTTGGGACGCCGACACGACCGACAACGAGCTCAGGCGCCACGACGACTATCTCGTCAAAGAACAGGTAGACGGCGAGGAGGAGGACGACAAGTCAACGAAACAGTCGTTCTTTGATTTCGCACCGGCCGATGTCGTCAAGGATGTCAGCAAGAATCCCGTCCTCATGTCGGCCTTTGGCGGTCTTCTGTGGTACCTGCGCTCGGTACGTGATTAAAAAAAAAAAAATTAATTTAATTTTAAATTTAATTCAATCTAGCTCAAACTGGACGCCGAGATGCTGACCCAGCAACGCTTCCAGGTGTTCCAGCCGATCGCGCATGGCGATACGCTCATCCTCGACGGGCAGACGCTGATCAACCTGGACGTGTTGCGCAACAGCACGACCGGTGGCTCGGAGGGCACGTTGCTGCAGCTGCTGAGTCATTGTGTCACGCCCATGGGCAAGCGTCTCTTCCAGCGATGGCTCTGCCACCCGCTCCGACACGTGCCGTCGATCAACATGCGCCTGGATGCCGTCCAAGACATGCTCGCCAACGTGGCCTTGTGGGGATCCATCAAAAACAAGCTGCGCTCGCTGCCCGATCTCGAACGCATCCTGTCCAGAATACGCGCCGACAACTGCAAGATCAACGATTTTTTGCAGGCCCTCGACGGCTTTGCCCTCGTCCAAGAGATGCGTGACGATCTCGTTGCGGCCGTCGACAGCGGCAACGTCAAGGCATCGCGGCTCGTGTGGCTCCTCGAGCGTCTGCCCGACTGCGCTCAGCAACTCAAGACGTTTAAAAAGTCGTTTGACATCAAGACCGCCAAGGCCGAGGGCGTGATCATCCCCGTTCCAGGCGCCGATCCCGCGTTTGACAAGGCAGACAAGGTCTTGGAAGAAATTATTGCCCGCCGCGACAAGCACATTGACGAGCAGAAAAAGCTGCTCGGGTAAGGGGGATAATAAGTAGCTGGCCTTATAAAGTATTATTTTTCGTCAGGTTTAAGGAGATTGCCTGCAAGGATGTCGGTGGAGACTGCTTTTTGCTTGAGATTGCCAAGGACAAAAAGGTCCCCTCGACCTTCATCTCCATGGGCAGCACTTCTGTATGAATTTTTATTTTTTATTTTTATTTGTCTTTAAACAAAGATTTTCTTTACTTTTCTGCAGAAGGTGAGCCGATACCACACACAGTTCCTCAAGTCGCTCGCGGTCGAGTACGCCGAGGCCCAGGAGACGCGGTCCGAGGTCCTGCGCAGCGTGTCCACTCGCATCTATGCCCAATTTGCGCACCACGAGGAGCTGTGGGCTCGCGCGATCAACGTCATGAGCGAGATTGACTGCCTCCTCAGCCTTGCCGAGAGTTCCCAGATGCTCGGAGGTATTATTATTTTATTATGGACGTAAAAAAGTAAATAAATATTTTATTATTATTATTATTATTATTGTTTGATGTAGAGCACGGATGCCGCCCAGAGATCGTGGACAAGCAGGATGGTGCGTTTTTGGACGCGGTCGAGCTGCGCCACCCGACGATCAAGGTGGCCCAGTTTGTTCCCAACGACATCGCCTTGGGCGGCGAGGGCGGCGCACCGACGTCGATCCTGCTCACGGGACCCAACATGGGTGGTAAGTCGACCTTGCTGCGCCAGACCTGCATCGCCATCATCATGGCCCAGCTCGGCTGCTTTGTCCCCGCCAAGTCGTGCAAGATGGCCCCCTTTGACCGCATCTTCACTCGCATCGGCGCACACGACAACATCCTCGCAGGTCACTCGACGTTCATGGTCGAGCTGCAGGAGACGTCGCGCATCCTCCGCAGTGCCACGCCCAAGTCGCTCGTCATCCTCGACGAACTGGGCCGTGGCACCAGCACCTTTGATGGCTACGCGATCGCCTATGCCGTCCTGTCCCACATCGTCTCTCGGCAGCGTGCGCTCACCCTCTTTGCAACACACTACCACGGCCTCACGGAGGAGTTTCAGCACAACTCGCTGGTCGCCCTCAAGCACATGGCCTGCGTCGTCCAAGACGAGCAGTAATTTCTTAATGAAAAAAAAAAAAAAAAAAAAGAAAAAGTTCTGACAATATTTAACAGGCGCGAGGTCGTGTTCCTCTACAAGCTCACGCCTGGCTCGTCGACCAAGAGTTTTGGTATGCACGTCGCCTCGATGGCCGGCGTGCCCTCGCACGTGGTCGACGTGGCCGAGAAGCACGCGCACGAGTTTGAAAAGACGTACCAGTTGAAGGAAGCCGCCGCCCTTTCCTCGTACGGATGACATGTTAATGGACCCTTTATTTATCCCGCCCTGCTTAGGAGCAAGCTGTCGCTGGCTAGAAAGGCCGACGTGAGCTGCATGGTGCATGACGGGACCAGCGCCGCCGTCATCCGCAACATCTGGCGATCACTCACAAGCCAATAAAAAGTTTCCTCCTTTAGTCCAAAAGAGTTTCCTTTTTCTATGCATTTGCTTTTTAATACAACACGAGGTTTTGGGGAGGAGAGCGGCTAGTTGTCCTTCTTGTCGTCATCGGCAGAGGTCGGCGAGGTTGGCGACGTGGCGTCGGCGGAATCGGGGGACGCTGCATCGCCAGCAAGAGCGGCGGCGGCGGCGGCGGCCGCCTTCTTTTTGGGCGGAATGCGCGCGGGATCGGGGTACTCCCATGTGCCATACGACCACACGGGCTTGAACGACTAGTGGCAGACATGTTTATATACAGGGTGAAAAGAAAGGCCGAACAACGTACTTCGAAGAAGCCGACGTCCTCGTTGGCATTGGGCAGGATCCACAGGCCTGGCGGTGCAAAGAACGACGAGACGTACCACACGAGCGGTCGGATGGTGAACAGCGAGACGAGGAACGCGACGAGGGCGATGGCGAGGCCCATGGAGATGTACGACACGCCCACGCGCAGCTCGTAGGGCCACAGCGGGAACAGCATGACGAGGAAGATGGCAATGAGCAGGCCAAAGGCGACGACCGTGGCCCATCGAGCGGGCTCCTGGATCTTCCACACATAGTACTCGTCCTCCTCGATTTGGGCTGAAGCAAGGCGCGCAAATAAGGATAGGATAGGGGACTGACACAAGAGAGCGTACCGTTGCTGGGGGTCTGGAGAAGGTTGAGGTGCTTGGGATCGTTCTCGGTTGCGCCGGCCTTCTTGTAGCGCTCACACTTGTGGAAGAAGCCCTGAGTGTAGCAATACGCTTTGTCAGTGGAGCAACAGCAGCGACAAGGAACGTACGTGTCGCAGCATGACCGTGAGCAGGACCTTTGCCTCGCGCTCGTCCTTGATCGTGGGCATGCGCGGGGCGTCCGCCACCGTCTTGACGCGCTTCCCTCGCGTGTTGACCAGCTCGAGCACCGAGTCCACCAGCGTGGGCTTGGCCTCGACGGCCTGGGCGTACAGCTCGGACGTCAGCACCTTGATCGCCCTCTTGCCTGGTAGTTTTTTTTTTTTTCCCCCCTTCGTGTTCAGTGATCCCTTTCCAACAAAAAGAATGCGCCACTTACCGCGAAAGTAGTAGGCCGTCTTGTTGCTCGTGCCAATGACGCCCTTGTGCTGCGGCAGCTTGGACCGCCACTCGGTCACGAGCCACTCGGCCGCAAACTTGACGGGGACTCCCTCAGTTCCGGGCAACGCTGACATGACTGATTTCGAAAGTGGCTGTCCCAGTGGAAATGGCCCACCTCAAGCAGCTCGCGTCGTCCAAGTGCTTTGGCGGCGACCTGGTCAAGTTCAGCCATGTGGTACCCTCTCGATCCCCAGTGCTGGCAATAGGATGACACCACCAAAACCAATAGTCGAGCGTGATCGGACTGGATATGAACCTGAACGTGTACTTTCCCAAGCCGCTGACAGAGCTCAAGGAGGCGGGTGCCAAGCTGCCGGTACGAGATAGCTCCTCGCTGTCGATTCTCATCGTCATTGTAGTGGCTGTTTTATCTGTCGGGATTGACGTGCACAGAGGACAACGTCATGCAAAAGGCAGGGCTGCAGAAGAAGGCGAGCGAGCTGGGTCTGGCGATCGTCGCCCCTGATACGAGCCCTCGCAAGACAGGCATCGAGGGCGCCGAGGCCACATGGGACTTTGGCACTGGTGCGGCTATAAAAAAAAAAAAAAAAAAAAACACCCTCTGTTAAAAAATAAAAATAAAAATATAGGAGCGGGCTTTTATCTCAACGCAACCAAAGAGCCCTGGAACAAGTATTTCAAGATGTACGACTATATCGTGGAGGAGCTGTACGCCCTGCTCCCACAGGAGCTGCCGCTGGATGCTGCCAAAGTGTCGATCTTTGGCCACTCGATGGGCGGCCTGGGCGCCCTTGTCATTTCACTGCGCAACCCCGACAAGTTCAAGTCGGCCTCGGCATTCGCACCAATCTCCCACCCCAGTGCCTGCAAGATCGGCCAGAGAGCCTTTGCAGGCTACCTCGGCGAAGACAGCAAGGCTCCGTGGAAGCAGTACGACCCGACCGAGCTCGTCCAATCCTACAAATCGAAAGATCTCCACCTTCTCATCGACCAGGGCGACCTCGACGCCTTCTACAAAGACGGCACCCTCCTGCCAAACGACTTCCTCGCCGCCGCCCAGGCAAACAACGTGTCTGTCCAGTTCAACCTGCAGTCTGGCTATGGTAAAAGTGCTTTTTTAATTTTAAAAAAAAATTTTTTTTCTTACGTTTTATCTCCAGACCACGGCTACTACTTTGTGTCGACGTTTATCGATAGCCACCTGGAGCACCACTCAAAGTACCTGGCGTAATTTTTCTTGGCTCGGGGACGTGTAAATAAGAAAAAGAGAACTCAGGGCAAGGCACTTACTGGAATCATGTCGACCGACGAAGAGTCTGGCGCATTGCTTGAGAAGAACGCGGCCGGATCCGCAGGCTACGGCTCTGACGAGGACGAAGTCCGGCAGCCGAGCGGCAGCGGCATCAACAACAGCGACGGCAGCGCGAGCCAGAGCAAGGTAAGACCCTCCCCTTTTTGAATAGAGACGCGTTGGCGGCCACGTGCGCTCAACCATTGGTCCATAGTACTCGACGCTGGCGTGGCTGCCGCTGTGGGCCAAGCTGCTCATTGGTGCTGTGGCCGTGACGTCCCTGTGCGTGCTGATCTGGTGAGCTCCTCCCCGCCCCTCCTCGGGCTGTTGTTGTTAATGGCACTCTCTGTCGTGCAGGTACCTCGTCACGTACACGTTTGCCTCGACCAAGTCGCGCAAGAACGTCATCTTCCTCATCAGCGACGGGTTCGGCCCTGCCAGCCAGACGATGGCGCGCCAGTACGTCCAGATCATGGACAGCGAGCCCATCGGCTTCCAGCTGCCCCTCGACACCATCCTCGTGGGCTCGTCCCGCACGCGGTCCTCTGATTCCCCCGTGACCGACTCGGCCGCGGGCGCCACGGCCTTCTCGTGCGGCCTCAAGTCGTACAACGGGGCCATCGGCGTCGATCCCGAAGGCGTACGCCAAGCCACGCTTCCCCAGTCGAAATACAAAACTAAACGACGATGCAGAAACCATGCGCAACGATCCTCGAGGCCCTCGCCCTCATCGGCTACAAGACCGGACTGGTCGCGACCAGCCGCATGACCCACGCCACACCGGCCTCGTTTTCCTCGCACGTCGTCGATCGCGACATGGAGTCTGAGATCGCCCTGCAGGAGATTGGCTTCACGCCCCTCGGAGTGTACGATGCTAAACGCCCCGCCTTTGCTAAAAGTGATCTAGGCAACCCGACGTCCTCTTTGGTGGAGGTCTCTGCTTCTTCATTCCCAACACCACCGTGGCGAGCTGCCGCACCGACGACACGAACGCGATCACCCTGGCCGAGCAGAACGGTTACAAGGTCGTCTACAACGCTGCCGAGCTCAACGACGTCCCCGCCACCGCGGCCGGCCTGCACACCCTCGGTCTCTTCTGGTCTAGCGACATGCCCTACGAGATTGACCGCAACCCCGCCACGACCCCCTCGCTGTACGACATGGCTACAAAGGGTACGCACAAAGTTAATTTGTTTACGTGTTTATCAACATTATTGTCATTCATGCGCAGCCCTCAGCATCCTCACCGATGCCGTTGACCAGGACTCCTCATCGCCCGGCTTCTTCATCATGATTGAGGGCAGCCGCATTGGTAGACATTAAGAGTCTGCTTTTTACCTCTTCGCTTACCTGTTCCCCATTCAGACCACGCCGCCCACGACAATGACGCCGCATCCCACCTCGGCGAGATCCTTATGTACAACAAGGTCGTCGACTACGTCAAGTCGTACGTCGACCAGCACCCCGACACGATCATCGTGTCGACCTCGGACCACGAGTGCGGTGGTTTCACCGTCGCCCGCCAAGTCTTTGGCGGCGATGCAGACTACATCTGGTACCCCCAGGTCCTCAGCAAGGTGACCAACTCGACCGGCATTCTTGCTACGTAAGCGGAGAAAGAAAATAATGTTAATAATTAAATTCTCGTTTCAGTGACCTCAAGGCGTTCAACACTGCCAACCCTGACGACCTTGCTGAGATCGGGGCCTACATCAACCTCACTGTGGTCAACAACCTTGGCATCACCGACATGACCAACGTCGAGTACTCGACCATCCTCAACTACACCACGACGTCGGCGGTCGCGACGGCCGACCTCAACTACTATCTCAACAACATGGTCAACGTTCGCGCCCAGCTCGGTTGGACCACGCACGGGCACTCGGCCGTTGACGTGAACCTGTACGCCTACGGCGACGAGTCGGTCATCTCTGCCATCCGTGGCAACCGCGAGAACACCGACATTGGTGTGTTTTTCCAGCAGCACTACGGCGTCGACCTCGCGCCCCTCACCGAGCGTCTCAACGCGCCCTCGACCTCCTCCTTCACCACTCGCGGCCGTCGCAACAACATCCCCGACGAGTACCATTCGACCATTTGAAAAACAGAGAAATCACATGTTTTTTTTGAGTCCACAAAAATAATTAGATTTGAACAACACAACGTATAAAAATCCTACTAATACTTTAGCGCAGTTGGCTCGATAGGTGAACGGCATGGGCGCGAAGCGAGTCCGAGTCGATTGAAGACGAGCACTCGCGCACGAGCTGGTCGGCCAGCCGGCGAGCCCTGTCCTTGAACTGATCGCGCGTTAGCTGGCCCTGATCGTACTTTGGCTGCAGGACCTCCTTGGCCGCACGAGCACAACGTGCGACGTGTGCCGAGTCGTTATGTTGCTGCTGGTGCTGCTGCTGCAAGGGCGGCGGGGGCATTGTCGAAGGGTACACGATTGTCGCCATCGACAACGTCGGGATCGAGGGGGCCCGCTGTGTGGATGGCGATGCTGCAGGACGGAAGCGCTTGATCAGCGGATGAGCTGTGTCCACGTACACACCGTTTCTTGGCGTGGCAGCACTGGGTGTGCTCGATGGTGACGACGGGGAGTACGCTCCCCTGGGAACGGCCGATGCTGAGGAGTAGCCAGGTGCACCGATCCGGTTCCCGATGCGGTCAGCCGCTGTCGTTGGTCGTTGCTGCTGCGGCGGCTGCTGCTGTTGCTTCTGTGTTTCGGCCGCAAACCGCTGGGCCATTTTGATGTACAGCGCCTCGAGTTTCGCAAAACGATCTCGCTCGTGCGCTGCCTCGGCTGCCGTTCGCGGCCGTCTAGAAGGAGTAGTGTTGGAAGAGGCAGAGGACGAGGACGTCAACGAACCGCCCCGCACGCGTGGCCCAGTGCTCTTGCTGCCTTGTGGTGGTGCCGCAACAGCCTCGATCACTTGGGGCCGTTCTTGTCGCGGTGCGGCGGCGGAAGAAGAAGAGGAGGCAGGACGCCGGGGAAGCATCGTGCTCGCCAATCGATCCAGCGCTTGAGACCGTCGCACGCTGTTGGCCACGACATCATCGTTGAACTGGTCGCGTGCACCGCCCCCTCGCTGAACCGGTGCTGGTGCTGGTACAAGCACGTGCACAGGCACAGGCGGAGGAGCAGGGGCGGCAGCATGTTCTGGCGCTGGGTTTGCTGTCATGGCCCGCACGAGGGGCACACAGGTGGCGCAGAACCACGATCCCTCGGGCAGCCGTGTCAACGCCGGCACCAAGCACTGCATATGCGTCCCCCTGTCACAGCGGTCGCACAGGAGGATCTCGTTGGCGTTGTCGCCGCCATTGCACACGACGCAATTGTACCGCCCGTCGTCCTCCTCCTCGTCGGCACCTTGAGTGGCTTCGTCGCCCTCGCCCTCGCCCTCGTCGTCACTCTGGCCGACGTAGGCAAACTCGTCGCCCTGCTTGCGCTTGTGCATGGCGATGCGCCGCAGCACCGGCCCGCCCATCTGATCCGTCACCAGCACCTCCACAAACGGCATGCGGTCCAGCGGGCACGACGTCTCCACCCGCGCCCACGCCTCGATGCACGCAAGGTGGAACACGTGCATCTTGGCGCACTCGACCATGCCCAGGTCCTCGGATGCGGCGCCGCCGTCGTGCTCACTGCCCAGCTCGACAAGGCAGATCGGGCTGACAAACAACCAAGGGTCAGCTGGCAGAACCGATAGGCCCACGTTACCACGCAAGGCGCACGGCCGCGGCCTCCATCCGGCTCTGTACAGCGGCGGACATGCTCGCGGACGGATGAATACCGGTGACGTGATTCTTGCCGCATGATGATGATCACATTCCTTTCACGGGCTCGCACGCGACGAGTACGCAAGTCCCCGAGCCGAACACGTCAAAACAGAGGAACCTGATATGGTCGATAGCAGTACGTCCAAAGCGAGGGGGGGGCGCGGCGGGATGAAGCGGCGTTAGGTTGGGCAGAGGGGAAAAAAAAGGGTGGCGACAGGGTGGGAAAGCCGGGGCTCTGTGAGCGTGTGACTGGCGTCGCATGTCGTGCGTGGGTATTTGGGGGGTGGTGGTTCGGTGGTTGGGGGGCGGGTCAAATCTTGAGCTGGTGCTGCTTGCCTGCGCTTCATACAGCAAACAGAGTCGAGCGTAGCGGCAAAAGATGGAACACGATGAAACGAATCGAGTGAAGACCACGAGGCTAAACACCTTTTCCTTTCCTTTGTTTATTGTGCAGTTTGGCAGGCAGCGTCCTCTGGCGACGCAGACACCCTCAACCAGCTGCTGACGACCCAGAACGTTCACCAGGAAGAGGACGAGGCAACAGGCACCGTGTACGAAGAAAGAAAAAAAACACCTTTCTCTTTTTTTTTTTTTTCACGTTTTCGTGCTAATAATAAACACGCAGCCTTTACCTCGCCTGTGCCAACAACCATGCGCACCTCATCCCGTCCATCATGCACATGGGCGCCGATGTCAACATTGGTGTCTCTGCCGATGGCATCCCCCCCATCTACGTGGCCTCGCAGCGCGGGCACCTCGAGGTCGTCAAGACGCTCATCCACTACCAGGCCGACATTGCGCGCACCACCGCCGACGGCTGGTCCGCTCTCCTCGTCGCGTCGTCCTTTGGCCACATTGACGTTGTGCGCACACTCCTCGAGAGTGGCGCCAACCCCGATCAAGAAGATGCAGGTACGTTTTCCAGACTGCCGTAACAGATTTTTCATCATTGTCTTTTTAAATACGCAAGATGGGGCGACATCCCTCTACGTCGTGTGTAGTCGCGGCTACACGCACATCGCCACCCTTCTGATTCAGTATCAGTGTGACATCAACAAGCCAAATCGCAAGGTAATTTGCAAGCATACTTTTTGTTGGGGGTATTGAACGCTCCTGAAAAAGATGGTCACCCCGCTGTACGTGGCAACGCAAAAGGCCAACCTAGACATCGTCAACCTGCTCCTCCAGAACGGCGCGCTTGTCAACAAGGCCAATCTTAGTAAGAACCATAAAAAGTATTAAATTAAAGAAAAAAATCCCCCTTTTTTTAAGACAACGCAACGCCCCTGCTCCTCGCCGCCCAGGAAGGACGCAAGGAGATTGTCGAGTCGCTGTTGAAGTACGGCGCCGATGTCGATTTTTCCACAAAGAGTAACGATAAAATTAATATTTTCATTTTAAAAAACCGTACGATTGTTATTAGATGGCGCTACCCCGCTCTACATGGCAACGTTCACCGACAAGAACCCGGTTATCCAGGTCCTCTGCGATGCCAAGGCCAACGTCAACATGGCGCAGACAGGTAGCGTCATGATGATGGATTCTTGAACTCACTTCTTTTTTTTTTTTTTTTTGCGTTCAGAAAACAACCGGTACACGCCCCTCCATGTTGCTGCGTACAAGGGCAATGCCGACGGCGTCCGCATCCTTCTGTCGGCGCGTGCCGATGCTCGCCAGCGAGACAACGACGGTCGAACTGCGCTCGATATCGCGCGCCAGCGAGAGCACGACCCGTGTGTTGCCATTCTGCAGAAGCACCTGCAATCGCTGCCGCCCCTTGATTCGGGCACGGGCAGCAGCAACAGCCTCGGCTCGGCCGGATCGCCAACCATGTCGGCCTACAGTGCGCCCCAGAAGCCCCAGTTCGCCTCCTCCAACTCGTCGCCCGCAGTCCTGCCCGCAATGGCGACGACGTCACTCAATCGAACCAAGTCAATGGCGCTGCCGTCCAACACGGCCGCATCGCTGGGCCTGGCCGACAACTCAGGCATCCTCTCGTCGCCCCCGCCCAAGGGACCGACGCCTCAGCAGTACCAGCAGCAGTTCCAGCAGCAGCAGCAGCAGTACAGCAACTTGCCAGGGGCAGGCCTCGTCACACCGCCCATGCCCAACTACAAGTCACTGACCATGGGCAAGCACCCGACGACCAGCCTGGCCTCGTTCGAGACCCCGCTCACGTCCTCATCTAGTGCCCCCACGCCCACACCGACAACGTCGCGCAAGGTGCCGTCGCTGAGCCCGATGAACAGCATGCCCATCCAGGCCGTTAACCGGCCCACCAGTGTAGCAGGACAGCTACCACAGCAGCAACCTCAACAGCAGCAGCAACCTCAACAGCAGCAGCAACCTCAACAGCAGCAGCAACCTCAACGGCAGCAGCAACAGCCACAGCCGCAGGACACGCTGATACCCACACAGCAACAGTCTCAGTGGCAACCTCAGCGACCTGTCTACAACGACACGGCCAACGTCTCCTCGGCCGCTGCGGCTGCACTAGAGGCAGCGATGTTTGCCTCGGAGGTCGTCTACGATCGGCCCGCGCCGCCACCGGTGGCCTCGTACTCGCCAACGTCGTCGGCCACGTCGTCGCCCATCGCCGCCAAGCGCCGCACGGCCCCCGGACCGCCGACGGGTGCCATGCCGGCATCCTTTGGAGCCAACCCTTCATCGATGCCGTCGTCATCGTCACCACTGCCACCGCCGATCCAGCCTGGTCAGCTGCAGCGCCGGCTCTCGCAAAACTTGAACCTGCCGCTGCCGCCGCCCTCGACGACGCCTCCGCCCATTGGGTCGTTCAACCTGGCATCCCTGCCGCCCCCGCCGCCCCAGGCACAGTTCTACACACCGCCCCACACGCCACAGCCCCCGCAGCTGTCAGCCCTGGGCATCAACAAGTCGGCCTCGGCATCCTACGTGCACCAGCGGGTGGGGCATGATCTGTACTAACAAAAATTCTGCATACATGAAGATGAAAATAAATACGTACTTGAGTACTATCCTTTCTCTCTCTCTCTCTCTCTTTTTGAAGTCTGTCTCTTTTTGTACGAGTGACGAGATGGAAAAAAAAATGCAGATGCCATTTTAGACAACACACACCCCTATGGCAGACTTGCTCGCGAGCATCCCGAACCAACTGGGCTTCCTTGTGCTCGGCGCAACGGGAGACATCGTGTCGGTACGCCTTGATTGCGTGGTTCACACGCCACATTCATCCACTCTCCCCCCATACCTCTCGCAACACAGTCTGGCGGCGAGCTCAAAGACGACGTCAACACAAGCAAGGTCCTGTTCAAGCTCGTCCACGATGCGGGCAAGGCGGCGGCGAGCAAGGAGAACGATGGGCTCAAGCGAGTAACAGGTACGCACACGACGATCGATTGAACCGCTAATCGCATAGAACAGTTGCTTATGCGTCGCACCAATTTGTCGCGACGACAGGAGCCGACGGACAGACCCTTGTTGTTAAACGACCCTTGTAACTGTTTGGTTATTATGTGCGATCTTTTTTTTTCTCCCCTCTATCGAGTTGAGACAAACGTGTGTAAGGACAAAAACGAAACGAAAAGAAAAGAGAAAAATAGTTTCTTGGCGCGACCTGCAAGGGCGCAAACGAACGTGAAGAGTTAACTATCGGTGGTATGTGAGGATAACAAAAGTGGGAGAAAGAAAGAAAGAAAGAAAATACGACATTTTTCTTTTTAAAAAAAGGGGGTTCTTTTTACTGATCAAAGTTTGCAAAGTTTGCAAAGCCAGCCTGCTGTTGCTGATCCTCCTCATCGTTATGTTGTTGTTGTGCATCAAAGGGATTGAATGCGGCAGCGCTGGTCTCAAAATCCCTGAAAGCGATCGTCGTACATAAGTAAAAAAGACATCAATCAATGGCCGCACTCGACGTACTGTGTGTCCCCCCCAAAGTCGTCGTCCTCGTCTCCAAACTTCATGTCGGGCATGTTGCCCGTTATCTGGTGCGTGAGGAAGCGCGCATACTGATCCTGGTCGTACGACGACGTCAACTCGTCGTTGCTCGTGATGGGTAAACCGCCAGAGCTGTCCAAGTCGGTGGTGGCAACGGGTCGGTGGCCGCCGAGGGGCTTGCTGTCACGCTCCTTGGTAGCCTCGAGCACGTGGGTGTACTCTTCCCACGCGGGTGTTTGGAAGGGTGCTAAAAATAAAAATAAAATGGTTGGAAAAGAGAATAATAAATGCTTCCCCCTTACCGAGCAGGTCCTTGTCGAGGTCGGGCGTCTCAGAGAACTTGACGAGCTCCTGGGCGATCAGGGTCAAGTGGCCCATGTAGCCTCGGTGTGTGCCTCGCTCCCCAACGACCTCGCTCTCGTTCTGCTTGGTCGACTCGACAATGTGCTCGATAAGATGCGAGTCTTTGATCAACTGCACAGAAGAAGAAGAAAAAAAATGAGACGACACGTATCAACCAGTTGTGCATACCACTGCAGTGAGTTCCCCTGAAATGCTCGCGGGGGTTGCAAGGGTGGTGACGATCATGTCTTGGATGAGTGTGTGCAGGAAGTTGTGCGATGGGTAGGTAAAGAACAAATTCTGCAGAGTAAACAGCGTCAGCGAGCTACGTTCATAAAACAGCAACATACCACATAGAAGGGGATAATTTGCAATTTTACAGTGGCGTCGAAGACCTCCTTGCTGTTGGTGTGGAGCAACGCAGAGAATAGTTCAATGATCTGCAATAAAAAAGATACATAAGACGAGGGGCACAATTTTCCCTGCGTACCCTTAATCGGAGCAGGCCGAGCGGCTTAGACTCTGGGAACGAGGTGTTGGCAAGCTCTCCGGGCTGCAGGAACAAAGAGAAAATTTAATTTTGCTGGCAGAATATACGAAGGAAAAAAAACAACTTACAGCTACGTAGGGCTTCTCCATGATCGAGTGAATCTCAGGAAGCTTGGGCACGAGGGCCTCCAACATTTCATTGATTTCGATAACCGGGGGCTCGCCTAGTGACATGACGTAGCGCTGAACAATCTCGATGAAGATGGAAAAGCCGTGGTAGACGGCGGCAGTAAAGTTGGGCGACTCGGGCTTGAGAATGCCTTCGAGAATAGAGTCGATGATTGGTTTGCTGCCAGTGCAAGAAAAGTTTAACCGATTTCCTTTTTTTTTTTTTTTTCGTTCTTCCCAGGCCGCGTACCTCTTGAGCTTTTCTACGAGGAGGAGCTTGTTGGTTGCGTAAAGCTGTGCAGTGTTGATGACGTCAATCAGGAGTTGCGCTGCGTTGCTGCTGACTTCGGGGGGCTGGTCGGCGTTGATCTTGGACGTGAGAGACTCCACGAGCCCATTATCGTGCAGCCACTGGATTGCCGAGATGAGGGGAAAAAAAACACTTCCGGCCTTTTTTACCTGAATGGTGCCCTCGCCCTCCTTAACCTCCTCACTAGCGGCAATGCGAACGACCATGTCGGTCATGGCAGACAGGCCGATGTGCTGCAGCATCGTCTCCACGGGCTTCTCCTGCTTCTTGATAAACGCCAGGGTCTGTGTCAACAAAAATACAGATTAGCCAAACACACCACTTTTTTTTTATGTTTGTTCAAAGAGACGCACCTGGGGGACTTTGCGCTGCAAGAGCATGGTGAAGACGCGAGTGAAGAACGAGCCCTGGAGCGGGTTGAGAGGAGCGGGTTTCTCCAAAAACTTCCAGAACTCCTAAAAGCGCAAAACATTTTTTTTTTAAAATTATTTCTCCATTTCCTCCTCGCCTTGCTACCTGCAGGAGATCTTCGTTCAGGAAGAGCGTGTCATAGATGACCTGGATCTCCGAGCAGAGCACCTCGCAGGCGATGGCCGGGTACTTGTACTTTGTCTCCTCGCTCAACTCGGGGTTGGGCTCGTCGGTGATGTAGCCCAGCAGCGCCTGGAGGACGCCAGCGGTGCACAGACTGCAACACGTGCGGGGAGGAAAAAAGAGGAGAGTAAGGGCCAGTGCGTTTGTTTCAGTCGCTTACAAGTCGAACAGCTTCCGGTTCTGTCCCTTGCACTCTTGCAGCAGCTCCTCCTCGTCCATCAGCTCCTCCAGCGTGAACTCGTCGCGGTCGAGCAGCGCATCGATGGCCGACTGCGTGTGGAACCCAAAGCGCCAAAACATACTCGGTGTGGGAGTGGGTGTCCGTCTGCGCTGTGTGGCAACCAGATTTAGTGCAACGGCCTTTCTTCTCTCTTGGTTTTCCTAAACGGACACGGCGTATCAAACGACAAAGCACGCACACGCACGGCGGGCCCCCCTCCCCCCCGCACACAAGCGGTCGCTCAAGGGGAAACAAAATAAAGAGAGATCCCACCTACAACAAAACAACAAAAAGAAACCGCAGTCACCTCATCAAAAAAAAAGAGGCACCAGCGCAAAATATAAAGCACGCAAAAACAGCGTGCGGGGTGGGGTGTGGAGGGGGTAAGTCGCTTCCACGGGTGCCTTCCCCATGAGCTCAGCAGGACAAGCCCGCCTCGTCGGCACGCCGCACGACCCGACCCAAAAAAAACGACGATGCCAGATTCTGGCATCGAAACTGCGTCCGGTCCATTTTAGTCGAGTGCGCCCCCCCTGGGATGTCGTTCTCGAGCCGAAAGCCGTTCCCGTTGTTGTCGCGCGACGAGGTGGGCGTGTGGCTGACCGGCGAAGGCAAGTGCGGATCTGGTTGTGGGTGGCCTCTGCTTACATCGTTTGCCTGCGCAGGATTGGGGGACCTCAAGGATTTGTTCAAGGAGCACAGCATCGACGGCGAGTGTCTGCCGCATTTGACGGAGGCCCTGCTGGTACGTTTGGAACAACATCCCCGGCGCCCGCAATTGAGTGGACGGATTTGGCAGATCGAGATGGGCGTTGCAGACGAGGATGTGCGCGCAAAGTTTGCCAATGCAGTCAAGTTTGAGGTCGGTCGGACTGCCCTCAGCAAGGTATTTTGTTTGCGTTGTTTGTTTGTTTTTCATATTTGTCGATCCGTGCAGGACTTGAAACGGCCAGCAGCAGCAGCAGCAGCGGCGGCCGATCAGCAGCAACCAAAGCAGCCGCAAACGCAGACACAAAAGCAGCAAACGAAGCAAATGGCTGGCGGGGCGCGGATCGCGGCTTTGTACAACGCCGAGACCAGCTCGACAGCGAGCACGGGCTCTGAGGCGATGGAGTCGCTGTACTCTTTTGCGGATCGGTACGGCTTCATTGACGAGGACGCCGCACAGACCGGGGCTGTGCATGAGCAGAAGCGCACAGCGTCAGACGAGCTCGAGCTGGAGAACCAACGGTCGCTCAAGTGGGCCAAGATGGTCACGGCCACAACGACAAAGTACGACCACATCAGCGCCGATCCCAAGTTCCGCAAGCGCGTCTACAAGGGCATCCCCAACCCATTCCGTCTCAAGGTGTGGCTGCTCATGACCCTGGGCTCCTCGGACGAGCTCGATGCCGGCAAGACGCGCGTTTACCAGGTGGGACAACTTTTTTTTTTTTTTTTTTGCTTGTTTGTTTAAAAAGAAAATAAAAAAATATATAGGCAATGCTCGACAAACCAACGTCCGAGGTGGACGAGAACCAGATCGACCTCGACATTAACCGCACGCTGAGGAACCACATCGTGTACCGACAGCGCTACGGCCCTGGCCAGCAGCGTCTGTTCAACGTTCTCCGCGCCTACGCCAACTACGACACCGAGGTGGGTTTCTGCCAGGGCATGGCCTCGGTGGCTGCGTTCCTCCTGATCTACTGCAAGGAGGAGACGACGTTCTTCATCATGGAAAAGCTCGTCTCCCACCCCACGTTTCGCCTTCGCGGCCTTTGGATCTCGGGCTTCCCCATGCTCATGGAGGGCTTTTACGTCCACGACCGCATGCTCAAGTACCACCTGCCGCGCCTCTACAAGCACTTTGTGATGTCGCTCTTTTTTTGCGAAAGGATACTTGTTCTAACTGTGGGTTGGACAGAAAAAACACAACATCCACCCGAGCTCGTACGCCACACGGTGGTACATGACCATCTTCCTGGGCTTCCCCTTCCACACGTGCCTGCGCATCTGGGACGTCTTTTTGCTCCACGGCTTTGACGTGCTCTTCTTCATCGCCATGGCCGTGCTCGAAATGGTCCAGGGCGACCTGCTCTCGCTCGATTTCGAGGGCATGATGGAGTTCCTGGGCCAGATGTCCAAGCACGACATTGACGACGACAAGCTCATCCGCGGCGTCTTCCGCATCGCCAAGACAACCTACAACGGCATGCCCGGCCGCTCTGACGGTACGGCTCTCTCGTAATAACCTTGCTCTAACCTCAATGATGAACGCACAGCCCTCCAACGTCTTCGAGCAGACTACCAGAAGTCGCTTCGATAATTAGCTAGATCCAGGATGAGCTGTAACGATTTTCGATTTTTGTTTGGCGATACACAGAACTATGGCGTCAATGCTGCTCCGACGAAGCACTGTTGTCGCGTACGGCATCCGTCCGTTTGCCTCATCGGCCTTTGGTACCCGCCATCACACAAGCGACCTGTTCTAATGCGTGCACTTAGGCCGAACGCCCGCGAAAAAGCCGCCGTACAAGGCGATTGCTGCCCGACGAGCTGCACAAGCAAAGCAGGCCACGGCAGATGCCAACGCAGACGAGCCCCCCTCGGCACCTGCCTCGGCACCGCCTCCGCAGCAGCAACAAGTGCAGTACAGCGATCCCAACACGTGGGTTGCGCCGGTCAACTACGAGTACACAGGTGCGTGACATACGCGCCTCCCTGATTAATTGCACCCTTGTAGGCGACTACAGCTGGCTGGTCGACCAGCCCGCGCTGACCATCTCGCGCCAGATCGAGATGCTCAACCTCTTTGTCGGATGGGAGCAGGCCAACAAGTACTCGGTCAAAGTCAACTCGGGCCAAGTACGTTTACCTTTTTTTAAGCACCTTTGTTCGTGGCTTAAATGAGTCCCTTCAGAACATTGCGTTCATCGCGGAAGAGGCGTCCATCGGCAGGACCCTGGGCAGGCAGTTCCTGGGCCTGCACCGTGCGTTTAAAGCGACCATCCTGGACGCGCACGGCAACCCGTTGCTGTACATCTCCCGTCCCTACTTTCTCATCAACAGCAACACACACATCCTCGATGCCGACAAGAAGCCCATCGGCGAGGTGCACCAGCGATGGCATCTTTGGCGTCGCCGCTACGACCTCTTTGTCGACAAGCAGCAGTTTGGCGAGGTCGACACGCCCTTTCTCGGCATGGAGTTCCACGTGAGGAGCGAGCAGGGCGACGTTGTGGCCGTCGTCGACCGGAACTTTGGTGGGCTTGCCCGCGAGATTTTCACCGACACGGGAACGTACGTGCTCCACTTTACCCCTCCACCGGTCGCCGAGGTCACAAACGGCGTCGTGAACTGGGTCACGCGTGCGCCGTCGACGTATCTCACCAACGAACAGCGAGCCGTCCTCATCGCCCTCGCGATCTCGTGCGACTTTGACTACTTTAGCAGGCACAGCGACGGTCCCGGCGGTGGATTCGGTGTCATTGCGTTCCTGGCGTGGCTGTTCAGCTAAAAAAAAATATAGGGTCCTCTAACCGCATCTGTCTGGCCACGCGATCGACGCCCGAGACCGCTCGCGCCCTCTGACTGGCCTCGTCTCCGTTTGAAAAGAAAAACATCAGGTGTTTAATTTAAAAATTTTTTTTTTCTGCCCCTTCTGATCAAAAGACACTGTTATCGACTTAGTACAGCAGACGGGTGCAGATGCTCTCGGGGATTTTGCTGATTTTGTCCTGTAGCTGCTGGAGATCCTCGTCCGTCTTGTACGTGAGGTCTGCAACGAAATAGGAGATCTTGTCATTGGACTCGCAGATCTGCTTCTCGATATTCCAAGCAGAGAGATGCTTGTTGAGTTGCTGTACGACAAAAAGAAAATAACAAATAAATAATAAATAAAAATGTTTGACATGTTTACTTGGTACCTTGAGCACACCGGGGACGTTTTCGTGCACGTTGAGAATGCGCACTGTCTTTGCCTTGGCCGCCTTGGAGGGATCAATATTGCGGACCTCGACCTCGGGGAAGTTGACCGCGGCAGAGGTGCTCCCGGCATTCAGGTAGCGGATAATTGCTGTTGCCACCTCGACACCGATGGCGCGCTGGGCCTCCTCGGTGGAGCCGCCGATGTGTGGTGTGAGGATCATGTTGGGGCAGTTCTGCAGCTCAGTCTGGAAGCCGGGCCCATTGCCCTTGGGCTCCTTGGGGAACACGTCCACGCATGCGCCCGCGAGGTGGCCGCTCTTGAGAGCGTTTGCAAGTGCTTTAATGTCAATCTGCAAAAAAAAAAAAAAATGAAAGGAAAGAAAAGGAAAAAAAAGGGGGGTTATATTAAAAAAATAACAAGGTAGGTTTTCAACGATACCACAGTGCCGCGCGAGTTGTTGATCAGGTACGAGCCCTTTTTCATCATCTGGAAATGCTCCTCGCGGATCATGTTGGTGGTCTCGGGCGTGGCGGGGACGTGCAGGGTAACAAAATCGCTCTCCTTGAGCAGGTCCTGAAAAAATGAAAATGTTTAAAAAAAAAATCTGCTGCTTGTTTCCCATACCTCCAACGTGGGAACTTGCCGTGCAGTTCCAAGAGGCATCATCGGGACAATATCGCTAAACAGAACGCGCATGCCCATCGCCTCGGCCAGGACAGACAGCTGCGAGCCAATGTGGCCGTAGCCGACAATGCCGAGGGTCTTCCCGCGAATTTCTACCGGGGCATGGTTTGGCTTTGCCGCCTTGCCAGTGGCCGTGCCATTGTTTGCGCTCTGGTCGCCCACGGTGCTGTTCCACACGAGGTTCTTGGTCTCGAGCGTCTTGTCGCCGAGGTGTCGTGCCAATGCGACAATCTCAGAGATGGTGAGCTCGGCTATTTTTTTTTTTTTTCCAGCAGGATTACAACCTTTTAACGTGCTCAAACACATACCAACACTGCGGCTGTTGCTAAAGGGCGAGTTGAACACGGGGACACCCTGCTGCTGGGCCGTGTCCAGGTCGACCTGGTTGGTCCCGATGCAGAAGCAGCCGATGACGGCGAGGCTCTTTGCGTTCTGGATGATGTTGGCCGTGAGGTTTGTCTTTGAGCGGATGCCGACGGCGTGCACGCCCTTGAGCCGCTCGATGAGCACGTCGTCCGCCAGCGAGTCCTTGACCGAGTCCACCTCGAAGCCGGCCTTGGTGAGCAGGTCGATCGCCGTCTGGCTCACGTTCTCCAGCAGCAGCACCTTGGTCCGCTGGTTCTCCGTCGAGTACGTGCGCATGGGCACGGGCTCCTGCGGGATCTTCACCGGGCTCAGCGGGCCCACGAAGCCACCCAGCGGAGGCGACGACGACAGTGTCAGACTGCCCATTGGGAACGGAAGCGACGCCAGCGAGCCGTTGCCCGAGCCGGACGACCCGCTCGCGACCACGCCGGTCGCATTGGGCGACAGCGTGCCCACGGGGATGGGCAGGCCCTGCGGCAGGACGCGCGGCGGCGTGATGATGTTCATGGGCTTGGACGACGACATGGCCCGGACACTTTGCGAAATGGCTGCGCGTCTTCTTGGGCCTCTGAGGCCGCTTGTTTGGCTGGGCCGCTCCCGCGTCGTCGCCGGGGCGTCTGTCAGTGCTGTGGGCGCGAGGTGGCAGAGCAGGACGGTGGTGGCCGGTGGTGCTGGCGACGCCGTTGAGATGACCATGGCGAGGGCGCTGCCGACGGGTATGCAGCAAAAAGCACATGGTCTGAACGTGGTTTTCGTTGGTAGAGAGCGAGATGCCCACGGGCAGCCAGTTCGCGACAGGAGCGGGGGCAGGAGCGGGGGCATTATCAAGGTGGAGACCAGCAGAAAAGGCAAGAGGGGCTTGGCAATAAGCAACGTTAATCTCGCGCACACAGGTCTCCTTGGTCAAGCTGCCCGCGTTGTACGGCGAGCTCGCCAAGGGCAAGCTGACGGCCCTGGTCGTTCTGTCGACGATGGTACGTGCATACCCAACAGCTGCGGGGAAGGGGCTAATCGTGGTCGTGCTAGTGCGGATACGCAATGGCCCCGGGCGCGACCGACCTCAAGACGATGCTGTTCACGACCGTCGGGACAACGCTGTGCGCGGCCTCAGCAAACACGATAAACCAATGGATGGAGGCGCCGTTTGACGCGCAGATGGCACGCACACAAAACCGCGTGCTTGTCCGGCGCGCAATCAGCCCACTGCACGCGTACTGGCATGTCTCGTTATCCTTGTAAATTTTATTTTTTCAGCTTCTCGTTTGGCGTCGGATCTGGCATCCTTGGAGTGGGGCTGCTGGCATCGACAGTCAACGGACTTACCGCCGGCCTGGGCCTGGCCAATATTCTCTTGTACACATCCGTCTACACGCCGATGAAACGCACGTCTATCCTAAATACGGCCGCGGGTGCCGTCGTCGGTGCGATCCCTCCGCTCATGGTACCCCATTTTCCCTTGTTCGTCGTGCGCACAAGAATAATTGAATCCATTGCAGGGGTGGGCTGCGTCGTCGGGAACACTGAACGGCCACTCGATGCTGCTTGCGTGGGTCCTGTTTGCATGGCAATACCCGCACTTTAACGCACTAAGCTGGAACCTGCGGGGCGACTACTCCAAAGGCGGGTACCGTATGGCGTCCGTGCTCGAGCCCGTCGCAAACGTCCGCCAGGCACTCCAGTTTTCTGCGGTAGGATCCCATTCCTGAAAAAAACCTTGTTTATTTTACTCTCTCTATTCAGCTCCTCGGATCCGTATCACTGGCCGCGCCCTATCTTGGGCTGACGACATGGTGGTTTGCGGCTGATTCGTCTCTCCTCTCGGCCTTTCTGCTGTAAAATACCTCTTTTTTTTAAAAATAAAAAATAAAAAATTAACATGCATATGCAGCTTCCGATCCTGGCAGTTTTACCGGAATCCAAAAGATTCGACCGCTCGCAACCTCTTTTTCGCAAGCCTGATGTTCCTCCCCGGTTTCCTCTCGCTCATGATCCTGCATAAGCTGACGGATGACGACGTCGTCGCCGACCACGACCACGAAGTCAGCGCAGGTTCAGACAGCCTAATTTCCTCTGTGCTGTCCACCGCGGCGTCTGCTCTTCCGCAGTAGATGTACCAAAAATGTGCACGTAAATAAAATGCAGCGAATACCGAAGCTGGGAATAAATAGGAAGAAGGAGAAAAACAAAAAAGGGCTAATAAATGAAAAGAAAAATAAATATGAAAACTGCCAGGCTACTCGTCGTCGTCCGTCTTGCGGCCGAGAAGGCTAAGGATGCGTCGCGGCATTGTCTGGCTCTTTGCCTTCTTGTTGTCTTTGAGTGGCACGATCGTGCGCACGACATCGCCGGTCTCATCATGGTCTGGCGCCGATGCCGCCGACGAGCTGCCGCCCGCATCCGCCGACGTGACCTTCTTCGAGTGCGAGGAGGACTCGGTGCCCTGGAAGCTCATGGGGAAGCTGGGCATGTTGCTCTTCTTGACCGTCTGCGAGCGCTTCTCTCGCTCCTGAGCCTTTTTCTTCTCCTCCTCCACCTGCTTAGCCTTTTGCTGGTGCCTGCGCACGTCGTTCTCCGACATCTTGCCCTTGTCTTCGCCGACCTTGGACTTGTCGACCTTGGACTCGGCTGTGATCTAGGTCAGCCCGTACACAAACCGACATCGTACCCTTGTTGAGCTTGGAGGCCAGACGCCAGTTGTTGGACTGCACCGCAACCTGTTGCGGCGACTGCTGGGTAAAGTCCACGATGGTGGGATCTGCGCCGGCATTGAGCAGCTCCTTGGCAATGTCGTTGTGTCCCTTGAACGCCGCACGATCTACCAACCGACAGTTACACACGCACGAGGAAAAGAGAGAAGGGACGTACGCAGCGCCGTGCTGCCCATGCGGTCTGCCATGTTTGGGTTGGCGCCACTGGCAAGCAGGAACTTGACGCAGTCAAGGTGTCCCTCGCCCGTCGCCTTCACACAGCGCGCGTCAACGCACCACAGCAACCAAAAAAAAAAAGGACAAGAAAACGTACGTGTGCCAGGGCCGACCAGCCAAATGCCGCGTCCACATAGTTGATGTTGACGCCGCCCGTGGCCACAATGTCCTTGAGCTGCGACAGCTTGCCCTTCCTGGCCAGCTCGATCATGATCTTGTTCTGTACCGCAAAAGGGCTTCAGATTCAGGGCACTGATAAGGGCTTACATTGTCGTCAGCAGCGCCTGCTCCTGCGCCTGCTCCTGCTGCTGCTGCTGCCGTGGCCGAGGTCGGTCCTGCCGAGGGGGTGGCGATCAGGTCGTCGCTGCTGGGCACCCTTGCCTTGCCGCTGTTGCCAAACATTTCCACAATAAATAAATATATTGGCATCATTCCCTTGGCTTGCGTCTCCTTCACCACCATCAAACCACAAACAAACAAGAAAGGGTGCGTATCAGCAGGGCATATTTTACATGTCCATCACGTAAGACTGCGGGAAGATGCCCACGTTGCCAGACATGTTGCGGCCCTCCATCCAGCCGTCGCCCACGTCGCGGTTGACCACGTGCAGGATCTCGCCGGCCGAGATGGTCAGCTCCTCCTCCGTACCGGCCTCGTAGTCGTACATGGCCTGCACCGTCGGCAGTTCCTGTTCCGGTTCTGGTGCCGGCGGGGGCGGGGGCGGCGCTGCAAAGACAGCCTGGACGGGTGCCGGCGGCGGCAGGGCCACGGGGAGCGAGAGGGCTGCCGCCGGGGGCGGGGGCAGCGCAAACTGAGAGGGTGGCGGGGGCAGACCAAACTGCGAGGGCGGCGGGGGCAGACCAAACTGCGAGGGCGGCGGGGGCAGATCGCTCGGTGGAGGAGGCAGATTTGCTGCTTGCGGGGGCGCCGGCAATGACGAGAAAGACGGCGGTGGTGGCGGCGGCGGAGAGTCGTTGTAGATGGCCGCATCGGGCGTCTGGACCGAAGGGATCGACGTAAATGTCGGGATGCCCTAAAAAGAAACATTGGTCAAAAAAGAAAACGCATGTTTTCTTTTTTTAACGTACAGGCATGGACATCGTGGGGGCGTTCAAGACACGCGCAGGAGTGCCGAGGCCGCGGTTCTTGAGGGCGAGCATCGAGGCGCCACCGGCAGTGCTCATGGGGCGAGAGGCCCTGGTGAAGTCGGGCTCGGCAGAGAGCGGCGGCGGCGAGGCGTAGACCTGCTGCTGCTGCTGCTGCTGCACCGGCGGCGGGGCGTAGACGTTGGCTTGTGGGTGGCCCTCTGCGAGGCTGATGCCGACATCTGCACCGCCAAACAAAGGAAATGTAAAAAAAAAGGGACAGGGAGTTATCCACTGGCGTACGCTCGAGGGCGTAAAGGTCAATGCGCTGGTTCGAGCGGTCCTGGATCTCGAGGCTGTACGCCACCTTGGCGGCCTTGGCGGGGAACGGGTCGATGAGAGTTGGCTTGTTGTCGCCGATGGCGTTGCGGCCGGCGATCTCGTGCGCGGCAGCGACCTCCTGTTGTTGTCGAGAGGGTTAGTTTGTAGGAAGCAACGTCGTTGTTGTGCCTGGGAGGTCGTCTTGACGCTGGCGATCAGCGTGTCCAGCTGGTTGGTCTGGTCGTTCAGCAGCAGGTTGAGGTTACTGGCCAGCGACTGGACGTGGTACGCGACCACGGCAAGCCCTTGGTACGCGTACTATTTATAACGAGGGATTTGGGATTGGGCTTGGTTGCATATAAATAACTATCAAGTCGGTACCGTCTTGACCTCCTCCAGACACTTTTTCTTGTCGTCCGACTTTTCGATCCGGTCGCGCATGTCCGCAGCCAGCTTGGCCAGGTCCTTGCTGCTGTCTTGCAGTTGCTGTTGTTTTCCCCCCCAAGTGTTAACAAATAAATAAAAAGGGATCTTGTTTCGAAAGCGGTAAAAATATGGGAACGTTCTCCTCGTCTCTCTCTCTCCTCCCCC
>Ga0302230_10000374_pt1 | contig 41123 bp, 66 predicted proteins | sample II_Palsa_N2_1_FD_193523 | JGI IMG/M metagenome (GOLD analysis project Ga0302230, IMG submission 193523) | Peat permafrost microbial communities from Stordalen Mire near Abisko, Sweden - II_Palsa_N2_1 | ecosystem: Environmental > Terrestrial > Soil > Palsa > Peat permafrost | place: Sweden... | reverse complement strand
TCGCCTCGTCTCTCTCTCTCCTCCCCCCCCCCCCCCCTTCCTTCTCTCTCCCGTGTCGTCGGGCGTTTACCTTGAGCCCAGCAGGCAGCGCCGACTGAATCAGGTCGACTCCACTCATGATAGAGATCTTGCTCCTTAAAATGGCTACCTTTGTTTTTTTTTGCCACCTTTGCACACCAAACACTTTGGCGCCCCTGCACTGCTCGATGGCCCGGTTTGTGGGGCCAATTTTGCATTGAGAGTGCGAGAGTGTCTCCCTCACCCTCCACCCCCTTCGCTGCCCCTCACTTTTTGCCCTTGCCGAGTTCACGCAAATGCTGGCTGTCGGAGCCCTGCCGCCAGCGTCCCTCTTACTCCGCACGAGTCTTGTGCTGCTGCTCATTGGGGCGCTGCTATTCACGTGCTTGGGTGGCGTGGTGCCGTCTCGTAAGCTGGACTTGGACAATTGGGCGGCGTGGATTTGGACACGGCTGTTCGACTACGAGGCGGCGTCCGCCACTGCTGCTGCTGTGACACCACCGTTGGCGACATCGATTGTGGGCTACTGCGTCAGCGTGACCAGCGTCGAGATGATGCCAATGGCTATCCAGCTCGCCCTTACGCTTCGTTCCTTTGGCAGTGTACGTTCTTGCCCTCTCGCCATTGTTTTGCTTTGCACTGACCCCGGTGACGAAAGGCCGTTGTCCTCGAAGTGTACTCGACCGCATCAGAAGACGCGGCACGCTTCTTTTTGCGCTCGTTGCGTTGGACGGTGCCGCGCGATGACCCCAACGTAATCGTCCACTACGTCGACCCCAAGAACGAGTTTGATTGGGTCCGGGCCGACCTCGACTGCATTCGTGCCCTCGAGGACAATCCGCACTGGCACTACATCGTCAAAATGTCTGGAGATACTTTCCCCTTGGTACTTGATAAAAGAATCTCTCTCAACAACAACAAGAACAAAAAATCTGACTTGCGGTGCAGTTTAACGGACCATTCATCGAGGAAGCCTTGAAAAAGTCTGAGCCGAGTTCCTTTATTGGCATGATCGGCAGCTACGGGGACCGCAAGGACTGGCGCAACTATGTCCACATCCAAGGGGTCACCTGCCTCGAAAAGGACTGTCTCGCCCTGGAAGGAACGCCCAACCATGAGATGATTTACTTTGGCCATCCGTCGGTAACTAGATATTTAATGAATAAAAAATTAATTCTTTTTTTTCTTCAAAGTACCAACTCCATCGCGGGCTCGCATCACACATCGCAAATGCAAGCGACCACCGCAATGACCAATGGGAGCGATCTTTTCGGCGCTCCTCTCATCCGGACGCTGCCTACGTTGCAACACGCGCAATGGAGCTTTCCGACACGTATTCTGTCAAGAACAACAGCCTCACCTGGGCCGCCCCGATCGTCCCCGACTGGCGACCCCATGCCAAGGTTCTCACGCAGGATCGCATGCCCGATGGCTCTGCTCATCTTTTTGGCCACCGTTTCGTCGAGACACCCTGCTTTCTCCAGCATGTGATCTGTCCCGCATCCAAACCGCTTCTCCTCGAGCCATAGTCCACTATATTTTATTTACAGTGCATACATTTTATTTTTTTGGATGCCGGGGGCCTCGTTGTTTCTCGGAATTTGAGACGCGCGACCCGCGACTCACTGGCCTTGCATCACGACGATCTCCAGTGCGAGCTGTGCGACCCGCTCGCTCTCTTGTGCGGGGAGGACTGACCCCTGCGCGCGTTGGTCGAATAGGACGGTCCCCTGCGCGAATTGGACGATCTCCTGCGCGAATTGGACGGTCCCCTGCGCGAATTGGACGATCTCCTGCGCGAATTGGACGGTCCCCTGCGCGAATTGGACGATCTCCTGCGCGAATTGGACGGTCCCCTGCGCGAATTGGACGATCTCCTGCGCGAGGAGGTTGATCGCTTGTAGTAGGAGTCACACCAATTATTGGACGGCTCGTCCCTGTACGACCACGGGCATTCCGGGGTGATATTTTTGAAGACGAGGGCTCTGCACCTTCCGCTGCCCCCGCTGTTTCGTCCGCCGCAAAGTTGTTGCGCCAGGTCGGCTGGAGGACGTGTTGGATGACGCGGCGCAGTTTGGGCAGGCCCCCGCCGGTACGCGACGAGACCATGAGGATGTCCGAGACGGCGTGCTTGTACGGCTGAAGGGCGTTCTGCAAGATCGTGTAGCGGCGGGCGAGGTCGACGGGCGTGACGAGGTCCGCCTTGGTCATGACGACTTGGTACTTGACCTTGATCTGTTCCAGCTGCTCAATAAACTCCTTGTCGATGAGCTTCATCCCTAGTTCAATTGTTCTGGTGAGGGATGAGACGAGAGGTGGCCTGTACCATGGCGCGAGTCCAAGAGCAGAAACAGACGCTTCATCTCCTTGCTGTTTTCGAGGTAGTCGTAGATGAGCTTCTGCCAGCTCTCCTTTGCGCCCTCCTTGGCAAAGGCAAAGCCGTAGCCGGGCATGTCCACCATCACCCCCAGCTTCCCCATCTGGAAAAAGTTGAGCGCCCGGGTGAAGCCAGGCGTGTCCGACACGCGCACGAGCGTGGACTGCGCCACGGCGTTGATCAGCGACGACTTGCCCACGTTGGACCGACCCACAAAGGCCACCTGCGGCATCTTCAGCTGCGGCAGCGTCTCCTTCGTCTCTGCTCCGGCCACAAACGAAAAGCGCTTCTTGAACACCTGTCCATCCATCGTGTGTTTGTGTGCATTTACGTTACGTAGCGACAATCCAGTACCTCGGCCTCCTGCAGCTCGACACGTGTGATGGGGGCGTGCACGCCAAGACGGGCATCCTTGCGCGAGGTCGGCTGGCGCAGCTGGCCAAGGCCCTCGGATGCGATGCGCTCCAGCAGCTTGGGCGAGACCGGCGTCGCCCGGAACAGCGAACGATTCGACGCCACAAGCGCAGGTCGAGGTCGCGGCATGCGGCTATGTATGACGTAAAAATTGCCAGCTTTTTTTTTTTCCTGGCCCTGTTGTTCTTTTTGCTGCCACGCCACCCAGACCACCCTCCATGCCTGCAGAGTCAACGCCTGGGACGGTGTGGCAATCGCGGCAGGACAAGAGGACGGAAAGGCAACCAAGAGAATGGAATGTTGCCGCGCGTCACGTTTTTGTGTTCGTTTTTTTTTTCCTTTTTTTTTTTTTTCTCGTGGACCGTGGCTCGCGTGCTATGCTCCGTGGCTGCTTTCAATCCGTGTTTGCTGCTGTGCTGGCTCGGCAGTGCGCGTGCGCGTGCCTCCGTGTGTCCTAGTCGTGCTGTGTGAGTTTCTCCGTAACGACCTTTTTCTGCTGTAACGCTTCCGTTGCTCCCCTTCTCCTTCAGAGTGCCTGTGCTGGCACCCCTGCGCCCTCTCTTGTGTGCTCTCTTGCTCTCTTGCTGCTGCTCTCCAAGCCGAAAATAGCACCTGAAACGCTAATGAAACTCACCAGGAGGAAACACGCTGCTGCTCCTTTTTTGAGACACAGCGACGACCAGCCTGCCGTGACAACATACGGTGCCAGTGAACGTGAGCAGCAGCAGCAGCAGCAGCAGCAAGCATACCCAAGTGAGCCGACTGCTTGTTTGGACCCTACCAATACGCGAGTCGGACGCCCTTCCTTCACACAACCAACCGAACCTGCCAACTGAACCTGCCAACTGAACCTGCAGCCGAATGGCCTCTGAACGCGCCGAAGAGCCAGCGATGTCGCTCTCTCCAATCGAGGTATAGGAGTGATTGATTGCCGTGCCTTTTTGGATTGACTCCGGCCAGTCATCAATCATTATTTAGTTTTCTCTACCTGCCCTTTGTGTTTTCTCTTTTCCCTTTTTGAGTCACGGTCCAAACTCATCGCGTGCTGTTTCCTTGATTTCCTTGTCGCAAACTAAAGTGCGGCGCGCTCGTAACTGTTTTCTCTCTCTCTCTCTCTTTTTTTTTTTGCCGGCGCGTGGCAAATCCTCCGACGATGCTGTTCCCGTGAAGCCCCAACTAACGCGTATTTTTTCTCTGTGTTCCAATAGGTGCAGCCCCTCCATCCGCCTGCAGCCGCACCCATGCTGTCCTCCTCACGCAGCTCCTCGCCAGAGAAACTTCTCCGCGTACGTTTTCTTGGCTACTTTGCTTGCAAAGCATTGTGTTGTACTAAACGTGTCATGCGTGAACGCAGGCCAACTCGGAGACATGGACAGACAGCCCGGCCAAGCGACCCTTGGCGGCCTCGTCAGCAACAGCAGGATCGGCAGCAGCACTCGTACCGTCCGCGGCTGCTCGCAAGGTGCGTCTTGTTATCTTTTGTGGCACTTGCTCTTATCAGTTCTCCTTACTCTTCCCGATGCTATGCAGGACGAGGCCTTGCCGCAGGTCCAGCAGCCTCCGGCAAGAAGCCCCGTTAACGATACATCCAGCAGCGACTCTAGCAGTGCCGCCTCAGCAGCAGGGCGCAAGCAGCGACCGGTCCTGCCAAACCTGGACATTGTCGACGACAAGTGCGTTCCATCATGACCGTTATTTTTTTATTTTTTCCCCTTATGCATTTGCTGTACTCTGCAGCCAAAGCCAGTTTTCGGTCGATGAGGTCGAGCTGTCGGCGGCACTGACAGAGCTGACGGTGACCGTCACGCAGGAGAACCTTAAGGGCGTGGCCATGCGCCATCCGCCCGAAGTCGTGCGCGATCGACTGCAACGAGTTGCCCGCAGCATTGTGTCGATCGAGTAAGGACCCGCACGCTATACGCGTTTGCCCAACTAATCGACGCATTTGCTCTAGTGCCATCGACGGACGACTCGACTCGGCTGACACGGACGCGGTCACGCTCATCCGCTTTGTTGGGCACTCTGAGAGCCCTCAGCGGCCCCAATCGGCGGCCAGTTCCCGTGGCCGGGCACATACGCTCACCGAAGTTGGTTCGCACGAGTCGCCCTCCAAATTGGCAGCGTCGCCCACAAAACTCTCCACCTCTGACGACGAATCTCTCCGGTATGCCGGGGTGGATGAGAAGGTCGTTGCAGTGGACGACAACGCGACGATCCACACAGCCCTCCCGACCGTGCTGCAAAAGTGCAACATCCACGCGGACCTTGCCCCCGAGTACTGCCTCGTGGCAATCGACTCTGAGGGTTTGTCTACAACCAAAAAAAAAAAAATTAAAAATGTTTAAACGATAAATTATTAAGGAACGGAACGGCTGGTGGGCGACGAAGAGGTGCCCCTGGCCATCGTGCACCAGCACCCCGATATTGTCTTCCGGCTGCGGAGACGGAAAACGCTCGAGCTGCAAAACTACGGCCTCTTCAAGCAGATTATGGAAGAAGAAGGCCAGCAATCGTCGCTTGAATACTTGCAGCCTCTAGAGGCTGCGGCGTCAGTGTCAGCATCGGTGTCGTCCTCAGTAGACCAGTCCAACCATCCCCATCAGCAACAGAAAGAGACATCAAAACTACCCGCGTCGGCATCAACACTCACCCTGAATGACCCCAACTTTGCGGCCGCCGAGGCTGCCACCCTGCAGTACTACGAAAAGTACCAGGCAACCGCCGATGTGAACGTCAACCGAAACGTGCAATGGGAACTGATCGGCATGCCCATGAACGTGCTCCTCACAAACACCCTTGCCAACCTCGACCAGCAGATCAACCACTGGCAGAAGAAGGCCAACAACGCATCGGGCGAGAACAGCAAACTCGTCAACGGCCTCCTCGCCAGCCTCAAGGAGCTCTACAGCACGTCGCAAGGTGCCTACCGGGACCTGATGGATACCGTTGAAAAGGTAATGTGTTTTTCCCTGCCTGTCAATTCTAAACAATGCGTCGGAATCCAGGATGTCCCGCTTATCCTCCCCATCAAGGGCTACCGTATCGAGAGCTGCCTGTTTTCCGCTGGCTCGCAGTCTGTCCTCACGCTCGGTCTCAAGTCGTCTGCCAGTCGCGAGATCCCGTCATCGCCCTTGAAAGAAACGCCAAGCAAGCAACCGCATGTGGCTGATGCCGGCGAAGGCGGGCCAGACACGGACCTGTTGCCGATTGTCGTCGACCCCTCCGAGCCCATCTTTCACCACGCAAACAACTACCCCGTCTATCGCGCCTACTTTTACGACTCGCGCCACCTCGGCGGGCAGCTCAACTTTGTTGGCAACGACGCCAAGATGGGACCCATGTGTGTCTCGGTCGCCAAGGAAACAGACAGCGAGGGCACCCCGCGACTTCGTGTGCTGCTGTGGACCCGCGATGTACTGGACGTATTTTGTGCCCAATTTTTTTAAAAGGAAAGTTTTTGTTTTTTTTGTTGTTGTTGCTAGGGATCGCATGTCCGCTTCCTCAAGCACATCAACGCAACGACCGTGCGAGGCGAGGCACTCGCAGACCTCTTGACGTCCAAGCTGTTGAGCAACAACAGCAACGGAGCCCCGTCGACGCCCACGACGCCGCTGCCGTCCAAGGAGCAGATCTTCTCGTGGGTCCCCGATGAAGACTTTAGCAAGGCCCTCCTCAAGCTCGAAGCGGACCAGCTCGAGATCGCGTACAAGATCGGTGTTCTCTATGTCAAAAATGGCCAGGTGCGCGAGGACGAGATGTTTGGCAATGGTACGTTGCAGCGAGAACTGGACGCACATCAAACCAACACTGTCTTTTTGTTCAGTGGAAACCTCCCCGGCATTTGAAGAGTTCCTGAACATCCTCGGTGACCGTGTCGAGCTGAAGAATTGGCCCAACTACAAGGCAGGTCTCGACACGATCGGCAACTCGAACGGCACCCACTCGATCTACACCAAATGGCGCAATGTCGAAGTCATGTACCACGTCTCGACGCTCCTGCCCTTTGACCCATCGGATGTCCAGCAACTCGGGCGCAAACGCCACATCGGCAACGACATCCTCGTTATCCTCTTTGTCGACGGCCCCACGTCGTACCTTCCCGACACGGTCGCCTCTCGTTTCAATCGTGCGTCCCGAGAAGTGTTAAAAGGGTGTTTTCTTACCAAAATTAAAAAAACAGACGTGTTTGCGGTTGTGCGTCCAAACCCGGACAATACGTACACCCTGTCCCTTGCCGTCAAGGACTTGATCCCTGCCTTTGGTCCCGAGATTGATCGCAAGCGTTATCCTCGCGACAAGTCGTTCCGTGACCTCCTCCTGGCGAAATGTGCGTCAGTTTTATTTGATTTCTATCAGTTTAAAACGTGTGCTTCTAGTGATCAACGGACAGAACGCTGCCTACCGCGCGCCCGTGTTTAGGGAAAAATTGCGGCGAACGCGCGAGTTTTTGCTGAACGACTTGATTGAAAAGTACAAGAATTCGGTACGACCGCACAATTTTTGTTGTTGGTGGTGGTGGTGGTGATGATGACCTGTTTGGTGTAGGCACAGCAACAAGCAGCTGCCCAAAAGGCCAGCAAACAGGCAGTCGCCACCGTGGCCGAGAAGGGTGCCGCTGCACGATTCCCCTCAAAGATGCTCAAGTCGTTCACCGTGCGCAAGTTCACCTTTGGGGGGACGCCGACTCCCGAGGCCAAAACCCCCGGGGGTAGCGCTTCTTCCCTCCTGACGACGTCTCCGAGCAAGGAGAGTGTCGGTGCTGCTCCTGCCGCTGCCTCCACTCAAACCGCTTCAGCAGCGGCCGCTGGTGATCACGCGACGACTCCTTCCTCTGCAGCTAATGGCGTAGTCCCCGCGACATCGCCTGCTGCTGCTGCCGAGGACTCGTTCAAGTCGCGTTTCTCAAGCTCGTTTGCTCCCTTCACCCAGCGACGTGCGACCGTCGATGCGGCTGCGATCACAAAGTTTGCTAAAAAGGGCCCAGTGGACGAATCGGCAGCCTCGCCAAGCGCTGCGTCCTCGTCCGCGGCACAGACTCCGACGTCCGCGGCAGCTTCAGCCAAGACAGCATTGTCCGCCAAGATGCGTGCGCGTGACGATTTCTACTAACTCTGCACTCATTTCAAGAAAAAGTTTCTTTTTTTTTTTTTTTTTTTATTTCCCCCACCACCGTCACTTCCTCTCACACGTTCTCTTGTACGATATATATATGAGTTTTTGTTTTGTTTTGCTTGTTTTTTTTTTAAAAAAATATATACAAAATACAAAGAGACGTGGTTTAGTTTTCAAGCCAGGTAGTTGTATACGCGTCTGACAAAAACAATGCAATCATTAGGAGTTTTCATCAAACAAGAAACGTACATATCCGTGGTGGACCGCTCGAGAAACTCGCGCTCGATCAGCGACTCGATGCGCTTCTTAATCAGTGCGGGGTTGGCGGCAAACTGGGACGAGAGCTGCTTGATGATCTCGCTCACGAGGTTGTTGTGTTCGAGGGTCTTTCGTGACTTCATGATGCGCACGACGGCCGCATCGATCTGGTGCTTGCGGTCCTCCTCGATGCGCGCGTGGGTCTCGGTGCGCTCGCCGTCTGCGTCGGCTTTGCTCGTGAGCTGCTGGATTTTTAGTCGCACGAGGTTGGCTGTAAACTTTTCATTGTAGATGATTTCGTCGGTTGGTTCGATCTCCTTTGTTTTCGGCTCCTGACAAGATAATTTTTTTTTATTAAAAAAAGGATGCATTTGCGCTCCTTACCTTGAGCAAGATCTTGTACTTGCCAAAGATTAGGGCTTGCAGGTTGCGCTTGAGTTCGGTATCCACGAGGTCGAGTTCCGTCTGCATCTCCTGGAAGGTGATCTTGTCGCGGCCGTTAAAGAGCATGAGGACGGCCATCATCGGCACCGTCACCGTCAGTTCGTGCTTTCGCTTGGCATAGTTGGCGCGGACATCCACCATTCCCTACAGTAGCATTTAGCTTCTTTCAAAGTATTTTTTTTTTCGTAAAGCGCCCTCACCAGAGAGGTCTGCCAGGTAAGCCGACGCCCGTTGTGGCGACCCATGTAAAACTTGGTAAAGACGTCGCTGGCCATGAGCACCTCGTCGGGAAGCTTGCAGGTAAACGAGTTTGCAGGCGGCCAAAAGGTGTTTGTGAGGACAGTGACGCTGAGGTCGATCCCTTGCATGCCCTCCCGCTTGCCCTCGTTGGCCGCGAGGTAGTCGCGGAAGCCCTGCATGAGATCGTCGCTCAGGCGCATGTCGGTGAACATGCCCTCGAGTTTTGAGGTGAACTGGAAGCCGCACTCGGTCTTGAGCTTGGTGATCATGCTGCGCTCGACGTCGTCCGAAACTGACCGGCGGAAGAGCAGGCGTTTCGCAAGGTGCTGCTTGTAATAGCGCTCAAACACGTCCTTCTCCTCCAGGAAGCGGAAGATCGTCACGGCCTTCTCCAGGATCGTGTCGATTTCCTGGTCAGACATCTAGCCAAAAACGACGTCAAAAACAAAAACAAAAAACAAAAAAACAAACCCCTTTGATCCCCTGCTTGAGATGGTTGTCGAGGAAGAGCGCGAGGTTTTCCGAGCTCTTGGTGTTTTGACGGACGACTTTTTCAAAGGCCTGGGGGGGTGAAAAAATAATACTTGAATAATTAAAACAGGAGGTAACGCTCATTACATCGTTGATGGACGTCTGGAAGGCCTTGTCGCGCTCAAATGCCTTGGTGAGGATGCGGTCGTACTTGTCCTTCAGGTCGATGACGGCCTGGACCCATTTCGGCGCGTCCGAGACAAGCTCGCTGTCGTTGTTGAGGTTATTGCCAGTCTTTTGAATATGGGCCATGAGGCACGCGCGCATCTCCTTGAGGCCGTCCTCGACGCGAGACAGCAGGCGGTAAAAGCTCGTGAGCTCGGCAAAGCGTTCGACCTCGAGCATGGGGATCAGGCCCGTATTCTCCATGTCGAGCAGTTTGCGCACATGCGTTGAAATGAGCTCCTTCTCGACCGTGCGGATGAGCTTGGACCGTGTCGACTGGTCCAGGTAGTGGTCCACGCGCTCGTCCTCCTCTTTAAGGCGCTTCTCGGCCTTTTTGACGTACGTGGCCGCATCGTTGTCCGAGAGGTACATCACACTCTCACGCGCGTAAAACTCTGCCGTTGCCGCCAAAAAGGGCCTCTCAAAGTCGACCTCGTACACGGGCGTCAAGTCCACGGCCAGCTGCACCAGCATGCTCGTGATGTTTCGAACAAGCGAGCTAGAATAGTAATTTAGATTAACTAGACGCGTGTTTTTTGTGTACCGATCAATCGACTCGCCCTGCCGCTCAGAGTTGATATTCGCCAACAAGACGCTGCACAGACGGTCCATGAGCTTGCCGGTCGACTTGTCCGGTGGACGCATGATGACAATGTCGCGGAAGAGTATCACACCGAGGTCGACTACGCTGTGCAGCTTGTTTTGCGGCGCGAAATTCCGGTCCTGATTTATAGAAGAGCGACTCAACAAAGGCAACGCGGTTTGGGTCCGTTCGTTACCATGTACATGAAGACGTCGCGGATCATCCCCAGGGCCACCGTGTGTCTCTCCCAGGCCGCATTGAGCGCACTCAGAAAGGACCCATCACTCTCGCCATTGACCTTGACGGCCTCGCTGGCCAGATGCTGTGTCACAACCTCCTTCAGCCCCTTGTACAGGGCCTCGCCCCGCTTCTGCACGACCATCGTGTACGCAATCCTAGCAGTGCGTCGGCCAGTGCGACGGTCAGTTGGGCTGGCAAAACATTGGGGACACACTTACCGATACAGCTCCTCGTACGACAGCTGGCTCTGCTCCTGGCGATAGATGGTGGAAATGGCGTCCTTGAGCTTGCCCCAGATGTTCCGAAAGTGGTCCTCGTTGAGGTCATTCTGTTTTTGTTTCCGTTTTGGTTGTGTGTCTGCGCGCCTTTTCTTGTCAGTCCATCCATACCTTTGACAGATATGGCTTGATGGCACGCTTTCGCGAGGCTGCTCCCACGGCGCCCATAGCCGCCGGTCCCGGCGAGGACGCGGACGACGCGCCAGCCGAGGACGCGTTGGGTCCGTTGCGAGCCGCAGACGACATCGCACGCAAACAGAGAACACAAAAAAAAAATCATGGACACGTAATCAGTATGGGTCCATCATAGTCGCGGTAATTATGGCCTTTTTTGCCAGCCACCAACAAAAAATCGCTAGTACCAGCCCTCGTCGCCCTTGGGGAGGACCTTGCCGACTGCCTCCACCTCCTTGGAGATCAGATGGTTGTGGGCGCTTGCCTTTTTCCAGTTGCGCTCGCCGCACTTGTCGCAAGCGTGCGAGGCAGTGCTCTGGTTGTACGTGTTGTCCTTGTACTTGCAGCTGCCGCAGACGAAAAAGTACTTTGTCATCCTCCTCCTTTCGTAGCTGTGGTTCTCTTGTCTGCAGTAGGGGCCGAGATTCTCCAACGCGAGTTTGCACTGGCGAAAATAAGCCCATTATTTTTTTTCACTTGAAAATATGGTCCGACAACGTACGACATTGCAGTAGACACCGTTCACCTCGATCGACGTGATTTGGCTCGCCTGCTGCTCTAGGCTCTCTTGTCGGGCACGTATTTTGTCTCGATCATCTTGCTCTTTCTGCCGTAGCTGGAGGAATGAAAAAAAAAAAAAAGGTTTATTAACCACAGTCTAGGTGGATAAACAGTACCATGTTGACGACAGGGGAAGGCACAGAGCCGAGCAATCGCTCTCGTTCCTTGTCGTTCAGAGCAGGACCCAAGAAGGAGGTCTTTGGTTTGTCGGCGGCATCGGTTCTTGCCTTTTTGTTTGCCGCCTCCGCAAGCGGATCGACGGGGCGCTTGACGGGACCTGGCATGGCAGGGCCATCTTCTGTGACGTTGCGTTAAAAACATTGTAATATCATTGGGTCTTTGACTTACTTGGGGCACTCTTGGTGCGCGACTTGAGGATCTGGATCTGTTGGGCAGTGTCCTGTTGTTCGACACGACGTCCGCCGCTGAGCTCCTCGTCAAAGCGACGTTGCTCCTCGGCCTTGTGCTGCTCGGCCTCCTGTATCCTTTTTTGCAGGCGGGCAATATCGGGTCCCTTGTCGGGCAAAGGCATTACCGGTGTTATCGCCTTTAGAAGCTTTGTTGCCGAAGACTAGCAACTACAGTGAGTCATCTTTGCAAGTAAAACATGTTACATCTTTGCCGTTGATCGCGTGCCGACGATTGTCCTCGTGGACATGGCTGAGGTCAATCTCCATGTCGTCTGTGTCGTCCTGTCCTCGACCCAGTCTGGGCGTAACAAACTCGGCGGCGCCAGCAAAGACTACGCATTTTCGTTTTTTTTTTAATTCAGGCTTTTGTTGGGAAGGAAAACAAGATTATACTTTTGCTGGTATCTTGGTTTTTCCATTTGCCTGTGGTATCGTTGGGGTTCCAGCCGACCTGCCGTGCTATCTTGCTGTCCAGTTGCACCTTGACTTCGGGCGCAGTCATCGACCTGATCACGCCGGCTCGCTCGAGCTCCTTGCTGCAAAAAAAGGTATTAAAAAAACACAGAAAAGACAAAAAAGCACGTACCACTCCTTGATATTCAGGGCAATCTTTTCTTGCTCACGCTTGTCAAAGCGCAGCTTTTCCGCGGGACTCATCATCGCGTAATCTTTTGTGAATACTTTTATCTTTGGCCCGGTGTTTTCCTTTTGCTCGGGGCGGGGAGCTTGCAGACTTGAGTGAAGAAACAGTTTAAGAAAAAAATAATAAAATATTTTCTTACGGATTGCGGAACTCGGAGCGTGAATGCTGAATCTTCTTCAGTTCGGCAGCAATGTGATATACACAGTGACGAGTGCTTCCACTAAAAAAAAAAGTGTTTGAAGTGCATAAAAAAGGGACTTGAATCGTCTTACTCTTTGAGGACGTAGTTTTTGCACTTGACTTGACCAGAGAATTCGCATAGCCCGATGTCCTTGACGTAGCCAATCTCGTCCACCGTGTCGGCCTGGGAGACTCGGAGGCAAATCTCCTTTTTCCCCTGATGCGACCCCGTTGCGTCTGCTTTCGGCTGGAAAAAAAAAAAATAAAAAAGACATAAAATAAAATAGAGCGCTGTACCTTCATCAGTGTGGCATTGCGAAAGTGGATAAGAGCCGTGACGGGAAAGTTGATCACTTTGACAGCTGCATCGCCAAAAAAGAGAAGCTTAACCTCACAGCCCTTCATGTCGCTCACAATCCAGTTGGCCATCTGCGTCTTCTTGTCCGCCGTTGTTGTTCTATTAAAAAAAAAATAGCAATGCTCATCAGCTCGATCCCTGTCGGCTCTTTTGCAATCCTACGTGTCGAATTTCTTCACAATGACGCAGATGGACGAGTAGCGCATGGTGTTGCGATCGGCATCGGAAAACTTGGACACGTACGCCTCCACGCTGCTCAGTGGCAGGTACGGGTTGAAGACGTGTAGACCGTTGATGTCTGCTTTCCGCATTTTCCGATCCCTTGAAAATATATCGTCAGGCAAACAAACGCACCAAACAAGTTTTACTTGATCCGGATCCCAGTGCTCTCGTCGACGTCTGCGGGGACATCAGGAGACGACAGAGAGCCCACCGGAGCGACCCTCTTGAGGACGCCGTGCGACGACGTCACAGGCTTTTGTGCTGGTGCTTGCGCTGGCGGCACCGAGGGAGTAGCCGTTGGTTTGGCCACTGCAGGCTTTTGTGCGGGTACTTGCGCTGGCGGCACCGAGGGAGTAGCCGTTGGTTTGGCCACTGCAGGCTTTTGAGGGGACGGAATCCTGGGCGGTGACGAGGCGGGCGTCTCAAAGATGGTGGGTTTTGCAGAGCTCCTGCCGCCTGGGTTGATCGCTGCGGCAATTTGCGCTGCTGTTTTGCTGGTTGGCGCAGCAGTCTTTGGCGCCTGCACAGCGGGCGCAGCAGTGACAACGGCGGGCGCGACAGGCACAGAGCCACTCAGCTTCTGGAGGTTGACCAGCAGCTTCCTCCGATGGCCGATGGACGTTATGCCGACCTCTTTGAGCACCTCGTCGTCGACCTTGTACTCGATCAGGTCCGCCACGGAAAACATGTCCTGAGCAAGGAGTGACGATTAACAACGACTGTGCTGTCAAGGCACGCACCTGCTTGGTAAACATATTGTAGTACTCGCCCAGTTGCAGGCCGTCCAGGAAAACAAAGAACGGGTCCGACGCCACTGCTGGGACAGGGGCAGCACTTTCTGCTGCTTGTCGAGTCAGCGACTGTGGTTACAACAACAATAAACTGACCTGTGACCGACGTTGACGGCACTGGCTGTGCTGACGGCGGCGGTTCAGCCACGACGACAAGGGGCTTGGCTGGTCCTGCGGTCTGTTTAGAGTGCCACTCGCAACAACAATGAACTGACCTGAATCCATAGCTTCCCCGTAGGGCGACGAGGGCGACGACGCCACAGAGGGCAGCGAGGACGACGTGCCAATGTCCAGCAGCTCCGCCGCGGCCTCCAGGAAGTCGTCGTCGAGGCTGAACCCGTCCATTTAAAAATTTTGGCGCGCACTTGAGTGTGCCTCCCATTGTTTCTCGATTTTTATTTATTTACAAAGAAAAAGCGGTCCCCCTAAAGTCTACTTTCTTTTGGCGGCGCCGGTCTATTATTGAAGGAGGGATTGGCATTTTAAACAATTTTTAAAATAGGCGTACGGGAACAGAGGTGCCGAAGCCGAGGATGGCCAGGTGCTCGTCATACTCTCTCTCCATGGCCTTGATGGTATCTTGCATTTTCTTCTGGGTGGCGGGATCACTGCCGGAAGATGCTGATGACGAGGATGAGAAGCCGGTGGCATCGTCGTCCAGAATGTCGGCAAAGAGCGCCTTTTTGCGGTTCTTGCTCTCTTCCTTCTCGCGCCAGTCTGACTTGCGTCGTTTAAACTGCTGGACCTGGCAATTCCTGAGAATAAAGCGCCCAAAGTGATCGGATGATAGCATGGACTCTTTTGCAGCAAGCTCGTCTAAAAAATATTTTTTTTAATTATTCTGTTTTTTTTTTTCCTTTCTGTTTCTTACCTGCAATCTTTTCCTTTTGCTCCATCGACGAGTGCTTCCAGCAGCAGTCAACCGTGTGGCTCCCGTACTTGTCGCACGCGATCGTGGCGAGATGCCCAGCAAACTTTTTGATCAGCTTGAGCTTGAGCTCTGGCCCGCTCTTGCTGTCGAGGAAGCTTTCAATCATTTTGCTGCCGCCAAGGGTTTTGCACCAGCCCACGAGGGTCTCCGGTGTGGCCGTCATGAGGCTGAGCACGAGAGGGACCTGCTCGGTGGCGGCAAACTGGAACAGAGCGCTGGCGATCTGGGCACCCAGGGGCGTCAGTGCGTTGATGTCGCCAGTGAAATCGCCTGTCTCGGGCGCGACCTTGAGCTGGAGAATCAGGTTGAGGAGGATCTTGCGGTGTTGGGTCAAGTGGCCGTTGAATGCACGTGCGATCGACTGCATCAGGCGCTTTTGCCGGACGCCGGGCGTGCGTGCGCAGACCTCGGTCATGCGGTGGACGATTCCAGCACGGTTGTTGACTAAGAACACAAATGGTTGGAAAAAAATATATACATATTCCAGGATGCGGACCCACACGTACAGAGGAGGAATGACAGCGATGGCATGAGCTCGTCCAGGAGCATGTCGATGTGGACGGATGATTTGGAGGCAGAGATCAGCTGCGCAACCACAAAGTTGGCCACGTTGTGCTGGCACAGATCGGCCAGCTTGCCGCGGAAATGGGCAACGTACAGGCCCAGGTAGATTTCGGGCGGGGCGACCTGGAAGATGACCTCAAAGACGTGGCTGCACACGCTGTCCTTAATGCCGTGCTCGGTGAAAGGGCTGTCGTAGCGCTTCACGGGCGTGATCGTGCTGTCCGCGCTCTCTGTTAAAATGTTGTGAATGACAAAGGGGGAAAAAAAAGAGTTACCAAGAAGAAGCGAATTCAAGAGCGATGTGAGGATCTCCTTGTTTCCGCTATGGACGACAAGGAGCAGCTGAAGGACGGGCGAAGACGTCGGGTTGGTCGCCATCTCGCGTAGGGCGTTCCGCAGCTCGGCTCCAGACAGCGATCCGAGCATGGCCGCCGTGAGGTCGTTGAGGGCCTTGGCAAACGACGGCAGCGGCGACTTGTTTTGCTGGTTCTGTTACTCCTTAGGTTAGATCATGGAGGAGGAGGTGTAAATGAGCGACACTACGGCGGAGAACACCTCGGGCGTCTTGGTGAGCTGGGCGCCCTCGCGGTACTTTTTCGAGTTTTTGGAGCGAGTAAGCGTCTCGACTGGCCGTCCAGAGAGCACGTTCAGGAGCACGCGGAAGACGTGTGAGCCGTACGCATCGTACGTCAGATCGAGAGCTCGTGGCGATATTTCCTGAACTAGGGTTAAGAGGGGAGGGAGCATTGCGACTTCTACATACAGCGCAGACGTTGACCAGGAGCTGCTCGATCGACGGCACATCCTCGCCGACATTGTCTGCCTCGCTTGCACCCACCGCGCTGGGCGTCTGGAGCCACTCGGGCACGTAGGACAGCAGCGACTGCAGCACGTGGGACCCGTTGCGGTGGGTCATGACAAAGAGCACGTCGCCCTGCATCTTGTTGAGCAGGATGCGGGCCTGGCCCGCGGTCGACACGCTCAGCAGACGCTCGAGGATGCGGCTGCAGTCGGGGTCCGTGCACAGGTTGCCCTCCTGCCCGTCCATCTCCTTGTACACGTTGTTGACAAAGATGTGCTTGTCTGTAGGCATGGCATCAGTTGCACGTCTCGCCTTGGTGTCACTGGCACACACACATACCCTCCTCCTCGGCAAAGTTGGCCGACACGTCCGCCAGCAGGTTCTCCACGTTCTCAAAGTACGAGCGCATCTCTGGGTCCAGCTGCTTCTGCGGCGGCGCCCGCTTACGCTTGCGTGCCTCGCCGCTGGCCTGGGTCTTTGCCTGCCGCTCGCCCTCCTCCTCTTCCGCCGTCTGGTCTGGGGATGCAACAGGGGCGTCCTCCTCGTGCTTGCGCTTCCTGGCTGCTGCCGTAGCTGGTTCCGCTGCCGCTGCCGGTGGCGTGGCTGGCAATCCGCCGGCGCGGTCCTCGAAGAACAGCGGCGGCTCGGCAGGGGCGGCGGCGGCGACGTTGGCCTGCTTCTTGCCGGATGGCCTCGTGGCCTTTGTGGGTGCCATATTTTTTAAAAAGTGATACTCCTAGGGTAAATTGGTCAACTCGATGATTTCTTCTCCTGGTCAACTCTTTGTGAAACAATCTAGTCCCCGGTGACCTCAGCTGTTGCTGCACCGCTCAAGAGCTTTTCGATGACGCTAGGGTCCATCGGCACGGGGTCGACGCAGCGGCTCTGCGCGCTCGAGATGATTTCGTCGATCATTGTGTTGAGCAAGCTATTGGAGAAAGAAGGAAAAAAAAAACACAATTTAGTTTTGTACTTCCTTTTCTTTTTTTGGCCTTACTTTTCAGGGGCATACTGCCACAGGTTGATGCGAAGATACTCTGCGTCGAGCTGGATCTGCTGGTAGCCACCTCGGCCAAACGTGCGCAGACGGATGGTCTCGTTGAACGCCTTGAGGATGATCTTGACGATCGCAAACATTATCGAGTTGCGGCTCTGTTCCACGGGCACGATGACCTCGATCTTTTGGCGGAACAGTTTGTCGATCGTGTTGGACATGAACGGGTCGTTGCGCGAGGCGCCGGTCAGGTCCTTGGGCTTGATGTTGGCGCCCGTACTTGAGGACTTGGCAACAGGCCGTGGAAGGTTGTTGCTGTGGAAGCGGCGGTTGCTCGATTCCGACGACTGCTGCGAGTGCGACAGCTCCTGCACGTACATCTGCTCGACCTGCTGCTCGATCGACGCAATGTCCTCTAGGATCTGCTCCCACACCTTGGAGTGCTTGCGGGGCTCGCGCGCTGTGACCCAGTTCTTGGTTTCGGCATTGAGGCGTGCCATCGCCGACACGGTCGTAGACTGCAATTCGACATAGCGCTGCAGCAGGGCCTGTGCGTTCCTGCTCTGGATCGAGCGCGCCTCGTTCAGGTCATTGGTCGCGGCGCCGCGGCGAACGCCCGACTGGAAGACCTCGAGTAGGCGCGTGTACGTCATGCCAATGGTGCTGTTCTCGAGCTCGAGCGACAGCTTGGACAGGACCAGCGTCAACAGCGGGACGGCATTGCTAGCAGCATTGCCAGTTTGCAGCCCCGTTTTCTGTTGAGTTTTTTTTTTTTTTTAATTGTTTAGATATTATTTCATGTTGAATTTTCTGTTACCAAGATGTCGTTGCCGATGTTGGCCCAGAAGGCGGCCATCTCCTTTACGACGGCCTTGATGTATGCAGGCAGATGGGCGTGCATGAACGACTCGTCCTCGTCCCGGTTGACGACCGAAAACACCTCGAGGCGCGACATGGTCTCGTTGACCGTCCTGCTCAGGGACGAGTTGACAGTGTGCACCAGGTCCACGAGGTCGTCGATGCGGGCGACAAAGTTGGGGTCGATCAGCACGACCACATCGTCGCCCTCCTTTGGCGTCGACACGCCAGACGACGACAGCGCTGCGGCAGAGGAGGAGGAGGTCGTCGATGCCGGCGTGGCAATTGCGCCTTCGCGCGTCTGAGCAGCAGAGAGCTGCTGCGCAATGTTTTCGAGCCACTTGAGTCGCTCTGCGGGCAGCATAAGAGGCGATTAAATTAAACTAGGCGTACCGATAAAGGCCGTCTCGACAACGGCAAACTCGCGCTCGGCGTAGGAGAGCAAAAACTTGTTGGTCACTTGCCTCGCGCGGTTGATGATCTTGAATCGGCCGTTCAGATGGCGATCAAAAGCGACGAGGTCATCGTTGAGGCGCGAGAGGGCGTCCATGTAGATACTCGGGCCGATGTGCACCTTGGTCTCGAGGAAGGCCTCGACCGTGACAAAGTACTCCTTGACCATATCGTCGACAATGTGCTGGAGGTCGTTGTCGGCGGCACGGCGGTCGCCCTCGGACAGGTCGCTCTTGCTGTTCTCGGGTGGGTTGACAAAGAGCTTGAGGTACGTCACGATAAATTCCATCAGGTCGCGCAGGAACGACTCGTGCAGGTATGCAATGCGCATGTGGGGGTCGTGACGGGTGTCCTTTTGGGCCTCTCCGTCGGATTGCTCCGAGGCGGCCGTCGAGTTGTCGGGCTTGGACGACTTGCGGTCAAGGAGCTTGTACGTCTTCACGCCGTCGTGTTCACGCACGACCGCGCCAAAAGCTTCTGGGTCCGAGGGGTCAAAGATGTTTGCTCGGTGGAGGCAGAGCTGGAGCGCCTTCTTTTGGCTGCGTAAAATAAAAATAGTTTGATAAATTTATCGGTGTTAAAATTTACCTGCTGACATAGGCTTTCCACAATGTCTGAGCAGACTCCTTAAGCCCAAGGAGAATCTGGACGGCTTCGGTAAGGTCGTGCGGCTTGGTCTGCATAGAAAGACAAAAAAAAAAATTACATTCGGGTTTTTTTTTTTTTTTTTTTTTTTTGTTTGATACATCTTCTTTGGAGAGCTTCTCGTGGAGCTTCACAGCGACCTTTTTCATGATGACCTCACAGTCGCGCTGGATCGGGGTAAATGACGGCAGGTGCCCGTAGTGACTCAGGACCGAGCTCGTGCGCGAGTAGTACCGCCATGCTGTCGATTTAACCATTAAAAGCAACAATGTACATTTATTTCGGTTACCAAGGTTGTAGTTCTCTGTCTCCATGCACTTTTTGAGGCGCTGGGGCAGCTCAAAGACAAACTCGATCTTGCGGATGAGCCCGTGGACGCCCGAGAGCTGGTTGATCTTGTTTCGCTTGGCGATGAGGCTCGTGTTGACCTTTGAGGACCCGTCCGAGATGGTCTGCATCTGGTCGCGCAGCTGCTTCATCTTCGAGTCCATGTCTGCGACGTTGGTCTTCATCTGCAACGCAACAAAATTTAAACTAAAAAAAACTGAGACTGGCTGGCACGCACCTTGCGGATGATGTCGGTGGCACTGATAAACTTGTTGTAGTTTTCGTACACGAGGGTCTTCATGTCGCTGTCGAGCTTGCGGATGTCTGTTTAGTTTGTGTGTTTATTTATATTATTGAAATGAAGCACTCAATCTCCTTTTCGACCACAAGTCGGTACCGTTGTTGAACTTGTTGTCCGTGTTGATCAGGTCGTCCAGCGGCTTCTCCGCGAGCATCTTCTTGAGCGACAGTTCCGACTCGAACGTTGGCCCGTCGATGTCCAGCGGGTCGGCCTTCTTCTCCTCCTTCTTCTCCAGGCCGTAAAAGTCCTTGAGCAGCCCGCGCGTGCGTCGCCTCACACGGTCCTCGGCACCGCTGCCCGCCCCCGCCCCCGCCCCCGCCCCCGCGCCTCCCCCGGTGACGGGCGTGACGGGTGTTGTTGCCGATGAGCTCGCGGCCGCAGGGTACTTGAACGACTGTGTTGACGTCGAGCTCGTCGGCGTCGCGGCCTCCGAACCAGGGTCGCTGGATATGGACGACACAGAGGCAACCGACGCATTGCGCGAGTGGCCACCCACGCGACGCTGGGCGTGTTGAGCTTGTCGTGCTGCCATTCAACGTGAACGAGACAGGAAAAAAAAACTGCGCGTCAGCCACGTTTTCACACGTGTCTGACCCAGGATGAATCTGGGTTGATAATTATTCTATTTTTGAACAGGATTCCTAGAGAATCGAGCATTCCCATCATCGGCCCGATCGACCAGAGCGCAGCCGACGTAGTTTAGTTGTTTATTTATTATTTTGGAATCGGTATTTACATATTTTTTATTTTTTCCCAAAAAAGTCACTGCAATGGCACTTGCTTTTGCGCCTTCTCCTCAAAGATCGACTTGAGGTAGTTTCTCCGGACGTGGCCCTGGAAATGTGCCCAGTAGTCGCAAAAGCCGTTGTCAAAGACGAACGGGGGCACGACGAACACCGATACCTGGTGGAGGTAGCGGTAGTAGAAGGAGCGGCGACAGGCCATGCACAAGGCCATCTCGGAGAAGGAGCTGCGGCCGTGCACGGCGTTGTCGACCAGGGCCATCCCGAAAAAGTCGGCCCACACGCGCACGTTCAGGGCAAACATGCCTGGTGCGTCGAGCTTGCTGGTCTCGACGTGGCCGATCGGGCCCACGAGGTCCTCCATGGTCGTCCACAGGACAGAGTTGTCGCTCAGGTCGGCTGAAGAGATGTTCATGGCTGCGTGCGAGTCGGACGCGATAAACACCACGGGCAGCAGCCCGTCGCGCGATGCGTTGCGTGCAAACAGGATCGCCGAGGCCGACAGGACCTTGACCGAGCTCAGGGCCAGCCGCGTGGCGTCGTGCCAGCTGCCGTCGCCGCCCGTGCGGATCTGCAGCCCGATGATGGCGACGTTGGAGAGGTCGGTCGTGCCCGTGACGCCCCGCATGCGCCTGTCAAACGAGTCGAGTGCCTCGATCAAGAGCGGCGAGGGGCGCAAGAGGAGCGTGAGCAGCACCTGGAGGAGCGTGCCCCTCTGGCTGTGCGTGACCAGCTCGCCCAGGCCTGCCTGCTGCGCGTGCCTCTGGACGTGCGGGTTCTCGAGCAGCTCCGCGGCCCACATCACGCTCGAGCGCACCTCGACCACGTCGTACCGGCTGAGGTTTGCGACCACGTCCGAGCGGAACAGAAAGTCCTCGTGGTCCTTGGGTACGCTGATGTGCAGCGACGCGTCCGTTCGGAACCGTCGGTGGGGCAGCCGCCAGTCGAGGTGTTTTGAGGGCACGACAAAGTTGGTGATCTCCTCGCCGTGGCGGTTCCACACGATGAAGAACGCGCGGCTGCTCACCAGGGCTAGCACAAACGCGTCGACCACGCCCTGCAGACGGTTGCCCGTGCCCAGGCAGTCGTACCGATCGTCGCAGACGTAGATCAGCGCGTGCATCCGCCTCTGCGTCGTTAGCCGTGCCCGCTCGGTGGCGTGCAGCTTCAGGTACTGGGCCATGGCCTGGCTGGGCTGCGTGTCCAGCACGTCCATCAGTCGACCCACCACGCTGGCCCGCCCTCTCCTCTCGTCCTCTCGCGCGGCGCTCAGTCCGCCAGCCTTGATGCCCACCGTGTCCGGCTCATCGTAGTAGCCCGAGTACTGCAGCAGCTCGGCCGCCGTGCTGCCGAGGGAGCCGAGGGTAGGCAACATGAAGAGCAGCCACGAGGTGAACAGCGCCACAATGGCAATGACGCCAAACACGATCAGTCGTCTTGATCGCATCCAGTGGTAGCAGTAGCGAGGGCTCGACAGGAAGAGGGCCCGTACACAAAAAGGTGGTCGAGTGTGACGGCCGCCCGATGCAACTGAAGGGAGATCTCCGTCAGTTCCCCCTAAGAAATTGCGCTTTCCGAACGATCCAGCAACTCCTACGGCGTGTTGCGCAGCTTGAAAGCAATAAAGCAAACATGAAACGCAGGATGAAACGCAGGATGAAACGCATGTCCAGCATGCAAAACTTTTTTTTTCAGACAACAAACAAAGAATGTGCTTCCTTTCTCTTGTGTTACAACTTGGAGGCCTTGAAGAATCTTCGTCAGTGTCAACGCCAAAAAGAAACCAAGACGTACGGGGCCACCCAGACCGACGCCAGCGTTGTCGACAAGCCCAGAAGCGCGGTCGTGGGTGGCAAAAACTGAGTTCCGTACCCTGAGCAATGGACACGCTGCGACGGTTGACCACCAAGGCACGGACAAAGTTGACGTACACCGGGCCGGCCTTTGAGGTCTCGGTGGACAGCGACACGTTCTCGCCGCGCGTTGTGTAACGAATGAGGGGGGGGTGGTGGGGCAAAAAGCCGCACTGGACTGACGGCGATATCTATTTATAGGGCGCACCATGGATTGCCGTACCCGTGCACGGCGATTGCGTACGACGGCCTGCTGGGGCTGGTGGCGGCGGGCTCGATCTTTGGCGACATCAAAGTGTACGTGGGTGGCTGTCGTTTTGGGTGTGGTAGAGCATGAGCGTGTGAAACAGGTATGGCGGCAACGGTGTCGAGGTGACGCTGCACGGGCCCGTCGTGGCCAAGATCACCCACTTGTTCTTCCTGCCGACCAAGACGCGGCTCGTCTCGCTCGACAGCAAGAACGATCTGCAGCTGTGGGATCTGAAGGAGCAGGGCCCGGTCAAGCGCGCGGTCTTCAAGGAAAAGTACGTTTGATGCCCATGGCGTTTTTTTTTTTTTCTCAGTGCTGTTGTCAGCGTGACCTGTGCGACGATGGCACCCAGTGGATCGTACTGCTTCTTTGGTCTTGACGACGGCAGGGTCCTCATCTTTGATCTCGTCCAGTTCCAGCTGAGCCGATACGTCATCAAGCCGCCCACGGCGAGCTTGTACTTATCTTTCCGGTATCGTGACGGTTGCTGATGAATTCGCGCAGAGATGTCCCCGTCGCAAGCATCGCGTCCAACCCCTCCAACGAAAACACGATGCTCATCAGCTACGACGATGGCACGCTCGTCCTCTGGGATATGAACCGCCAGGCGATCGCCCTCACGTACGACAACCAGAAGAGCCAGCCGATCCAGTCCATGTGCTGGCACGCATCGGGCGACCAGTTTGTGACGGGCCACGAGGACGGCTCGCTCGGCCTCTGGGAGATCTACAGCACCAACCCGCTTCGTCGATTTTGCAGTACGCCGTATTTCTTTTCATTTGCTGATTGCCCTGTCCACAGTAACGCCAGACAAGGGAAAGCGCAGTCCTGTTCGTCAGGTCGAGTGGTCATCGGGAGGTGGACCGTACGGATCCGACGACCCCTCTGCGCTCATTGTCACCGGCGGTATGATGGAGTACGAGCCCAACGGCGTTGTGGTCCTCCGCGGGGACAAGTACAGCACGCACACGCTCATTGCCCTGGACGACGACTGCGACTATTTCATCGTCATCAGCCGGGATGGCTCTCCTGACGGTGCTTTCATAGAGGGATGTTCTCCTCTTTGCTAAATGGCTGCTCCATCTTGCAGAGCCACCGCGCGCCCTCATGACGTTTAGTCACTCGCAGCTGCTGATCCACGACATCCGATTCAAGGGCAGAATGGCAGCATCAGTCAGTCCGAGTCTGTCGTTCCCGCGGGCCCTGTGCATGAGTGACTGCTATGAAATGGCGTCGCCAATCGTGAAGATGCTCGAGATAACCCAGGGTGGCGGCCGCATCATCGAAGATGAGAATCGTGCGTCCACAATGGGCGAGGTACGGTTGGATTCCGTTTATTTGCTCTCTTTTTTTTAAACGCAAAAAAAAAAAAAAAGATTGGCCTGATCGACGGCGGATCAATATCGTTTGCGCACGAGGGTGCTTCGAAACAGCGTGTCTTTGCAACCGGTCACATTGACGGCATTGTTCAAATATGGTACCAACAGAAAAAAGTCTCTGTTCTTTAAACCTTTTTTTAAAAATAGGGAAACAGGGAAGGGGGCCTTCCTGAGGAGGATTGCCGTCCTGCACATGGAGCAGCTGCCTATTGACGAAAAGCTCGAGTTTACATCCATTACCATCGTCAGGCTCTCCTCTGACGGACGTGGCGACACAATCCTCACCATCGGCTTCAAGACGGGGCACATCGCCATGCTGGAGCTCGGCGCGCACAAGATGAACGTCCGCAACTGTATCTCGTTCAACGGCCACCCCGTGTCTGTCATTGTTCCCGTCACCTCCCAATAGTAGGACACAAATATATATTCAGATTCAGTTGCTCAGGACCTTGCTGCAGTCTCGTCGCCGGCGACAAGAACGGCTCGCTTATGTTGATTGACAACAAGACTGGCAAGTCGGTGGCCACGCTGCAGCTGGAGAGCCGATCGCAAGTGACATGCGTCGAGTACGTCGATCTCAGCGCCATCCCACAGGGAAAGCCAAACGCCAAGAACCAAACGCAGGCGGCCGCCACAGCCAAGGTGGTTGCTCACGCTGCCAAGTCGCACGACGTGCTCTACATTGGCCTGAACAACGGCACGATCCATATCGTCAGCCTCCAGACGTTCTCCAACATCCAAACCTTTTCTGCCAAAAAGCCCAGTCGTCTCCACGCCCTCGTCTGTACGCCCTTTTTTTTTTTTGGCTCTCGCTATAATGATATTTTTTTTTTTATCAGCGTTCGATCCGTCGTGGAACCGGCAAAAGCAGCCAGGCTCGTCCTCCTCTGCGGCAGCGTCGAAGAGCCGCAAGGGCAAGGAGGACCCTGAAGATCAATTCGACGACGGTGAATTCTCCTGCCATCTGGTTGTTCTTGACTAAACAGTGCTTTCTAAAGGCACCACGTTCCCTTTGCTTGCCGTTTCCGAGAACCACGTGCGCATCTACTCACTCCCAGACAACGTGTACTTGTCCAAGATCACGCCCGAGGGCGCCATCCACATGGCCTTTTTGAAGTCGATGCTCGATGCAATCTTTTTGGTCGGCTTTGTGGACGTGGCGGCCGATGAGGAGGGCGACAACCACGGCAAGATGAAAGCAGCGCTCGTCGTATACGCCCTGCCGTCGCTGAACCTCGTCTCGCGCCAGCCAGTTCCCTTCAACATCAAGTAAGGGTTACATGGCTCGTTTCACTTTCACCAACTACTGTTCTGGCGTTCTAGGAATATGTCCAACTCGATGTGCCCCGACGAGGACACCGTCATTGTCCTGACAGACCACGGCGAGGTTGTGCAACTGGGCCTTCTCGCTGGGTCGGCTCCGTCAACGTCAGGCCGTGAGGCCAAAGTTACCCTCGTTACCGACCGCACAAGCAAGGAGGCCTCGTCGGCCGCAGCACGAGAAAAGACCAGCCACAAGCTCAAGGCTGCCGCGACCTCTGTGCGTGCCGTCAAGTCGCTCTTCAAGAGCGGCAAGGACAAGAAGGACGCCCTTGTGGACGAAAACATCAACATCGACAACCTCTGTACGATTGCTATTTTTTTTTCTTTTGTTTTCTCATGCAACTTTTGTGCGATAGTGAAAGAGAAGATGCAACTGACCGCGGCCGAATCGCTCCTGTCGATGGAAGACAACCCGTTCACCGACGCCATGCGTGCCCTGCAAGAGCGTGGCGAGAAGCTTCAAGAGCTCAGCAACAAGACGGCCGAGCTCGCGGACGAGGCCGCCAACTTCTACGAGCTTAGTCGCAAGTTGCGCAAGAGCCAGCAGCGAAAGACATTGTTATAATATAGCCTCAGATGTGCCGGTGGAATTCAACAGATTTATGTGTACAAACTGTCCCAGAGCGAGATCCGCTTGTCCCGCGATGCTGCCGCTAGCATGTTGCTTGCAGACGAGAAGGCGACGCTGCTGATGGCCTCGCGGTGGAACTCGAGCACCGCCAGAGGTTTTTGCGTCTTGGCCGAGAACAATCGAATCCTAGTGCAAATTTTTTACAGACAAGCTTATTAAACTGAATACAACATGTATGTATATACCGATGGTCCCAGCCTGCGGTCGCAATGATCTTGCAGTCCTTGCGAACAGCGATGTCTGCTATGCCCACGGCGGGCAGCGTCATTCCAGTCTTGAGCTTTAGAGAACTGCCATTGTCTTCGATAGTGGCAATCCCAAGATGGTCGTCTGCCGATCCCGAAAACACGAGATTGTGGACGACATCGACAGCCATGCACAAAACTATGTAAACGCGTGAACAAATAGTCAAAATAAATAAAAATGGGTACTTGGTTCGGAATGAAGCTTGATGGACGACAAGTGCAGCTTTGCGATCGGATCAAACAGCGACACCGTCCCGTTCTCGTACGCGGCCAATAGGCGTGGTGCGCCTGCTGAAGACACGAAAAACTGCAGTGCCATGCACATCCCTGCGTAACAAACTCATTAGTATCACCTCTTCTATCTATCTGTCTACTTGCCCCGATCCTTGGTACCCCCGACCGTGTCCACCGTCTCGGGCGCCTGCAGTCCCTCAACGATCCTCTGCTGCCTGACGACATCGATAATGTCGATCGCGCTGTCGTTCACAGCAGAAACGGCCGCGACGACCACGTTGGCCCCTGTGTTGTCAAACAGCTCTCCTTGCCCACCAGCAAGCACACCGATGCGGCAAAAGTTGAGCGAGCTCACGAGCACCATTGCGATCAGCGTGACGGATGCGTTGCTGTCCCTGTCGCCCAGCAGAGCCACGTTGCTGTTGTGCTGGTCTTGGTTGTCGTCGACGTTGTGCAGTCGCCACAGGCACACACGATGGTCACGCGCATGGGACAGCAGCAGGTCATCGGCCACAAATGCGACGGATAGCACCGATGCCGAGTGTGCAGGCTGCTGTTCTTGCTGCACACTGACGGAACGATGGCTAAATAAGGACCACAGCCTCACGTCCCCCGCTTCGTCCCTATAAACAGCGGATGATGGATTATGCGCTCGTTCCCAGCCCGGTTACGTACCCTGTGGCCAACAGCGTGCCTCGATCGCTAAAGGTGACGGCGGTTACGGCAGCGGTCCCTGCGCCACTGTTGCTGCGCAGGACGACGACAGGACTTATCATTATATATTTCTCAAAAGAAAAGAAAATGTGGGGACAAATAACTTGAACAAATGGGTGATTCCTGATGGTGGTGGTGGTCGGTGGTGGTGGTAGGGGGGGGGGGTCTAGAGAGATATTAGACAGACTTGGTCGTTGAGATGGCGTCGATGGTGGGGAGAACTTTCTCCCACTCTTGTGCAGATTGCTTGTAGTAGTCGGCGTGGATGCGGGCATAGTCGCGCAGGATGTACTTGAACTCGTCCGTCTTGGAGTGGTTAAACATGTCGAGCTCCTGCATGACCAGCAGGTTAAACGCCTTGAGGGCTTCGCCGCTGTTCTTGACTGCCTCCTCCAGCTGAAGAAAAAAAAAATCACGATATAAAAACGCTTGCTTCACGAGGGCAGTCAGTACCTCGCGGACCCTCATGTTGGCCTTCTCAATCCTCTCCTGCTTCAATTGCTCCGTGAGGGGGACTCCGGCAACCGAATTCCAGGTATTGGTGAGGACGTTGCCGCCGGCGCCCGAGGGGTTGACCATGAGCTTGTCGCGATCGCTCAGCTGCTGCGTCAACAGGTCCGTCAGATCCTCGTACTCCATTTGGCGGGCGTCGCGAGTTCGAAGCACAGCCTTGATTGATGAACAGTACAAGAGGTAGTCGCGAACGCGCTCCAAAAAGTCGAGCTGGACTTTATCATTCTATTGATTGTTATTAGTCGGACAAAGAAAGGCCTTGGCCAATTACCGTCAGCTTGAGCAGCTGGACGCGCTTGTCCGTGTTGCTGCCGACAGCGGCAAGGGCCTCGCTCGTGAGGTCTTCGCTGTTGCTGAGCAGCGAAAACGACGAGCCGACCTCTGCAAGGTCAGCAATCAGGTCGGATTGGCGCTTGACGATGCGGATGTGAATCGACTCGAGCGATGTCAGGTTCTCCTCGAGCTTGGTAATGTATTCCATCACCGCGACAAAACGTTCGTTTGGTCGCTTGAGTTTTGAAAAGGCTACAACAAAAAATCGTCAACACCAAAACAACCTTTATGCCTGCAAAGCAAAGCACCGTTAATGACGCTGTCGCCAAGGTCCTCAAAAATCGCGCCCTTCTTGAGCTGCTTGGCCGTCTCAAACGACTGGCATCGCAACAAAAAAGAAACAATCAGATCCCGGAAAAAGAAAAAATAATCAGTTTACAGCAGCCTTGGCCTCAAGGAACGTGCGCAGGATCTCCGACTTGAACAGGATTGGGTGGGAGCAGATACGGTCGAGGAAGCGCTGCAGAGCTGCCTGGCGTCGCAGCAGGAACTCTGTGCTGAATCGGTCCAGGTATTCTACGCAATGTCAGGTGATCAGCTAGCCACACGACGGCACCAAAACAGTACCCAGCCGGTTCTTCTCGGGCAGGGGCGGGAGAATGATCGCAGGGTTGTCCTTGGTGAGCTGTGTGCGCAGCCACAAAAAGTCCTGGTAGCGTCGTCGCACGGTGCACTTTGCGCTCGCGTACGTCGTCAGGCTCGTCTGGAGTGTATTTTTATCGCTTAGCCTTTTGCACACCTGTTTTATCAAACCTGTGTGTAGATGGCATAGGTCACATAGGCGTCCAGTCCGTCGCCGTGCTTCTCGGGATCGGCGATCTTTACCAGGAGCTGTGCCTCAGACTGTTTTTCGTTTCGTTTCGTTGCCTCTTTTTTCTCAGCAAATCACTCAAAAGTAATCACGCACCTTTTTCTTCTCAAAGGGCTCGCTGTGCGTGTCAGCGAGCACGGCCACGGGGGCCTCCTCCTCCTCAAACACCTCGGACACGACGCTGCTGCTCACGACGCCACCGCTGGCTGAACCGGCCGATGATGCGAAAGGCTGCACTCGTGCGTTTTTTATTTTTCGTGTTTGTTTTAGCAACGTTTTGGGTTATAGAAGAAGGGAGGAGACGCAGGCGGGTGGGGCTGTACCTGCGAGTAGTCGTTGTCCCAGCCGCTGGGCTCGAATTCGTCCCCGTCCATTGAGTTTGCTATCAGAAAATGAACGGGAAGACATACGCTTATTATGGCCGCGGCGTCCCTCAAACGACAACATTATTACAAAAAAAAAAAATAGCGACTGACTAGAATGACGGCAAAACACAGCCGTAGGTTGAGGGCCAGACAAACTTGTAGTCGGTGCCGTTGCTGCCGATCGAGTACAGTTGCGGCTGGCCGCCACCGGCGCTCTCGTCGCAGAAGAACTCGATCGACGAGGCAAAGGGGTTGGCGTAGCCGTAGGACATGACGAGGTTGCCGGCGTCGTTGATCGCGTACGAGACGGGCGCGGAGCCGAGCTCGAGGGGGCGGCTCGAGTCACTTGTTTGGCACGCGGACCAGCCGGCGTTGTTGCACTCGACCACGTCGGCCACGATCTCGTCGCAGAGGGCGAGGTGGGCGGTCTCGCCCGCGATAAAGGGGTTGGCCACGGTGTACGTCCGGCCGATGAGGTCGGAAAGGTCAAAGTCGTAGCCGTCAGCGTTGGGATGGCACGTCTGCTTGGGGCAGGCCAGGCTTGTCTTCCACAGGAACGTCTGCAGGCAGTGGTCGTCGCTGTTGGAGACGTGGACGGGGCCGGCGTCCTCGGGCGCCTCGGGGTCGCACACAAACTCGATCGTGGAGGAGCGGCACGAGTCGACTGCCGTTGCAAACGTAAGCAGGAGCGTGCTGTCGGCCGAGAAGCTGTGCGTAAAGGGGTCCTCGCCGTACGAGAGGTACGCAGCAAGCGTCGACTCGCAGACCGTCGCGCCGACAGGGCAGCCAGAAATGTACTCGCTGGGATAGGCGCCGCACACGCCAATGTACTCGGTGTCCGAGGCAAACTCAGAGTTGGGCGTGGACCAGATCTGGCGGCTCAGTGGACGCAGGTCGATCTGGAAAGCGCCGGAGCCGGGTGCATCAAAGACACATGAGGGGACCGTAGGCGTCGGGGGTTCGACGGGGCATGCGTAGATGGTTGTCCAGCTGATGGTGTACTGGCAGGCGACCTCGCTGATGAAAGTGGGGGCGCCTACGGTCGTACCACAGAAGAGTATATAATTAACGGAGCGAGCGGGTGATCCAGGCTGGCCAGGGCAAGTTGCGCCGCCGGTGAAGAGGAGCTGGATGTTGCCGTCCGCGCCCGTGGCCTTGGTCGGCTTCACTGATGCGACCGCATTGGATGTGGTCGCGGTGGAGTGTTGGCAGGCGTACGTCTGGCCGGCAACGCAGGTGTCCTTGACCGGGGCAACAAGCGGCTCACAGAGGTCAAACCAGATCGTGTACGTGGGCAAGTCGGTCTGGACAACAGACAAGGTGCCGGCGGACGAGAAATCGTAGTACGTACCATCGTCGGCATAGTAGCCGCAGGGACCGGCTGGCGGCGACGTGGGCGGCGACGTGGGTGGGGCAGGAGATGCACCCGTGGCGCAGGCGTACGACGTCGACCAGCTAAGGTACATTGCGCCGCCACCCTCTTTGCTGTACACAGGCGATCCGGGCGACGTGCCGCAGGTGAAATCAACAAACACATCAAAATTCGAGCCTGGAAAGATACAGTCACACTTGCACGTATCAAAAGTGTCCATTTAGTACCCGCAGCCTTGGTGAATGTCATGTGGAAGACGGCCGATGGGTTGTTGGGCGAGCCGCCGGCCAGCAGGGTGCTCGGGTACGACCCCATGGCATAGGGATTCCCGCTTGTGGAACGTTCGCAGGCGGCCGTGGTGTCGCCACATCCGGCGACGGTGATGCCGCACATGCCTGTTTGCAATACGCGTTATAGGATGGAAGAGGGGGCGACGCCGACGTACCGATGTACTCCGAGTACGAGGGATACATGGCGTTCGGAGTCTGTCATAAAGCGTTAACAAAAACAAGCCGGACGTCGGGCAAACGTACAGAGTACTCGCCGGCAAGAGCAGACAGGTCGTAGGTCGTACCACCGATCGTAATTGAGCACCCTTGCGCCCGCGCCTGGCTCGCGGCGACGGCTGCAACGAGAGCCCCAACGACGACGAGCGACGCAGCCATGGGAGGAACACTGGACGTAAAATGGTCGATGTATATTTTGGGCCGATTGCCAGCTTTCCTCGTTTCCTCTCTCTCTTTCTCTGCGTCTCTCCTTGCGCAACTGGTCGGCAGATGGTTCATGTGCGCGCTTGGAAGAGAGCTAGAAAACTGTGGACAACCCGCCCTGACTGCTCCTGTGCTGTTTGTTAATTTTTTCGACCCTTGTGAAATCCCCGATATGTCGTTGTTCCACCACCACCAAACCAGAAACTCAACCGACATGCCGACCGTCAAGATCACGCTCGCGCTGATCCAGGCGCGCAACCTGCAGGCCAAGGACTCGAACGGCCTGTCCGGTAGGGGATGGGGGAGGGTTTGCGGCATGGTTTATTAATAGCACGCGTGCGTGCAGACCCGTTCGTGGAGTTGCACGTCAAGGGCGCCAAGTACTCGCAGTCGCAGAAGTCGGCCGTGGTCAACAAGTCGCTCAACCCGTCGTGGAACCAGCAGTTCAGCTTGTAGGCCCTTTTTTAAAAAAGTGTGTGTGTGTGTTTTTCGTGCTGACGCTCTCCAATGTAAACAACACAGCTTGCTCAGCGAGGACGAGGCCAAGTTCAGCCAGATCCAGCTGCGTGTGTTTGACCGCGACACCATCCGCAACGAGTACATGGGCGAGCTCAACTTCCAGACGTACCAGATCTCCGACCCGTTCAACACGGCCGCCGACAAGGTACTGTTTTCTTTCCTTGCTCCTGTGTTCTCACGCATCGTCCCACAGTGGCTGCCGCTGCACGACAAGTCGGGCAACCACTCGGGCAAGCTGGGCGAGATCCAGCTGCGACTGGGCCTGTCGGAGGACTACCTGCCCGAGACATCGCAGGACCGCATCAACCTGCTGGTGCAGAACGCCAGCATCCACGATGTCAGTGACACGCCCGAGTCGGCCTTTGAGCAGAAGGAGGTCCTTGGGTCCAACGTGAACGCGATCGACGGCCTCCTGTCCTTTGAGGGTATGAAAAAGCAAAAAAAAAGAAGAAAAAAGAATAAATAAATAAAGCTATGCATACGAAAAACAGTCGTCAAAGCAAACGGCCTGCCCAACAACGGCAACGAACTCCTTCCGTTCAACTGCGACGCCTTCTTTGTCGTGTCCTTTGGTGTGAACACGTTCAAGAGCCGCGTCGTCAAGCACTCGCTCAACCCCGAGTGGGACGACAAGGTCCTGCTCCTCGTGCGCGAGCGCGAACGCAACTACCAGATCAAGGTGTCGATTTACGACCACGACGTCCTCAGCAAGAACCGCCTCATCGGCTATGCCGAGATCACCGCCGCCGACTTTATCAGCAAGAAGGCCGGTTACGAGAAGACCATCAAGCTCAACCTCACGTACCCCGTCCCTCCGGACAACTCGACCCTCTTTGTCCGTGGCAAGTTCATGTCGTACCACGGTAAATCCTTTGTTTTCGTTTCGTATGTGGCCATGCTGAAAGAGCGAGAATAGAACTCAAGAAGAACCTCTGGATCAAGCTCTCTGGCCTGTTTGACGTCGACTCGAACCACCGCATCAACCGTGTCGAGTTCGGAGCGATGCTGGTACGTACACTCACGATGACTCTCCCGGTCCTTACATCTTATGCAGGACTCGCTGGGCACGTCGCTCTCTGACTCTGATCTCGACACCATTGTAAGAAATACCAGTTACTTGCCCTCAACCCTCTTTAAATCTGCCTCCTTGAAACAGTACAAAAAATACGGCACAAAGGCTGAAGGCGCAGAAGAGTACGAAATCGTCCCCGAGCAGCTCGTTGACGCGCTCGACGAGGTCGCCAAGGACCCCGCGCAGCAGCTGATCACGCTTGAGCGCAATCCGCTCGACGGCACCCCGCTGTCCAAGAACAACGAGGAGGCCATCATCCAGCTTGCGATCTCGTGCGCCCAGGATTTTGCCAAGATTGACCAGTTTGGTATCGAGACCTTGTTGGTTTTTCAAATGTACAACATTAACTATAAAAACAGTCGTCGGTGGCCTCCTCACCGAGTCGTACGCCTCCAAGGGCTGGTTCGACAAGGCCACGTCGTTCCTCACGCGCGGTCGCCACCAGCTCGGCGAGGACAACGCCAACATCCTCGTGCAGGACCGACGCTCGGGCCTGATCCAGGAGGAGAAGATCCCGTCGTTTGTCCGCCTGGGCATCCGCATCCTCTACCAGAACGGCCTCAAGACCTCCAAGGAGGGTACCCTAACCAAAAACTGAAACACAAGCAATCATACTGAAAAAAAAAAAATAAAATAATTACACACCAGGCCTAAACAGCAAGGCAATCCGAAACCTGTTTATCAGCCAGTCAATCAAGCAGGGCCAACAGTACGACAGCCCGCACTCGGCCTCGCACATCCTGCCCTTTGCCAAGTTCCACAACCTCAACTTGGCCGAGGACTTGCTGCCGCTCGAACAGTACAAGACCTTCAACGAGTTTTTCTACCGCAAGCTCAAACCGACTGCGCGCGTCGCTGCCTCGCCCGACGCAAAGGTCTTCATCTCGCCGGCCGACTCGCGCTGCACCGTCTTCCCCACGATCACCCTCGCAACAGAGCTCTGGATCAAGGCCGAGGACTTTACCGTGGGCAGGCTCTTTGCGGACGACACCCTCGCCAAGGACTTTGAGGGCGGAACTCTCTGCATCTTCCGGTACGAATTTAATGTTTCAACGGTTTTTAAAGCTCCCCTCTTCTCCTTTTTAGCTTGGCCCCGCAAGACTACCACCGTTTCCACAGCCCTTGCAACGGCGAGTTCAAGAAGCTGCACGAGACTGGCCACCATTTGTTTACCGTCAACCCCATGGCCGTTCGTGGTACTGTTTGTTTTTAATACGATATGCGACATTGCTTTTTTCTTACTCATTGCGTTTCTCCTCCTTAGAAAACTTCCCTGTGTACACAGAGAACAAGCGCTTTGTGACCGTGATCGACTCGCCCGAGTTTGGCAAGGTCGCCTACATTATCATTGGTGCCATGCTTGTCGGCACTATCAACCTGACAGTTAAGGAGCAGCAGCCTGTCGAGCGGTATGTTCAGGTCTTTTCAACGACGGCGTTGTGCCTAACGGGTCCTTCGTGTTCGTTAGCCTGCAAGAGATTGGCTACTTTGCCTTTGGCGGCTCGACGATCGTGACCGTCTTCCAGGCCAACAAGCTCAAGCTGGACCAGGACCTCGTCGACAACTCGTCCAAGTGCCTCGAGACCCTCATCCGCGTCGGTGACCAGGTCGGAAAAGCGCACTGAGTGAATTTGACAATATCTTCTGCTTTTTTTTTCTTCCCCCCCTCGCCTCGATAAGTGATTCCCTGCTTTCTTCTTTTTGTCTTTGTTTCTCTGCTTTCTGACATTTGATGAACGAAAGAAAATTTCTACAACAGAAAACACCTTTTATCACGACTCCATTGCATCGATGGTAAAGTCCTTGACCTCATCGCGGGAAATCACGTCCAGCTTGGCGCGGATCTCTGCGTCGCTCTTGAGCGCAGCGAGGAAAGCGGTGAAACGGGCAGAGCTCGTGGCCTCCTCGGGGAGCTTGGAGAGGATGAGCACGACGCGGAGGGACGAACGCACGAGCTCGTCGTTCTTCTCAATCTCCTGCTTGACGGCCGTGTTCTTGAGCTTTTGCGTGATGGACGTTTCGAGGGGCTGGATAAACTCGTCCAGGCGCTGGGCAACAGCGATCGGCGCGATCGAGCACAGGCGGATGATCATCTGGTGGCACAAAAACTTGATCTCAAACTTGTCGTGCAGACCGAGGATCATTTTGTCCATAAACTCAAACAGGTCGATGCGCTCTGTCGACGTGTCCAAGAGGGTGTAGAGGCACTCAAACGCCGCCTTTTTGTCGTCAGTAAATTCAGGAAGACCACAACCAGGCGAAAAAAACTACCTTGCGGATCTCGAGGCCGTCGTCCACCTCGTGCATAAAGGGACCCATGGTGACGATGCGGATGAGCTCTTTCCGGACGGCGGTCTCGGTGTAAATTAGAGGGAAGAGGGACGGGAGGAGGTCGCGCAGGAGGTGCGTCTTGTTGTGCGCGGCCGAATTGAGCGCCTGGAGGGACGCCCGGCGCACGTTGAGGTCGCCGTCCTGCACGAGCGCGAGGAACTGGCCGATGACGGGGCGGAGCAGGTTGTCGTACGAGTTCTTGGTGTCGTTAAACGTGACCTTGATCGCAGACACGACTGTCGCACGCACAAACGCCGATGGCGAGCCCAGCCGCGACTGCAGGTCCGGAAGGAACTTTGCAGGGTTTATCAACGTCAAGCGGCCAAGGCAGTCGGCGACAATGTTCCTCGTTCCGTCCTCCTCGCTCTCGCAGTTGTTGAACAGCAGGTTCCTGTAAAATCATTTGGATATTAGATATCTTTTTCTCTCGTTCTCGTTCTCGCGCTTACCAGATCTCGTTTGCAAACGGCTCCAGTTGCTTGCCCTCGTCGCGGTGGGACTCTTGTTGGATAATCTGTACAGAAATACAGTGTTATGACCTCCTACCGATGACAGCAGTACCTCTTTCAGCGCACTCAGCAAGAGATACTGGCGCTTGGGCTGCTGTTTGATCTCGTTGATGATGAGCGGGAGGTACTTTGCGAGGTTGCCGACGCTCATGCTGCCGATGGCGAACGCGGCCGCCGACTTCATCTCTTCCGAAACCGAGTTGAAGAGCGCGAGGACGGTCGCGTGCAGTTGTGCGTGGCCACTCAGATCGCTGTTTATTTTTTTCCCTTCTTCTCAGAAACGTGACAATATCAGACTGGCCATACATGCGGCGCCCAATCTCGCCGAGGGTGAGCAGGGCAAGGTACTTGGCGGGCTCGGGGCTCTGGTCGTCGCCGCTCTTGATGCTCTCGACAAACGAGTTGATTGTTGCAGAGGACTGGGCGGTGGGGACGGCAGCGCACAGGGCGGCGATGGCCTGCGAGAGCGAGGTGAACGTGTGCTTGGCGGCGCTGATGCTCTCGTTGGGCTTGGGGATGCCCTGGAGCTTGGTCACGAGCGGGCCAAAGAGTCCCACGTCTGTCTGCACAATGGTCGCGAGCAGGTCCAGCAGGGCGGTGAGCGATGCGCCCTGGAGCAGCGGCGAGACGACGAGATCCAGGGCCGGCGGGACAATTGTTTCTTTGACGGCGGGCAGGGACTGGGGGTGCACCTGGAGCACCTTGATGATCACACCGAGCGAGAGCGGCAGCAGTTGCAGGTCCGAGTCGGAGATGAGCTGCCTGGACTCGGCAATGACCACGGCGTACTGACCGTCGCCGAGCTTGCTGCTGTACTGTGGCACGCCGAGGAGGCTGCCGAGGGCCTGCAGCGACGCCAGCTTGAGTGCTCGGTTGTTCTTGCGCAGGAACTTGGCCAGCTCGTCCACAGAGTCGTTCAGGATCGGTGCAATGTTGACCGTGAGCTTGGATCGCGCGACAAACGTCAGTGCCTTTACGGTGGCGATGCGGGTGACCTCGTTTCGCAGCTACTGTATGGATCAGTTGCTTGCCAGTACACATAAAATAATAACACATGCCTTGTCGAGAACAACGGGGAGAGCGGCGGCGGTCTCGGCTGCGAGCTGGTCACCGGCATGGGCAAGAATCACGCCGAGGCACGAGATTGCGCGCTCCTTGACCTCTTGGTCGACGTCCTGAGCCTTGAGACGGCCGAGCGTGGCCTCGAAGATGGCCACCAAGTGCGGCTTCATCGCGGCATCGAGTGGGGCGCCGATGGGACGAATAGCACTTGGTGTTTCAAACAAAAAGAATATCATGTGAATATCGTGGTTTGGGAGGGTGGGGCCTTCGTACCGAACGAGCTCAATCGAAACCGCGAGCGCCTCAGACACGATCTTGTAATACGAGTCGGACGTGGACGTGAGGACGGGCTTGACAAAGGGGACAAAGATGGGGTTAAGCCCGTTGCCATTGCTGGGCTGGGCACGGAGAAGCGATCGGAGGAACGCGAGGGCCTCGACTTTGAGGGCGGCATTGGAGGACTTGTCGGTGAACGCAGAGAGGACGCCAGGGCTCAGCTTGCCGATCTCAGCGGTGAGTGTGCTGGGCGGAGCGGCAACGACGAGTTCCTTCAGGATTCCAAAGCAGGCCTGTTTTGTCCGCAGCTTTTGTTGGGCTTTCTTTTTAAGTTTTCTTGTAGTTTATTCAGTGCCATACCGATTTCGAGCCAAGCTGCTTGGAGAGGGCCTTTGAGAGCGTGGGGATGAGATCCTTCAGGAGCGCCTGCTGGACGTCCTTGGGCGAGCTGCCCGTCTCCATCGTCGATTCGTCGGGTGCAGAGGACGAGAACTGCTGCAGCTTGGCCGACGCGCTTGTTTGGTGGAGGAGATCGGCAATTACTGTGATTATGTCGACACGGACATTCTATTTTTTTTATTTAAAAAAAATAAACATTTAACTTCAAAAACAAGTTGAAGGGCCGTACCTCTTCGCGCTCCTTGAACCGGCCGATGACGGGAAGGGCGATTTTCTTGTAAAAGAGCGGGAGGAGGTCGGAGCGGGTGGCGATGACGGACGAGAGCACCTTGGACGAGGCGCGTCGAACCTTCCACGAGAGGTCATCGTCGTCGCTGTAGTCTCCGTCGTTTTCGTCCTCCTGGTCCTCGTCCGTGTCCATTTTGTCGTCGTCTTCGCCGCTGTCATTGCCGCCGTCCTCGTCGTCGTCATCGACATAGTTTGGATCGTACTTGATCAACTCGAGGCACACGTCCAGAATGCTCTCGACAAACTTGCCGACCTCGTCGGGGCAGCGGAGGATCGCGCTCTCGATGGTCTGGAGCACTGTCTCGCGGAGCTCGTCGTCCGACGACTGCTTGGTAAAGTTGATCAGGAGCGGCGTGAGCTCGGGCAGGTACTTGCCCACGCGTTTGCCGCTGAATCGACTGTAACGGAGAGTGTTACTAAACAGCAAGTGCACATCGAAAGCGGCTACCTGATGGAGCCGAGGCAGGTAACGAGCGAACGCAAGTCGTCCTTCTTGGAGACGGCCGTGGTCTTGAGCGCCTTGACGAGCCATCCGAGGAGCGCATCGTACTGTTTGTCCGTGAGCACCTTGACAAGGTAGCCCATCGCGACCGAGGCGCGCTTGCGAGCAGCCGGACGCGGGTGCGAGATGATTGGCTGGAGGCCGTCGAGGATGGCCTGGCTCTGGGGCGCGAGCTGTGCGCCAAAGCGGTAGAGGATGTCTGACAGCAGGTCCAGCGAGTCCATCGTGACCTCGTAGGTCGTCGTGGCCTTGAGCGACTCGAGCAGGCGCGGCGTCAGCTTGCGGGCGATGCTGGCGACGACGGGCGACGACAGCGACACCTCGCCGATGATCGACTTGAGGCCCACACTGCAAACAAAAAAAAAAAAAACGAGGGGAGCCGTGGGTGGTGTTCCTAGTCGTTGCTCAACTACCTCGCCACATCACGCATCTTGTCCTTGTCCGTCACCAGGAACTTGCACAGCTTGTCCAGGACGTCGTCCAGCTGCTGCTCCCTGATCTTCTTGACGAGGAAGGGCAGGCTGTTGTGCGTGGGGTGATTGACGTACGTCTGTGTCAGCGTGATCATGGGCAAGAAGGAGCAATGACAAACCAGCGCACGACCAGGTTCTGCACCTCGCTGTTCTTGTCGTCCAGGTTCTTGATCACCTGCGCCACCAGCTTGCGCTCACTGACCTCGTCGATCGAGAACGAGTCCCTCTGCAGCTCGGACGTGAGGTCGTTGAGCGCCATGTAGCGGAAGTCCTGGTCGACCGACCCCATCTAATCGGGGCACGATCACCTCCTCAGTTGGGTTTGTTGCCCTCCAGCTACTGGCGTACCTTGTCGATGAGGCTGTTGATCATGAACGCCATTATCCGTAGTGCTCAGGGTGCGGGTGCCTACTTCCAGAACGGCGCGGTTAGCTCTGTGCTCGTTTGTGAGGTGGAGTGGAACAAAAAATGCGTGTCAACTTTCAAGTTTTTCGAATTTTTTTTTTTTTGTTTGTTTTCCTCACGCCGCCCCGTATGTTCCCTTCCGCTGCACATCGCCGACGTCGACAATGTACAAATACAACCCTGTTTGATGGTACTACTTGTTGGTCTCCATCCGACGCTCGCGGTCGACGACAGACTGGTCAAACTTGATCAGGAACGTCGTTCTTCTGGGGAACTGCTGGGTGCCGGCCGTGTGGGCGCTGACCTTTGCGGGCTGTTTGCACGCGAGAGACTTTTTATATACGCGTTTTTACTAGAGATAAAGAGTACGTACGAATTGTGCACGTTCGAGGACGGCCTCGATCACTCCCGCGGTGAAGGCGTTGCAGTTGAGGCCCTCCATGTTGCGGGGGACAGAGATGTAGTTTGTCAGCAGTGGGTCGTTATCGTGGATGAGGTCTAAAGATAGCGTCAAAAAAAACAAACTACAACCATTCCCGTACAGCTGTCCGCATCGCCCGTGGACCTCTCCAGCCCGTCGGCCTGCTTGCCAAAGAGCGACTTGTACACAGACGTGATCACAAAGGTGAGGATGCCGACGACACGCGTTTCGCGCTTGCTGTTGCGATCGCGCCAGCACAGCAGCTCCAGCTCTCGGATGCCGACTCGGTGGCCGAGGTCATTCAAACTATTTTTTTCTTGTGGGGTCAGCCGATGGCGCCCAAAGCGAACCAAAAAAAAAAAAGACGTACTTTTGTTCGATCTCGCCGCGCTTCTGGCTGTACTGCACGATCTCCGAAAACAGATACGCAAACGCGTTGAGGCTCGTCTAGCACCAACAAAAAAAAAAACAAGCAGTAAAAGCTCAGAGGACAACATGATTGCCCATTCGGGGCTACCTCGCCCTTGCCCTTGCTCAGTGGCTTGTCCAGGATGCCCATCGCACGTGATCGTGACGACGTGGAGCTCAGCACAGACGACGATGCCATGGGTAGTCCGGCTGAACGAGCGCGAGCAACAAACGAAATTAGGGCCAACAATTCGACAAATATGGCTGACGACGTGGTCGGCTTATCGCTGTTCGCTAAGCTGACCGAGCAGCTGGGCGGCGCCGACGACGTGTACGCCATCAAGGTGGACCCGGTCCAGGCCGAGCTGGGCAAGGACGACTTCCGATTCACGGCCAACACGGTCGTGGAGCAGTTCCTGGAGCAGGGCGAGGTGTTCCGTGGTGAGCCCGAAGGCCCCGCGACCTTGCTGACGCTGCTGAAGATGGCCAAGGACGAGCGACTGGTGATCAAGACCATGGAGAAGCTGGCGGCCAAGGTGAGCACGCAAGCCGGCATTGCCGATGCCACCGCTGTAACGCCGCGTCCAAACATGCACCTGCTCTCGCTGTTTTACCAGCTGTTCCGCACGCTCGCGCAGCCGGCCGCTGATGGCGTCATCGACGACACACCCATCCAGTTTGTGCGCGACTATGTCCGCTGGATCTATGCCGAGAAGCACCACCTCGAGCCAGAGTTTGCGATCTCCGCCGACCAGCCGGCGCTCAAGGCCAAAGGGATTTTCCACGAACTCATCCAGAAGAAGAGCCCCTTCCTCGGCAACCCAGAGTACTCGGTCAGGCCGCAAGGCGCCTTTTTCATCGGCACTCTCGCTGTCGATGTGGCTGTCTCCATCGTCGCCGACCTCGTCGTCTATGAGCGTTGCACATTCTATTCGGGCGAGCTGAACCAGAAAGCCCGCGCCGAGGAGGCGTGCTACGTCGAGCTCTTCCGAAAGCACCCGCTTCTCCTCCAGTTTTCTGGTCGCGATGAAGTCATTAGCTGGTACAAGTAGTCTCTTTTTTTGTGTGATTTCTTTTTTTTTTTTTTTGTTGTTTTTCTGTTGATTGA
>Ga0302230_10000369_pt1 | contig 41403 bp, 35 predicted proteins | sample II_Palsa_N2_1_FD_193523 | JGI IMG/M metagenome (GOLD analysis project Ga0302230, IMG submission 193523) | Peat permafrost microbial communities from Stordalen Mire near Abisko, Sweden - II_Palsa_N2_1 | ecosystem: Environmental > Terrestrial > Soil > Palsa > Peat permafrost | place: Sweden... | reverse complement strand
GTAGGACCCTGTCAACCCCCCGCCGACCTCCAAAACCCACAAAACCCGCGCCCCCATTGCCGATTTCTTTTTCCAAAACTTGGCATAGTTACCCCCCACCACTCGCTATAATAGAAGTAGCTCCCAATAGAAGTAGCCCCCAAATAACCAAAAACTCCACGGCAAGGCTTCCGCCCCCAAAGCAGGCCCAACCCCAATGCTTGCCAGACTTTACCCGTAAAGTCTTTTGCTTGCCCCACTTTACAGCCAAAGAGGGTCGCGGCCCGGGGGATACTTTGCCCCTTAACCCGTGTCATTGCCCAACTTTAGAGCAAAAAGACCTCAAAGGGGGAGGGGGGGCCCTAGGCACAACCACAAGCGCCCGCCCGGGCGTTCAAGATACCCCCAATCCACGAAAAGCCACGGAAGAACCACTTTGCAATGAGTACTTTGCAAGACAGTGACAATCTGCTTACCCCCAAATGACAATCCCTGATCACAGCTTCATTACGCTCGTCTCAACGTCCTCTTCTTTCCATGCGAGGATTCAAGGAATCAGCGTTTGAAACGGAAACAGCAGCTCCGAGAATGCGTGCTTCACTGCTTCTCTGACGAGCCGTGCGAGAAACCCCTCGAACTCCAAAACCTTTCCCACCGCGAATGGACCGGATTGCTGCACTGGTTGGATGTCAGCGGATTAGCGCTCTACTTCCTCGACCGAATCAAGGAGTTGCAACTGCAAACCCTCTTGCCTCCCAAAGTGTTGACGCGCCTGGAGCAGAACCTGCACGACAACCACGAACGAACCCAAGGCATGATCGTCGAGTCCGTAGCAATCCAACAACAGTTTCAGAAAGCCAATCTTTCCTATGCGACGCTAAAGGGATTCTCGCTAACTCCCCATTCTGTGCCCAAGCCAGAGCTTCGCCATCAGTTCGATCTTGATTACCTCATCGCGCCGCGCAGCGCTTCCCGCGCCAGGAAAGTCCTCGAAGATCGCGGCTATCGCTTGTACGCAATCAGCGGCAGAAGCTGGGAGTTCAAGCGAGACGAGTCTCCAGGTCACATCCGCAACTTCTACAAGAACCTTCCCTGCCGATCTGTAGAATTGCATCTGGAAGCAGAACGGCCAGGACATCAATCATTGCTGGAACGCGTAGAGATACGAGAACTTCACGGCATCGCGATGCCAGTGCTTTCGCCCGTGGATCTCTTCATCGGCCAAGGGCTTCACGCGTACAAACACATCTGCAGTGAGTTTTCGCGGACCTCCCATCTTCTCGAGTTTCGTCGTCACGTGCTAAGCCGACGCGGAGACGTTGCCTTCTGGAAAGACGTTCAGTCCCGCGCCGAACAGGATCCGCAGACCAGCGTAGGGCTCGGGATCGTCACCCTCCTGATCACCAACATCATGGGTGATTTCGCGCCCGAAGCCCTTACGGACTGGACTGTTCGTCGCCTTCCACCGTTACTGCGCCTCTGGGTGAACCTCTATGGACGCCAAATCGTCTTCGGAGACACTCCTGGGAGCAAGTTGTACTTGGTCCTGCAGAAGACCCTCGAATCCGAAGGTCTTCGGCAGGATCGCTCCGTGCGCCAGGGACTCTTGCCCTCGCGTCTTCCGTCGCTTGTTGTCCGCGCATCTGCCAACGAGACGCTGCGCATAAAGATCAGTAGGTACCATCTGCAGACTCGTTTTGTGTTGTCCCGTTCGCGCTTCCACGTCGTGGAGGGACTTCGCTACGTTCGCGAGTCCTATCGTTGGCGCCAACACGTAAGCCGGGTGTCAGGATGACGCCTTCATTGCGACCTGCAGCCCTTGCCTTCGATGCCATCGCGCCAGCGTTTGATACGCGCTTTGGCTCCTGGGGTAGCGTAGCGGCACAACGTCGTGCCGTCCGCGACGCACTACTAAGAGCCTTTCCGCAAGGGGGCAATATCCTCGAAGTTGGCGGCGGTACAGGAGAAGACGCGCGTTTCCTGGCAGACCGTGGATTCGAATTGCTTCTGACCGATCCGTCCCCGGCCATGGTCGAGCAGGCGAATGCCAAGCTAGCCCCGCTGGGAGCCAGAGCCGAAGTCGCCGCCGGAGAAGACCTCGAGAACTTTGCCGACAGGTACCTTGCCGCGAATGGTGCCAAGTTTGACGGTGCCTTTTCTAATTTTGCGCCTCTCAATTGTGTTGAGGATCTAGGGCCGGTAGCACGAGGTCTCGCAACGTTGCTCAAGCCTGGAGCTCCAGCATTATTGGTAGTCTTCGGCACCTTTTGTCCTGGAGAGATGCTAGTGGAAACTCTGCGCGGCCGACCGCATCTGGCCCTGCGACGCTGCAAACGCGGTTCAGCTCCCGCGAGACTCGCGAAGCGCGACTTCCATGTTGTCTATCACCGACGGGCCGCGATGGAGCGCGCCTTCGCTCCATGGTTTTCATTGGAGAAGCGGCTCGGCATTGGCGTGACCGTGCCGCCGAGCGCTGCGGAGCCCTGGATATCCGAGCAGCCTCGTTTGCTTGCTGCGATGGAAGCGGTCGACCGTGTCCTTGCCCGTCCTCTGGCGATATTGGGTGATCACGTGCTTTATCAGTTTCGGCGAACCTCCACTTTATGATTAGCGCGTCTGTGATCAGGGCGCTTCGACAAAGTGATGACCACTTCGTGACATTGCGGCGACACACAGAAGCAAGCGGGACGATATGCTTCACCTGAAACCATGCTCCAAACTCCTGGAGCGGATTACGGAATACATGAATTGCCACGTGGCCCCCTGTTGAATACCCTCAAACAAATCGCCGATGTGACCCTTCCAACCCACTGGGCAGACTTCCGCGTCTTGGCCTTCGAAGGTTTACGAGACTACGGCAACCCAGACGAAAAGCGGTCGGAATCTGCGCTGGCGTTACTTCTTGGGGATATTCACAGCGCCCCGCCGATTGTTCGGATTCATTCCCAATGCGCGACCGGGGATATCTTCCATTCTCTGCGATGCGACTGCCACGATCAACTCCATTTAGCTCTGCGAACGATCGCAGATGAAGGTTCAGGAATTCTCGTCTACGAGCATCAGGAGGGTCGAGGTATTGGCCTGATGGAGAAACTCCGCGCCTATGAACTGCAGGAGCGAGGGCTGGATACCATCGAAGCTAACCTGCGATTGGGTCACGCAATCGACCTGCGCGATTACGTCCTCGCTGTAGACATCCTAAGATTTCTCGAGGTCCGTTCGATCAGACTGATGACGAACAATCCTGAAAAAATCGGTGCCGTGCTCTCGTCGGGAATTGAAATTGTCGAACGGTTGAGCGCGGATGTTCCAGGGAGCGCTCACTCCGCTCACTATCTGGCGACCAAGCGAGAGAAGCTAGGTCACCTCTCTGCGTCCACGAGCGGGTTCGTCGAAGGACCCATCGGCAAGTGAAATCATGTTCGCCGCGCGCCGCCGCAAGGCTCAAAGCGATGACATTGAGCTGACAATCGTGAGACAAGTCACCCGGCGTAAAACGGCTACGCTACGTTCATGAGTGCGGCTGCCGGTTGTGACCATGCTTCTCGCGCTCACTCGCATGCCCGTACTATATCCATATACATGCGTGCATCGGAGGTGAGTTGTGGCGCAAGTTCTACTTACACATTCATACCATCTTGGCTATGACCCCAAGCAACTGCGCAAGATGCAGCCGTACACTCCGATCGGCACGCTCTATGCGGCTTCGGCCTTGCGTCAGAATGGGATTACAGTGTCGGTGTTTGATTCGATGCTGGAAGATCCGTCGCGGACCTTTGATTGGATATTGGAGAAGCATCAGCCGAAGATCGTAGCGGTCTACGAAGACGATTTCAACTTTCTATCCAAGATGTGTCTCACGCGAATGAGAGACGTGGCGTGGGAGATGGCGAAGGCGGCCCGCGCAATGGGCGCCGTCGCGATCGTGCACGGCTCGGATTCGACCGATAATCCCGGATTGTTTCTCGAGAATGGTTTCGACTACGTGCTATGTGGAGAGACCGAAGAGACTCTGGTTCAACTGTGCGCCGCCCTGCTGCACGGTCGGCCAGTCCCAGAAGTCGATGGTCTGGTAACCCTCGATAAGTTCGGAAAGATCATTCAAAGTCCAATGCGCCTTGCAAAGAATCCCGCCTGGGCGGAGCTTCCTGTTGCGTCGCGCGATCTGATCGACCTGGAACCCTACCGCAAAGCCTGGACCGAAGCCCATGGGTATTTCTCAACCAACATGGTTGCAAGCCGCGGATGTCCATTCCATTGCAACTGGTGCGCGAAACCGATCTCCGGTAATAAATTTCACCTTCGCCCGGCCGCGGTTGTGGCTGAAGAGATGAAGATGCTCAAGGAAGACGAAGATGTGGACCACGTTTGGTTCGGTGACGATGTATTTGCATTGAACCAACACTGGGTACAGGAGTTTGCAGAAGAAGTTACAAATAGAGATGCGAGCATACCTTTCAAGATTCAGTCTCGCGCTGATCTGATGACGGATAAGACAGTGCAGTATTTGAAGGCCGCAGGATGCGCTGAGGTATGGATGGGAGTTGAATCGGGCGCGCAGTCGGTGCTGAACGCCATGGAGAAAGGGCTCAGTCTCCCATCCGTAGTTGTCGCTCGCAGCCGTCTGAAAGAGGCGGGCATTCGAGCATGCTTTTTCCTCCAGTTTGGCTATCCGGGCGAATCATGGATTGAACTGCAGGAGACAGTTGCATTTGTTCGAAAGACGCGCCCCGACGACATTGGAATCTCTTTCTCCTACCCTCTTCCGGGCACACCTTTTTATGAGCGCGTACGGATGCAGTTAGGCCAGAAGCGTAACTGGACGGATAGCGATGATCTTTGCATTATGTTCCGAGCCGCGTATAAAACGGAGTTCTATCGCGCTGTGCGCGATGCCCTGCACGCTGAGGTCGACTCATGGCGAGAGCCGGAGTTGACGCCCGAAACGAAGGCTCATATGGATGCCCTTTGGAACCAGGTCGATCAGCTGGAGCCCGTGAGCCGAGACGCGGAGGCTACAGTGCCTTTGGATGTCCTCACTCGTCCATCTTCAGATGCGTTGGTATCGATCGACGTGCCGACATCCTTTGAGAAGCCAAGAGAGGAGATTACAGCCCGGTGAGAGTCGTGGCTGAGACATCTGGAGAATCCGGTCTCATGGGCGCAATCCAAAATGGTGCGGGTGGCGACGGCGCCGTCGAACTTGACATCGCCTTGCAATGCCCTCTTTGTCGAAGCGACCAAGGCGGACTCAACTGCACCCTGTGCGGATTCCGAATGCACGTTGCTGGCGGAATTGTGCACACGCTCCTGCCGGAACGAGCCGCTTATTACGCTCGGTTCATCAACGACTATGAACGTATACGGTCGGAAGAGGGACGAGGCAGCCTTAATGAAGAGTTTTATCTGGGACTGCCATATAAAGATGCTTCGGGAAGAAACACCGGGCAGTGGGCTATTCGGGCCCGTACATTCGGATGCTTGATCGAACATGTCCTCAAGCCCCTGGCGCCAGGTGCAAAAATTCTGGATCTCGGCGCCGGTAATGGATGGATGAGCTATCGGCTCGCGCTCGCGGGGTTTCGACCGGTCGCTGCGGACCTTCTCACAAATGGGCAGGACGGTCTAGCCGCAGCTTCTCATTATCACAAACACTTAGATCGACAGTTTCCACGATTTCAAGCCGAGATGACGCGCCTGCCGTTTCAAGGCGAGCAGTTCGATGCGGTAATCTTCAATGCTTCCTTCCATTATTCCGACGACTACGAGGCCAGCTTACGCGAAGTGCTTCGGTGCCTCCGAATTGGCGGTATGGTGATTATCAGCGACACTCCTTGGTATTCGCGAACGGAGAGTGGGCGCCAGATGATCGCGGAGCGGCACGCCGCGTTCTTGCAAAGGTTTGGAACTGCGTCCGACTCCATACCGAGCCTCGAATTCCTCACGAACGAGCGTCTCCACACGTTGGAACGACAGCTATCCATCCGGTGGACCATCCACAAGCCGCAGTACGGCTTGAAGTGGGCTCTCCGGCCATTATTTGCGAGGCTTCGTCGCAGGCGTGAGCCGTCGCGATTCCGCATTTATACGGCGATAAAAAATGTATGACCCGGGGTTATCACCAAGAAGCACTGGGGACGTGGTCCTTCAGGGAGCCTGGTGCGGCTTCCGGCCGCGACAAAGGACACGCGTTTCCATAGTGATCGCGGCTGGTCGAGTGGTTGAAATCCTGGATCATCCTGGATCTTCAAGCAGCGCCCGAGAGGGGCTGCCGCATATCGACCTCAGTGGATTTCTAGTGATGCCGGGACTCATTAATGCGCACGATCACCTGCAATTCGCTCTGTTCCCCCGCCTCGCCAATCCGCCCTATCGAAATTACGTAGATTGGGGGACAGATATCCATGACAAGCGTCGTGATGTAATCGCCAGGCATCGTGCAGTGCCTAAGGCCGTCCGCCTATGGTGGGGCGGGATCAAAAATTTGCTTTGCGGTGTGACAACGGTTTGTCACCATGATTTGTTATGGTCAGAATTGCGGCGGAACGACTTCCCGGTTAGGGTCGTCCAAAATTATGGCTGGGCACATTCTCTAGCCCTGGGCGGCGATCTCCTCGCGGCCCGGTCAGCTACGCCGGAGCAGGGGCCGTTCATACTTCATGCTTGTGAGGGGATAGATGAGCAGGCACATGCAGAGCTCGCAAAGCTCGATCAACTGGGGCTTCTGGATGCGCGGACGGTTCTGGTGCATGGCCTTGCAATCGACGATGCAGGTGTCAAACTCATCAGGCAAAGACGAGCCTCTCTGATCGTCTGCCCGTCATCAAACCAATCTCTTTTCGAGAGGCTTCCAGATATGGCGCGGCTTGGGACGATCGAGAATGTCGCGCTTGGAAATGACTCTCCATTAACCGCTGAAGGTGATCTGCTCGATGAGGTTCGGTTTGCCGGCCGCTCTTGCGGCATCGATCCTGATGCCATTTACCGCATGGTCACGGAGGCTCCCGCCGCGGTACTTCGATTGGGGAATCAAGAGGGTTCCATAACGGCAGCCGGTGTCGGCGACCTGATGGCAGTGCGGGATACGGCGGAAGTTGGCGTCGATAGGCTTCCAAAGCTTTCTATGCAGGATGTGGAACTCGTCATGGTCGGCGGCCGCGTGCACCTTGCGTCCGAAGCGATCATGGAGCGGCTTCCTGCAGCTGCTTTGCAAGGCTTAGAGCCGTTGTGGATCGACGGTGCGGTCCGGTGGTTGCGGGCGCCGGTAAGGGATCTCCTAACGAAGGCCGAGGAAGTACTTGGAAAAGGGGACGTCCGATTGGGAGGCAGACCGGTCCGCTTACCGACATAGAGTTAGCCATCATGAGAGATCAAAAGTCACACTTCGGCGTCCTGTCTTTCGGTGGGACTGGGCACCTGAATTCGCTGTTCGCGCTATCACGACGCCTCGTGGCTCGTGGACATCGAGTTACGTTTTTCCAACGACCAGAGTTGGAAGCTAGAGTACGAGAATGTGGGATTGAGTTCGCCAGGATCGGGTCGCCCCGGTCGGTTGCTGAACCACGTTACGCCCGGTCTGCCGTGGCCGATCTCCGGTACCGCATTAGGCGGATTACCGACGAGATGGACGTATTTCTAACACATGCTCCCGATGCAATTTCTCGATTGAGAATCGATGTTCTTATCATTGACGAGATAACGCTGTCGGGACCTACGCTAGCTCAGTTGTTGGACTTGCCTTACATCTTGGTGTCGACGTCTGTGCCTCATAACTTTGGGTGGGACGTTCCCCGCTCGCTCTCACAATGCGGCAACGCCATCTCGGTATTTGGTAGGTTGCAGAAATTTCTGCTGCAAGTCTCGGTGTTTCGGATGTGTGGCCCCGTCCGCTGGAAACTCGAACACTACAGGCGAAAGCTTGGTCTTGGACCGGCCTGGGATGTTCAGAAGACCTTTCCAGCTCTCGCGCATCTCGCAACGTTGCCGGAGTGTCTCGACTTCCCGCGCGCGACACTACCAATCAACTTTTATTACACCGGCCCCTTTGTGGATCAAAGCGCGAGACCTCCGGTTGAATTTCCATGGGATCGTCTTGATGGACGACCGGTGATTTATGTTTCCTTGGGAACTGCGCGGAAGATTCGGCCGTCCAGTTTCCGTACCATTGCTGAGGCTTGTGAGGGATTAGATGTGCAAGTCGTAATGTCTTTGGGCGGTCGTCGTGATCCGGAGATGTTTGGGGATTTGCCAGGCAATCCCGTAATCGTCAGAGAAGCTCCCCAGCTCGATCTCATAAAGATCGCGACCATAGTGATCAATCACGCGGGAATTAACACTGTGCTGGAGACCCTGATGGAAGGCAAGCCCATGATTGCCATTCCGATAACTCATGACCAACCCGCACTGGCAGCTCGTCTGGCCTGGTTGCACGTTGCCGAGGTGATTTCGGAAGCAAAGCTCTCTGCCGAGTCCCTTCGGCCCGCTGTACTCAGGGTCCTCAACGACTCGAGCTATCGCGACGCCGCTCGGGAGATTCAAGGCAAGGTCCAGGCTGTCCACGGCCTGGAGAGGGCAGTCGAGGTGATCGAGAGACGTTTAGGCGACCGATCACGGAACGTCTCGACGATGCCGGCAAGAAGGTTGAAATCCGAATGACAGCAATGTGATATGTCGATGACAACATTCCAATTAGGCAGCATAATTAGGCGTGAACTCCTCGCAGAATCATCCCGGGGTCCGCTGGACCGAGCGGATCGTTCTGATCCTGTTGCTGCTTTACATCGGCTTGCACACCCTACCGCGCGCCTGGCGTAGCTTGATTACCGATTTTCCCAACTACTATCTTGCCGCTCGGCTGATACATGAGGGTCACGACACCTCCCGGATGTATGAGTGGACCTGGATCCAACGCGAAAAGGACCATCGCTCTATTGATGTGCGAGTCATCGGCCTCGCCCCGATCACGCCGTTTTCCACGTTGATTATCTGGCCTCTTACCGGCCTCGCGCCGCTTGCTGCGAAACAAGTCTGGATCTTGACCAATCTTCTGCTGCTCGTTCCCTTGGCATGGTTCCTGCAATCGATGACCGGGTTGGGCTACCGGCGGATCGCATTGGCCTTTGCGCTAAGTGTCCCACTCTATCGGAATCTGGAGTATGGACAGCTTTATGTAGTAGTTCTTCTCTTAATCACTGCAGCCTGCTGGGCGTATTTGCGCGGATTCCATCGGGTGGCTGGCTGCCTTATTGCGCTTGCCGCGGCTTGCAAAATCTTTCCAATCCTGTTCTTTGTCTTCTTTATCCAAAGAAGGAGCTGGCGCGCACTAACTTGGGGAGCAATTACAGGTGCGGCAACGCTTCTTATTTCTACAGCGGCCTTCGGATGGAACGTTCATCGGACGTATCTGCACGAGGTCCTTCCGTGGGCTCTTCATGGCGGAGGTCTGCAGCCCTATCGGGCGGGGGCTTCACTCTCCGGCGTGCTGCATTACCTCTTTCTCTCAGAACCTCAGTGGAACCCGCAGCCATGGCATTACTCCCCGCTGTTCTACGCGCTGCTCCTGTCCACCGTCCAGGTGCTGGCAATGACACCCGCGATCCTGCTCATCCGCAGAAAAGGCAGTACGCAGGAACGCATGCTGTTGGAATGGTCGGCATTGTTGACCGCGGCCCTGGCAGTCTCCACAATTCCCGCCTCGTACAACTTCCTACTGTTGGTATTTCCCATCTGTGTAGTTGCGGCGGAATTGTTGCGGCGTAAGCGCTACTTATGGCTCGCCACTCTCCTGGTGGTTTATATCGCTATCGGTTTCCCGCTGCCAGCTCCGCACGGGAGCATGGGACCTTTGGTCCTCTTGTATTTGCCGCGACTTCCGCTAATGTTTGCGTTGCTCGTCGGTATCTATGTGCTTCTATGGCGTGATGCCTCTTCCGCACCCGCGCCGCTGGACTGGTCTCGCTATGCATGGATTGCTGCGATGGCCGTCACCGCGGTGTTCACCATGTTTTCCACGGCCCATCGCGAACGTGCCGTGCGAGAGGACTATGCATATCGTGTGCCGCTACAGGCTCAGGGATTTGCTAACGAAGGCCCGGGGAGCGCGGACGCGGGAGTTCGTTATATAGCCTTCAGAATGGATGGATACCGGCTAATCACTGAGGGGCGGAATTTCGAATCAACTGACCCTCCAACTGGTTCTCCGGAAGACGATCTCTCCTACACCAGCGGTTTCGGGCACACCTGGGTAGAACGAACACGTGGCTCCAGATCCGTCGTTGTGGATGTAGCCGACCCCTCGCGTACCGTGGTGGATGACGCGGAACAACCAATGATCTCGTCGGATGGCCAGAGCCTGGCATTTCTCCGCGACGATCACGGACGGGGACAACTCATGGTTCGAAGCGGATTTCAATCCGATAAACCCACCGAGGTTGCGCTCACCCGCCCCGAACTGAATGTCTACGAGGCATCCTTCAAGTCGTCGACGGAATACGCATTTGTCGCAGCAGACCAAGGGCGTCCCCCGCAGATCTACCTGAGGGACGCGACCCATATGGATTCTCCCCTCGCCCTGGGCGAGACCCGCTATCCGGCACTCTCGCCGGATGGACGATGGATGGCCTATAGTCGCCTGGATCATGGTGCATGGAATCTCTGGCTTCGCAACCAGGGCAGCGGCGCAACAAGAAGGGTCGCGGATATTCCATGCAATCAGATCCAGCCGTCCTGGGAGGACGACTCAAAGACACTTCTCTATGGCACAGACTGCGGGCGGGCCTTGTGGTTTACTGCCATCGCACGTCGGCGGGCGATCCCCTGAAGGCGGACTTCGATCTGAGGCAGATTCGCATCGGTAACTTTCTCGGCATCTCTAATCGACTCAGATGCGTTCCACCAAAACGGCAAGTTGCTCGATAGCATCGTCCAGGCCGCAGTACTCGAGCTCATAGGTCGGAACCGAGGAGAGCTTTTCCAATATCTTTTTGTGCTTTTTGCGAATCTCTCCAGCGGAGAACAGCTCTTCCTGCATCCGTTTTGTCGCCGTGCCTTCTGGTAGAGGAACGATTCTCGCCTTTGCGTCCGGGTGCCGGTTCAGATAGAGAATCGCGTGAACGTTAGCCTCGCATGCGGCGTCGAGGTGGGGGAGCTGCGACACAGTAGCCTCGATAGAAGGTTTTCCCTCCATGCGGGGTGTCACTTCCAGGCGTGCAAGCTCACTGAACAGGGCCTTGGCCTCCGGTCGGAAGCGCACTCGATGCGAGTGTCCAATCACTCGAGGAATGGCGTGATCATTGATCAGATAACTCGTATCGTCCGAGGTATACGTCCATCCGTCTCGAGCGCACGCATACGCAAGTGTTGATTTCCCGGCCCCGGATTCACCACAGAGCAAGATGCCTTTGCCATTCTTGGCGACACAGGCGGCGTGTATATCAGTTACTGCCGACGCTCCCAGCAGAAGGTACACGACCTTCTCCAAAAAGTTATAGCGAAAATAAAGCTTATTGTTCACAGCAGCTTTGCTTAGCCAGACGAAGCTTTCACAAGTCCGTAGATCCAGTACCGCGTGATTATCCTTGTCTGCTAGTAAAGAATACAAATGATTGAATTCCCGGCGGGTTGGTTCCGGCGGAACGCTCGAGCTGCCTCCTTCGCTTACGCCAATTCGTATCTGAAGCGGAGTGTTGCCTCGGCAAAGACGCCTGTGCCCAAAGCTCTCTCTTGCAGCCTGCAAGACGTTAGGATCGTTCGTGATGATTTCGACCGGGAAGCCCAGTGGATAGAAGGCACCACGCAGGGGTAGGTCCATATCGTAAAGGAGCTCATCCTGGGGCCTGCTTAATTTGTCCTTCGCGGCCCCCAACAACGCAGCATTTCCAACGAGAGCGCGAGCCATAACTCTACCTTTCAGCCTCCAGGAAGTAAAAGTATCGCCTTCAGCGGGAGACGCCACGAGGCTCCGCGAGGCATTCGGATCGAATACGCAGGATCTGGTGTTCACCGTGCGAAGACGACCTTAGGGCGACGATAAAGACTCGGATGATTGGAGTTGTCACTTGCTGGTCAGTGAAATGTCACCGTTTCGTACAGATGGTTCCCGTTGGCTCCGGAACGACCATCCACCCGGAGCCGCACCATGACATTCAATTGACAAAGGATGGACGATCCGGAGACACGGTTGACCTCGTCGATCCTTATCGTGAATATTACTATGCTGCGATCGATATCGACAGTTGGGCGGAGGAGAGAAGTGAAGGCGTTTCGCGAACTCAGAACGTGTGATTTGACACCAGGGATCCTGCAGGATGAGATCGCCTCGAAGGGCTATGTCCTGATCCGAGACCTCTTGCCCAGGACAGCCGTCAGCTCCGTAGAGGATGACGTTACGCAGGTGCTTTCCGCTGCGGGTTGGCTGCTAGCCGATCACGACCCGCGGGAGCGCATGGCCAATGTCGAAGCAGCCTGCGGCGATCCCGACCCCACGTTCAAGCGCGTCTACCAGCAAGTCTTCAATCTGGAGTCGTTCCACTCGTTGCCGCATCAGCCCGCGCTGCTTGAGGTGATGAGGATGCTCGTCGGTGAGCAGGTTTTGGTGCATCCAAAACCGATTGGGCGATTGATCTTTCCTAATTGCGAGCGCCTCGTCACGCATGCTCATCAGGACTACGAGTTCATGGGCGGGGATCCAGAGTTTTTTACCGTATGGATACCCCTCCACGACTGCCCCGTCGATGTAGGCCCTTTGAGAATTTTGGAAGGCTCTCATCGTTTCGGCATTCAAACCCATGAGCGGGAGAATCTACATGTTCCCGAGATTCCTATCGAGGCAGCCCTGGGAGACGGCTGGGTCGGGGGCCACGTGCACGCCGGCGATGTACTAATCTTTCACAGTCTTACCGTTCATGGGGCTTCGCCTAACCGTTCAGACCGGCTTCGTCTTTCGCTGGATTGTAGATTCCAGGATGCGCGGCGAGTACTGAACCCCGCTAACCTGGTCTTTGCCGGTGAGTCAGGGAAATCTTGGGAAAAGACATACGCTGGTTGGAACTCGGACAAGCTTAAGTTCTATTGGAAGAAAATGCCTCTGACGTTAGTGCCGTCGAAAGCAGAGCTGTCGCAGCGGGCGGAGACAGAAGAGTCGCCGTCGGCGCGAGCGAAGTTTGCCAGAATGGTGAGCCAACTCGACTAGGTCGCGCACAGGCGAACGTCCTAACAGCAGGTCTTCCCTCGATAGGAAACGAGTCCATAGTGCTTGCACTGTACGGTGCTCCTCAGAAGTACAGAGCGCGCACTCGTGAAGTTCTGAAAGGTAATCAAAATGGCACGTCGTGTAACGCTGTCTATAGGAGTAGTCGTCGCAGTCAGCATCTCTGTTCTGGGGTGCGGAGGGAAGCAGCACGATTCCTCCAAGGTCAATCGTCGTCCGGCGAAGCAAGACTCGCCGCCCGCACAGCAAGCCGACGGTACAGCCGATCTCATGGGAGTCGATCTTCGTGGCAGCTCCGCGCCCGGTTTCACGCTGAAAGACCTTCACGGTAAAAACGTCTCGCTTGCTGATTACAAAGGTCGCGTCGTTTTGGTCAATTTCTGGGCGACTTATTGTGGTCCGTGCAAGCTGGAGATGCCGTGGCTGGAACAGCTCCAAAGGCAGTATCAGAATGACGGTCTAGTGATCCTCGGCATCGACCAGGACGAAGGATTGACAGAAAAGAACATAGAGACCGCGGCAAAGCACGTTGGCGTAAGTTATCCAATTCTGATGTCTGAACCCGGCGTCTCCAAGGCGTATGGCGGAGTGGACTATCTCCCGGAAACGTTCTACGTCGATCGTAAGGGCAAGGTATTGTTGCAGACGGCCGGCGCACCTACGAAAGAACAAATCGAGGCAAACATTCGTCAAACGCTTGCTGCGGGCGCTTGATTGAGTGGAAGAGAACTAAATGCGTATGTGGTGGGGCGTCGAAGCCAGGCAGTCCGGTTACGTCCGGCAGCTAACGCTACCGGACGCCTGGATCTTAGGTTTGCGCCAATTATCAGCCTGACGAATGCTACTTTTTCAGCGATTGAATGGCAGCAAGAATTTCTGCGCTATGCGTCTGAATGTCCTTGACGTCCCACTCTTTCACAATCTCACCCTGAGGTGAAATGAGGAAGGTTGTGCGCTCCGCGTAGTGCATGGTCCCAAATGTGTGGACCGGTACGCCATACGCATCGATGACCTTGTGATCCGGATCGGCTAGAAGTTTGAACGTGAGCGAATCTTTTGTACAAAAGGTCTTGTGGCTCTCGACCGTATCAAACGAGACGCCTAGTACAACGGCATTGAGAGCGTCGTACTGAGCCAGATCGCGCTGAAAGTTATGGGCCTCAAGCGTGCATCCGCTCGTCTGGTCCTTTGGATAGAAGTAAAGCACGACCCACTTGCCTTTGTAGTCCGCGAGTGAGACTTGCTTATCTTCCTGTGAGGGCAAGGTAAAGCTAGGAGCGCGAGATCCTATGGGTGCGAGATCGGCTGCCAGCACAACGCTGGGTGCCAATGTGATCATGGCGGCAATCGCGCCTGCGATCGCCATTCCTATACCGCGGAAACGTAACATAACTGCCTCCTGGCCGCGCAACATTGACTTCGAGCAGCGCGCCGATCGTTATGCTACGGTGTTCTCGCGGCCGGATTGTCATGCTATTGTCATCGTTGCTTCAGGCATCCAGCCCGACCATCGCCTTTCCGAAATAGGTTGGCACAAGTAAACCAATGACAATTGCGTGACATTCTGAGGACGGGCATCTGACAACAAGGCTTAACCAAATTGGTAGCTTTGGTTTGATGGCGAGCCAATCACGCGCACTTTCTGAAGAGCGATCGGGTGCGAAAGGGTCCATCCGCTGGCGCTCCAGGTTGGATGAACCTCTGCGGTCGACGTTCTCCCTTCTCCGAAAACGGCAACGTCTTTCCTTCTTCTTGCTGATACTGGAGAGAGCGGCTGTGGGCCTCTGCGATCTCATGCTCGCCGGTGCGATGTACTTTCTGCTACTGCTATTGCAGGGCGCACCCCTCGCGCATCATCACTGGTGGACCCCAAAGACAACTCTCTCGGCGGCGATTGTCACGGTAAGTTTGGTCCTGCTCAGAGTATTACTGGATCTCTTCTCCACCCGCTCTGTCGTCGGCCATATTCAAGGGCTCTACACCGACCTCCTTCTGCGTCTCACCCATGGCTACAACAATATGCAGTGGGCTCGGTTCGTTCATCGTAATCGAAGCGAGCTTCTAAACCATGCGATGTATACCGCACGGGAGGCTGCCAATTTCTACCATCTTGGAATCGAAATAGCCGCCGGCGCCATCGTCATTGCGTGTATGGCGGTTGCTCTCGTCTACCAGAGCCCGGCAGCTGCATGCGGTCTAGCCGTCACGGCTGGGATCTTGTATGGTGTGCACCGCTTCCTTATTCGCAGAAAGCTCCAACGGTCCGCCGCCGCGCGCGAAGAGGCGCAGCGGATCCTTCAAAGGAGTTTAGCGGACATGTTCTCCTCCGGAAAGGAAATGCGCAGTTATGGAACGGAGGCATTTTTCTCGGAGCGAATTGCTTCCCAGGCGCGGGCCGTAGCGGTAAGCCACCGGCAAGTAGCTTTTTTCCCCCAGGTCGCACGCATTATTACCGACCAGGGAGCGGTGCTGCTTTTTCTGTGCGTCGTCATCGCCGTGCAACTTCGTCACGGAGATGTACGTCAGCTTCTGTCATTGCTCATCTTTTATTTCGTGCTCTCCAGGCGGCTACTCCCTCTGATAAGCCAAATCTCATTCATGGCGGGTCAGATGGAAGGCTCCTACAAGAATGTTGAGATCATCGCAGATGAGCTGCAGGAATGTTCTCTGTGGGCAACGGCGACCTCCGACGTGCAGCGCGCGAGAGACAACTCGGTTGCAGATCTTGAGGATGTGAGCTTTGCTTTCCGGGAAGGATTGCCACTCTTGCAAAATATTAGTCTCTGTCTGCGCGGGGGCGAGAGGGTCTTGCTTTGCGGGGCATCCGGAAGCGGAAAGAGTTCACTTCTAAATATCATCGCGGGCATATTACAACCCACCGTCGGCACAATATGCGTCGATCGTACGAAGGTCGCTTACGTGCCACAGGATGCTGCCTTGCTGGATGATTCGATACGCAACAATCTGCTGTTTGGACTCACATCAAAGAGCGACGCAGAACTAATGCATGCGTTAGAGGTCGCCGACCTGCGAGAATTCGTGGCAGCGCAGCCGCTAGGTCTGGATTCAGGCGTCGGCGACAATGGCATCCTGTTCTCAGGCGGGCAACGACAGCGGTTGGGACTTGCGCGAGCGATCCTACGCAATCCCAGCCTGCTCCTCCTGGACGAAGCGACTTCTGCTTTGGACGCAGTCACTGAGTCGAAGATTCTTACGAATCTCAGCGCGACGGGAATAGCAGTTGTACTTGTGACGCATCGGGCGCTTCGCCTGGATTTTGCCCAACGATCGCTTCGACTCGAGCATGGTTGTTTGACTGAAGAATCGATCCAGGCGCCTCCGCTGACTGAGGCGGAAGATATTACAGTCGTCGCGCTCTGAATTGCTCAGACACGGCCGCTGCCCATGTCTCTCAGCGAAAATGAGCCATGGAGCGTACTGACGACCGATTGGGAATGTGTAGTCTCAGCCAGAGCGCCAAAAAGACGACGCCCTGCCGATAGATCTCAACAGGGCGTCGTCTTTATTCCAATGACTGGTGCTTTACGGATTCAGGAAGCGAAGCAACTCCGCCTTATCCCGCATACTCAGCGACGCCCTTACAGTCATGTGGCGCACGACCGTCTCGGAAATTCTGGGAGAAAAGCCATCAGGCGTGTTATGGCACCGCGAGCAGTTTTGCCGGAAGACGCGGGCGCCCGGATCTTCATGCTGTTGCGAAGCATGCGTCGTCGCGGAATTGTTCTTTGGCTGTGGGCTGGGCGGTTGAGCCTGCTTTGCCGTCTGCGCGAACGCAACCGAGCTGGTAAGCAGTAAGAAGGAGAACAGGACACGTTTCGTATTCATGATCATTTTCCTTTCCAGGCCGGGGTCAAAAAGCGGTAAACAATCCCGGTCTGCCAGATGTTGTGGTTGCCAGTGGAGGCGAACTCCCGGGAGTAGCTGGTTAGAATTCTAGTGTTGTGCGGCAGGTTATAGTCCAGACCGAAATCGGCAAGCTGGGTGTTCACTGGTGGAAGGCCATCACTGCTAAAGTTGTCGCGACGAAATGTTTGCTGCATACGAAAGAGCGGCTCAATCCGTCCGATCCAGCTGTCGAAACCACCAAAGGCCTGCGTGCGGTACGCGGTCTCGATCCAATAACCTTGCGCGTGATGTCCGCGCGCGAACTCAGAGCGGAGTTGAAAACCGGAGTTGGACGGTTCCCACCACACATGGGCGCCATAGAAATTCTCTTGAGTTCCTTGCAGCAGCCGGTTATAGGAAAGCCCGATCTCCAGGCCGTGATCAGGTAAGAATAGGCTGACACGGCCGCCTGTTGACCGCTTGGCTTGGAAGTACTGATTATTTACAAGGCTTGAAAAGTATGCGTTGTAACTAACCGAGTATTTAGCACGCGAGATCGCCGAACCACTCAGCATCCCGCCGGTACCAACGCCCGTGCTCTCGGTGCCGAGACTTGCAAGGAGGGGTCCTTCTTGGAAGTTGCCGATCCAGATCGGTGAGAGGCGATCGTTATAAGTATTGAATGGAATCAAATAACTGCCACCCACAACTGTGATATGCGGCGACAAGGTATAGTCACCTTGAAGATAGGTGAGGCTGACGAAGTGGGTGTGATTATAGCCGGGGCTACCGTCCCCGTTGGGCGCGAAGGACTCAAGCAGAACCGCGCGCGACTCTATCAGTAGCCGCGGTCCGATGGGAGCGGCAATCAAAGGCTCAACGATAGGAAGATAGCTTGTTTGTCCCGCGTTCGTGGCTGTAAAGAAACCAACGCCGCCTGAGATCAGGGGTGTATTTTGTGCGGTCATGGAAGGGATGGCCGCAGACATCAGCAAAGTCAAAAGCGCTAACTTTGTTGCCGTTGCGGATCGGCAGTGGCGGAAATAGAGTCGCGAACGTGGCATAGTTGCGACTCTAGTTAGTCGCTCCGCTCAGCGTGTCTCTAGCGAGTCTGCGCTTTGTCAATTGATTGTCATTCGGGAAAAAAGAAGCCCTATGTCGCACATCGAGAAGAGGCTGGGTCGAATTCTGGCGAGCTAAAAATATTGGAGAAGGTCGAGGAAGCAAGACTGTGACAATCGCTTTACGAATAGGTGACAACTAGGCGATTCGAGGGTGGCTAAGGTTGTCACAAGCGCTCTTCTATGTGGCGGGATGTAGGAACACGCAAAATGCTGTAACGCAGTTTTCAATTGAACCGAGGCTCTCTAATGTTGTCATTTCCTTCTGTCGCGACAAGATTGCCGTCCACTGCACTTTCCGTCGAAGAGCGATTTCAACAGGCTCTGGAGGATATGCGTTCAGGGCGCCCCGTCATCCTGGTGGACGACTTCGACCGAGAGAACGAAGCTGACCTGATCGCCTCCGCCGAAACAATCTCAGTTTCAACCATGGCTCTATTCATCCGGGAGGGTAGCGGGATAGTATGCCTCTGTCTTACGGATGCAACCCTCGACCGGCTGGAACTACCGCAAATGGTTTCGACCAACGAAAGCTGTTTCCAGACTGCCTTTACAGTGACCATTGACGCACGCGAGGGGGTCACGACGGGGGTCTCGGCACAGGATAGAGTGGCGACCATCCGTGCAGCAGTTAGATCTGACGCCCAACCGCGCGATCTTGTTCGTCCGGGCCATATCTTCCCTCTGAGGGCGGTTCCCGGTGGTGTATTGACGCGGCAAGGACACACGGAGGGTTCAGTAGATTTAGCAGTGCTGGCAGGAATGAAACCGGCTGCAGTGATTTGCGAGATTACAAATCCCGACGGGACGATGGCGAAGGGCTCCGAAGTCGATCGATTTTCCCGACGACATGGTTTGGTGATGTTGAGTATTGCTGAACTCTTGGATCACCGTCGTCGTCATGAGGAGCGACGGGAAGAAGCAGCGATATCTCGCTAACGAGTCGCATTGTCAGCTTTAGCTTCAAAAAGACAACCAATCATTCCGCCGAATCCCCCCGGAAACGGCCGAGGGTTTGGGCGGAAAGATAATGGAGAAGACCCCGGCGATAAGCCTATGAATGAGAAGGATCCTTTGGCGGCATCTAAGACAGCACCTGCGATGGCTGCTCAGTTCCACTTTGCAGTGGTCGTCAGCGAATTTAATTCTTTTATCACCGATCAGTTGCTCAGCGGCGCGCTGCGCACCTTATTGTCCCATCAAGTGAGCGAATCCAACATCAAAGTTGTGCACGTTCCGGGAGCATATGAGATTCCTTTTGCTGCTAAATTACTGGCGCAGTCCTCCAATGTCGACGCGGTTATCTGTCTAGGCTGTCTCATCCGAGGCGACACGCTTCACTACGAGTTGATTGCCAATGAAGTGTCACGGGGCGTCGGACAATCCGCTCTCGAAACTGGTGTTCCGCACGCATTCGGTGTCATCACTTGCGACACCCAGGAACAAGCCATCAATCGGGCGGGATTGAAGGCCGGCAATAAGGGATCGGAAGCGGCCACCGCAGCCATTCAAATGGCAGGCATTAAGAACGATTGCAAGAGTGAACGTGCTTGCTGATTCGGCAAGTACAACGCCGTCCAGAGCACCAACAAGACAATGACAATTCGTTGACTGGCGCATGACACCCAGACCCTTCTAGTTCTTTACGGTGAGAGCTGAAGAGAGAGGTTCAATGCCGCAGTTTTCCAAGTTACCCCTTCTTGTCAGACTCGCCAGGTGCCATCGTGCGCAGATGCTTATCTGTCGCGATCGACTTTCACGAGCCGCCTCGATAGGGGCTGTATTGGTGGCATGCATGTTTTTTTCTGCTCTGACAGTGCATGGCCAAATTCCGACTGGCGCTGCCCCGCCGCAGGGCATGACCCAGCCCGCGGCAAATGATAGCAGTTCAGATTCGACGGGATTGAGCTCTGACCAGACGGGTTCTTCAGGATCTTCTGCTACCGATTCGTCCGATGACGATCGAAATCTCCAATCTGGCGGAGATAGCTTAGGAACTCCGCTCTCTCTCTCATCTGATCAGATCATTCGCATCCTGCAACAGAATCCGGATTTGGTTGTGGAGTTGAAGTCCCAGGCCGCGGATCGTCTGCAACAACAAGGGACCGAAATCGACGCGAACAGCATCACCGATCAAATGCTCTATGACCAGATTGCGACGAACGCTGACCTACGTGTAAACATCACGACCTTTTTGCGAGCGCGCGGATATGTCTCATCCAACGATCTACCGACGACGGGTTCGAGCTCAAACGAGGGTGGTATCCCCGGCGAACCATTTCCCGGGCAGCGCTCGACTTCGGCGTCTGGCGGTACTGACGCGGCGAAACTGGCTGCGGCCTCTGGCTTGGATTCTGGATCGTCGCCGTCGGGGCCAACCGATCTTTCCACGAGCTCGACTCAATCCCCGAGCTTTGTAGCGAACCGCTTGGACACCGAGCAGCGTCGCGGCCGGGAAGCGACCAATGCCTCCACCGACCTGCCGAAGGTCCTTCGGCAGCCAACGCCCTACAATCTCCAATCAATGCGTGATCTATATACGCAGATCCCCGAGCAGGCAGCCTCCCTCAAACGGTTTGGGTCTGAAGTCTTCCTGAACAGGGATATGTCTGCGATGGCACGCGGCGGTGCTGGTCGCGATACTCCGCTCGATGTGCCGCTGGGGCCGGATTACGTTGTCGGTTCTGGAGATACGCTCACCATCAACATGTGGGGCGGGATGACCCAAAGTCTCACGCGCGTCGTCGACCGGGACGGCCGTATTCTCTTGCCAGATGCAGGTTCCCTCGATGTCGCAGGGCTTCCTCTCCAACGAGCGGAAGCTCTGATTGCGGACGCTCTCAAAAAGCAGTACCGCGATGTGCAGGCCAGCGTCACGGTCTCGCGCTTACGGTCGGTGCGAGTCTATGTGGTTGGTGATGTGCAACGACCAGGCGGCTATGACATCAGTTCACTCGCGACACCACTAAGCGCCTTATATGCGGCCGGTGGACCAACATCCGTCGGCTCCCTTCGTATTGCACGTCACTATCGGGGCAACCAGCTAGTGGAGGATGTCGATTTGTATGACTTCCTCCTGCATGGTATCCGTAACGGGAGCGCCCGTTTCGAAAGCGGCGACACCCTGCTCGTGCCTCCCGCAGGTCCGCAGGTTGCGATTTCCGGCGCAGTCAAGCGGCCCGCGATCTACGAAGTTAAGGCTGACGACTCGACGCTCGCTTCGTTGATCAATGATGCGGGCGGCGTTACGGCGGCGGCTTCGCTCGCCCATATCACCATCGACCGCATCAACGCCGGGCACCAGCGCGAGACAATAACGCTGAAGTCTCCCGGCGACGAAGACGCCAAGCTCGAACACGATGCCCTTGCCGCGTTCCAGGTGAAGGACGGGGACCGCATCCGCATCGGGCCCATCCTCCCCTATAGTCAGCGCGCTATCTATCTCCAGGGTCATGTCACACGCCCCGGCCGCCTGCCCTACTCCGACGGCATGCGCCTGAGTGACGTGTTGCATAGCTACAGCGACATGCTACCCGAGCCATCGGCGCATGGTGAGATCGTCCGTCTCGTTCCGCCAGATCTTCATGCGGAAACTATCGAGTTCAATGTTCCTGATGTCCTCATTGGAAACGCAAATGTGGACCTTCAGCCTTTCGATACCATTCGCATCCTGGGCCGCTATGAACTCGACGCCCCGGTAGTCAAAATTCAGGGCGAGGTGCTTCGACCCGGATCGTATCCGCTATCGAAGGGCATGACCGCGGCGCAATTGGTACGTATGGCGGGAGGATTCAAGCGCGACGCGTTGCTGCAAAGCGCCGATCTGACTAGTTACGGAATCGTCGACGGAAACCGGATCAGCGGACAGCTCGCGACGGTTCGTATCGGTGCTGCCGTCAATGCAACAAGTCCCGACGCAGATGTGCCGCTCAAACCAGGTGACATCCTAACCATCCATCAGATCACCGGATGGAACGAAATTGGTGAATCGGTAACGCTTATTGGACAAGTAAGGTTCCCAGGCACATACGGGTTCCAGGAAGGAGAACGGCTAAGCTCTGTGCTGCGCCGTGCTGGAGGATTCCGCGATACAGCTTATCCCACAGGAGCAGTACTGGTTCGGGATCAGGTGCGTCAACTGGAAGAGAAAAGCAGGGAAGAGCTAATTCGTCAGATCGAAACCAGCTCTGCTTCGGCACGCCTTTCGCCGAATCTCGGAGCAGGCGATTCCGGTGCAACCCTGAAACTCATTCAGGCGCAGCAAGATCAGGTGCTCTCTCAATTGAAGAGTCAGCCTGCGAGTGGCCGTCAAGTCGTCAACATTACTGCTGACATTAATAGCTGGGCCAATACCCCCGCAGATATCGAGTTGCGCCGAGGGGATGTACTGACGATCCCCAAGCGACCCAGCTTTGTCCTCGTAACCGGCCAGGTCTATAACGTCACGGCACTCACCTACTCCGAGGGCAAGACAGCCAAATGGTATCTCCAGCACGCCGGCGGAACGAGCGATGCAGCCAATCGTAAAAACATCTTCGTAATCCGTGCGAACGGTTCAGTCGTTGGCCGTCATTCCGCGGGTGCCTTTGATCCGGGCGTCCTTTCAACAAAGCTTGAACCAGGGGACGTTGTCGTCGTACCTCAAAAGGTAATCGGTGCGTCATTGTTCTGGCGGAACCTGCTGACCGCTGCTCAGCTCGCCTCATCGATTGCTATTACCGCAGCTGTGGCGAACCTTTAGCAAGTCATGGTCGCGCCACGTTTCCTAACACTCTTCTTGGTATGTTTCTTGCCCACTGCGATGATTCAAGCTAGCGACACATCCAATTCGCGCAACCCCTCAAACATGGCATCGACGTATGTCCCGATTGGGAGCTGGGTCTATCCCGCATTCGATCGTCTTGCTGCCGAGGGGTACGTCCCGAACGCTTTCTTCAGCCTTCGCCCGTGGACCCGCATGGCCTGCGTTCGCATGGTGCAGCAAGCTGAACTACGCCTTGCTCATGATCCAAAACCGCCTTCCGATGCTGCCACACTCCTTCGCAGCCTCAACCAGGAGTTTGCGGTCGAACAGCAAGAGATCGATGGTGCGCGCAACGGTGACCTCCGTCTCGAGTCGGCCGACCAACGGACCACTTCCATCGCCGGCAGACCGCTAACCGATGGGTTTCATTTTGCCGAAACCATCGTAGATGATTACGGGCGCCCCTTTGCAGAGGGGCTGAATAGCTACTCGGCAGTCTCGCTTCATGCTGCGGCTGGTTCTTTCGCCGCCTACGCGCATGTGGAGCTTCAACATGTGCCATTTGCCCCCCAGCCGGATGCCACAATTCAGCAGGCGATCGCCGCAGCAGATTTCACCTCTGCCGGCCAACTGGGGCCGCCCACCGGTTTTACTCGCGGAAGGGTGTTGGACGCGTATGTCTCCTATACGTTTTCAAATAACCAATTCTCCTTCGGTAAACAGACACTGTGGTGGGGGCCGGCGCGGAGCGGCGCGACACTCTTCAGCAATAACGCAGAGCCGGTGACGATGCTCCGCTACGATCGGATCGTCCCTCTAACACTTCCCGGCTTTTTGAAATATCTGGGGCCTATGCGCATGCAATTTCTCGTGGGCCGGCTCTCGGGTGCGCAATTCGTTCAGGCAGACAACAGCATCATCGGCGCCCCCGGCGTTGCACTAAAAGATCAGCCGTTTATTCACGGCGAGAAACTTTCATTCAAGCCCACCGAGAACTTTGAATTCAGTTTCTCGCGTACGGTTCTCTTTGCTGGAGAAGGTGCGCCCTTCACCGCCCACACGTTTCTGCGCAGCATCTTTTCCCTTTCCGGAGGGGCTGAACAAAACGATCCCGGTGACCGCCGCGTCGCCGTCGACGCGACGTATCGAATTCCAGGCTTGCGTAAGTGCCTCACCGGCTACGTCGATGGATTCTCTGAAGACCAGCCCTTTCCGCCCAGCTATCCGACCGAAAGTACTTGGATTTCCGGCTTCTTTCTTCGCTGCGTACCTGCCTTGCCGCATTTGACCATTCGAGCCGAAGGCCTGCTTTCGCCGCATCGCGACCTTGCGTTTCCCGGCTTCTTTTACTTCAACGTTCATTACCTCAGCGGCTACACCAACAACCGGCAACTCATCGGTAGTTGGATTGGGCGGGAGGGTGACGGAGAGCAGATATGGGCAACGTGGAACCTCTCGCCTCGATCCTCCATCGAGGCCAGCTATCGTGGCATGACTGTCAATCGAGAGTTCCTGCAAGGTGGCGCGCTGCGCGATTTTAGAGTGGGAGCCAATCTTCAAATTCGTCCCGAGTGGCAATTGACCCTTCAAAATCAGACAGAATGGTGGCGGTTTCCTCTGCTCGCCCCAACGCCCCAACGCAACAATGAATTCTCCATTCAGCTCTCCTATCAGCCCATTCGGAGGGCGAAATAATGACTAGTGTTTCAGCACCGGCACCCCTTCACGAGACCGACGCGCGAGTAGTCGAACATCCAACGCACTGGGCCACTCGAGCCAGGCTTCTCTGGCAGCATCGTCGAATCCTCGCACGCGTTTCAGTGATCTCCTTAATCGCGGGCCTTTGCATTGCTTTCATCATTCCGAAACAGTACACAGCCGTGACCAGCATTATGCCTCCGGAACAACAAGGTTCTAGTGCGATGCTCCTGGCGGCGCTCGCCGGACGTGGGAGCAGCTTGGGAGCGCTCGGCAGCCTCGCAGGCGGGTTTCTCGGTGAGCACCCCACGACGGCGCTCTTCATCGATCTGTTGCAGAGCGGAACCGTAAGTGGCCATCTTATCGAGCGCTTCGACCTGAAGCACGTCTATCACAAACGCTACAACATCGATACGGCCAAACATCTCGCCCGCGTGACGAAGATTACTGATGACAAGAAAAGCGGTGTCATCACGATCAAGGTTCAAGACCACGATCCCGTGCGCGCTCGTGATTTGGCCCAGGGATATCTCGATGAACTCAACGCGCTTGTTACGCGAACCAGTACTTCTGCGGCGCGCCAGGAAAGAATATTCATTGAGCATCGCCTCCATAGCGTTCAGGCGGATCTCGAACGCGCTCAGCTGCAGCTAAGCGAATTCTCAAGTAAGAACAGCACGATAGACATCAGAGAGCAGACGCGGGCAATGGTGGATGCAGGTGCCCGGGTCCAGGGCGAGCTCCTGGTGGAACAATCTGGACTCCAATCGCTCCGCCAGATCTACGGTGACGGCAACATTCGTGTGCGTGAGACCGAAGCACGCATAGCGGCACTCCAGCAGGATCTCAACAAAATGACGGGCTCTTCTGCTCCGCTAGTTCCTGAGGAAGCCGGTGTGAACAACGCAAATTCGAGCACTGAAGCTAAAGGGGAACTCTACCCCCCTTTACGCCAACTTCCTCGCCTTGCCGTCCCCTACGCCGATCTATACCGCCGTGTGAGAGTGCAGGAAGCAGTCTTTGAACTCCTTACGCAGCAATACGAAATCGCCAGCATCGATGAGGCGAAAGATACTCCCGCCATCAAAGTAATCGATCCTCCCGGTGTTCCTGAGAGGAAATCTTTTCCCCCACGGCTTCTGCTCGCGCTCCTGTTTTCCTTTCTTGCATTCGGAAGTACCTCGGCTCTGATTCTTATGCGGGAGCAATGGTCAAACATCGACGAGCGCGATCCACGGAAGATATTAGTGTCAGAAGTTCTACCGGTATTGCGCAGGCGGCTCGAGTCGGTGTCAGCACTGAGGCGAGGTGAGGGATGAGAAGACACCTGACAAATGCCGCCTACAGCATTCTGGACTACGCCTCCTATCCCTTTGGAATGTTGTTGGCGGCGCCAGTTATTCTGCACAAATTCGGCGCTGCGGAATATGGCTTGTGGATGATCGCCACCGCAATCGTTAGCGCCGGAGGCATCATCGCGTCCGGCTTCTGCGATGTCAATATACAGCGGGTCGCGCGGCTTCGCATCAGCGGCGAAATCCAATCCGTAGTGCATACAGTTCGCAGTATGCTGGGCATCAACCTTGTGCTCGGCTTCGTCATAGCAGCCGGCGTGTGGATCGCAGCGCCCTTCGCGGCGCGTCATATTGCGGTCTCAAACGCAACGCCGATGAAGGAATGCTTGGCCTGCATTCGAATTGCAAGTGGGCTCATTCTGGTGCGGGCAGTCGAAAGCGTTGGCGTGAGCACCCATCGTGCCTTTGAACAATATCGCGGCACAGTGCAAATCAGCGCCGCGGTTCGTTTGCTTACTCTCGCCTCTGCGGCCGTACTCGCACTCTTGGGGCGCCGAACGATCAGCATCCTTTTAGCTACTTCGGTCTTCCTCATCGTCGGTACCTACATTCAATTTCGCGGACTGCGCACCTTCCTCGGACCCGCCACATTATGGCCAACCTTCCAAGTCAAGGAAACGAAGGCACTCCTTGGCGTAGGCGTCTTCGTTTGGTTACAGACCTTGGGCAGCGTCGTCTTCGGCCAATTCGACCGCATCCTTCTGGGTGTGTCCCTGGGAGCAGCGGCCGTGGCCCCCTATGCGTTGTGCGTTCAATTCGCTCAGCCAATCTTCGGCCTTACAGCTTCCGGACTTCATTTTCTCTTTCCCTATCTTTCTGGCCGCACGCTAACACACTCAACCTCAGCGTTGAAGCGAACGTTGTTGAAGGCATTCGCTGTCAACTCGCTGCTGGTGATTTGCGGCGCAGGCCTCTTGATCGTCTTCGGCGAGCGCTTGATTCGGCTATGGGCGGGTCACGCCGTAGCGAACAGTGCAGCAGGAATCCTGATCCCAATCGTGCTCGGCTCGGCGCTGATGGGATTGAGCGTCACCGGCACGTACGCAATGCAGGCGCTGGGACTCTTTAGGGAAACGGCTTTTATCAGCCTGGGCGGAAGAGCTGCGATGTTCATGCTCATGATTTATCTCTTGCACCACATGGGTCTCCGCGGATTAGCCACGGCGCGTGGTTGCTATGGATTGATTTCGCTGATTATTTATCTGCCACTGCTACGCGAACTCGGAGTCACCAGAAAAAAATTAAGCTCCGCACCAGACATTGCAATCCCTTGTGAGCTTCAGGAGGGATCACAACCGTGAAGATCATGGTCACTGCCGCATCATTCTCCTCAGAGATGTCCGGAATTCAGCGCCATGCATTCAACCTGGTCCGGTGTCTCTTGCGCCGAGCGGAGATCTCTCGAGTGGACCTCGTTGTCGCTCCCTGGCAAACGAAGTTGGCGCGAACCGCCGGCATTGATCGTGATGCGCGCCTGAAGACCTACGTGGCCGATATGGACAAGGGCTCCCTGAGCCGAAATGCCTGGTACTACCGCAAGCTTCCGTTGCTCGTCGCGAAACTGCAACCCGATCTCGTACACCTGACTTACCCCGTACCCATCGATCCCAAGTCAATACCCTGCACGACGGTGTTGACTTTGCATGATCTCTACCCCTACGAGATTCCTCAAAACTTTCGCTTCCCCCAGGTCCTTGTCAATCAGTTCATCCTGAAACAGTGTCTTAGAAGTGTCGATGCAATCGCCTGCGTCTCGGATACAACGATGCAGAGTCTGCGGCAGTATGTAGCAACTTCCACGCAGGCAAAAGCCACACGAATCTACAACTGTGTCGAGCCAGAACCTCAGAAGGTTGTGCGACCGCCGATCCCCGGCTGGGCCGGTGAACCCTTTCTCCTATGTGTTGCGCAACATCGCCGAAACAAAAATATCGTTTTGCTCATCCAGGCGTTTCATCGCCTATTGCTCGCATCATCCCTTCCTCCAGACATGAAATTGGTGATTGTGGGCATTGAGGGGCCGGAGACGCCGCGCATTCAACAATTGATAACCAGTCGCGGATTAGCTTCCCGCGTGGTCTTGCTTCGGGGCTTGTCTGGCCCGGAGTTGCAGTGGTGTTACGCGCGATGCCAGGCGCTGGTGGTTCCGTCGAAGGCAGAGGGATTCGGTTTGCCCGTCGCCGAAGCGCTTCTCGTGGGTGGCCGCATTCTGTGCTCTGATATCTCCGCGCTTCGGGAGATTGGTGGAACACACTGTCACTACGTTTCCTTAGGACCGGGCGAGGAAGAGGCGCTTGCTGCCGCGATTCGAGCGATCCTTCAGGAGGCCCCGAAAGCGGCGGTGTCCCTGCCTCATCTGTCTTCCGATGTTCTTGCAGGCCAATATCTAGAGCTTTATCGCCAGCTCATACCGTCTGAAATAGCCGCACGCCGCGCAAGAGGCGAGGGCCAGTTCCAGGCAGCGTCGGACATCCAGTCTTCTGAGGCCGGCAAGTCATCTGGCATCGCGAATCAAGGGGGCGTACGTGGCTGCATCTGAGTCGCACGTTCCAAGTATCTTTACCGATGCGATCGCGGATAACCAGGCACGACGCCCGGTAATTTCGCGAGACGTGTTCCGCAGGGGCACGATTCTTTTGCAACTGGTCGCAGATTTTCTGACCTGCGTCACTGCCGCCCTAAGCGCTTACTTCCTCCAGCTAAGGTTCGGCGCACACGCGCATTGCCCGATCAAGCAAGTTGCGGCCGTCGGCATTCTCCTGGGGCTTCTCGCAGTGCTTCTGCTGCAAGGCAAAAGCGCATCCGACGGCCACGCCAGCCTTCTGCGCATCCGAGAGACCGAACTCGCGATTCGAACCCCCATCCAGGCAGTTCTGCTTCTCTCGCTCATTACCTTTCTCCTAAGGCTTAATTATCCGCAGACGGCAATCTTGATCGCCCTCGGATTAACGCCGATCCTCCTGATCGCGCAAAAACAAATATTTTCTTCGGTCCTTCATTTCCTGCAGGCCAAAGGACATGGCGTAGATCGAGTAGTTGTTTATGGCGCAGGAGATACAGGGAAACGCATAGTGTCAACCCTTCTGTATTCGCCGCGCCTCGGGCTCCGTCCGGTCGCGGTAATTGAAGATGATTCCGCCCTCGCAAGAAGTCACATGTTCCAACTCGGCTATCGGCGCTGCCACGCTCTCCCAGTCCAGTGCGGACCGATTACGCCGGCCCTCTTAAAATCCCTGGGATGCAGTTTGCTAATTGTGGCTATGCCGCATGCATGCCTCGACGACCTCACGGAGGTCATGGATATCGCAAAGCAGGCGGGCACACCCCTCGCCGTCATGTCGGGAAGTCTGCCCAAAGAAAGGTGTGGGTGGGAATCGATTGAGGTCGACGGCCTGCAACTGACGGCTCCTTCTCTGGTGTCCGAACGACGCTGTTATGCCTTCGCCAAGCGCGCCGTTGATCTTATCGTGTCATCGTCCCTACTGGTGTTGTTCGCGCCGCCCTTACTTCTGATCGGACTAATGATTCGGTTGGGGTCTCCCGGTAGAGCGCTCTTCGTGCAAAAGAGAGTCGGAAAAAATGGCAAGCTCTTCAATATTTATAAGTTCCGTTCGATGTACACCAGTACACCGCAGTACGACGTCTCTCCGACGCAATCGAGTGACCCTAGAATCACCCGCCTCGGAAAATTCCTGAGACGTACAAGCCTCGATGAACTCCCTCAGTTAATCAATGTCTTCCTGGGAGACATGACCTTGGTGGGACCACGCCCCGAGATGCCATTCATTGTGGATCGTTATGGCGACCAACATCGGCGAAGACTCCAGGTCGTACCAGGAATCACTGGCTTGTGGCAGCTAAGCGCCGACAGAGCGTTACCCATCCACGAGAACATGGAGTACGACCTCTACTACATCCGGAACCGCACTTTTTTTATGGATATCGCCATCCTGCTGCACACGTTGCTCTTCGCGATCGGCGGGGGAGTGTGATGTGCCAGTGCCAAATCCCTCAATGTGGGTCAGCAGACGGAACGATCGCAATCCCGATCGTTCTGAACCGGGAAGACTCCATGACACCTGACTCAGAATTCGTACACGAATACGCCAACGTGCTGGGTGTCAATGTTTCTGCGCTTGATCTCGACAGGGCAGTTGAAATGGCAGATCGCTGGATAGCGGGGAAGAATCGCGGCTACATCTGTGTAACGGGGGTCCATGGAGTCATGGAAGCGCAGTCGGATTCCGAACTCCTCCGCATTCTCAATAATGCATTCATCAACACTCCGGATGGAATGCCGATGTCATGGGTCGGACATCTTCAGGGATTCAGCAAAATGGATCGGGTATATGGTCCGGACTTCATGGCGTCTTTATGCCAGAGGTCGGTTGAGCGGAACTATCGGCACTTTTTGTACGGTGGCGAGTCAGGAGTTGCGGTACTCCTTAAACAGAACCTGGAGAATAGTTTTCCCGGCATTCAAATCGTCGGAACGTACACGCCCCCATTTCGGGACCTAACAGCAGAAGAAGAGAAACAAATTTCCTGTCAGCTAAGAGAGTTGCAGCCACATATCCTTTGGGTCGGCTTGAGCACCCCAAAGCAGGAACGATTCATGGCACGCTATCTGGATCGTCTACAAGTCCCGCTCATGGTAGGAGTGGGAGCAGCCTTCGATTATCACACCGGACGTATTAGCGATTGTCCCAATTGGATTAAGCGTGCAGGCCTGCAGTGGTTGCATCGCCTTCTCCAGGACCCCAGGCGCCTTTGGAAGCGGTATTTGAAAAACAACCCAGCCTTCATTTGGAAAATTTCGCTTCAGCTTATTCAAGCTAAGACAATATCCAGACCCGGCGAACCCGCCCGCGGACAAGAAAAAACAAGATGGTGACAATGTGCTAACGCGCGCATGACAAGCCGTTCGGTCCGAATCGATACGGTGAATATGGCCGATGAAGACAGTCGGGACTGCGGAGAGCTTGTCCTGAAGCCTCGCTCCGACTGCCGGCACGGCGTAGTGCATAAATCCAGGAGGTTTCATGAGAATTAGCTTTTTGCGGCCGGTAGTGTTGATGGGAATCATGATCGCTGGCATCGTTTCCACAAGGGTGGCGATTGCGCAGGCTGCCCCTCAACGGATCGAAGTGACGGCCAAGCGGTTTGCATTTGAACCTGCCGAAATTACTCTCAAGAAGGGGCAACCCGTTGTTCTTGTCTTCCACAGTACGGACGCTGCGCATGGGATCCGCTTCCGCGAGCTGAATGCGGGTGTCAAGATTGGCGCAGGCGGCACGGCAGAGCTGCAGCTCACCCCAGACAAGGCCGGAGATTTCGTCGGACACTGCTCTGTATTCTGCGGCTCCGGTCATGGTGGCATGATGATGACGCTGCATGTGGTGGATTAGCGATGCATCGCATTCTTATACTCGCGGCGGCAATCGCTTCGCTGGGACTGGCCGGTTGTAAGGCCGGCCCTCCCGGTAAGGTCGAGACGAAGGCCATGACCTTCGCCAAACATCACGTCTTCATACGCAACAAGGACCAAAAGAATCCCTTGCCTTCGAACGCCGATACCTGGGCCGATGGCAAGGAGGCGTTCTCTCACTACTGCGTCGCCTGTCATGGGATGGATGGCCAGAACACGGGCGTTCCCTTTGTCGATCATATTTCGCCGCCCATTCCATTGTTGACCTCCAAAGACGTTCAGAGCTATACCGACGGTCAGCTCAAGTGGATTCTGGACAACGGAATCAGTCCGTCTGGGATGCCTGGATCAAAGGGAACGTTGAGTGACGACGAACTCTGGTCGATCATCGTCTATCTCCGGCGTCTGCCCCCGGCCGGTAGCCAGGGCGTGCCTGACATGTACAACCACTGAATAACTTAGCGCCACAAATGATCCGTTTGCGCGAGACGAAATGACTATCGATAACAGCCCAGCAGAAAGGCAACAGTTCGTAGCGCCTGCGGCGACGGGATTGTCATGGATTGTCGGGTTCTTCTTCTCTTTCAGAACCTTCATCATGCTTCTTTCCGTGCGACTTCTCGGAACCACCGCGCAGGTCGGAGTTGAAATTAGTCTTGCGCTGAATTTTCTTCTGCTGGTACTCGTCGCGTTTCAAACAATTGGAGCCACCGATCAGGAGAATGCAAGCCTCCTGCGACTCGCAAGTATGCGGTGGGTCCTGACCTTTCTCTGTTTCTCTGGCATTAGCTTGTTGTGGAGCGCCACTGCGTCGATGCCGGCTGCAATTCTCTATTGGTGCGGAATGGCTGCTGACGTCGGCATGGTCGTCCTTTTGCTTCGTCTCGGTCCGGTCAAAGAGGCCGTCACAAGCCTCATGAAGGGGTACGTCGTCGGTGCTTGCGCGGTTGCAATCATTGCCTGGCTGCTACCGGCGCAGTCGGATCTCCGCCTCGGGGATGAAGAACTCCTTGGTCCCAACCAAATTGGCTATCTGTGCGCGTTTGCTTTGTTCTTTGTGCAGTACCTTATCCGGGAAAAGCGCGGGAAAATGGCTCTTGCGGCGTGTATCCTTGCAGTCACATTGCTGCGAACTCTCAGCAAAACATCGATCATCGCATTTCTTATTGCGGAGTCATTCTTGTTGATGAAAGACACAACGATGCGCCGCAAAACGAAGGTCCTCCTGGTCCTCGCCACCCTGGCTACGGGCGCTGCGTTTTCAAGCCTTCTTACGTCGTATTTCGACCTATATACAAGTACAGGGAACAGCCCGGAGACTCTTACAGGCCGCATCGGTATTTGGGCCGTCGTTCTAAGCGAAGCGATTAAACAGCCCTGGATCGGCCACGGCTTCCATTCCGTCTGGAACGTAATTCCGCCATTCGGAGATTTCGAAGCCAGGCACGCACACAACGAACTCATTCAGCAGTTTTATGCCTACGGCGTGGTGGGCATACTTATGCTGGGTGGTCTCTATGGGAGCGTCTATTTGCAGGTTCGAAAGATTTTCTCCCCCTCCGCCAGAACGTTTTGGCTCGCACTTCTGCTGTTTGTTCTAGTTCGGGGACTCACCGACACGGAGCCGTTCGATCTATCCTTACCACTGTGGACAATCGTTTTGATCACCGTTCTGATAAAGAGTGACCAGGCCGTGGAGGCTAACGAATCGCCTGTCAATCTAGGAGCACAATTCAACATCGCCATCACGCACGGAGCTCTTCCCTCCAACCAATAGGAGGCAACCCGCTCGCATCGAATTCAATTGTCATCCGATTGTCATTTCTCAGCCCTCGGCTGGAAAATATAGAGCCGGTTCAACCAGAATAGAATTGAGGTCTAAAAGCATGATTCCGGATACGGATCTAACGGAAGAACCAGTGGAACTCGACATAGAACCATCAGCAACTCTCGGTACGATCCTCATCATTGAGGATGACCCTCGCATGCAGAAGGTCTTGCGAAGAATCTTCATTGAGGAGCGCTACTCCGTCGTTGTCGCCGGTGATGGTCAAACTGGGCTTGATTTATTTCGTAGCGAACACCCGCTCGCCGTTGTCCTGGATCTCATTCTCCCTCGGGTCTCCGGACGCGAGCTTTGCCAGACCTTCAAGAGCCTCTCCAGCGAGACGCCGATCATCGTGCTGAGCGCGATCAGTGAGGTTGTCGACAAAGTCCTGCTGCTCGAATTGGGTGCCGACGACTACGTCACCAAGCCATTCAGCCCCCGAGAGCTCACGGCACGCATCCAGGCAGCCATCCGTAGACAACGCAAACCTGCCGGAGCAACGGTCTTCCGTTTTGGGGATTGCGAGATTGACTTCAAAAGTATGAATGCCCGGCGTAAGGGAGTTCCTGTCGTCCTCACCGCCCACGAGTTTAAGCTCTTAAAATTCTTCACCGAAAATCTTGAGCGGGTACTTACACGAGAACTATTGCTCAATGAAGTGTGGGGATATAACTCGTATCCCACTACGCGCACCGTGGATAACCAGATCCTCAAGCTCCGCCAGAAGCTGGAACCCGATCCCGCGAACCCGAAACATCTGCTGACGATTTACGGCGCAGGCTATAAATTTGTCCCATAATCTTAACGTCGGTCAGTGGCGGATTATGAGGACAACATGGAGATAGCCGACCCTCGCCGGAAGCAGGGTATTCGAACGCATGTCTTGCTTGTCGTAGCCATGGCACTCGTCATTGCCATCGTCACCTGCGTGTGCTTATTGCTGATCCGTCATAGTCTTCGGGCGCAGGTGACGGAGGATCTGTCTCAGGACCTCAATCACTCTGTCATCACCTTTCAGGATTTGCAGGCCGAGAGAGTCGCTGCATTGGAACGCGAAAATTCTCTTCTCGCCGAGCTCCCCACCCTCAAGGCGCTCATGACCAGCGGTGATGAGCTCACGATTCAGGATGGAGCCACAGAATTTTGGCAGCTCAGTGGCAACGATCTTTTTGCGCTCGCCTATCCGAATGGACGGATCGTCGCCGTCTATACAAAAGGTGCGCCAGTGGATGCGACTCTCCGTCAGGGATTGAAGACGCTGCTGGCCTCTCCCCAGAAACGGTATCTCATCGACGGCCAAGGTCTCTATGTCTGCTCTCTGCGGCCGCTGTACTTCGGTAGTGAAGAGGAAGGTACCCTGCTCGGCTACGTCATCAGCGGTGTTTCGATTGAACGCACGGTGCGACAGATTAGCCAGCCCACCGGCGTCGAAGCGACCTTCCTCAGTGACGGACAAATAGTCGCCAGTACGCTCAGTTCATCCGGGCAGGCTGGCCTGATCACGCAGCCCCGATTGTTTTCGGGCACGCCCCAGGCGCCTTCAACGGTGAATTTCGGACGCACACGATTCCTTGCTGCAACCGAAGACCTGTCCTCGGCTGCCACGTCTCCACTTAAGTTGGTTGTTCTCAAATCCTTCGAACCGGCGGAGCAATCGATTAACCGAATCAATCGAATGGTCCTGAGTGCGGGTTTCCTGGCGCTCCTATCGGGTACTGTCCTGATGATCGCTCTTTCCCACCTCCTGACACGCCCGCTCGAAGAGCTCTCCCAAAGCGTCATCGCCTTTGGCATGGGTAACCAGCCGTACCGCATTCCACGCTATGGTACCCAGGAGGTCCGACAGCTCAGCACCGCCTTCGCTGGAATGATCGAAGAGATTCAACAAAAAAACCGGGCATTGTTGGAGTCTGAGCGACTTGCCACCATCGGACGCATGGCGAGTTCTGTCTCTCACGACCTTCGGCATTACTTGGCTGCGATCTACGCCAACTCAGAATTTCTCGCGTCCGGTCGGCTGTCCGAAACAGAGCGCGCCGAAATCTTTGCGGACGTGCGCGCGGCGGTCCATGGTACGACCGACATGATCGAATCACTATTGATCTTCAGTCGGACGGGCGCCAGCGTCAGAAGGTCCCCGGCGCTCATGGGAACGCTGCTCGAAAGAGCGGCTGCTCTCGTTCGGGCTCATCCAGATGCCGAAGGCGTTTCTCTGATAACAAATCTCGGCGATCCCGCGCTCACTGCGGTCGTCGTCGACGGAAAGCAGATCGAACGTGCAGTATGCAACCTTCTCCTCAATGCTTGCCAGGCCGTTCGGACTACTGGAACGGAGGCCAGAATTTTGATGACCTTAGAAGTCGAGCAAGACTATATGACCGTGAGCGTCATCGACAATGGCGAAGGTATCCCCGAAAATATCCGCGGCAATCTCTTCGAACCCTTCGTCAGCGAAGGAAAGCAGAAGGGAACTGGCCTTGGTCTAACATTGGCTCACTGCATAGCAGCAGAACATGGAGGAGAAGTCGTCCTACTGAGCAGTTACCCCGGCGAAACGATCTTTCAAATGAGAGTGGCGCGGCAGATCCAACCGCGGGATGAACCGGCTGTATCAGGATCGGACCATCACGACGAGGTTGCTCGACATGAGAATTCACGCGCGTAGACACGGACAGAATGCTCTCGTTGTTCTTCGGAACGTGTGGCTGATCTTACCCTTGCTCATCGTTTGCGGATCTTCTTCACGCCGCGTATTTGCGCAAGATACCCAAACCACGAGCCCGGATAGTGTGGCGGAGCAGATCCAGAAATTAACCGAATCGATGGCGCAGACGCAGACTCAACTCGAACAATCGCAGCGCCAGCTGGACGAAATGCGCCGGCAGCTCGCTGCTCTTCAGCGCCAGCTCGCGCAGGCCGGCTCCACGGCGAGCGCTCCGCCATCCACCACCCCGGCTCCGCCATCCTCACCCTCTCCTTCGCCCCAAGCCGCCCCACCAGCTACAGCGGCCGCGATAGAGGATCTCCGGGAACGGCAGGCCATGCAGGAATCTCAAATCGCGACGCACGAGCAGGCCAAAGTGGAAAGTGAGTCGAAGTACCCCATCAAACTCACTGGGCTATTGCTGTTCAATGGCTTCGTCAATACGCGGCAGGTTGATATACCAGCCACGCCTACCGTGGCACTTCTCGGCACAGGCAGCACGGGCGCTTCGGTGCAGCAGAGCATACTCGGCTTCGATGCCCGCGGGCCGCATCTCTTCGGTGCCAGCAGCTATGCCGACCTGAGAGTCGATTTCGATGGTCGCCCAGGCTATTCCGTAGCAAACTACAGCGGCTACTACAGCACAAACGTCTCTATCCTGCGCCTGCGCACCGTCCATGCAGGTTTGCAGTGGCAGCATACAAACGCCTACTTTTCGTTGGACCGCCCCGTCTTCAGTCCAGACGCTCCATCGTCGCTGACTGCTGTTGCTGTGCCGGCGCTCGCCTGGTCTGGAAACTTGTGGACATGGAATCCTCAAGCCGGAGTGACACAGGATATTCCAGTTGGCAGTTCGCATTTTGTCCGCCTGCAAGGCGCCTTGATCGATGTTGGCGACGCTCCCTTGTCCCCTGTGCCCGCTGCCGCTGCCACAGCAGTCATACCACCCACGGGCGCCGAAATGAGCCGCTGGCCTGGAGAAGAGGCTCGCATCGCCCTGCTCGGCTCTAACCTGGAGGAGGGAACTCACATCGGTGTTGGTGGATACTTTGGGCCCCATCTGAGCCCCGCCGGCACCCGGTTTGATGCCTGGGCAGCCACGCTCGACGCCAGACTCAATCTGCCCGCACGCTTACAATTCACGGGCGCCTTTTATCGCGGGGCGGCACTCGGGGGTCTCGGAGGCGGAGCTTACAAAGACTTTGGTTATGCGGTCGATTCCGATTCAAGCAAATATTATTTCCGGCCATACGGCGACGTAGGTGGCTGGTCGCAACTCAAAGAGAAATTCAGCGAGCGATTGGAATTCAACGCCGCCTTCGGTATAGACAATGTGTTTGCTCAAGAACTGCGACCGTATGCCGTTCCCGGCGGAACGATGTATCAGAACCTCGCCAGAACCCGAACCTATACAGGGAACGTAATCTATCGTCCCAGTACCTACCTCCTCTTTTCTCTTGAGTACCGACACCTCGAAAGCAACCCGGTCATCGGTACGCCGGCTGAGAGCAACATCATCGGCATCGCCGCGGGATACAAATTCTAATGAGATTGCGACCCTTGATTGCGGGCTTCGTCTTCGTCCTCCTCGCGACGCCCGGAACGCTGCGACCACAAGCGTCCCCCTCACCCGCTGCGACAACGGAGTTGCGTGTACGCCTTGGCTTTTCGCAGCCTGGAAAGCATCGTCCCGTGCCTGCCGTCATCTGGCTGGAACCGCTGCCGGGCACGGTGTCCGTGCCCTTCCTCCCCCACGGCTCTTACACGCTGATGCAGAAAAATCGTACGTTTCTCCCGCATTTGCAGGTCATTCCCGTTGGTGCGGTCGTGCAGTTTCCCAACGCCGACCCGTTCTTTCACAATGTCTTCTCCCTCTTTGACGGCAAGCGGTTCGACCTTGGACTTTATGAGGCCGGCTCCAGCAAGTCAGTTACATTTTCCCGCGAAGGCGTCTCCTACATCTTCTGTAACATCCACCCCGAGATGAGCGCGGTCGTACTCGCACTCGCAACGCCGCTCTTCGGCACCGCTGATTCGAACGATGCCTTCGTCCTCCGCAACATCCCTCCAGGCGATTACAACCTTCATCTCTGGGTCGAGGGCGTGCCCCCATCCATCGTCGATGGCATGACCCGATCCGTGCACCTCTCTGCTCGAACCCGGGATCTGGGCTTGCTGACGATTGCCACCAAACCCAGCGGAACCATTGTCCACACCAACAAGTTTGGAGACCCATACGACACTCATCCCAAGTCTCCCTACGATCAGTGATATCCCCGGCCCACCTCGCCGCCAAACCCCGCTAGCCAATCACCAAAAATCCAGCCGTCCGCGTAGGACACAACCGGCGCTCTCCTTGTACACTCTGATCACCTGAACCACCACATCTCAGGAGGAACATCATGGGTCACGGAATCATTGCCTGGATCATCATCGGCATCGTCGCAGGCTGGCTCACCGGAAAAATCATGAAGGGTGGCGGCTACGGCATGCTCCTCGACATGGTCATCGGCCTGATCGGCGCCGTCATCGGCGGAGAAATCTTCCGCGCCCTCGGCTACGGCGGCCCCGGCGAGCACGGCCTCATCGTCAGCATCGTCATCGCCACCATCGGCGCCATCATCCTCACCTTCCTCATCCACATCTTCACGGGCCGCCGACCCATCCGCTAGCACCTAACTCTCGCCGTCCGCATAGGACCTACACCGGATAGCCAGCGTCCATCCACTCCTTGAACTTCGCCACGGTCTCTTTCGACCACGGCGCATCCGGAGGCATGGTCCCTGCAGAAACCGCCCCATACACCAGCTGCGCATTCGCCGGCACGCACATCCACGCAGCCTCATCCAGCGCAATCCCCGCCGGCTTCATACAAGCCACATCGCCATCCCGAAACAGCGGCCGAATATCCGTAGCAAAACTCAAAGCCATAACGCCTCCTCCCAACGTCCCGAATTCCCTCACTCTACTCGCCCCCAGCCGCATCACACAATTTGTAATGCCAGACGACCCCACCACCCCCGACACCAATCTCCAACAGGAGCTAGCCAACATCAAGGAAGCTCTCGCTCTTCTCGGCGCGCGCCCCTGCTGCAACTGCGGCAATTTCAATCCTTCAAAACGCCCTTCCCCGACTAGCCGCGTATCTCGCTGATTCTGGATGCCTTTGATCCACGACAAACTCCCGCCGTCCGCGCAGGACCGCAGGACTTCACGGGATATTCATTGAACCCAGGTATCGTTAAGAGAGCCGTAAAAGGGTCCTTTATGTTTCACAAAAACGCAGTAAGCTTCGAAAATCCAAACTCCCCCGCCTCAACCCCCAACAATCTCCGCCTGATGCCTTCGGTCGCATCCGATCGCCCAGCCCGTGCCACGCGTCTCGACCTCCTCATCATCACGTCACGCCGCTGCTCCGCCTTCTTCGCCGAAGCCGCCGTGCTCGTCCTGGTCTTCGGCCTCCTCGACTACTTCATGCTCAAAGGCCGCATCGAGCTCGCCTGGATCCTCCTCGCCATCGGCGCCTCGCTCACCCTCCTCGCCGCCAGCATCGCCACGGACTTCGCCGCTCACCACTGGGTCAAAGCCCATCCCTAGCGTTCCCACAGAAATCTCCGCCGACGAGATCCAGCACTAACCCGCAGCGATCTCGCAGCCCTGCCTCGCGCACACACGGGGCAGGGAATCGCGCGCCCATACTTCGCCCTCCTTCTAAGACCCACGAAGGGAAGCCAGACTTCTCTCCCACAACCCCAACCCGCCCGCCATGCTCTTATGGAACTATGACGCCCCCCGCTTCCCCAAGCGCGACCAAGCCCGCAAACTCCCCCGCCCCCGGCCACTCTGTCGCCAGCAAGCGCCTCCTGCCCTGGCTAGTCGCCGTCGCCTTCTTCATGGAATCGCTCGACACCACCATCCTCAACACCGCCGTCCCCGCCATCTCCGCCGCGCTCCACGTCGGCCCCCTCAGCATGAAGGCCGTGCTCGCCAGCTACACTCTCTCGCTCGCCGTCTTCATCCCCATCAGCGGTTGGGTAGCCGACAAGTTCGGAACCCGCCGCGTCTTCGCCGCCGCCATTGGCATCTTCACCCTCGGCTCGCTCCTCTGCGGTCTCTCCTCCAACATCCACGCGCTCGTCGCCTGCCGAATCCTCCAGGGCATGGGCGGCTCCATGATGGTCCCCGTCGGCCGTCTCACCCTCGTCCGCACCTTCTCCAAATCCGACCTCCTTCGCGCCATGAGCTTTGTCTCCATCCCCGCACTGGTGGCACCCATGCTCGGCCCCATCGCCGGCGGCCTCATCGTCGACTACCTCCACTGGCGCTTCATCTTCTTCCTCAACATCCCCATCGGCCTCATTGGCCTCATCCTCGTCTACCTCCATCTACCCGACTACCGCGAAGACACCCATCCCCTCGACACCGTCGGCCTCATCCTCTTCGGTTCCGGCATCGCCCTTCTCTCTTACGTCCTCGAAGTCTTCGGCGAACACACCCTAAGCCGCTTCGAAATGGGCGCCCTCACCGCTCTCTCGCTAGCACTCCTAGCCGGCTATTGGCTGCACGCAAAATCATTAGCCTACCCACTCCTGCAACTAAGCCTCTTCAAAATCCGAACCTTCCGCGCCGCCGTCAGCGGAAGCTTCTTCACCCGCATCGGCATCGGCGGCGTCCCCTTCCTCCTTCCGCTGCTCTACCAGGTAGGCCTCGGCTTCACTCCCGTCCAATCCGGTCTGCTCATCATGCCGCAAGCCATCGCCGCCATGAGCATGAAAGCCATCATGCCGCGCATACTCGCCACCGTGGGCTATCGCTGGGTGCTCATCTCCAACACCCTCGTCCTCGGCCTTCTGCTGCTGCTCTTCGCCACCATCGGCATCCACACGCCCATCTGGATGATCATCCTCCAGGCCTTCCTCTACGGAGCCTTCACCTCGCTGCAATACACCAGCATGAACACCCTGGTCTACGCCGACACCAACGAGCAGCAATCAAGTTCTGCCAGCTCCATCGCCAGCACCATGCAGCAAATGTCCATCAGCTTTGGAGTAGCCACCGCCGGCCTGGCCACGGCCTTCTTCGTCCCCGCCGTTGGCCCCGGCGGCGGACACGCCAGCTCAGCCGAGATGATCCACGGCATCCACAAAGCCCTCTTCGCTCTCGGCATCCTCACCATGATCTCGACCATCGTCTTCCGCAGCCTCAAACAAGGCGACGGCAATGCCGTAAGCCACCACGAAAAAATCCTCCACCCCAACGGTTAACCAACCGAAGCAGTGCAAGGAAGCCCCCAACATTTTGGGTGCCCCATCCGTACGCGCTTTTGCGGACGGGTGGGAAAGCTTCTAGCTATTAGCTGCGACGAATTGTAATGAAAATCCGGGTGCCCCATTCATGACAGGTTCGTGTCATGAGTGGGAAGAGCAAACAGCAAGCCCCACCAAAACGCGTCTCAGAGAACTAAGAACTAAGAACTAAGAACTAAGAACTAAG
>Ga0302230_10000361_pt1 | contig 42068 bp, 60 predicted proteins | sample II_Palsa_N2_1_FD_193523 | JGI IMG/M metagenome (GOLD analysis project Ga0302230, IMG submission 193523) | Peat permafrost microbial communities from Stordalen Mire near Abisko, Sweden - II_Palsa_N2_1 | ecosystem: Environmental > Terrestrial > Soil > Palsa > Peat permafrost | place: Sweden... | reverse complement strand
GTTTTTCTTAGAAGAAGAAAAAATAATGTACCCTCGGACGTACCCAGCGGTCTTGAGATATGCGGTAATCAGCTTGGTCGTGAGACTGTTGCGGCGGAACAGCGAAGGCGATTCGAGCGTGCGAAGGACTTCACGTTCGATCATGTCCTTGAGGAATTCGCCGATACTGTTGCGAGACTCGAAGATGCTGATGAGCAAGGGCGCAAGCTCGTCACCATCGTTGACGTTGACAGCGTCACAGAGGGCAGTTGCAAGGTAGTGGTCAGGCTGGACAAAGAGATCTACCAAGCGCGTGTAACGATCTTGAAGGGAGACTTCGTCCAGCTCGGCAAACTCGGTGCCCTGGTTGAGAATATTGGTGAGCACTTGCATGAAGGCCGTTCGCGTCTTCGAGTCCTCGTGGTAGCCCATGCTCAGCGAGTACTTGAGACCCGAGTCCACATTGGCATTGAGCATGTTGGACATGGCCAGGATGGTGTAGTCGCGGAGAGGGACAAGGTCCTTAAGGACGTCCTTGGAGCGATTCAGCAGATCCTGAAGGTCTGCGATAATGCAAGAAAAAAAAATTTTTTTTTTCAGTCGAACAAAAAAAACCCACCAGGGTACCTTTGGTGATCTTGCCAGAATGCGTGCCCCGCTCAAATGAATCGATCATGCGGCAGCGATTCAAGAGCTTTGTCATGAAGGAAAAGTACTTGTTGAAGAGGAGGGCACGCGCCTCACTCAAACTAGAGCTGTCAGACTCGAGCGAAGACTGAACAAAGTTGTAAAGATTCCTTCCTTCCACTCAAAATTGTGCTTACGTCCATTGGCTGCAGGGGGAGCTGGTACAATAGTGCGTGGATGGTCTTCATGCATGCTAAATCGAGATCCTTGGAGTACTGAAAAAGAAAAGAAAAAAAGAAAAACATTTTTTTAAGGGTTGACCTTTTGCATTAATGCGTAAGAAAACCTTTTGGATCTGGCCCGCTTCATCGGCTGCCTGAATGGCACTTCCCTCAGACTTGACAGCAAAATCGGAAGTCCACTCCACAAAGTTTTCCAGCAGCTTTTTTTTTTTTTTTTTTTGAAAAAGGGATTATTTAACCCATGCGATCAGTCAGTACCTTATTGCGAAACTTGATTTCTTGTCGGAAAGAGATGAAACTGCGCTTGGTCATGAGAACTTCGACCATCTGTACGCATGTTGTTGAGAGAAACTAAAACTCTTTTTGTCATACAGTCGTCATCTTGATCTTGATGCGCAGGGACGTGGACGTGCGTCCAAGACGGTTGAGATAGCGAGAGAACTGCAGCAACAGTGATTCGAGGTCGACGGACGCCAATGTGTCTGAGAACGAGGTGACGCGCTCGAGGATGAGACGGACAATGACGATGAGCTGCTCGATCAGCAGAGTCGCACGCTCGCTCGCAATAACCTCTTCGTTCTTGGTATCGAAGAAAGTGTCGACGCGGGAACGCATGCACGAAAACAGCATGGGGTACAGCGCCGACGAAATCTCCATGCCGATCGTATCCTTTACAGATTCGCGCACGGCCACCGAGTCGCACACAAGCCAGTCCAAAAGTTCCTCAACAAACTTGAACATTGCCTGCTGTGCTTGAGCACGGTTACCACCAGAGGCGTCTGTAAACCTATAAACAAATATTTACATGTTTTCCAAAAAAAAGAAGAAAAAAAAAAAGGGAAGCAGGAACTTACGACTGCAAGCTCACAGACGCTTTGCTGAGTGTTGGTGGTGGATCTGAGGAGGTCGTCCCGGGACTGTGTCCTTTGGATGCAGCATCCTGCAGCGCAATGCAAACGCCACCGAGAGCACACAAGAAACCAGTGTAATTTTGCCACTCGCCCTTGTCGTCCAGTGCTGGCAGTCCGAGGTCGCGAATTTTGTCCTTTTTGTCAGACTTTTGGAAGAGCGTCCCACCTGAAAAATAAAACCAATCAACGAGCTGCAATTGAGAGGCATTTTACCCGAGCGAGTCTCCTTGGATTCGGCAAGGGCACTCTCAGAAGTGACTTTCGCAATAACGGTGATTTGAGGGGCCCAGCGACGGTACGCTTCTTCCCAGGCGGCCATGTTTCCGGCCGACGGGCGATCAATGTGACGGAGGAGACGGCGGATACGTTTCTGCTGCACTTGGCGGCCGCTCACGACAGAGCTTGTCGAGGCCAACTCCTTGTAATGTTCCAAATTGTCGGCGATCTGAAGAGAACTTAGTTTCCGCTAGGAAAAATTAATTTATTCACTACCGGGTGGACATAGTCGATCTCTGCTAGCAACTCTGCTTCTGTGCACAGCGCACCAAGACACCGAGCCGCTGTGGTCCAGATGCTGTTGTCTTGCGAGCACAGGAGAACCAAAAGGGCAATCTGATTTTTTTCACAAATAGGAGTTTCAGTGCTTTTTTTCTTCAACTCATTTGGATGACGCACGTACCTCCAGCATAGTGGACGACTTGTTGTGTTCTTGGATTGAGGCACCGACAGCGGCAACATCGCTGTGAGCAAGGAGAAAGTCATTGCGTGCCTTGAAGATATCGGCTAGAAGGGTCAAAAGGAAACGCACAGTGGCCTCCTGCGGAAAAGAAAGTTAGACCTGAAACAAAGATATTATAATTATGCGCACATCTTCGCGCTCGATGATTTGCTTGGCCAAAGACAAGGTCACTTGGCACGAGATTTCCCAAAAGGCAGGCATGATTTCCTCAGGGGAAGCCCATTGGGCAATCATGCTGGGTTGGTGCAGTGTCGAGAGCGCCTTTGCGGCCTTTGCGCGCAAATTGGCATCTTGAACACAGAGCGTCAAACCAATGATGAGACCCCTAAAGGGGGAGAGAGAGAGAGAGATCATAGTAAATAAAGGAAACGTCGTAAAAATGCCCAAATACCGATTCTCTTCGCGTTGGGTTTTCGGGTCAGCACTAAACAGGGCGAGTGTGGGGTCGGCAATGTACAGGGACAAAATATTGAGCTGGATGTCGAGCTCTGTCCGTGCCTCTTCTTCGCTGTTGGCTGCCTCCTTTTTCTTGGCGCTGCTCAGTAGCGAAAATGACGATACTTTGGACTTGGGGTCCACCGTCTAATGAAAAATATATATCATTTTTTTTTTAATTAAAAAAAAAAACTTTTAAAATAAAAATGAATTTACTCGTTTGGCGGTCAGGAAATCCAAGAAAAGTTTGCGCAGTGGCGAAGCCAAGTTGCTGTACGTGGCACTGATCGTGGGGTTCCAGGGGAGACGGTTTTCCTCGGTAGCTTTTGTTTAACGTATGAGTTGATTGGAGAGAACAAAGGTCGGCCGGCATACCAATTTGAAGACAGCTCTTGACCAGGACGAGCTTGAAAATTGAGGGTGCGTCATCCTGAAGACAGATCGGGAACAGCGACCATATGACGTTGCGCGAGTTGAGACGGAACGAGGCCGTCAGGCAATCGATCATGATTTGCTGGTCAACAATGCCGTCCTGGTTGGTAAACGGATTTTGAGGATCAAAGAGGCGGTCCTTGAGCTCGTTCTCGATTTCTGGCACCAGGTGACGCAGCGCAGAAAGCTTGTCATTCTTGGACACGTAGGTGGCGGCTATTATGGTTGCTTAGAATGAGAAGACAAACATTCGAGCAGGCTTGTACCTCTGCAGATGTCGACGTAAGAGATGGCCGCCACATCGGCCAAATTCTTGGTCTTGAGAGACTTTTTGAGATTGCTCAGGAAGGTCGACTTGCCAGAGGTTACTGCGGCAGAGCTGCCTTCGCGAACGGTGATACTGTTGGGTTTGTTTTTTTAGTCGTTTGGTATTCTAGGAAAAATGTGCAGATTACTTGATCAAAATGTCGGGGCAGAGCGTGAGAAGCATTGTTTGCACAGGCCAAAACACGAGCTTTTTCTTATAGTTGTCCGCCATTGCGTCAAAGATATCAAACAGGACATCTGGCCCACCCGCGAGTCTGTGGGCATCTCTTATGTAAATACAAAAAAAAAAAAAAGAAATTCACTTGTTACCTGCGCTGCGATTGGCAGAGCGACACAAACTCCATCGGATGGGCAGTGATCCAATTCCAAATCGCTCTGCGAAGGATGACAGCAAGGTTGACGAGAACGGTGCGCTTGAATGAGCGGCACGACGAGGACAGCTCTTGCAAGATTTCACTCAGGCGTCGCGAGTTCAGGTTGATGTGTTCGAGCAATTGGACGTCAAAAAGGTCAGCGTTTTCCTCCGTCATGACAGAGAGCGCTAAGAAAACGGCCTGAGAGCTTGAAAGTGGAGCGTCAATTACCTTGGATGCGTGCCTTGATTCGCGCGAAAAATATGGGAAAGTTGGACGCGGAAATGTAGAACAACACTTGGCCGGCTGCCTTGTGCATGTCGTTGGCGACGTCCGACGCCTCGACTACACACACACACACACACACACACAAAGAGACGTTAGGTGCCCAAGAAATGCGAGAGATCTACAACCTTGCAGGAAACGGACACAGAGCGCAAAGATCTGCTTGACCAGGGCTTCCTCGAGTGCGGGTGGATCAGAGAGTGGTCGGATCTAGTTACCAGTTGCAAGTAAGAACGCGAAAACCGTACAGTTTTTGCTAGTACCATCGTATCCTGCGACGATGTTTCTCCGGGCATTGGCTTGGGCAAGTCGACGGCCTTTCGCTGATACAAACGAGGGTCTTAGCGCCTTGTTGCATGTTAAAAGTGGCCATACAAAGAACTCCCAGTGGCGATCCATGCACTTGCCGAGCGACTGCAGGACAAACAGCTGGGACCTCTCAAGCACTGGGTTCGTCTCTGACGAGGACGACGTGGATGGCTGTGGCGGGGACTCGTATTTAGAACAGGACTCACACGTAGGACGCACCTTTGAAATGTTTTCGAGCAATGTTGCCAGACCTGACGAGACCATGCTCAGCCGTTGCTCGCTCAGGTTGACCAGTGACAACACGCTCTGCGTGATGATGGGATCGTCCAGCTCATTGTTGCTGCTGGCACTGTTTGGCAGCTGCACGCGAACGGTTTAGTCCATAAATAAACAAGTCTAGATTGCGGCCTTTTCAGAGCAGAGGGACGAGTGGTGGAAGACAGCAGGCTTGTATGCCTGGAGTGGGAGGTGTCGGGCAGTGCCGTGCTCGCAACGCAGCCCACAGCAGCCCACCAAACACAGGGAAAGCGTTTCAGAACCCGACCCGGCTCGCGCACAGTTCAAAAATCCCCACACCGAGAGCGAGCGAGCGAGAGAGAGAGAGAGCGAGACAGGTTATCAGCAGAAGCATAACGCACCTTCTCGCCCAGTCGGTTGACGAGCGACAGAATGAGACGCCCCTCCGCTGAAGAGAACGACTGCGCAGTCGCAGCGACGTTTGTCATGCGCGCGCGCTCGGTCTGGGTGATGAGCTTATAAAATGTCAACTCTGCAAGTGCGATTTGGCGGACGTCCGGACATCGTCCTGGAGGGCTTGTCTCCGACGATGACTGTGGCGGCGTTGCGCGAGTTGGTGAGTTGAAGCTTTCCTCTATTTTTATTTATTATGAATCAGGTACGGCAAAGACTGACGACAGCCGAGGTTCAGGACAAGCGACTACGATTCATCCTGCGCGGCAGGCTGCTTGCCGCTGATGCGGTGACATTGGTTCAGTGTGGGATACGATCGGGAGATACAGTGCATTGTGTCTTGTCGGAGGGCGGCCACGAGACAGCGGGCGAGGATGTGGCATCAACTGGACCTGTCGACGCGCCCCTGAGCAGGACAACCACCCCCAATTTTGGCTTTGATCGATTGCGTGAGGCGGGGTATAATGACGATGAAATCGGCGCACTCCGGCAACAGTTTCACCTGCATAATGGCCTTGTACGTGAGGATGACGGTATCGTCCCACTCTTCTCTAGTCAAGTATTAATTCAAATGCATCGCAGAGACGAGGTTACACCACGAGGAAGAGTGGCTCAGCAATTCGATGAATCCATCCACAACCTCTGGTACCCCCCCATCAGGAAGACCCTTTCTTTATAAATAAAACTCTCGTAGACAATGCGTACATGGACATTGTCGTGTACTCGCTCGTTGGCTTCCTCTTTGGCTTTATCGTCATCTTCTTCTTGAGCGTCCATCGTTTCAAAGATCGTCAGGTCCGGTCAATCGTTGTCGGCGTCCTCGTCAACGTTTTCCTAGGGATGATGAAGCCATAGGACCCACAGTTTTTGTTTTTTTTGTGCGTGCGAATATGTTCGCCAAAGTCGCGTTCGTCGCCCTGTGCGTGGCTGTTTGTGCCGCGACGGCGACCTCTACGCATGGTAAATGCACGAGGCAGGGGGGTGGGGGAAGGTGGCACGCTAACGAGAAACGGTGCAGGCAACCGACGCTTGATCCAGTTCAGTGAGACTGAGAAACGCTGGATGTCTGAAAAGGAGGTGCTCGATCTCATTACCGAGAACAAGGCCGAGGGCATGCTGGGCGTCGGCTTTGTCGACGTGACGGACCACCAGCAGCGCACCATGGTCAAGCGTGCCAAGTATCTTCTTTTCGTCGTTCAAAACACACGGTACCAAACTCGTTGTTTGTTTCTAGGCGTGCTTTCCCGACCGAACCCGCACAGCAGGCGCTCGTTGGCGCGCTCACCCGCTACATGAGCTCGCAGGGCATGGCGAGCTTCCTGGACCAGTTCTCGAACGGATTCAATAACCGCTACTACCAGTCGACCACTGGCGTGGCTGCGATCGAGTGGCTTCGCGATTACATGCAGGCCATCGCGGACGACAGCAACCGCAACGACACATCCTGCGAACTGTTCCAGCACTCTTGGGCCCAGCCTTCGGTCATCTGCAAGATTCAGGGTACTCTTTCTGGTCTCGTCTCTGGGTGTAACTTTTTTTTTTTTTTTTTTTTTTTTTGGCAGGCAACGGACCCACCGCCGATGAGGTCGTCGTTTGCTCTGCCCACGCTGACTCGATCAACAGCCTCAGCCCGATGAATGGCCAGGCCCCTGGTGCCGATGACGATGGCAGTGGTGTCACAAACTTTGTCGAAGTCTTCCGCGCCATCATCGCGGGCGGCTTCCGCCCGAGTCGCTCCATTCATTTTATTGGCTACGCTGCTGAAGAAGGTAGGAAGGCGCCTGTTCACATGACTGAAAATGATATTCTCTTTTCAGTCGGTCTCCGCGGAAGCCAGGACGTCGTGGAAGAGTATGCGAGCAACGGAGTGGATGTTTACGGTGTGTACCACAACGAGATGAGCGGTTACCCCGGCAGCCAGGGTGCCATCACCATTCTGCAAGACTACGTTGATCCGAGCCTGACTGCGTTCTTGATGAACCTGGTCGATGTCTACACGAACCTTCCTATCCAGACTGACACTTGCGGCTATGGTACAAGCTTCCAGGGTCCACCTAGCAATAACCCTGTGAAATTATAGGATGCTCGGACCACGCCAGCTGGACTGAGGCTGGCTACTCTGCCATCTGCACGGCCGAGGCAGGGCCCAGCGGCGAGGTCAACCCCAACATGCATCGCGCCACCGATACCCTCGACAACCTCGACATGGAGTACTCGCTCGAGTTTTCCAAGCTCGCCCTCGGCATGGTGATCGAGCTGAGCGAGTTCTCTGGTCGCCTTTAGTACTGCAGTGCAGCAGTCACAGCCCAGTGCAGCAGTGTTAAAAAAAAAAGAAGGAAAAAAAAAACACTTTCCAAAAAAACACGCGTTCCCACTATGGTGTGGACGTCTGACGGCCCAGAGACGACCGACAACCGCAACGACGCAAGCGGCACTGCTGGGGCTGGCACTGGGGCTTCCGGCCTCGGCGTCAGCAGTGGAAGCAATGTCGGAAGCCTCTATGCCACGAACGGCCACGCGTTGTCGTTCACCAGCACTGCGTCCGTCCAAGTGCCGAACGTGGCGAGTCCCGCCAAGCTGCTTGTGAGTGCAAGCTCGGACGACATGGACGTCGTGACGCGCTCGGCGTCCCTGGAAAAGGTCCGAGAGCACTTGCACGTACGCCTGCCGCGTCCGTTGGTATGCAGACGTGCACTTGCACGTTGAACGCGATTTTCAGGCTTACGTCTCTCCTGGTGTTTTTTTTAATGCTCAAAAGGTTGAACTGCCGTACACGGTGGAGGCATGGTCAAGCTACAGCGCCAACTACCACCCTCGCAACATTCTCTTGGACAAACCCACTGACCAGGCGTCCCGCTGGTCGTCTGGCAGCAACAACCAAGTGCAGGTATCGTTTGGACGCGTATCATCCTTATTTGCGCGTGTCTTTAGTATCTCCTGCTGAGACTGGACAAGATGTCGGTCGTTGGCCAGGTCACCTTTGGAAAATACTTTAAGGGTACTATGCACCAGGCAGAGCATAAACAATGGAGGGCTGACGATGATTGCGGATTCAGGGCACGTGTGCAACCTGAAAGAGTTCAAGGTCTTTGGAGGTATCTCACCAGACAACATGATCGAGATCCTCCACGCGGGCTTGCGCAACGACGACGAAGCAGAAACCTTCCCCGTAAATAATATACACACATAAAAATGAGGGTTGCGCTTTCTTAGTGCCCAATCGCACAATAAAAGACATCACATCGCATCAACAGTGTCCTCTTTCCGTGCCAGTACATCAAGATTGTGCCTCTTCACGCATGGGTGCGCTGAACAATTCCTACGCCTGTCATTAACGAAACACGCTCAACAGGGTGCAAACTTCAACTTTAGCATATGGTTTGTGCGACTCGCCGGAGTCAGCGACGACGTCTTTACTAGCCAGGCGTTGGAATCGTTTGTGCGCTACCGCGAGGACGAGGCGCTTCGCCTTTGCCTGAAGCACTTTCGCCAGCGCAACTACATGGATGTCTTTTCTGCTCTTCAGAACGTGCGTGTGAAGTTGTTTCGGCTATGTGTTCTAACGTGAGAACACGTAGCGTTGCAGCTCTCTGCTCGAGGACAGGATGTTGACAAAGCTGCATCAAAAGATCGTGCTCGAGGGCGACTTTGCAGGCGCCGAACAAGTGCTTGTTCAAGCTGCAAACGAGGGCCTGTTTGAGGACTACATCAGCGACTGCACGTACGAGCCGCAGTGGCGTCGGATCATGCCCGGCCCCAACGATGCTTCCCCTCGCATGCGCGGCGGTCATCAGATGTGCATAGGTAATATATTACCCTTTATTGGGAATTAAAAAAAAAAAAAATTAAATATTTATGGCTGCTTAGACATGACCGGGGGCAAGATCTACCTTTTGGGAGGATGGGATGGCCACATTGACATGGCCGACTTTTGGGAGTTTGACATCAAGACAAGCCAGTGGAACTGCACTTCTGTTGATACATCCAAGGAGGGTGGACCGACGGCCCGCTCGTGCCACAAGATCTGCATCGACTCGAGCAATCGAAAGATTTACCTCTTGGTAATGCCCTGCGCCGCTCTGTGGGGAAACATTGTATTGATCTACGCTTTCATTCAGGGCGGATATATTGACCCCGATTTGCGGTCTCAAGTGACGCTAACGTGCGACTTTTTCGTCTACCACATTGATCTCCGCACATGGGAGTGCATCAGCCACGATGTGCATGCAGACGGCGGCCCTGAGCTCATCTATGACCACCAGATGTGCATGGACTCGGCACGACAGGTCATCTACGTTTTCGGCGGGCGCTCGATCAATACCCGCTCGCTCAACAGCAGCGAAGACGAGTACAGCGGCCTCTACGCGTTTGATGTGAGGCGCAAGACGTGGCGGTTGATCCGAAACGATGACGGCCAGCCCAACTACAGCATCAAGCTCAAGTCTCGGATCGGCCACTCGATGCTCCTTAACCCGAATGAGCAGGCGCTCTACATATTTGCCGGACAACGCAACAAAGAGTACCTCAACGACTTTTTTGTTTACGACATTGGTGCGTGCTCTCTTTTTCATTTCTATTTATTTACTTACTTAAAGTTGTGTGATTTGCAGAAAACGACGACGTCCTCGAAACGTCTCGCGACTCTAGCCGGAATGGTGGTCCGGAGCCTGGGTTCACCCAGCGCGCAGCTATCGATCTGGATCGAAACGAGATCTATGTCCTGTCTGGTCTGATGCGTGAAAAGGTCTCTGCCGCCGAGACTGTCAAAAACAGGTATTTATTTATTTGTTTATTTATATTGTTGTTGTTGTTTTTTATTTATTATATTTTATACTAGCTTCTGGGTCTACAACTTGCGCAAGGACCGGTGGACCAAAATTTATCAAAACGAGAATCAGGACTCACAGTACTGGATCCGCATGAGCAACACTGAACCGTGCCCTCGATTCGCACATCAACTTGTGTACGACCACAACTCCAAGATTCACTACATGTTTGGAGGCAACCCCGGCGATGTGAACTATGCTCGCGATCGCTTGGATGACTTTTGGGAGCTCAAGCTCAAGCGTCCCGCCCCCTCGGACATTCTTCGCAAGGTTGACAAGCGTTTGCTTTTAGTGTTCCTTCGACTAAAATGCTGCCCCCCCCCCCCTCAAAAAAAAAATAGACCCTGTTTATGCTTCGTCGTCAACAGTTCCGCGAGATGTGCAGCACGGAGCACGACCAGCCTGTGAACGCACTTAGGTACCTGCAGACCAGCATCGCCGAAGTCGTCAACCACGAGGACGAGAGTGAGAGTGCCCTGTTCCGCACCCAATCCGCCGTCTTGTTCCAGCGCCGCCCCTTGACCATGCCAGAGATCTTTGACAGCCGGACACAAGTGCACGAGGAGATCCTCAACTTTTTCCCAGCTTCGCTCAAGCAGCCCAAGGAGACCCTGGTCTCCCTCGTTCCTCTCTCGCGATAACTTTTTTTTTTTTTTTGTTCATGTATAGTCGTCGAAGCTAAAGGCGTAATTGGTTAGGGAGGGTCTTTTGTTAATCATGGTTCCCTTCTCAAGCTCGCTGGCTCCCTTCTCAAGCTCGCCGTGTCCCGCCCTCCTCCTGCTGTGCTCTCGTGTCCCTTCGGCGAGGTTACTAACCGACGCTCCGTTTAAAGAAGAAGGAAAAAAATGACGAAGAGGTGGACACCTGCGCTCAACGAAGTCGTTTGGGCGAAACTGGCCTCGTACCCGATCTGGCCTGCCAAGGTAAACGACGCAACCCGCCGACCCACGCGCCCACCACCCGGCAGGCTTGTTGGTTAACTTGCTTGCTACCCAGACTGTGTCCAAGAAGCACATGCTCATCAGCAAGGCTGGCGCACCAAAGAAGGACACGATTGGTGTCGAGTTCTTTGGCGACCATACTGTGTACGTTTGTATTTGCGTTGTTGGGCGGCGCGTGAACGGCTCTCACACACACAGAGCGTGGATCAAGCCCAGCAACTGCACCGCATGGAAGGACCACAAGCCGACAATCGACAAAAAGGTCAAGGACGCATACGACGAGGTACTTTGGGCAGACATGTGCGCCTGTGTGTGGCCAACTGTCGTTTAGGCAACCGCGCTGATTGAGAAGCTTGGAGGTTCGACCATCATCACGACCGAGGGGGACGATGACGACGACGAGGACGACGACGAAGAGGACGAGGACGACGAGAGCGACGCCGATGATGACAAGGAGGTGAAGGACGAGGACGACAAGGCTGCCGGGGACAAGGAGGAGAAGAAGAAGGAGAAGAAGAAGGCGAAGAAGGAGAAGAAGCACAAGGAGAAGAAGGAGAGAAAGGTACGCATTTGTTTCCGTTTGCTTTGGGTTTTTTCATGCTGCCCTGTATCAGGCTGACAAGAGGGACGATGCCGAGGATTCATCAAAGACGTCCCCCTCTTCAGAGGAGGAGGACAGCAAAGGCAAAAGAAAGAGGAAAGCTGCGGACAGTGACGACGACGAGGAAGAGACCGAGAGTCTCAAAAAAGAGGACGAAGACGGTAGCAGCAAGCCTGCGACGGGGAGCGAGGATGCTGACAAGGCCGACAAGAAGCACAAGCATAAGAAGGCTGTAAGAGTGCTTTCCCCCCCCTCCCCACCGCGCCTTTTCACCTGTCGTGTCACAGAAAAAGCACAAGCACAAGCGCGAGGGCGAAACAGAGGAAGAACGCAAGGAGCGCAAGCGTCTGAAAAAGATGAAGAAGGAGAAGTCGGCGAATGCAGATGCTGACGCCGATGGCGACAGTGATGACTCCAACGATGGCATGTTTTTGAACTGTTGAAGGCTATGCAACTAAGAAAGGACAAGTACCAGATGAGACGCCTGCATCAAAGAAGGCAAAGGTGGCGGACGAGGAGGAGGACGAAAAAGAAGACGCACTTGTTCCAAAGGACGAGAAAAAATCAAAGGCTCCCGTCACAAAGAAGGAGAAGCCCGAGAAGAAGTCTCCCCCCGCCGAAGTTGCCCTACCCAAGAGGGAGAAAAAGATTGCTTCTGCGGTCGACGCTGGACCGGATCCTCGCTTGAAAATGATCAGCAACATCAAGGAACAGCTCCATCAGTCGTTCCAGCCAAACAAAAAGCCAGACCTCGAGGCCGCCGACAAAGCACTGGGTCAACTGGACAACATCACCATGAACATTGATCTGCTCCAGGTCTCTCCAAAAAGAAAAAAAATTTTTTTTCTTGCAGGGGGACTAATGCTTGACAACGTTGTTTAGGAAACTGACATTGCCAGGTTGGTCAAGCGTCTCTCCAAGTTCGATGGAGCAGAGCAAATCAAATGGAAGAGCCGTTGCGAAGCGCTTATTCTGTCGTGGAAAGGTACTTTTTTGGTGGAATAATTGAACAAGGCATGACATCTTCCTTTAGCTGTGATTGGTGAAGTCCTTGCTGCCAGTGGCCCCACAACGACAGGAAATGATAGTTCTGCTAAATAGAAAAAAAATTTTTTTCTTTTTCTTTCTTCCTCCTCATCTCTCACAGTCCGAGTCCTGCTTTAAACGATAGATATCCCTTTTTGAAATTTTGAAGTAAAAAATAACCAGCACAGATGTTATTGGAGCTGTTTCGACAAGTCCACCTTTTTAGTTTCTAAGATTGCTATTGCGGCAGTCGCTTGGGCCAACGTCTGAGCAGACTCTTTCAACAAAGCCTCTTGACTCAATAGAGTTGCATTCTCTGCTTCGATCTTGGCTTGTATTTGAGCGCGATCGATGTCCAGCTGCTTGTTCTAAGGGGGAAAAAAAAAACAACATTTTATTTCGATTTTTGAAAGATGGCAATAAAAAAAAAAATCCAAGAACCTTGGCAAGGACCTCGGCCAACTGTTCCTCCACGTCTTTTTGCAGTTGCAAAGCACTTTCCAAACGCGCCTTCATTTGAAAACAGCATTTACCAATAAATAAAAAAAAGTGCACGAGAATAAATTCAACATACATTCTCTTCGTCGATCTCTTTCCGTAGCCTTTCCAATGCAGAGGGATCCACTTGTGCAACCGGAGAAGATGACGCCGATACTGCGGAGAAGGAAAACAGGTCTGGTGACTGGGATCGGATCGGTGTGCCAATAGGCGATCCCTTTAGAGAACCCGTTCCATTGACCTGTTTTTTACGTTTTGTGCAACAACTTTCGAATATTCTCTTACGTCAACGGGAAGAAGCTCTTTCAATTGTACGGGCATGGTCGACGGCAATGCGATGCCCCTCCGTCGAGCATTCACAAGGTGCATAAATACGCAGAACGAACCAAAATCAATGGAGCCCGCCTGTTTGTGGCCCAGGCACAATGTCCAAATCTGCGCAAACTCGGAAACGGCCAGTTTGGATTGAATGAATATATCGCGAGCCTCAGACTCGGTCATACGCGGCCGTCCATTGGTAACCTTTTGGAATACAGACGTGAACTTTTCACGGTCGGTGGGAGTCGTCGCCCATGAGACTGGCAAAAAAAAAAAAGGACGCAGTTGGTCCCCTTATTGAACTGGGTTTGTGCAATACCTTCAGCAGGCACTGCTTGCCCAGGAAGAGGCGACACTGCGAACGGAGGACTGACGGAGCCAGCTGCCACGGCTGTTGTTTTCGCGGGGATGAGCTCGGCAGGTAGAACTGCTGGCAAGTCTTGGATGTCATTATTTATCAGGGCAAACGAGAGTTTCATTGCAATCTGCACGAATGGACGGTCAAACAATCCACAAGGCAGAAGAATGCGTACGGAAAACTCTTCAATGTCCATCTTGCCATCCTTGTCGACGTCCGCGAGCGCCCAAATCTTTTCGAGCTTTGGCGTTGCCAGCTTGGAACCGAGCAGGACCTGTTTTATCTTGTCGCCTAGGGTAGGCAGTAAGGGGGGAGTTACACAGGTTAGCACTGCATCAGGGCATACCGGTTGCAAAGCCATTGACAGGAGCGAGTGTAGCAAAAATGTCCGAGTACTTGGTCCGCTCGGCAGCCGATATCTGCAGGCTCGTGGCCCCTGTTGTTGCTGCCGTGGTAGTCGTCGTCGTCGCCATCGCACCGGGTGTCGTAAGCGGTGCCTGCTGTCCTCGCACAGGCTGCGGCATCACGATCGCACCTGCACCTTGTTAACAAAGCGGTTAATACCCAGTCCAAGTCCAAGCCGCCACCGCGGTTCTGATACTGTTCTGCCTTGCTTGAGCCGCCAGGCGCATCAGGTTGGTAAACGTCGCCCGGTCAAACGACTTGGCATTCAGCGGGTTGCCTTGTGCCCACACCTACAAACCGGTGAGTGCCAAGCTCTGCACGCACGACATACTTTGGCCAGCACGGCGTCGGGCAGGTTGCTCGCTGTCCGCAGCAAGTTCACGACTGCCTTGGCTTCCACAAGGCCGTCTCGGTCTGTGTCCAGCGCCGTAAACTGCGCGTCGAGGTCCTTGCATTGGGGTCAGCCAAAAAGATCTCTCACACACGCACACAACAGTACCATTCGAAGCCGTCAAAAAAAAATATTTATTTTGTTTTCTTTTCACAGAGAGGGGACCTTTCCGGTGAGGATGCGATAAACATCAATGTACTTCTGGAGAGTCTGCTCGACAACAGACTCGGGCAAGAGGAGGCCGTTCTTCTTGTCAAAGTTGACCGAGAGCAAGTAGTCACGAACAAACTGCTTGTCAAAGCTATTCTGACCACGTCCGGCCTCGTATTCGGCGGCGGGCCAGAAGCGGGACGAGTCTTTAAGCTCGTTTTGTATGAGAAAGGAGGGACAGGAAACATATTTATTTAATTACCAGGAGTAAGCACCTCATCCGCAAGGACCAGCTGGCCGGCCTCATTGGTTCCAAACTCAAACTTGGTGTCGGCGATGATGATGCCGTGCTCGTGAGCATACTCACTGGCCTGCAGCAGTCGCCAGTAACATGGTTACTACTAGTAATTTATTTTCGATAACTTACCTTTGTGTAGAGCTTGACACTCGCCTGAGCCATTTGTCGGGCATACTCTGCACCGATGATCTCTGCTGCCTTGTCAGGGTGAATGTTCTCGTCTGAGAGTTGGTTTTCAATATAGAATTATAGCTTTCTTGAAAAAATCGCACCATGCGCGCCAATCTCGGCCTTTGTGCTGGGGGTGAACAGGGCCTCGGGAAGTTTTTGGCTCTCGACAAGTCCTTCCGGGAGCTTGATGTTACTGCACAATGGGGGCATTAGATACAGGGTCGCCAAAGTGAACAAAACAGCGACTTGGGATACCAAACAGTGCCGCTCTTCTTGTACTCGGCCCATCCGGAGCCCGTGATGTAGCCGCGCACGATTGATTCGATAGGCAGAATCTTGAGGCGCTTGACAAGCATGACTCGGCCCTATTGCCACGCATCGCTTTAGGGCCGTCTTGCTTGTTTTCACCGCCTCACCTCCAGTTGGCTCTTGTACTTTTGGACGACCTCGGGCATCTTCTCAATGTCCGATGTAATCAGATGGTTGGCCAGCTCATCTTTGAGCAAGTCGAACCAGAACAAGCTCAGTTGCGTGAGGATCTTGCCCTTGCCGGGGATGCCCTGTCTCCCAAAAAAAAATTTTTTTTTTCAAGGACCACATGGCGCTTGGGTTTGATTATATACGTTGAGCATAACGACGTCAAATGCGCTCAGGCGGTCAGTGGCGACAAAGAGCAGGCTCTCGCTGTCCACCTCGTACACATCGCGCACCTTTCCGCGCGCGAGCAGCTTCAAGTCGGGGCAGCTCGTCTCGAGCAGGGCAGGCGAGACTGACATCTTCAGGGACTCGAACTTTGGTGACCGACCGGAAAATGTGGCCGTTTGTAACTGTCGCTCTGTTTCCTCCAAAAGCGCAACTCGTGCGCGACGCAACGGTTCTTCTTGTTCACTCGAACATGCGTGTGGTTCTGTTAGTGGCTGCAAAGCAAGTGCTACTACAGTCTTTCCTTTTCCCTCTGTGCTTGACTAAAGACCCGGACTTTACGCCGCTAACAATCTTTGAGCGTTTCCTCAATACTCGCACATAGAGAGAGAGAAAAAAAAATGCAAACAGAGGACACGGGCATTGTCGTACCCGAGCGCATTGTCGACCCACAGTCACGCACGCTGTACACGCGTGGAAAACTTTTGGGCGAGGGGGGATTTGCAAAAGTCTTCCAAGCCAACACGGGCGCCAGCGTCACTCCTTCAGCTGAGCAGCTCGCGGTCAAGGTTGTGACCAAGTCGTCCATCATCAAGGCCAAGGCCAAAAGCAAGGTATATACTGCAAGCAGTCATTCAATGGCATTGACAAAATGTAACCATCCTCCTCTTTTTTTTAAAAAAAAAAAGTTGATGAGCGAGATCCGCATCCATTTGTCCCTCAGCCATCCCAACATTGTCGGCTTCCGCCGATGCTTTGATGATGAGATCAACTTTTACATGGTTCTGGAGCTCTGCGAGAACCGGGTACGCTCCTCCCCCCTTTTCCTCTCGTCCAGTGCACCCCAATTAATTAATTAAAAATTAGACGCTGTTGGAACTGGTCAAGGATCGAAAACAGCTCACAGAGGCAGAGACCAAGTACTACCTCGTACAACTTTTGGCCGCTGTCCAGTACCTCCACAGCCGCCACGTCATCCACCGCGATCTCAAGCTTGGCAACCTCTTTCTCAATAAAAATCTCCAGATCAAGATTGGAGACTTTGGACTCGCTACTGTCGTCGAGTTTGAAGGCGAGCGCAAAAAGTATTCTTTAATTTTTTTCTTTCTATTTGATGGTTCTAATGAGGGCATTCCTCAAAAAAAAAAGAACCATTTGCGGGACACCAAACTACATTGCACCAGAAATTCTTGACAACAATTTGGGTCATAGCTATGAGGTCGACATTTGGTCCATCGGAGTCATCCTCTACACCATGCTCGTCGGCAAGCCGCCGTTCCAAACCAAGGACATCAAGTCCACCTACAAGTAACCTGCAAAGTAAAAGGGGGGTTTTCTTATTCTTTTTCTAGGAAAATTCGAACAAACGACTACAATTTCCCACCCGAGAGCAAAATTTCACGCGAAGCCATCACACTCATCCGTCATTTGTTGCATCCTGATCCAGGTATTTTTCTACTTCTTTGTTAAAACTTAAAAATTTTTTTTTGGCAGCACAACGAGCCAGTCTGGATGAAATTTACTCGAGCTCGTTTTTGAACTCGGGCTACATCCCCAACGAGCTGCCCCTGTCGTCCCTTCACACAGAGCCCCTCATTCTTGCTGTTGTACCACGTCAAGATCGCAGTCAGCGCGTCGCGCTCGAGAATGCGCCGGTGGCGTCCGACCCCAATGAGCTCGCATCATCTCTTGCCGCCATCTCAATCAACGACAAGAAAACAGTCCAAGAGACCAGTAAAGCCGTAATCTCGTCCTCGGCCGAAGTAGCGCCTACTCTTACGAACGTGTCACCCTCTTCAGGAAAAGGTAATACGTTGAAATCAACTTTTTTGTTTATTTTTTTTTTTCCCTTTTCCCTTTTCCAGAGAACATCGTCAGCAAGCGTGTCCAGTCAGCAAAACCACCAGGTTCTAAATTTGCTTTCGCTTGTTTATTCTGTTTTAATTACTATAAAATGTTTTTAAAGTGGTCCAACCGACGCAGACAAGCTCGTCGCCAAAGCCGACGAGTCTGAACATGCCAGCCGTGATTGCAGTACAACAGCAACAGCAAGTGCTCACTTCAGTCTCCGCATCCCCCGTTGTTGCCACCACACCGACCACGCCGATGGTTGCAGTCCATCAGATGCCAGCACCTGTGACTGCAGATGGGGGGTCCCTCTTGCTTATGCTGGCCAAGCGCCTCAACAAGCTCTTTGATGAGTCGGCGCCAACACCATCGGCATCGAATCCAATGGCCTCAGCATCCGCGTCATCAACAGGCTCTGGCCTGGTGCATCTTTGGGTATGCCGTCTGAGAATCAGCGAAAAATAATAGTCGCTTTCTTAGATCGGTAAATGGGTCGACTATGCCAACAAGTACGGTCTCGGCTATGAACTGACCTCGGGTGCCTTTGGGGTTTTTTTCAACGACAACACGAGCATGGTCCTTCAGCTCAACGAGACGTACTATTTTTTTTAATTTTATTTCTTTGTTTTTTCATTTATCCCCGAAAACTCTTGAACAGGATCGAGTACTGGGACCCAAAGACATCTGTCAGCAACGTGCAAAACTACACCGCCGAGACCGTGCCTTCGTCACTACAAAAGAAATGGACCTTGCTTCAGCATTTCAAAGAGTACATGCTCAAGAATCTGACAAGGGTATGTTTATGAATTATTTATTTTCTCTCTCAGCTTTTCTCATGTTTGTTTCAACTAGGACCCTGTGAAGACTGCCGGCGACGACTTACGTCTGCAACTGATCAAGCATGCCCGCGTAACAAAGTGGATCCGGAGCAAAAAGGCCGTTTTGTTCCGCTTGAGTCATGGGGTTGTTCAGGTACGATAAGCTGCATTGCATTTGCTTTTTTCATGCTCACGATAACAACCCAAAGATAAACTTCCTGGACCATGGCAAGTTGGTACTGGCGAGCGACGGCGAAGTGCTCTACATTGACGAGAACCGGGACGTCAAGCTGCTCAATCTGACCGCTCTGGAAGCCTCCAAAGCTCTCGTCATCGCAGGCAAGTACGAGGACGCAGAGATTGTTCGCCGAATTCGGTAAGACCCGTCTTTTTTGTCGCATCTGACCACAACCCGTTAACTAGATACGCTCGAGAAATACTGGTTGCAGCCGTAAGTGGAAGTACCACTGCCACCACTGCCACCACCGTGACTGGGTCATCAACAGTACAGGGTGCCGCGGGTCTAATTGCTGGTGGCGTACCTCGTTAAATAGTGTGTAAATGTACTTGCGCTTTTTTTTTTTCGATCGTCAGGGAGCCTGCCAAAACAGGCAGGTCAAAGGCTATTGTTGTGGAAAGTTTGCAAAATTTGTTTCGACTTCCGGACCTCGTTCACTTGGAGTGAATTGCAAGTCCCCTAGCGAAGTCATAACTCAATTACACAAGTCGCCTACGCTCATGACACCGCACGGCCACCAGCTTCTAGAATCACATGTCCTCAGTGCCCACCCGCCTGTCAACTTGTCCTCAGCCTCCGATCCGACACTGTCGATCCGACACTGTCGATCGATCGTTCTGATCCAAAGGATGACAATTCAATTCTGATAATACTATATTTGAGTCTCTCAATGCTGCTCTTCTTATTTTATTTATGTAAATCTGAACAAAAAACATGCCTACGTACGTAATGAAAGAAACAAAGAAAGAAAGAAAAAAAAATTTTTTTTTTAAAGTCGCTTCCAAGCGGTCGTGGTGTTGTTGATCAGAACTTGCTCAGAGTTGGCGGCGCGCGGAATAACCTTGCCAATCTGGTAGTATGGGTAGTTTTGCTCCTTGAGGTAGGCTTCGACAGCAGGGGCATTCTCGGGAGAAACGACCATGACCATGCCGATACCGCAGTTGAAGGTGCGGCCCATCTCGTGGTCCGACAGGTTGGACAAACCTGCAAGCCATGCGAAAACAGGTAGGAGGGGCCACTGTGTGGCATCGAGCTCGACCGCCATGTCCTTTTTTTTTTTTTTTTTGGATAGTTGCTGTTAGTAACTGGATTGCTAAAAAAAAATTTTTTTTATTCCTACATCTGCAAGGACGCGAGGAATGTTTTCAAGGAGACCGCCACCGGTGATGTGCGCCAAAGCGAGCAAGAGGTTCTTCTTGGCCTAGATGGAAACAACATTGCATGTGAGAAAGGAGCAACAAGATCACATACCAATGGAACGCAAGGGTTGACGTAAAGTTTGGTTGGCGCAAGCAAGACCTCGCCAATCGTGGCCTTGTCAGAGGCAAACGGCGGTGGTGACGTGTAGTTGATGTTGTGCAAGCTGATCACATGTCGAACGAGCGAGTAGCCGTTCGAGTGGACTCCCGACGACGGCAGGCCAAAGACAATGTCCCCAACCTTTGTCGGCTTGGGAAGCACTTGGTCGCGTTCGACTGCGCCAACGCCAAAGCCAGCGAGATCATAGTCGTCTATAGGCAAAAGATTGGAGAAAAAATCGAGCGAGGCTTGCAGATACGTTACCATCCATGTACATGCCAGGCATCTCGGCAGTCTCACCACCAACGAGAGCACAGCCAGACTCCTTGCAGGCGGCAGCAACACCGGCCACCACCTTGACGGCCACATCGACCTGCAGCTTGGATGTTGCATAGTAGTCCAGGAAGAATAGGGGCTCAGCACCCTGCACAACCAGATCGTTAATGCTCATGGCCACGAGGTCGATGCCTACCAGACCGAGCAGGTTATTAACAAAGGGTTGGTGCACACAGATGAAGGGAGTTACCAATCGTGTCATGAAGTCCACAAATCTGAGCCACACGGAGCTTTGTTCCGACACCATCAGTGCCCGAGACAAGGATGGGGTCCTTGTAGTTGATGGCCTTCAAGTCAAAAAGGCCACCAAAGCCTCTGTGTCCTCTTGTTAGAAACATGCAAAGCACGCAAGGTCAGACTGAGTTACCCAAGGGACGAATCGCAGCCAAGGCGAGCAGTAGCCTTGGCCAATGGCTTGATCTTCTCGACAAAGAGATCTCCAGCGGCCATATCGACACCCGCTTGGGCATACGTGATTTCGGCGTTGGCCGGATTGAGGCGAGCGAGCGCACTGTTTCGAATAAATTCTCCATGTAAGAGAGACTGAATAGCTTCGCCTGTGATACCGATGGGCAATGTCTTGACGGAAAAACATGCCCTCAAAGGCAACTTCACGAATACCACTGTACGCCTCGCTGAGGGCCTCCTGCAGGGTCTTTCCGACACCGGTTACGGAGAGGACGCGGCCACCCGACGTGACAAGAGCAGGCGCGTCGGTGGCTTCCAGCACTGGCTTGGTTGTGGTGGCGCCCGCAATGTAGACCTGACGCGAGGGCGTGTAGAGCGCGGGCGTGTTGAAGCGGATAGGGGTGCCTTTGGCGTACGATCCTGGGTAGCCATGTGCAGCAGCGACGACGGTTGTGGCATAGCCATCGCGGTACTTGACATCGACCGAATCGAGGCGTCCCTCGCAGCAAGCCTTTTGTTGTTGTTGTTGGCATGACGTTTTTTTTTTTTTTCAGTCGACATGGAAGAAAAATCGTCGTTTACCAGCATGATCTGCGCAAGGTCGCTGTCATCGTGCAAGAGGGGGATAAGAACTTGGGTCTCTGGGTCACCAAATCGGCAGTTGAACTCGAGCACCTTGGGCTCGCCCGTGGGGGTGACCATGAGGCCGGCATAGAGGATACCGGTGTAGGATGAACCTGAAAAAAAGAAAAGAAAAAAAAAGAAAGATCGATGACTGCGTCTTTCGTCAGTCGCATGATACCTTCACGACGCATGCCGTCCACAGTGGGCTTGAGAACCTTTTTCACCACAGTGGCGATCAGAGCAGGCGTTCCCAGTGGAGCAGGCGCGTACGCGCCCATGCCGCCAGTGTTAGGACCCTGGTCACCGTCAAATGCGCGCTTGTGATCTTGCGCAGCAGGCAGGGGAACGACAGTGTAGCCATCACTAAAAGCCATCACCGACAGCTCCTCACCCTCGAGGAACTCCTCGATCACAACCTCGTCGCCTGCAGCGCCGAAAGCCTTTTCTCCCATGATTGTTTGGACAGCTGCGACGGCCTCCTCGGTGGTTTCTGGCAGGAGCACACCCTTGCCTGCCGCCAGCCCAGATGCCTACTACGAATTTAATTTTTTTCAAAGTAAATAAACGCCCTTACCTTGATGACCACGCGATGCGAAACGCTCTTGACGTACTCGGTCGCGGCAGCGAGATCGGTAAAGACCTTGTAAGCGGCCGTGGGGATGTTGTGGCGAAGCATGAAATCCTTGGAGAAGGCCTTTGAGCCCTCGAGCTGGGCACTCTTCTTGCTGGGACCAAAGCATGGGATGCCCACTGCACGAAAACAAACGAGTAAGACCCCACCCCCACCCCCACCCCCACCACCACCACCACCACCACCCCCATCGCACGCAGCGGCATTGTACCTGCTTTAAAGGTCTCGTGGACACCATCGACCAGAGGCTGCTCGGGGCCGACGGCGACCAAGTTGACCTCGTTGGCCTTGGCAAAATCGACGAGCTCCTTGAAGTGTGTAGCGTCAATGTTGACGTTGCTGACCTTGCTCCCAATCAGCGCGGTGCCTCCGTTTCCTGGTTCGCTCCCTCGTCAGAGCCTGGTGGTTTGAGGGAAAGGGAAGTCGTACCAGGCGCAACGAAAACCTTTTTGACCGAGGCACTTGTGCTCAGCTTCTTGGCCAGCGCGTGCTCGCGACCGCCGCTTCCAATCAGCAGCACGACAATGCTATCTGTGGTGTGTGCCGCTCAGTTCAGTTCGCAAAAGCCATGCGGTCGAGCACATTACCGGCAGCCATTTCAACGATTTCTCAAACCAGCAAAGTGTCGCCACTTTTTCCCTCTGAATCCCGCCCAAAAAAAAAACACCAAATGTCTGCCGACGACACCACCGCCAAGAAGCACACCGCCGACGAGGCCGAGGCCGAGACCACCGAGGCCGGAGCAACGACGGCGGCGGCGGCCACGCCCTCCAAGAAGAGCAAGCTGCCGACGACGCTGGCCGAGCTCGAGGCTGACGCGGGCGCAGAGGTCCTGGTCAAGCTGACCGAGGGCGTGTGGAGCTGGGTCTCGCCCTTCACCTTTGTCTATGGCGAGTGGACCATCCCCATGTTTAACCGCGGGTACCCAGTTTGTTTGTTTTTTTCCCGCACGCATTCAAGTCTCTGCCTATCTACGTGTTTTTTTTTTCAGAGTGCTCGTCCACATCCCGTCCAAGAATGCCCTCGCCATTCTCAACCCGTCTGAGCTCAAGGGCGACGTGGAAAAGCACATCCACGACGTCGAGGCGGCGACCGGCGCGACCGTCCAGTACCTCGTCAGCCCCGGCGACTGGCATTGGGTATTCATCGAGGCCCATCTCAAGGCGTTCCCGCACGCCAAGGCGTACCTCGCGCCTGGTCGCGTCCCGTCCAAGGCGCCCGCGTTCGAGTACACTATCCTCGAGTACGAGAACAAGACGACCGTGTTGGACGAGCTCGCGCCCGATCTCATCGTGGTGCCCTTCCAGGGATGCATCAACACAGAGGACGGTGACGGCGGCGCACGTCACGAGTTCATCTTTTACATCAAGGCCGCCAAGGCCGTCGCCAACGCCGACTCGTTCTTGTAAGTCGTTGTTTTTTCCTACTTGATGTGTCCTTTGACAACTGTTCACCGACCGTAGCTATCACGCTCCGGGCACAGGCGCCCTCACAGACATGCTCAAGTCCTTTGGCTTCCACGAGGGCCTGATCGAGTGGCACTTTAACGGCGCCAAGGTCATCGGCGACTATGACAAGGTCAAGGCGACACTCGAGACTGTGCTCGCCTGGGACTTTGACACGTACATCTCGCTTCACGGCCCTCCCGGCAACATCAAGGTCGACGGGGCCAAGGCCGACCTGACCAAGCTGTTTGAGTGGGTCAAGCAGACGGAGGCCGAGAAGAAGACCGAGTCTGCCTAAAGTAGGTAGATAATAAGACTATCCATCATCAGTCAGTGTATGCAGTAGTAGACGAAAAAAAATAAGTACAAAAAATCCTATCAAAGCTTCAGGTCCAACTTGTTGTGGAGGTTCTTCCAACCAGACGTGAGGCTCGATGCGGCCGTAACAAACGACGACGCGGTGCTGCCGGCAGCGGCGGGGTTGGTAGCGGTCGCCGCCGCCGCTTGTGTCGACTTTCTGGGCACAGTTGGCTGCGACGGGACGATGCCAGTGGTCTGCTCCACCCAGTTGGGATAGCGCCGTTCCAGCGTCTTGAAAACTCGATCTTTCTTTGGGAGTGCAGGTGCCGTGTCTCTGTTTGTTGTTATTATTAATATTACCTACACGAGATTCACAAATATACCCTTTCTTGACGCCAGCAGCAAATAGCTTCACCTCTGACTGCTGGAATATCTCATAAAGAGCACTCGATGCAGACGCATGATCGCCTCCAAGAGCCTCCAATTCCTTGATCGTCAACCGCAGACCAGGCTGCAGCAGCTCGTGGATGACTGTTTCGCTCAGGTCTGCAGATGCCAACGTTTGAAAACCTCTCTCTGTCCGGCAACAGAAAACAACGTACAACAGCAGCTGATGACCTTGAACGCTTCCACAAACGCGCTGGCCAGCTCGGCTCGAGTCTGCTTGTTTTCTACATTTTTGTTTTCGTCGACAAAGGTGAGGACGGCGTTGATGATGACTATTGGATCAAACAGATTATGAGTGAAGAAACAAAACAAAATAATATTGGCATTACACTCGTCACGGAAAGCTGGATCAGCCTTTGGTGTCGCCAAAATATACATCTTGAGTAGGTCCATGCGCACTTGTGGCGTCGGGTCTTCTCCAAATGCTAAGAGTGGGGGCAAAATCTTTTCGAGCAACTGTCCCGTAAAGTATTTAGAAGTAGAATAAAAAATAAAACTCACCTCGACATCACTGACGTTTTCAATGATCGCACCAAAGCCGGCAATGGTAGAATTCTTGACTGTGAGATCGGAGTCTGTCGCTGCCGTTACGAGGCACGAAAGTAGCCGCTTGGAAACGGAAGGCGACTTGGTCATGCTTACGAGGAGGCTAAACAAGGGCATCAGTCCAGCGCGCACTTGCGCCGACGGATGCGGAACCAGGTCATGCTCAAAGAGATCACAGAGCGCGTTTATCGGGGCAGCGTCGCTCCTAAGAGCAACACAAATAAAAAAAAATTTTTTTTTCTTGTGGAGACTTACAATGCTTGCTGCAACGAAAACAAGACAACGTCATTGTCCTTTGTTGACCAATAGTGTTGCTTTTGGGCAATCTCGATCACGACGTGACGGACATAGCTGACCAAGGTGGATGTTCCGATAGGAGCTATCCGTTTAAAAATATTTTTTTTTCATTTAGAAAACTGAAAAATATTGTTTTTATTTAATAATAAATAAATAAAAAATTGTACCGTAGATGCTCGCGAGGTAGCATGGCATCAGCCTCCTTCGCAAGCAGACAACTATTGCAAAGTACATGTACCTCAATACATACTTCAAGCACAGAAAAATGTCTTACTGCGAGAGCGATCCAATTCCACTTCGGCCTCAAAGCTGGCTTGTTCGGGTGCGTCAATATGTGATGCAAACAAAGGCTTCACCACCAGACGGGTGAATGTCTTAACTTGCTCCATTAGTGGACGAAACGAACAGACTCTCGTACCGTTCCAAAGTAGGCAGTGATGTCGAGGAGGATTTCGTTTAGCTGCTTGAAGAGTGAGGAATTGATCGCGTCAATGGACCCGACAATGGCAAAGAGGTTTGGCAGGAATTCGTCCACTAGGATGTTGTATGCGGACCAGCTCGTCGTACTGTGTTCGCCTGCATTGACATGGTCGTCAAACTTGGCCTGGAGAAGCTTTGCCTGAGCAGCCGATGGGAACAGCACGTCGGCGACGGTGGTCTCAATTTTTTTGTTGTCGTGAAGGATTTTCGCCTATTTTTTTTTTCCGTAATGTAACTCGGCAAAAATTAACTAAACGATTTACCGCAAACGGCGCAGACACAAACACCTCGGCAGCCGCCTGTCGAATGAGCAATTTGAGCACACTGAGATTGCCTTCAAGGAGTTTGAGTTCTTTTTCGTTGATCAAGTTGGCCTTGTCGAGGACTGTGAGCGACTCGTATTTCTGTAAACAAAACAAAATTTTTTTTGAATTGTGCCACTTTTTTTTTTTTTAGTTGGATGGATACCTCGAGTTGCTTTAGTGTGTCCTTGGTGTACCACATGAGCACCTGGCTCATGAATTCGTCATTGTCGCGGGTCCACTTGGCGAATACAGGGAGCAGCCATTTGTGCGTGACATCGACCACTTTGGGGTGCTCGTCGCGGACAAATTGCACGACCATTTCCCGGACCTGGGCGATCTTGCTTGTCGATTGGTCGTCCATGTGCGTCAAGAGAAGCGCAAGGTTGCGCACCACGGCCTCGCGGACAAAGTCAATCTTGTCGTTGTACAACTGCTGGATGATTGAGAAAATGAGCGACGAACGCAGCTCAGGCTTGGTGCCCCCAACCCCCCAAACAAACACACACAGAGTCAGTCATGATGCCAGAATCAAAAAGCGAGCTACCTTGACGTAGGCGGCCAGGGTCCCACAGGACTCGGCAACGAGGGCCCGCCGTTCAGGGTGCTTGTTGCTTACCTGCTCCCACAACTGCGGCAACAACTCTGTCTCGAGTCGGTCAGGATTGATGGTGCGAGCGAGGGCGATACAGCCCGTGATGATGATGTTTCTGAAAGCATCGTCGGGCTTCTTGGCCAGAGTGAAGAGCTGGTTGGTGAGGACATCGCGCACACTGTTGTCGGGATGGTGTTTGATCACACTCAGCAGAATGGGAATCAGCTCCTGCACACGGGTGTTCAATTCAGAGGCAACTCGAAAAGTCACCTACGTCGCGCTTGTTTAGAAGAACGTTTGGGATGACGTTGGGCAAGCAGCTTCCCAAGATCATCACCGTGCTCTCGTCGTTGTGAGTAAGCTTGGCAAGCTCGAGCTCAAGGCGCGGGTTCCCGGTTGCACTTGTGACAGCAATCAGGTCGGCCTGGACAGGCAGCCACTTTGTCTGAATCCATTCAACATAAGCTGCTCCAAGCACACAAAACAGAAGCATACCTGGTCGCCGGCGAGTGTCCTGGTCGCAGCTCCAGTGTCACTGTTGCCCTCGCTGCTGATCGACGCAGACACAGCCGACGACGCAGCCTTGGCAGGCTGATCACCCTGTTCTCTCAGTGCCTTTTCTAATGCCATAATGCGAGCGCGCAGGGACGCGTTCTGCTCCTTGGTGCTGTGGAGCTCCTGGACGACCAAAGAATCTGGAGCGTACGCAGCGGCTGGGGTACTTGCTCTGCGCGCCTCTTCCTTGCGCGAATACGAGCGAAGGAGCTCGACGATGGGCGCAGGCGGTGGCAGATCAATCCCGACGTCCTTCCAGTCTTCCAGATCTTGGTCGTCGTTCTAACCGGATGGAAAAAAAAAAAGAAAAAAAAAAAAAGACAGTGTGTCAAAGAGTAGCCACGCGGGGAGGTACATAAAAAAAAAAACACCTCGTTTGCAAAGGTGATCGCAGCCATCTTCCGGCCCGTGTCGCGCAGAAACTCGTTGATGAGGTAGTTGATCGTGCGCTTCTCAAATGACTTGGCCGCGACGGTCGTCTGCTTGCGGTCGAGATGGTTGTGTTCGCCAACGGTGGCGTTTGCTGACGATGAAGACAGCGGGACCGACGACAGCGACGACGACTGCGTCGTGGGCGAGAACTGCTCCTCAGCCGCGACGCTGGTCAGGCGGGCGCGCAGCTTCTCGATCGTGTCGTTGGCCTTGCGCAGCTCGTACTCGAGCACGGCAACATGCTCCTCACGCTCGCGCGCCTGGTCCTGGCTCTCAGACATGGAGAAGCGCGAAAAGCTGTCGTCGTCAAAGGACGACTGGCTTGCAGAGCGGGCGGCCGAGACGGCTACATGTGCGGGCGTTTGTTTGTCCAGCCTTTTTTCACGAGTCAATCTATGAACGTACGAGTTTGGCCGCGACCAAGGCTCCCGCGTGGCGTTGTCGACGCAGGCTCACGCCCCTCGTCTTCGGGCACGGGCATGTTGGCAAAGTACTCGCGCAGCACCTCCACCTCTTCGCCCCGCTCGCATAGTTCGGCATGCAGCTCCAGGGCCGTCAGAAGCAGCCCGCGGTCCAGCAGGAGCTGACCGACGTCTGCCAGGATTTTTCCCGTCATCATGAAAAATGAAAATGATTTTTTTTTAATGCAATGATCGACTGGCTTTGGTACAAATACAGGATAGCCTGCTCGTCGGAGGAAGGACAACACGGCCGCGGTTTGGGTTTTCGTTTTTTTTTTTTAAAAAAATTTTTTTTAAAAGTGGATGGCCAGGCCAAGCTCCCGCATGGTCTCAAAGTTGTCAAACGTGTCCATCGCGGTGATGTCAAAGACGATCTGCTCACCCGACTCGGATCCCGTGTCCTCGTCCTCCGAGTCCATAAAGCTCTGGTTACTGCTGCTGTCGTCGTCATCTCCCGTCTAGACAAAAAAAAAAAAATTTTTTTTTTTAAGCAGAGTATGCAAAATAAAACGGGAAGCGCGTACCCCTTCCTCCCATTCCTGATAGTACGAGTCGACAAAGCGCGAGGAGAGCTTTAACCGGAAGGGCTCAAAGACGAAGAAGGACTCAAAGTCCGCGATGGGGCTATCAACGGAGCCATCGGCTGTCATGGGTTGGATAATGCGCTTGTTGCGTTGAATGATCGTCCAGCAGTAGAGCAGTTGGTAGTGCTCTGTAATGCGAGCAAATTCGTGGACGACCGATGGCATGCACACTTTGAGCGGATTGAAGCGGCTCTCGACGATTCGGCTAAAACCAAGACCCTGGAAGTACTCTGTGCCATCTGAGCGGAAAACAACCATAAATTACTTCCAAAGAGAAAGAAACAAAAAACGTACTGGACATTGCCATAAGTTGCCTGTGCCGGAAGCAAAAGATATAAAACATGGCCTGGCAGACGTAATAAAACAGTCCGAAGCGTGCCTGGTCAGGGACGACGACACTCTCTTCAATGTGGTCAATGTACGAATGCGCCCACTGGAACATGAGGTCAAGGCAGCGCATCGTCGCATCGATGGAGACTCGTTTCGACCCTACGGTATGTAATGGCGACGTTTTCACACAACACGTAAAAAAAAAAAAATTAAAAAAAATAAAACGTACGACAGACGGTGCCAGCAATATACGCGGCTGCGGATTGACGGAGAAGCAAGCTCTTTTGGGAGTCCATGAGAATGTGAATCTGAGACGGGGAGGATTAGGCCATAGTGACGGACAAGAGGCGAAAAAACGAACCAGGTAGGACAGGAACACGTCGGGGAACTCGCTGCGCCAGCTGGAGACGAAGAATATTACAAACTGTGTGTAGCGGGATTTGTGCGTGGTCATGATGGTGCGTTCAAAGTGCCCCAGGATCAGCTCGAGTAGGGCCTTTTGGTTTGGCTTTTCAAACTGTTTAAAGCTGAAGGTGGGGGGAGGGAGTAAGTTTACGACTGCTTATGGAGAGACCAGAACACCCGATACCTCCTTTCTAGGAAATCCAGCGTAATGTAGAGCATTTGATCGAGTTTATCTGCGAGTCGTCGCACCGCCTTCTTTTGCGAAAGAGCGTCAGCTGCATCGTCGTCCTCCATTCCATCCTCGTCGAGCGAGAGCTTGACGTTGCAAGGAGATAAGGCAATTCCTCTTCAGAGCAAAACTTGTTTTACCTCGTCGTCGTCTTCAGTGAACGAGTCGTCTTCGTTTTCGTCCTCTACGTCGTCTAAGTCTACTTGAATCTCCACCTGCAGTGAATCGTTTAGGGGAACATCACAGTATGCAAATAAAGAAGAACGCCTTACATCTATCTGAATGAGGTGGTCAAAGATCATCCCAAGAACATCCGACATGATTTCGGGAACATAATCCAGCGTCTTGAGCAGGTTCCGCATGAACCAGACGTGTTCAAGCGTCGATTGCCTTTGGCGATGGACTTGTATATTAGCATTCCATGAAAACAAAGAGTGAAACGCACCTTTTGTGAGGGAAAAACTCACCAAAGATGGGCACGAGAAGTGACATTGACGTGGGTACAATGTTGAGAACGGAAAAGAGGGCCTGGTGAACACGGTTGTACATCTCGTTTCGTTCAACATCGGTGAGCCCTGTTGGAGGTCGTGGTGCGTTTGGAACCTCAGACCCTTTGTATACAAGGGGGTTCAGCTCGGAAAATGTAACGTGAAAAAAATGTTACGGTAGGTCATGTTGAGCATGAGCATGTGAACGCAGGGCGCTGTGTAGTAGGCGTTTGCAGACACAAGGTTGTCGACAAAGTCCATGTACACGTTGCCAAATGCAGTGTCAGCAAACGTCCACGGAATGGCTAGGACAGCATCGACCACCTGGATATGCCATCAGAAACGAAAGGCTCCCATAGTTTTTTTTTTCCTTCCCGCATACCTCGTAGTTTGACCGTGCAATCGCCGACACGCACTGCGTTAAGGCCCGAAGCCATCGTTTAAGGACGACAAAGCTAGTCTCAGTGGTGAGCTGTTGGAGCATGTAGTCGTAGTTGCTGCTTGAACCAAACTGTTGTTGCAAAGACTTGAGAGCAAGTACACATTGGGTTATATCGTACTCGGCGCTTCTCGTCAAACGCGTTGCTGATAAAGTTGGCCAGCAAGGCGACGCCGGTGTGGCGGCGATCATCTTCGTTGTCGGCCATAGGCGTGGGGATGCCTTCTATGAAGTACAGGTTGTCAGAGGGGAGTATCCCAAAGGACCGATACCTGGAATGGCCGGGCAGGAGAATACTAGTTGTTGTGAAGAGGAGCGCTGCCGGGCACAGAGGGACTTCTGGCAACGTTCGGATACGGGCAGTGGTTGGCGGGGGGTGGTTGCGCGAGCAGCTGGAAAAGAAGTTGCACGAGCGGGTGGTTTTTTGAGAGGGAGGCTTGTCTTGTTTTAAAATTTCGACGCCTCCATTGGCCGCTATCTTGGCAGGTGGTGCGAGCAGTTGGGCAGCTAGACCTTCCGGCGCCCGCACAGCGACAGGAAGGTGAAGGGAAGACGGGTTGAACACGGAAAGTGTGTCTCGGTTAAAGAAAAAAATTAGGCGTCAGCGAGGTCGGACGGCGCGCTGGTGTCCTTGATGAGCCTTCTGCTTGAGACAGAGAGCGAGGAAGAGAGAGCGAGAGCGAGAGCAGGCGAGTTCGGTGCCAACGACACACACGACAGTCCCCTTTTTTATCTAATATATTGGAAAGGGATTAAGACGACTTGGAGCACATGGCCTTCTTCACACCGAGAGGTGCATGGAGGAAAAAAAAAAGCCAACAAGCACAGCACAAGCAGGAGAGTGAGGACTGGGAAGAGATGGCTGGGCAGAGGAAGAGGAGAGATAGGCAAAAAAACACACGTCGACGAGGCACAGACAAAAACAGGCTGGGAGGGAGGGAATCATCACCAGCCCTCACAAAAGAAAACTTTTGTTCCTGATTTACGCTTCCGAGTCAGCAAGGTCCAGGGCACACACACAAGCACATGTACACCACCCCCGGCCGGCACGTGCAAGCGGGAAATGGTAGCCGCTGCAGCGCAGACCTCCGTTTTTTCACAATCGACTTCAACAGATATTTTTAAAAGTTTTTTTTTTTTTTCACAGTGCGCTCTCGAGAGCATCGATCGAGAATCCCAACTCGCTTTTGGCGAGGCGGATCTTGGCAAGATCGGCGGCGAGAGAGGCGATCTTGGCGTCGCTGGCGTGCTGGATCCACACACAGTAGTCGTCGATGTAGAGGCGGCCGAGGTAGTGGCGTTGCTCATCCCGCTCGATAATGTGCTTGATCGCGAGCAGACAGCTCAGGACGGCACGGCGGCCGAGGTGAAGGATCTCGACGACGTCTCGGTGGACGCATACGCACAGCTTCCACTTGCGATAGAGAGGGTAGGCCAGTGCCCTGCGGTAGCATGTGACGACTATCTCGCGCAGTGGCGAGCGGCACGAGTCAAGGCAGGACAGCATGGCACTGAGGCGGTTGATCGTCCATGCCGACTCGCTCGTATGTTCGCTCTCGGTCGTGCGAACATCGTACAGATATGCGAAGAGCAGATCTACCAGCCCCAGGTAGACTGGCTTGGGATCGCTAATGAGATCTAACGAAAGATTATCCGAAAAATTTATTTATTTTGCACCAAAAAAAAAAAAAAAGGTTTGGCATACACTCGCGTTTTGGAAGATCACGCAGACGGTCCAGCTCTTCCGTTGTGAGTTGGTAGATTGTCGCATCAGGGACAGTTGCAATCGGAGTGGACTCGACAGGAAGTACAAACTTAAACATTGGGGCGGCAGATTGTTTTGTATCGTCGGGAGAATCGTCGGTGGCCACAGGTGGTTTAAGATCAAACTTGAATGTAAACGTCCCCCCTCCTCCGTCTGAAATGCTGGTCTAATGAAGAAAAAAAGTTCAAAAGAAATTTTTTAATAATGAAAATTTACTTGGTTGAATTTCTCCAGGAAGACGGGCGGTGGCTGCGTGCTTACTGTGGATGGAGGCACAGGTGAAGACGTTGTCTTTGCAAGAGTAGACTGCTTCTTGGCAGATTCGTCGCTATTCCCCATCAAGAAATGTATATGTAAACATCTGTGTCTGGAAAAGAATGGAGCGTACTGCTTGCATTTGGACTGGTACATCTCGTTCCATTTGGTCTTGTAAGAGATCAGCTCGTGAGTAGTGGTCCAATCTGCAGTGTCGGCCCTGTGTATTTTGTTGATTTAGACAGGCCATTCTTTTTATATATAATATCGCACATGTAGTATTCTTGATCAAACTTTTCATCTTCGTCCTTGACGCGCTGTACGCGTCGCTCAGCTTCGCTCAGCCTGTCCGCATCGGCAATGAGGACAACGTCAAAGAGCTCATCGCCAAGCTCGGTCACAAAGCCGGTGACCTGGTTGTTGAAGCCGTACGGAGCGCCCCCCCAAATCGGCTTTTCAATTGAAGGGACTTCCTGAGGCAGCTCCCAGTCCTCCTCCTCCTCGCTCTCGTTCTCTTCTTTCGCTTCAGCCGGGTCCACCGATTCGCCCACGACTTGGATCAACGGACCCTTGTCCTTCTTCTTGTTGGCTTCGCTGCTGGTTGCGAGCAGCTTGGTGTGCAGGTCGAGGTCCGCAAACGTCTCCCCTTTCGTCTCCTTGGGCAGGCGCACGACCATTTCGCCCTTGTCCACATCGTACTGCGCCGACTCGCGTCCGTCCTCGAGCACGCGGCCTGGCAAGCGCAGCCTGAGAAAGTACGGCTTGACGTGGCATTGAAACATGTCGCCCTCGATGAAAAAATCGGCGCCGGCCGCCTTGATGTACGGCGTGTGCATGCGCACAGTCACGAAATCGTCATCTTGCTCGACGCTGAACCTGTCGATGCAGCCTAAACATCGATCGGTCGACCAAAGTACACGCGTATTACCTAGGGGTCAACATCGCTGTAAAATGGAGAGAGAGAATTGCGTCACTGTTTCCTGACTGCTTGACTGCTTGCGCAATTCCCCCCGCCCCCGTCTTCCTCAAAAGCCGTGGTCTTTTCCCCCGGTTGCGCATTTCACACACCGCGGCTCAGCAGTAGACCACGGAGAATGGAGTACGACATCACGGACGACATGATGGACGTGAGCTACGCTGACGCGGCCACTCTGCCGCGCCTGGTCCGGAACAATGCTGGCGGCGGTGTGTTTGCCGTGGACGACTGGACGCGCCTGCGCCGCTTCCTGTGCCTTGGCGTGGAGAACAGCATCTATACCGCTCAGAAGACCCAGGCGTTTGCGCTGACGAACGAGGCCGCGATCCTGCGCCTGATGCAGCAGGGCCACGGCGTCCAGGTCGTTGAGGTCATCAAGGAGTTTTCGCTTGCGGGCCGCGCGGCCAAGCAGGAGCCCACGTTGTACGCACTGGCCGCCTGTGCCCGCCGCGGCGACACTGCCACGCGCTCGGCCGCCTATCACGCCGTGGCCCAAGTCTGTCGCATCCCCACGCACCTGTTCACCTTTGTCCAGTTTTGCGAGCACATGGTGCCCAACTCGACCGGCTGGGGCCGCGGCATGCGGCGCGCGATCGGCCTGTGGTACGTGGCAAAGAACCCATACGGCCTGGCCTTCCTCGCGACCAAGTACCGCACACGCGTCGACTGGTCGCACCGCGACCTCCTGCGCCTTGCCCACTGCGCCCCCGTGAGCAGCAAGCGCGACGAGGACGGCACGGTCAAGATCGAGTACGACGCCCACTCGGCCTCGCGCCAGCTCGTTCTCCGCTACCTCGTCAAGGGCGCCGACTCGCTCAAGGACGCCGAACAGGCCTTCCATGCCGATCTCGCCATCGCGGGCGCGGACGTGGCCGAGTTCCAGCGCACGCTCGAGTTCCTGACCACGTTTGAGACGCTCTCGGGCATGACAGACGCCACCCGCCTGGACGAGGATGCCGTCATCCTCGCCGCGCGCAGGTTTCACCTCGCCCGCGAGCACCTGCCCACGTCCAGCCTCAACTCGGTCCAGGTCTGGTCGGCCCTGCTCGTCGACATGCCGCTCCAGGCGCTCTGCCGCTCGCTCAACAAGATGACGGCCCTGGGTCTCTTTGAGGACAAGGACAAGGTGGCGCTTGTCGTCAACAAGCTCAACAGCGACAAGGCCATCCACGCCGCGCGCCTCCACCCGTTCAACATCCTCGTTGCACTGCGCACGTACGCGAGCGGCCATGGCGACAAGGGATCGCTCGTGTGGCGCCCCGTCCAGCCGATCGTCGCCGCCCTCGAGGGCGCCTTCTACAAGTCGTTCACGGCCGTGCAGCCCACCGGCCAGCGCTGCTGCATTGCCCTGGACGTCTCTGGGAGCATGAGCACCCCTGTCCACGGCAGCAACGTCATCTCATGCCGCGAGGCGTCGGTCGCCCTCGCCATGGTCACTGCGCGCACCGAGCCCGCGTGTCACATGCTCTGCTTCACCACCACCCTCGTCCCCCTCAACACGTACGGCATCGATCTCACCAAGGACTCGCTCGACAGTGCCGTCTCAAACTCGAGCAGCATCAGCTTTGGAGGCACCGATTGCGCGCAGCCGATGATCTGGGCTACCAAAAACAAGGTCGATGTCGACACGTTCATCGTCTTCACCGACAGCGAGACATGGGCCGGCCACGTCAGTCCCAAGAGTGCCCTCAAGACGTACCGTGACAAGGCAAAGATCCCGCACGCGCGCCTCATCGTCGTCGGTCTCGCATCCAACGGCTTCTCCATCGCCGACCCCGAAGACCCCGGCATGCTCGACGTCGCTGGCTTTGATGCCAACGGTCCCCAGGTCATGCGCTCCTTCATGCTCGGCGAGATCTGAAACGTCGACATATTTTGTTATTTTTCTTATTTTTTTGCCCTGGCTAGAAATGTCCTGCTCTCATTCCGCTTTCATGTCTCATCAGTAACAACTATTCTCTATGTACAGCCAATAGTTCTAAATACTCAACGCGAGAAATCCTGCTTTCCACCTGTCTTTTTGACGAGGCGAATGTCGGTGACGCGGACGAGCGGAGAAACGGCCTTGACCATGTCGTACACCGTGAGAGCGGCAATCGATACGGCGGTGAGGGCCTCCATCTCCACGCCTGTGACGCCGACGCACTGAACGGTCGAGGTGATGTGAACGTGCGCCCAATCGGACGGATCAGCGGCCAGCGGCGTGCCGTGGAGATTCAGCTTGACATCGACAAACGTCAGCGGTAAAGGATGGCACAGGGGGATCAAGTTGGGCGTCTGCTTGGCGCCCATGATGCCTGCAAGCTGTGCGACTGTGAGCACGTCACCCTTCTTGACGTCGTTCTCTGCGATCCGCTCAAACACGTGCCGCGGAACCGCGACGAATCCTTCTGCGACCGCCTCGCGCTTGGTAGCTGTTTTCTCCGACACGGCGACCATGCGCGCCCGATGATTTTCGTCGACATGGCTGAGTTGGTTGTTGTTACATCTTGTGCTGCTGCTGCTGCTGCTGCTGCTGCTGCTGCTGCTGAAATTTCGTCTATCGTTACATGTCTTCCTCGTCAAACCCTCCCCTTGTGGACGATGCCGTAGTAATGTCGCTACTGCTGCACACGTGTTAAAAAGACCATTCTTTTTTAAAATGAGAGAGAAAGACAACCTCACCCACCAATGAGAATCATGGGTCGGTTTTTGGTGGCAGCAATCACGTCCATCCCCGCATGTTTGGCCTTCTTGTTCCCCACAGCCGCAGCGATGACTGGCACAAGCTCATCGTCCGTTAGGCCTTTGCGCAGGAGATCGCGTAGCGAGACCTCGTTCGGTCCAAACAGACACACCTTGAAGTTGCCATCTGCAGTCAGCCTCAATCGATTGCAAGACCCACAAAAGTGGTCCGACATGGACGAGATGAACCCGATCGTTCCCGGTGCACCCGGTATCCTGAACGTCTTGGCCGTGTCATGCGGCTCGTCCATCGTGCGCTCGAGATCGGGATACTTGGCTTTGAGCTGGGTAAGCATTTGCTGGTACGTGACCATTTTGGACGCGTTCCACTTGTTGTCTTTTGTTGCACGCTTTCAGAGAGGAGGAGGAGGGAAGTTGAGGTGGAAAGGGTATGCTTACCATCGAACGGCATGTATTCGATAAAGCGGACATGGAGCGGTTTCTCTTGTGTGAGGGCGGCAAAATCCACAATCTCGTCCTCGTTGACCCCCTTCATCACGACCGTGTTGACCTTGACCTTTTCAAAACCCAGTGCAAGTGCCTCGTTGATGCTGCTCATCACGTTCTTCCAACCTAAATGTGCGGCACAGGGTTTGTACCCCCCAGCCCGAAGAACAGATGCGATTACCATTGCGCCGGGTAATCAACGTAAACTTGTTGGCGTCCAACGTGTCCAGACTAATGTTTACGCGGTCCAGCCCTGCAGTCTGCAGCTTGCTCAACTGCATTGCACCGTGAGACGTCGTTCCCGTGCATTCTATTTCGGCGTACCTTGCGCGTGAGGACGAGTCCGTTCGTGGTCATGCCGAGCGACGTCAGCCGCTTGTCGCTGGCGGGCAGCTTGAGCTTGCCCAGTTCGTCCACCAGCTCCAGTATATCGGGCCGCACGGTGGGCTCGCCGCCCGTCAGGCGGATCTTGGTCACGCCCTGGCCAACAAAGAGGCGTGCTAACCGGGTGATCTCCGACGTCGTGAGCAAGTGTGCGTCTGGCGAAAGCTTGACGCCCTGCTCTGGCATGCAGTACGTGCCTGCCGCAGAAAGAAAAAAAAACGCCCAGTCTTAGACACAGCCCGTGCGGCAAACACTCGTTTTACAGCGAAGGTTGCACCGCTCTGTCAGCGAGATGCGCAGGTACGAGTGCAGCCGCCCAAACGTGTCGGTCAGCACTTGGCGCTGCATGGTACTGTACGCAACACGTCCAAAAAGTCACTTTCCGTTCTACGCAATCCGTTATGGCGTTGCTGACGTACTCATCCGCTGTGCTGCTCGGCACGGACGGCGATCGGGCAGTCCTGCCCGCCTCGATGCTGGAGCCCCTGCAATCGCTGGTCCTAGAGGTACGGCAGCCGCACACACTGGGGATCTCTAAGTGTTTTTGCTCCGCCACAGAGAGGCGGCAGACCACTCCTGTTTGAGTTTCGCAACGCACGGAGCGGGCGCAAGGCCTACGGCGGCGTGCTCGAGTTCAACGCACCCGAGGGGGTCGTGGTGCTGCCCAGCTACCTGCAGCAAGCCCTGGGTGTGCAGGAGGGCGACTCACTGCGCCTGCACACGGTCGAGCTGCCCAAGGGCACGTACGCAAAGCTGCAGCCGCTCACGGACGAGTACTTGCGCGTGCCCGATTTTCGCGCCCTCCTGGAGTCGTACCTGCGCACCCATTTTTGCACGCTCACCCCGGGCGAGACCATCCTGGTCACTCAGAACGGCTTGGCGATGGAGGTGCTCGTGAGTGAGGTCAAGTCGTCAGCTGGCGCAGGGGCCGGCACGAATGCGGTGTCGATTGTGGGTATACGTCTACTTTCCTCCCGTGTGGCTGATTCAACTCGGTCGAGTAGACACAGAGCTCGCTGTCGACGTCGTCCCGATGGATGGCATGCTGGACTCGTCGCTCTCGGGGACCCTCACTGCAAACCAACTCAGGCCAGGGTACCCAGTCGATAGCAAGGTCACCGAAGGCCAGGCGCTGTTTTTGCGCATCGTGTGGAAGGAGCCTCAGCCGTTTGCTCTCAAGATCGACAGGCTCTCTGGCGATATCAGTGCGCACTGCATGTTTTCTCAATATTAATTCCCACACTGTGATACGTAGATGTGTTTATATCTGTGAGCGATCGCCCAAACCCGAGCATGCTCGACAACGATTGGGCCTTTGTGGAGAGTGGTAATTGGTTGTTGTTTTTCAAGCGCTCTATTTAAAAGGAAACCTTAAAATTAGGATCCGGGCAAATATACGTCGTTCCTTCCGACCCTCAGTTTGTGGGCATTGGTGTCGCAGAGTACAGCGTGGGCATCTACGGCTATGCTGCAGGTGAGTCGTCTTTTCGGCTTTCGCTGTCGACAACCACCGAAGCTGATGCGCAGGCTGCTCGCCAGCACCAACAGCAACACCAACAGCAGCACCAACAGCAGCATGCAGACTTGTCGATCGTTTTACCGGAGGGGCACTACCGCTGCCAAAACTGCCAACAAAACGTCCCTGAACTGTCACGCCCACGCCACGAGGCTTTTTGCATGCGCAATAATAAATTTTGCAACATTTGCAACAAGCCCTACCTCTTGAAAGACTCTGCACTCCACTGGCACTGCACCGACTGCGGCTTGCTCATACCGGCCCTGAACGAGCGCGACAAGCACGTCAAGGTCGTCCACGGGAGGATCCCCTGCACATGTGGCGTCCATTTGTCGATGGACCTTATGCGAGTGCACCGAAGACACGACTGTCCCGATCGCATACTGACCTGCCGCTACTGCGGAAATAGGGAGGTCGCCGGTGCCCTTCAGGTACGTGGTTTTTAGCAGGAATGAGAGACTAGGAAAATAACGTGACTATTCTTGGCAGGGACACTCTGGCCTCGGTTACCACGAGAATTACTGCGGATCGCGCACCGTGGACTGCGAAGTATGCAAGCAGAGCGTGCAGCTCAAGGTCTTTGACTCGCACATGCGCTTGCACACGCTGGAGAAGCGAAATCGCCCGCTGCCGTTTACGCTATGCAGAAACGCCCTATGCAGCCGGCCCGCCGAGACAACCAACCGGTTCCAGCTATGCCGTTTTTGGTGCGTGTTGGACAACGCGCGCTTTCTCATAAGCAATTACAGCTTTAGCCCACTGTATGTTCAAGACATTGATCCAAGCGGTGTCAAGCTCAGGCAACGCCTGGTCTTCAAGTATGCCTCGCAGTTGCTTCAAGGTTGCAAGAATCGCAAGTGCATGAATGTGGTAAACGAGCCACCTGTGTGTTATTTTGGTCCGCTCAACAGTGTGTTTCTATTGCAGACGTGCTGCCGCGTCGCCAACACGACATTGGCAAAACTGGCGGGCAAAGATGTAAACAAACTCGCGGATGATCTTGCGGCCGCCTCGCTCCTCGACTTGCCTGGACAGTTTTTCCTTTGTGTTGAAGAGTCCACAGGAAATCGAAGAGCGCAGGCCGACCAGGTATCGTTTTTATTTATTTATTTATTTTATTTTAATTATTATTTCATGATGTACAGTTGGCTCAGCTGGGCTATAATGTTGTATGGTGTGTCAAGGCCATTGAGGAAGTGGAAAAGCTCCATCGCCAGGATGACGGCTCTGACTCGGACGACGACGACATCAAAGACAAGAAAAGGCCTTCTAAAGATATTTTGAGTGAAGCCACAGAATGGCTCCTCAAAAATGTAGCATCCCCGTCCGTGTAAACTTGATTACTGAATATACAGTGACATGTAACTAGAAGAAAAAGGCAAGAAACAGGTAAAACATCGATGGACAACATTAAACTATAGTAGAAGAAGGAGAAGAAAAAATTTTTTGAGGGGTGGGGTGGGGTGGAAGGCTCAATTTTCACTTGCGTCGCCTCTCGCCAGACCACGAGGCGAGGGGTGCAAGCTCGCCGACAATGTCAGGGAACTCGCGGATCTCGGCCTGAGTAATGTGGGTCTCGTCCGTCTTGGTCTTCTTGTGCGAACCCTGCTTGGATTGCTCCTTGTCGAGGAATTTTTGGAAGCTTGACCCAGGGACGATCTTGCGGTCAAAGTACTCGTAGATCTAGGGGGGAAAAAAAACAAGTTTAGGACACGCACAAGCAGGACGTATCGCAAGTACGTTGCGGACGTTGCCGGGAATGTCCTTGTAGAAATCTTCGGCCAGGAGAACACGGAGCGAGTTTGGCGGGATCGTCTTGCAAAACTCGATCTGGTTGCGGAACCAAATCTTGTTTTCGAGCTGCGCCAAAGAAACGTTACAAAGCTCGTACTAACCGCCAAAAGAAAGAAAGTTACCTTGACTTGCTCGTTCATCTTGGGCTGTGCCATGAAATCGCGACCAGACTGGTCGATCGAGAGCAGACCAAGCAATTTGAACCACGACGGCAAAGTCTCTTCTGGCTTGCGCACGATCACGAGGAACTGGGCGTCGTGATAGATAACACGGGCCTCGTCAAGCTGTTTTCAATGGTGTCAACACTGTCCACTCTTGGTTGTTCTCTACCTGGCCGTTCCAGCCGGCGACCCACTTTGCAAAGTAACGACGTCCACGACCGCGGCGGTAGAGCACTTTCTGGACACACTTGCGGTGGAAGAGCATGATGCGACGACGCTCGTGGTCGGGGAGCTTTTCAAAGTGATGGAACAGGCTAGCGAATTCGGGATCGGGGAGAAAGCCTGGCGAGCGAAACATTAGTCGATCGTGTTGTTCCTTGGTTTTTGCGTGGGCATACTGATGTTCTGGAAGTGGTGGAGCTGATGGAATAGGAAGATGATGTCGTCCTCGTCGTGATCGTCGTATCTGAGGCGACGCATGTCGTGTCGTTCGCCCTCGTAGGCCCACTTGTGGTTGAGCTTGAAATGGTCAAAGGCAATCTTCTTTGCATAGCCACCCAACAAGTTCTTGTCGACCCAGGAGATGCCATCAAACAAGTATTGGATAGTGAGGTACGGGTAGCGCATCTCAAACAGGGTGAGTGCGACCAGGTTGTCCTCGTCCTCGCTGAGGATCTCTTCGAGCTTTGTCGTGCCGGAGCGGGGCTGGCCCAGGAGGAAGAGGGGCTTCTCGACGGGCTGGTTGCGATGGGCAGGGAAGAGGATGTCGTCGAGGTGCCAAAGGAGCGTCTCGATGGGCCAGAGGATGACGGCACGCGACATGATGACACCGAAGAGGGTCACGGCACTATACAGCAAGGCAAAAAAACCAAAGAATCAGCCAGAAAAAAGAAATGGGTCACCTTGTCATACTTGAACGAGAGAGGATAGCCCTCAAACGGCCGCAGCATACGGAAAAAGTAACGCAGGGCAAGGCCCCAGTCGCCAAACGGCGAGATAAGCGGGTACACGAGGTAGTAGATGAGGATGTACTTTGTAAAGCCCGAGTAGTACTGTTTTGTTTGTTTTTTGGAATTAAAAAGACAAGCTTTGGGATAAGAGATGCGTACGATGCCCAAGAACCACACAATGAGGAGGGGGTATATCTCCCAGTAGTTGGGGATGGCCTTAGCGACGTGCTTGGGACTCTTGCCAGGCGACGTCTCCACTTGGGCGAGGTCGGCCTCCTGTTTCATGGTGGTGGTCCTGTTAGGTTATGCTCTCCGCACCAAGTCTGACGTTACCGAGACTGTTCGCGTGGCCTTGGAGGGCATGCCGCCAACGATAGCCTCGCCGCTGCCGGAGCCGTCCATGCTAGAGTTGAAAAAGGAACGAGGGTGTAAGCAACACGTGGCGGGTCTGTAAACGAGGTGGAACAGTGTGTTGTGTTGTCGCAGAAGGAGAAAAAGAAAGGGTCGACTGCACCGCGGCACACACGGCGCACACGCAGGACGACACAACGTCGCGTGCCGGGCAGACGGCAACCAGAACACGGGGGGGGGGGGGGGGGGGTTTA
>Ga0302230_10000352_pt1 | contig 43315 bp, 43 predicted proteins | sample II_Palsa_N2_1_FD_193523 | JGI IMG/M metagenome (GOLD analysis project Ga0302230, IMG submission 193523) | Peat permafrost microbial communities from Stordalen Mire near Abisko, Sweden - II_Palsa_N2_1 | ecosystem: Environmental > Terrestrial > Soil > Palsa > Peat permafrost | place: Sweden... | reverse complement strand
TGATAGGGCGTTTGCCCAGCCAGGGGAATACGTCATTTTCGAAGCGAGCCAGGGTTTTGCTATGTTGTGCCGGCTCAACGACGGTCTTGCGTTCTTCAAGCCAGTCACGCGTCACGGCTTCAAACGAATTATTGGCGTTGAGCAGGGCGGTGCGCTTTTCCAGCTTCTTGGCTTCGCTTGGATCGATCCCTGCCGCGATTTTCTCGCGGGCTTCGTCGCGTTTCTTGCGCGCGGCAGCGAGCCCGACCTCGGGGTAGACGCCGAGCGCGAGTAGTTTCTCTTTCCCTGCAAAACGGTATTTGAGCCGCCACCATTTGCTGCCGGTTGGCGCGATCAGCAGGAATAAGCCGCCGCCGTCGAACAGCTTTAACGGTTTGCTGTCGGGCTTGGCGTTCTTGATCGAAACATCGGTCAGCGGCATGTGGGGGTACCTCCCAGGCTGGGCAGCGTCATTGGCGACAACTACCCCTAAAACTATCCCTGGTTACCCTCGGCTGTCAAAGTGCTATAGCGGACCCTATAGACAACAAAAAACCCCGCGAAGCTTGGCTTGGCAGGGTTTTAAGGAATTTCTAAGATGTCTCTGGAATGTGTTTTGGTGCCGGGGTCGAACCCGAACTATCTTGTATCTTATTGATTTATATAAATAAAAAACAAACTTCTTGGTTCGGTATACGTACTTGTATACGTGTGGCCTGTCTTGCCCAAGAACACAGGCGTTTCTGGGCGAATTGTCGCGTTTGTGGATCAGAGGGCGGGTGATTTCTGCGACTTCGATTTTCTGGGCTCCCGTCTTAATCGGCTATGTTTTTTCTGCGCGTTTTTGCCAAAGTTAAATCAACCTCGATTCCCACTTTGGGCTCTGATACGATGAAAACGTCGAATGAAACCTGTCCTTGGCGGCAGCGAAATCGACATCAGTATGCGCCGTAACGCCATCTTTAGCGGATGACCACCGGATTTCCCGGATCACTCTGCGCTTTTCCAGAATCTTTTCCAAAGACTTGATCCGCTGCTTCTGGCATCGGATTGGCGTTGCTGCGCGCTTCTCACCCCATATTAGGAGCGTTTCATGCCCACGATTCCAGCCACCGTTATCAGCACGCCGACCGAATTCCAACCGGCGTTCACTCGCGTGCAGCAGTCCGAAAATCACGACTGCGCCTTTGCGTGCATCGCGATGATCACCGGAAAAACGCTCGAAGAAATTCGTGAACTCGCGGTAAAGAAGTTCATGCACCCCATCCATGGACCGTACTGGATCACAGGTGACCTGATCGCTGGATTGCTCGCGCAAAACGGCTATGTCGCCTCGGTCTATAAAGAGGCCGAAAAGATCGAAACCCTCCCGGATTTGGCCATAGCGATGGTGGACTATCAGCCGAGCACTGAGCTCGGACGACATGTTTTATTCCATCGCGCAAAGGCCAGCCACGCTCCCACGACGATTATCACTTACATGATGGATCCGGCTTACTGGGTCGAGCCGCAGGAGCACATTCGGACGTCGTTCAAGGGTTTGCCCGTCAGTTGGTTTATCGCCGTGCACGCAATGAGCAAGCCTGGGAAGTGATTCAAAAATTCTCTAGCAACGCTAGCCGCACCTGAACCCTGGGCATTTGGGAACCATTCCCGGATGTTTCGTTGCCATCGGCCGTCCGTGAGCGTCATCGGTCACGACGGTTCCCCAAACTCAAGCAGTGCCGGTGGGGGAACCCCAAGCGTCTCGGCAAGAACGCATATGTTATAGAGCGCGATATTGCGCTGTCCGCGTTCGATTCCACCAAGGTAAGACCTCGCCAATCCACTTTCTAAGGCAAGCCGTTCCTGCGACCAGCCCCGTGCTTTGCGAAGCTCAACCAGGCGCTTTCCAAACGATGCGAGCGGATCGTAATGCATTGACATCTCTCGTTAAAGGATGCCTCAGCGTATGGAATTGACCTATTCAAGGCCACGCTCTATGATTGCACGCACTATGAGTGACAATTCTCATCTAATTACTCGTACATATGTGCTTTGCCGCCTCGCTGAAGCTCCGGTGCGGCGCATTTCAACGCGGCGAACGAGTCGCGCCGGAATTCACAATAAAAGGAAAAATAAATGAGTCGATTTGAACCAGACGAAAACGAAAAAATTATTATTGAAGGACGAGCGACCGGAAAACAAAAGATTGGAGCCATTCGCGGATACGCCTTTTTGACTTCGAGGCGATTCGTCTTCTGCTGCGCCGATACCGCTTTATCCGGGGTGTTGTCGGGGACGCCTTATAACGAAGACATTTTGTTTTCGGTTGCGCTTACCGACATTAGTGGTGTCGAAAAGCGCAAGCATGGAATCAGCACCTGGATCGTTATTTCCTGTCAGGGCGGGGAAACGCAGACGATCTTTTTCGACGCGCATGCAAAGTGGCTTTCGGCGCTTCAGGATTCGGCAATGCTCGCTGGTGTTGCGGTTGAGCCGTCATCAGCCTCAGCAGATGCAGGCAGCGGGCAGGCTTGGTACTACGAAGACAATGGGGGCAAAGTTGGACCGGTCCCATTCTCGAGAATGAAAACCTTTGCGACTAATAACCACACTATCTACCGTTTCACGAAGGTATGGCGCGACGACATGCCCGATTGGCAGAAGGCCGAGGACACCGAGCTAGGTCAATACTTCGAGGGGCCGCCGCCACTGACGGGTGCAGACGTGAACAACACCGTTGTATGGATTCTCGCGTTTGCCCCAGTCATCGGCGTCAACATCGAGAATTTTCTCGGTGGATTATTTGGTAACCCGCGCTTCGACCCATATTGGCTGATCACCATTGGTTTGAACATCACCCTTTCACTAATCGACGAGCACAAGCTTGTGGCGGCCGGACACAACGTTCGCGCACTCAGGTTGGGAACCGCATGGCTTGTACCAGTTTATCTATACAAGCGAGCGCGAGCACTCAAGCAGAATTTGGCATATTTCATCGTCTGGTTAGTGATGTTTGGCCTAGTTCTGTACTACAGCTAAGTCCTACGCATGGGTAGTTGGATTGCAAAGGGTGACACGGCAAAAAGCGAGAAAGAAAATGAAAAATTACTCTCGCCAGCACCGAAAAAATAAAATTGAAAGGAACGGAAAATGAAGAAATCCATTGTTAGCCACTCACAGTTCGTGATGATTGCAACAGGAGGCATCCCGCGCAGGCCATCAATCGAGTGGAGCTGCTCGGCTTATGCGCGACTTCCGCATTGATGACTACGTTTTTCGACTCTGTGGATTCGTGTCGGGGATCATTGACCGGTTAGGAAATTAAAAAATAATGAAACCCGTCCTAAAATCTACTCTGTTGGCGGTCCTCCTATCCTCTATGTCGTACGTGGCGCAAGGCGCACCGGACGAGGATATCCTCGGCAAGGGCGACCACTATCCCTATCCACGCGATAGCAAGTCCTACTCGGTGCAGGACGAGTATAAGGTTGGGGAATTCAGTCACCTAGATAAGATCTTTGAGACAAGAACAATAAAACACGGACCCGAAATCGACCCGCTGCCGACGGCTTCCACTGCGCCGACGTTTACCTACAAATATCAGGGAAAGACGTACACACTGGATGACTTCCTTGATCGGCAGCGTGTCACGGGCCTGTTGGTCATCAAAGACGGCAAAATAGTTGTCGAGCGTTATCAGTACGAGCGACAGCCGGAAATGCGCATGACGTCGAATTCGATGGCTAAATCGATCACGTCAATGCTAATCGGCATCGCTTTGCAAGACGGAAAAATAAGATCACTCGATGACCCCGTTGAACAGTACGTGCCAAAGCTGCATAGTGGCCCGTACGGAAACGTCACCATTAGAAACCTGTTACGGATGTCGTCCGGAGTGAAGTGGTCTCAGGTTTACTCGCCAGGATCGGACAACTACCGGCTCAATAACGAAACGATGTTTCAGAAGGCACGGGGGGGCGTATCTGCCATATCCTGGGTGCAGGGCACAGTCGCGCCTCAGGGCACGCATTTTAATTATTCGGCAGCGGACTCCTATGTCCTCGGACTAGTGCTGCAGGCGGCTATTGGAATGCCTCTGGCCGACTATATGAGCGACAAGCTTTGGGCACCCATGGGCGCGGAAGACGACGCTTCATGGGTGGTCGATTGGTCGGGAATGGAGCCCGAAAACTGTTGCTTTAGTGCCCGACTTAGGGACTATGGGCGTCTAGGGGTTCTATTGGCGAACGATGGCGAGATGAACGGCAAGCAGATTGTTGACCGAGAGTATCTGCAGGAGGCAACCGATTCGACCAGGCAACCCGCGTACCTTCAATCTCAGGTAACGAAAGAGCCGAATGACTATGGTTACCAGTTCTGGTTAGAGAGATACAAGAGCCGTACTTTCGCCATGTTTGGTGTCTATGGGCAAGCACTTATTGTCCAGCCGGAATCTAAAATCGTCATGGTTTTTACCTCCGTATGGCAGGATGCTGATAACCCGCCAAACTCGGAACGGCATCTACTCATAAACGCTATATTGAAGACACTGGGCGGCGACATTGAGGGCGTTGGCAAGCGACCTAGTGGCAATCCGGGGTAAGGGCTCGCAAGAAATCTACCTGCCGTAACGGATTGTGAGGCAGACGCGCTCCTGCGTAAATGATCGAATGGCAAAGAGCGTGGCCGCGGTCCCGCGTGAATGACAAAGTTACGGCCTGCTTTATTTATTAGGCGAGCTCTGTTTCACTGGTGGCACGGCACAAATCGTGTCGCGTTGCCGCCCCTGCGGTTAGACATCTCGAAAGCACACTTCTGACAAGCCAAGGCCTCGCGTCTTGGCTTTTTGCATTTTCAGAGCACGGTATCGAGGACTGTGGGGGCGCAGTCACCAAGGATCGCTATCATGACCGCTTCGCAGACCAACGGCCGCAGCACGAACAGCCTTAATCCGGAAACCGGCCAACCGCTGTTTTCCCTCGGCATGATCGTCGCGACCCGCAGTGTACTTACCCACCTCGATCGGCACGCAATCAACGCGCAGGGTTACCTTAAACGGCACGTGACCGGCGATTGGGGTGACATTCCTCAAGAAGATGCTGAGTCGAATCGGGACGCAGTGAAGTACGGAGCTCGCATTCTCTCAGCATATGACATGGCCGGCGAGCGGGTGTGGATTATTACCGAGGCAGATAGGTCCTCGACCACTCTGCTTTTTCCGTCAGAGTATTGATATAGCTAACGTCGCGCTTGCCGCAGCGTTAGCCTGCCACCCCTAGCTCCGTCGATGCTAGCGTTTAGCCGTTTACAGCCGCTTCGGTCTGTTCTCGTAATTTCGAATAGGTTATGAACCACGGCTTTGAGACTATCTTGACGCCAGGTTACGGCCTGCCTGCTTTGACCGCTCGACCGCGCTGACTCAGACGTTCCAACGCTTGTTCGAGCCGAGCAACATGCGAAACTTACGATTTCCGGCATTTTCCGACCACCTGCGATATTGTGTCATTGTCACGATTCACGCGAGGAATCATTAGACAAGCCAGCGACACCACCGTGGAGACTTACCGTCAGAGCCGACGGTAACGGCCAGAATCTGACGGCCGAATTCGAGCACTTCGCAACCGGAGATTCCGCTCATGGGGTTGTTCAAAGTCCGACTTACCACAGGCCGTCTTACGCCTGGTCTTACGATTCAAGAGGTTGAGGGCTGGCATGGACAATATCAGCGGATTCTGCGGTGGCTTGATCGTATATGCGTTGCCGATTCCAAACGATCATCGCAAGAACAGTTAGATTTTCTGCTTGCATTCTTTATAGCCTGCTTTCAACTGCGGGACTGGCTGGAGGCAGCGGGTGTTGATTGCGAATCTCTGGCTCGTTTGTTTAAGTCAAACATTCAGCTACAGGTATGTCGAGATATTGCAAACGCTGCCAAGCATTGCCGGATCGACCGAAACCCCTTTGATCCAGGCTTCTCGATTGTCCGCGAGTACGTGCCGCCGAGCAGATCATCAGTCGTCGCGCACGACAACAGTAGGTGGATTGTCATCGCAGGGGAACACGTCTTTGATCTCGTCGAACTTGCACAGCACTGTGTTTCGGTGTGGGATCGATATCTTCGTGACACGCTGTGCCCGTGGTCGGCAGCCGCGTTCGACCCGGTAGGCATGTCGTGTGCGGCATTCTCCCAAGGTGAAATGACACGCAAGAAGCAAGAAGGGCGGTCCGGGGTCCGGACGCTGGGCACATCATCAAAGGGGATGCGGTAATGAAATTCATGGAGATCGTCTCCCGTATCACGGGCTTCAGTGTTCCCGTGTTTGGCATCCAGTGGAATCCAAGCGAGGCCGAGCGGGCAATAGCTCGCCGCGTCCTAGCCTTTCTAGAGGACCGGCGCATCCTCTACGTGCCATCGGAAATGGAAATGCCATCGCATTGCGTAGAGTCGGTATTGCGCATCCGGGAATTCCTAACCTCCGAACTAGGAAAGCTTCATTCGGCGACCGACATTGCTGCGAGTCTCCGGGCAATGCGTGCAGCCTGCCGGAAGTTTCTTACGACTGTCGACGCGGATGATCGTGCGCCGATCCGATATGGCTCTCAGCCCGGGCACTACGCTAGTTGGGTGTTCAACGGAGCGGTCGGTGAGTTACGCGGGGTCTTTGGTATTCATGTCGCCGTACTCGCCGCGAAGCACGGCTTAGATGTCGAAGATGAACTAGCGTCCATCATTCCTGCTGCCGTGACAGAAGATGAGTAATCGCGTGAATCAAGGTGGCTGTATCTTGGCTACTGCCGTGCGGACTCATGCATCAAGGCCATCAAATCTTAGATCAATTTCAGTTTGAGGAAGCCTGCAATGTGCGAGATGAAACAAGATTGGCAGACGCTTTTGAAATTTGGGGAACGCCAGCACATCGAGTCATTCCGTCGTGACGGCTTGTTGCACATGAATTCGAGTGACTATTTCTCAACACTCGAAGGCGATCATGTCAGGACAGACCGTTTTGAAGGTACTGATCAAATTCAACAACCGCATAGCATTTTGCAAATTCGTATTGAAGATGCTGAGAACGGGAAAGTTTTCTTGCTGAAGCCCGAGGATTTGGGTGGGCCGATGCTAGTTAATTTTGGACGCTCTCGATACAACATATTTTGCATGTTCGCAGCTGGCAACAAGGGCGATGGTTTTCTCGTCGATAAGAGGAATTTTGCGTTCGGTGACTCGTTCATTATCGTCTTGAACACTCAAGCGTTCGTTGATCGGGTCTGCGCAGCCGCCGCTGCAGCTAATTTCGATTGCCAATATAGGCCGATTGAATACTACGACGTTGGTATGCATTCAGGTGAAACCGGGCCTTTCCGCAAACCTTCGCTTTTTTCCTATCAGCAGGAATTCAGGTTTGTCCTCTCGCCGGGTTTGTCGACGCCGGTCGCGCTTACCCTTGGCGATTTATCGGACATCACCACCCAGGTTTATCCCCTGGCGGATATCAATACGCTGGTCAGATTCGGAGACGAACGCCCGCGAGAAGCTGGTGTTTAGGAATAGCTAAAGCGAAAATTCGTCACGTACGGCGCAGCCACGTACGTTGTTTTCGAGAACACAGATCCGGCTGTCTCGTTCTCTGTGCGTGCTACTAGCATCCGCGCATTCCCAAACGAACTGCGGATGTGTGGATAACTGTTAGGGGGCGTGGCTGCTCTAGAATGTCAGTGGCGTTAATTCAAGGAGGGGGCATGACCGTCATTCGATGGAGTGCATTTAGTGTGCTATTGCTCTTGGCAGGGTGCTCGCATTCCATATCCGGTGCGTACGTCGCCCATGGCCAACAGTTTTCGGAACTGCTGCAGATCACACAGTCTCCAGATGGCCAACTGCTTGGAACGCTTAACCATATTGCCGTGAAACCCGATGGCAGCGTTGAGCGTTTCTCGCTTAACATCAACGGAACGACAGATGGTCATGCGATCACGCTAATAGGCAAAGTAAGCGAACCGTTTGCGATCCCGAAAAATATGTCGGGCACGGTCGACGCAGGTGGCATCTCGTTAATGCAGCCCGGGGGCATTGAGCGGTTCACTACCGCTAGCGTTGCCGCGTACCAGAACGACGTGCAGGAGCTGGGTGCACAAGCTGTTGCGATCCAGCAGCGCAATGCGGACCATCAGCGGCAGCAGCAATTAGCCGCACAAGAGAGAGCCCGCGAGGAAGCGCGACAGCAGCACGTCGCCATTGAAGACCAGTACGCTAAGACCTTAGCGGACAATCTGAACCGGTATGTTGCGATGATCCAGGCACACCACGACCTCAACCCCTTCCACGAAACACATGGGCGGATCCTCGCTGCGGCCCAACATGACTTGGAGATCGAGCACAAGTACTCACATGGAAGCGTCCCGGCCGCGCAGGTTGATGTGCGGATTAATCAGCTAGGCGTACAACTCACCCAGTTCGATATTCCGTATAGCCAGGCCTTGGATCGTGGTCGGCTGCATCTGCAGGAGTTCGACGTAGCCATCGCCAGAAGTCCGTGTCACACCAGCCAGGATGTGCTGAGCAACTGTTCTCGCGAACGCGACTCTGAAGCGGCGTATCACGACGCCAAGGTCATCCTGCAGGCGGAGCTGGATGACATCGCTGGGACCGTTAAGCGCGATACAGACACGATGAACGGGATCATCAAACAAGCCGATTCCAGCGAGTAAAGGCAGAACAGCGAAGGGCCCCAAGCTTGGCTACGGCGTCATGACATAGCGAGCCGATACTATCCGCGCTCGCGAGGCGTTGCGGTGATGGCTGATCTGCCGGCTCGATGGTGATGGACCGCTGAGATTACGCCCAGTAGCCGCAAGCGCACGCACTACATCCATAAACCGCCAGAAGCGTATTCACGACTATTCCTGCTACGAGTCAATCCAATGACGAATTCTGAAATGCAGACGGACGCCGCCATGAAACAAGCCGTCCAATGGCTACGCGAAGCAGATGGGCTGCTGATCACTGCCGGTGCAGGCATGGGGGTGGATTCCGGTTTACCTGATTTCAGAGGGGCGGAGGGGTTTTGGCGGGCTTATCCATCACTGAAAGCAGATGGAATCCAATTCGAGGACATCGCTAATCCTGTAGCCTTTCGACACGATTCCGTGTTGGCGTGGGGCTTCTATGGACATCGGCTCGATCTATATCGCAGCACTACACCGCATGCGGGGTTCGGGATCCTGCGCAAGTGGGCGGAACAGATGCGTCATGGCGCTTTCGTCTTCACGAGCAACGTAGACGGGCATTTCTCCAAAGCAGATTTCGTGGACAACAGGATTGCCGAGTGCCATGGATCGATACACCGTCTTCAGTGCATCGACAGGTGCACCGAAACGTTATGGCCAGCGGACGCGGTGCAGCCGGAAATAGATGAAAAGCGCTGCCGGTTGCTATCTCCGGTGCCTACCTGTCCCAACTGCGGTGCCGTTGCTCGGCCCAACATCTTGATGTTCGGCGACTGGGATTGGGTGGACTCCAATGCTAGTCGGCAGCAGGCTCGGCTCGAACAGTGGCTGTCCGGGGTACAGAAAGTGGTCGTTGAAGAGTTGGGTGCTGGTCGAGCCATTCCAACCGTGCGTAACTTGAGTGTCCGTAATGGACCGCGCATCGTTCGCATTAACCCGCGTGAGTTTGGTATTGATCCGAGAAAAGGCGTGGGGATCGCGCTTGCGGCTCTAGACGCACTCACGCGCCTCGACACCCTGTTGTCCGAGGTGTAACCGCCAGAAACGATACTCTTTGACCCAGTTTGTCCATAGCCGCGCAATTTGATAGCTATTGTGTATCAGTGCGCCATGCGCAGGACATCATGCCAACAAAACTCAATAAGTGGGGGAGCAGCCTAGGTTTGAGGCTCCCGCAGTACGTCGTTGACCGTCTTACGTTGCGAGCGGGTGACCATATGTATATCAATGTAACTAATGCCGGCGAGATCGTTATACGCGCCGTCAGTCCGCGAGACAGTCCCGAGCCCTACAGCCCAAGTGAAAGTCTACCGGCTTCGCGGTTACCAGAGCCGCCGATGGAGTGGTGACAGCTTTTGAGAAAATCGAACGCTCACTATCGACCCAACTTGGTCGCTCCGTAACGTACCCCCTTGATGACTGTTTCCGGTGTGCAACGGGCATTGAGACCGCCATTATGATTGGTCGGTGTGCTGCTCATGCTGCACGCCGAAACCCATCCGAAGGGGGAAGAAGGTCACACTTGGCCCGACCCGCGAAGAACTGGGCGATGCATATTTCACTTGCGCAGCGTTCTATGGGGTCTGGAAAAGGAATTTCGACTGCCTAGACGGCGGTGCCGATGGGTATCGATGGGTCGAAACGCTAGAAAGCGTACGTACTGCCTGACGCGATCACGACGGGTGGATAAGACGGCCCGCTCCTACCGTCTGTTTACCCAGCCCCCAATTGATATAGGGGATGAGAGGGCGCTTGTGTGTGAGCTGCCAACAGCCATTAAGGGTAAAGCGGAGCGCCAAAGTTAATATACCTCACGGCTGCGCTTCGCGTCCAGCTCTTTCCCGAGATCAAATTTATCGCCCCAAGCGGTAAACCAGTGATCGTTAGAGGACTGAACAGACGAGAGGCCTGCTGCATCCAGACCAAAAATCTGTCCGATGTCGTCCTTGGTGGCAGTCCTGATGTAAGGACAGACCACGAGATCGAGTAGCATGATCAGCGTCTCGGCGTCATTGGGGCAATGGGCCTTCATATAGTCGAGTTTGGCGATGATGTGTGCCTCCACGAAGACCTTCAACTTCGCATAGCGAACCTTGTCTTTTATGTAGGACAGCAGGATCGTGATCGAAAAGTGGCTCATGAAGCCCGCGGGGCGAACATAATTCCCTGTGCCCTCTTCCTCCTTGATCAGGAAATGACGGAGGAGGACGGAAACCGGCAGCCAATATTCCCGGCCGATCTGCGATAGGGAAATGAGCAGGTAGAGGCTCTCGACCTCGCGAAGAACGCTCATCGTGTTTTTTTCGAGCTGCTGCATCACGTTGTCGTGGACGTACTTAAACAGCAGGTGTTTCAACTCGTATGGCAGGCCCTGCGCATGCAGGAAGTCCACGGAGGTCGCAATCATCCGGCAGAGGCGGATTGTGTGATTGACCTTCGGGCTCGCCGAGTAGGCGAAAAAAGCAAACTCCATGATCGCGAGCAGGGCGTTGGAGAGGCGCTTACGATCGCGATCTGATTTCTCGCTCGCAACATAGGCTTTGAAGAGCTTCTCGATCTTATTCTCGGCTATGGCGAAGGTGTAATTCAAGAGATCACCGTAGGTGACGCCTGCCTCCTTGATGGCGGACTTGTACCGGATGATCAGACGGTTCGCGTTTATGGCGCACACCAGGTTCTGCTTGGGTAGCGTGGAGGGATTGGCCAGCGACTCCTCCTCACACACCGGATTGATCTCATCATTCAGAAGAATCGAGATGCGTTCTTTGGCGATCGTAATTTCGGTGATGATCGGTTTTTGATAGTGCTTGATCTTCGCAGTGTTGATGTTCAGTTTTTTGGATTTGAGAATCTCCTGGAGCGTCTCGAAAATCTGTAACTGCGTGGACTCCTCGTTGTAAAAAACGAAGAAGTCATCCACATACCGGAAAATTTCATAATCGACCTTGTGGGTCAGATTATTTCCCTCGGCCAATTGCGTGATCAGTTCCGCATCGACCGACTGCAAAATGATCTCAGCGAAAATCCGAGAAAACTCTGGGCCAATGACGATGCCGTTCGTCTCTTTATGATTCAGATTTTGCATGACGGCATCGAAGCGGCCCCCGAAGGTAGCCTTCGATTCGTCTAGACTGAATTTTGTCTGATCCTTGCCCAGAACAGCCCAAGGCAGCGAGTGAGTGTAGATGCTATCGAAGCATTTGCTCACATCGAGCTGCACCATCGCATCGTATTTCTTCTCACTGCGGTGGTATTTGTGCGATTCAAAAAAGCGATGGATGTTCCGGTATTTCTGGTAGACGAAATAGGAGCCGAGCTGCTCGTACTCTCGGTCTTCCTCCTCCACCCCTGCCACGGCGTCCTTGCGCTCTTCATGGAGCTTGTCCTTGAAGTAAGCGTAGCGCGACACCGATACCGGATGGCGTATCGAAAACTCGCTGACAGACGTGTGGTATATGATCAGCGCGCTGTGCGTTGCGTAGAAGCTCGCCACAGCAACCTGATTTCGGGGATGAACGACACTTAGTGTGCGTCCATCAAGATTATGAGCGACACGGAAATTGAAAGGGATGGTCGCCATCTGGCATTTGCTGATGAGCACGGAGCGGCGCGTCTTCTGCTTGCCCCATTCGGTCACAACCTCCGTCGCGATCACGGCCGTGGGGTCGATTCCGAACAGTAACCGCATCGTCTGGTCGAGACCGGTCGTCTCGCAAATCCAGCGTACCTGGCCCTTTTCGACCTCGATGCTGTTGTTTCTCAAGAAGCGATAATAGCCCCGATTGGAGAATGTCGGAGGCACCTCGAACGGCAGCATGTCCGTCAGCACGGACCTTTGCTTCCTGTGAGAGAGCGAGACGCGCCGCTTAGCCATGTTTCCAGGCCCTCACGATCATCTGCAGCTCTGTAGTACTGAAATTGTGGTACCGGCGCTGCTCAAAGCCGGTAGTGAATTTAAGCTTTTTCAACTGCTTTTGCAGGCTGGTACGCTTGAGTTCCGCGATGCGGGTCTTGAGCCGCTTATCGAGCAGCCTGAAGCTCGACAAGTCGGTCACGATCGAATTGTTGAAGTATATGCCGGTGACCGCGCATGACTTGCTGTTGGAAAGACGGGTATTGCCCGTCAGGAATTTTATGCGGCCGACCAGCTTTCTGAATGCACCCTTCGGGTTGACTGGCTTCTCCCGCCAATAGTCCGCAAACGCGGCATTCATCCGCGCACGATATTTTGCCACCTTCGCTGCGCTCGGGCTGATTTCAAACTGCCCTGGTTTGAGGAGGAAGCGATAACCCAGATACTCGAACTTCTTCGGATCGGTGTCGGGCAGCTTGAATTCCGAGGTTTTGACCGTGTTGTGCGTAAGCCCGTTGTCGCCGAATATCGCGATGATCAGTTCCTTGAACGAACCGAGGTTTTTGCCTACCGGCGGTCGTGCAAACACCGCCACGATGTCATCGACAAACCGGCAGTATAGGACCAAGCCTGGGATCGCCCGAATCGCCTTGTCCACCGGCCTCAGATATAGCTCAGCCAGATATGCGCTGATACCAACGCCCCGGGGAACGCCGGTCGGGGCGCCGGAGATCACGCCGTATGAGTCCAGCACCTGCTTGATGTATTTCTTTGACGCGGGGCTCAATAACTGGTCGCGATCTAGTTTTTCGACCAAGCGCTTGCGGTCGATGCTCTCATAAAATGAGGAGATGTCGGTGCGGACCAGCTCGAAAGGAAAGCTGCTGCCGAGCATGTCGCGCAGCTGGCAGACTAAGTCGTGACGGTTAGCCTGTTTGACACCGTAGATGCGATGGATGTTACGCTGGAGCTGCTTGATAACGAAGAAGGTCTCAGGCGCTGCGTCGATGCAGAAAACCGGCTTTCCCTTCGGACCGGTCTTTTGGGAAAGGCCAATCTTGAAGCTCGGTTTGAGGACCTTCTGGCTGATGTCATCCATCAGGGCATCGATGGCGGATGACTTGGCTGCTTTCAAGGTGCCTAGTTCAGCCTTCAACGCAAGCAACTGCGCCTCGAAATCATCCGCCTTCAGTGTGGCTTCGACTTTCCGTAACTCACGAATGTCCTGCACCTTGTCGCGTACAGCGAGCGTCAACGGTTCGAGCGTCGGAAAATAGCGGGTTGCCAAGTCGACACCCTTGCGGTTCTCGGCATCATAGATGCGACGGAAGTTCTCCGTGGTGAACATCTGGTCAAGCATCATTGGCAATTCATTCCATTTGATTCAGTTGTGCGCAACAAAGATCAAACATGCGATCGAGAAAGAACTCCAAGTCAGAATCATCAAAGAAGTCTCGATGACCGCTTCTGCCGAAGATATGCCGGAACTCAAACCATAGTCCCTCATCGTCCCCCTCGTCACCGGGCGTTAGAAACAAGGAGAAGAACAGAAACTCGAATCTGTGGACTCGTTGTGCTAGTGAGCGAGGATCTTGAGGCGCGGCCATTGTGTCTCCAAAAGGGCAACCTAAGACATGAGCCACGACCGAAACTACTGAGACCAGCGGTGGCGCGTTCGTTCGATAGACGAATTGCCCCTACTTTACTGCACAGACCGTACACGCGTCACGCTCCCTGTTCCTATAGCAGGGGAACACGAGCGGTACTACCGACGTTTAGGGTTCAGCGCAGGGGACGCATGTTCAACCTGCCACAGACGGCAGGGTTTCAGGGGTTCGCCGGAGCGTCGGCGTATTGCGCCTCCAAATTTGCGGTCGAAGGCTATTCCGAACGCTTGGCGGGAGAGTTAAACCCTCTCGGAATTCACGTGGCTATCGTGGAACGCGCCTACCATCATCCCGTTTGACAAGCTGGTGGTACTTCACCAAGCGCTCGGCGCGCAGATCGAGGAAGCCAAAATCTCCCGGGCTCGGGCACTAAGCTAAGGTTGCGCGTGCCGACCCAGCCTAACGACGGCCGCTCGGCGCCTGCCTACGTTTCAGAAATGAACCGTTTTCACACGGGGTCCAGTGCATAATTGCCGACTTGTCCACTGTTGACGCGGATAATCTGTGGATAACGGGGGGCAAAACGACTGATCCGCAAAGAGCGCCAGCCCAATATATGGGTTTGCGCTATCGAACATTCGATCTGACCGTCCGGATTGGGACGGCGCCTAGAAAACAGTCTTGATGACTTTTTTAACGCCAGCGAGCAAATCCATAACTTGGTCAGGGGTAGGCTCCGGCGTTTTGGCGTGGTCACAGATATTTCGAAGATCCGCAAGATGCTGAATGAATCGCCATTGGGGGATATCGATTACGTTCCCCGCCTTCAGCGATTCGTTAAAGTCCCCTATCGTTGGATTTTTTTTAGCAAGTGCGATCTTCCGATCAGCACATACTTCGCCAAGGTGGCGTTCTAGGACGACTCCCATCACCGCTCCGGCCGCGCGAAAGAACTTTGTCTTTACCAGATGCTCCGCGGCTTCTAACTCTGAGTCCATCAGATCGGCTTGGACCATCTGTCGGATGTCAAATAGCGAGCTGTCAAATCGGGCTTCCGCCGCCTCAACAATGGCCAGTTGTTGCCGAAAATGGGAGATAGCGGCATCTGGGCCCACTACCTTCTCCTGTTCATAACCGCGAGTGATATTTAGATCGTGAAGGTAGTCCTCAATTCTGTAGTTTTCGTAATTGATATCTTTTCGAGCCTTGGGTTTCTCATAGTGGCGACAAAAGTCCGTGACACGGTCCGGCAAGACTTGACGCAGTAATGCAAGGGCTTCTGAATACCAACGTTGGTATTCAGTTTTAAACGAGGGAAGATCTTCGATGAATTTGTCTGTCTTGTCCTTCAATTGCTTCTTTAACTCGGCCTTAAATGCGGCTGGAAAACAAGCAAACTGCATGGAATGATGTAACGAATTGCCGCTCTTTATAAGCTTTTTCAGGTCAGTTTTGAAGCGATCAAGATTGGATGCCATAAGTATTTCCGGAATGGATGTCGAGGTCTCCGGTCGAATGCGGAGCGAGTCGATCGTCGACGAATTTTCCACCGCAGTCGGGCCATTTAGATTGGCCGAACTGGTCCATGTCGAAACTCCGTGCCCTGGGCAATAAAGTTTACTGTAGAATCCGCATCCGAGGGGCGGGTATTTCCTCGTGGTTTTCGCTGCGGGCGGCTCTAATAAGTAACGGTGATGTTTGCCGTTGTCACAGAAATGTGGCTGACCCTTTCGAGGGTGTTTTTCGTTTTCTGTACTCTCGCTCCTCACCTACAACAAATTCGCAAAGCGAGTCTGGGGCAATGACTCTCGACAATATCTGGTTCACTTATAAGGCGAGAATTCGGGCGCAGGTTAGACTCGCCAAGAATGATTTTCACAGCCAAGCACTTCTGGTCTGGTACGCGTTCTGTGGTGCAGTGTTGGCAATTTTGACGATTCGCTATCCGCAGATTTTGGGTTCGAATACCGACATCCTTGCCGCTACCCTTGCAATCGCCCTGTTGGTCGTATCACTCATGGTTACGGGTCGTGACTTCAGAGGACGTTCGATTGAAATGCGGCGGAACTATCTTGCACTCCAATCACTTTATCGTCGAGCACAACAAAACTCTCCGATACTCAGTCCACAGGAAGTCGAGGAGCGGTATGAATCACTGCTCGACGAAGTCGAGAATCACACCACCCTCGACGACGTGTGTGCGCGCGTGTTTCATACGGGAAAACTGACATCGCGCAATCCTTCTCTGGTTGAATTAGCACGCGCTGGTGGATATATCGTTGTGCGTACATTCGTCTTAATTTTTCTATACGGGCTTCCCCTCGGAATTACTTACTACACGCTCTTTTCTAGGCGCCCCTAAAAATGACAGCCGCTAAGAGTTTCTCGGCTGCGTTTAGTGTGCCGAATTTGACTGCGGTTTTCGTCAAGAAGATTCAGGATTCGGGCGCCATCGGTATCGATCGGGTTACGCCAGCTGCATTTTTGAAAAATCTGAAGTCGGAACTAAGCCTAGTTCAAGCAAAAGCCGCCTCGGGCAGCTACAAATTTACCGCCTATAAGCAAAAGCTACTATCCAAGGGGGCGGATAGTCCACCACGGGTCCTATCAATTCCCACGGTTCGAGACCGAGTAACTCTTCGAGCGCTTGCCGAGATGCTCGCGAAGGTATTCCCGGAAGCAGTATCCGAAATCCCGCAAACCAAGGTTGATCGCGTCTCCAGCACATTGAAGTCTGGCGCTTACACCGAATTCGTCAAGATTGATTTAAGTAAATTTTATCCAAGTATTCCGCACGATAATTTGAAAAGGGTGCTGCGATCACGAATCCGAAAACCGGAAATTCTTTCATTAATCGAAAAGGCTATTACCACCCCGACGATTCCTGACAAAAAGGGGAGCAAGGGTGCGAAACCGAATACTCGAGGGGTGCCTCAAGGGCTGGCGATCTCAAATATTCTTGCTGAGATTCTCCTACTTGGCTTCGACAAGCAGATGGCAGCAATGCCGGACATCGCATATGAACGTTACGTAGACGATATCCTTATTTTTTGCAAATTTGGTCAGTCAACTGCTGTCTTACAGAAGGTTTGCAATGATCTTCAAAAAATCGGATTGGAGCCTCACCCATCCGGTACCGACGCGTCGAAGACGCGCAGGGGAAGTTTGACGGAAGAATTCGATTTTCTCGGATATCGATGCAAGGACCTTCGTCTAGGCATCCGGAAGCAGAGTGTTCACAAGTTCGAGTCCTCGTTGGCCGGGATTTTTACGGCCTATCGGCATCGACTCGCCCGAGCTGCTACGTCCCTAGAAGCTAATCGCGCAATAAGCGTATGCGCGTGGCGATTGAACCTTCGGATAACAGGATGCATATTCGAGAATAGGCGGCTTGGTTGGGTATTTTACTTCTCCCAGATCGTCGACACGTCGCAACTGCGTGCAGTCGACAACACTGTCCAGCAACTTCTGAAGCGCTTTTCGCTCACATCGAAAATTAATGTCAAGCGACTGTTGAAAGCGTTCTACGAAAGTCAGAGGTCGATCAAAGAGCAACATAGATATATACCGAACTTCGACTCGATGCCGACATCCGAGAAGCGGCGCATTCTCACCCTACTATCGAATCGCAACATCTCAACACTTTCTGACGAGCGGGTCGACAACCTTTTCAAAAAGCGGATTGGGGAAGCGGTGCGCGAACTCGAAGAGGACCTCGCGGCCCTCTCCTAAGCTCCTTCGCCGCCTCGCGGAGGTCACCTTGATGAAAGCGCATTCCTCGCCGTTGTTAGCAGCCATCCGCTGTCGCGCTAGGCAGGGTAGTCGATCTGCGGATATTTCAACGTCGAGAAACCAATATCGGCCACCGGCACTGGTATTTTGTGCTTCCGTCACTCGCAGATCGTTCGGTAGTGTGAGTGTTGTGAGTAACTACGGTGGCCAGCCGTTCATCGAGCCGCGTAGCGATGTACGGTCACACGGTCGACTCCGAACTCTCGAGCTAACTCAGAGCGGCTTTCGCCTGCTTCAAATCTTTTCCTTAGCTCCATGTGCTGTGCATCGGTTAGCTTTTTCTTGCGGCCGGGGTATTTACCTTCAGATCGCGCCCTCGTGATCCCCTCGCGTTGACGCTCTTTGCGAATGCCGTGCTCGAATTCGGCAAACGCCGCAAACATCGTCAGTGCAAGTTTTCCTGCCGGCGTATCGGTGTCGAAGCCTTGTTTCAGGATGATCAGCCGAACATTTCTCGACTGAAGTTGTTGAATTTGTTGCAAGACGTCGATCGTGCTGCGACCAAGCCGATCTAGTGCATAAACTACGAGCGTATCGCCCTCCCTCAAATAGCTGAGGCACTTGGCCCAGCCTGCACGGCTGGTGGCAGCGGTGGTGCCGCTACTGGCCTCGTCTGCATATTCTTTATCAATCAGCCACCCAGCCGCCGTAATAGCTTGGCGTTGATTTTCGACCGTTTGTTCGGTGGTCGACACGCGTAAATACGATATCGCAGCCATGAACATCCTTTAAATATATTGCAATAAGGTACGTTCATAACAATGAAACGTTTCAGCTATTTACGCAACAGTATCGCAACACTATTTAACTTTGAAATCGATGTGGCAGAAGGGTAAAGCCAATTGCAACAGTGGCGCTGACGAGTATTCGCGGAAACCGGGGTTTCGTTCCTGAACCTTCGCATGCAAGGAGTAAGGCAAATTTTGAGTTGGCCACGTCAGAAGATTATCCGATCTTAGGGGGTGGGATGTTACTTTTTGCTGGGCTCCTTCTTGATTTTTTAAAGCACATTTTTCGCATGACAGGCAAAAAATTTTTGAATTTCTAGATTCGCATACTATAGTGACAGATGTTATGTCGCTTTCGTTCCATATTGATATTCTCGTTAAAGTACTTTCGGTTCCGCGAAAAAATCGATCGAAACGAGCGCCATTGCGGGAGGACTCTAGCAACTTTCAGCGGAGCGGTACGCGGAAGACAGTCGCGTCTCTGCGCAATTCCACATCACAGGAGGCTAATATGCAGTGCGCAACTCGGGAAGCTAAAACTTACAACTCGCTATTACCGATCAGGGACGCAGTTGCGTATCTCGCGGAGGCGGGCGGAGACGCAGTGGTGGTTCGAGCGCTTGAAGCAATCGTGGAGCTCGGTCTTGGCGATGAAATCGGTCTGCGCCTTCTTCATAAGCATAATGATCTGGAAGACGGCGAAGCAATGGTCGAGTGTGGGATAACCGATGCGGAAGGATATGCTCTCATCACAACAGCAGTTTCATCTGGGCTGACGACCTCAACGCCAAACAGCTGGCGGTTGACAAGGGAAGATAGTATAGCGATCGAACACTCTGATCCAAACTTGCTATGTGTACAGAAATTCGACGTAGAAGAAAATTGGAAGAAGTTCCAAGTACTTTATGATGTACTCGCAGGTCTAAACGTTCAGCATGTGCTCGGTCCATGCATCAACTACAACCCCAAAGTATATGGTGATCGGACCGTCGAAGACGTGGCGTTGTTAGAGAAGACGGACTTCGAAAATCGCGCAAATGTGGTTAGGCCAGTCGATCGAGAAGATCGTTCCTTTACTAACAGCGCGAGAACAAAGTGGTATGCAAAGCGGGAGGTGGGCTCGGATGGCCGGGTGCGGTGGCTCACTGCTTGCAACTGTTTCTGTTCGGTATTCCCCAATGGGAGCGGCCATGAGGGCACGAAAACGCACCAATATAACGGTGCTGGTAAAAGCAAACAGAAGGTACTTACGACGTAGGAGCATTTACCGGGTTAGCAAATACCTAAAAATTCGTATCTGTCACCTTTGCCTCTAGCAAGTTCTTTGTCTGAAAATAAATAACGACGGATAGTCTTGTTACAAGCACTTCGGCGAGCTTCCAAGATAGACATTCGAGGGCGCGAGCGTCAGCTTCCTGAAACCAGAATGTCGTCATCAGCTTCCGCGCGCCAATCTGAACCACTTGATACTGGAGAAAGCATTCAAGACTCATGCGTTTGCCGAACGGTTCAGCGAACACGTGGGATCAGTGGCATCGCTGTAGTTCGATACACTACTTTTACGAAGCTACCCTCAAGAATCGCAGATTTTCCTGCGACATCAAGCGAACAATCGGGGAAAAGCAATAATGATCATTAATACTCGCGCTTTATCCGTGGCCGTGCTTGTTACGACATCTCTATGGTGCCTTCCCGCCATGGCAAAGGATTTCCCCCAAACGTGCGCTCACATAAATGCGTACCAACTCGATCACATTAACGTTGCGGTCGACGTTACAAACAACTGTGGATCTCCAGTAAAGATCACAAACGCGATATTCCTCGACAACAAGATTTGGAGAGTTTATGGCGTCTGGACCTGCGTTCCGCCCAACATTACTATGCACGATCGCTACGCAGTCAGAGAGCTTGGCGCGTATAGCTATCGGATAGTACGAGTACAATCCTGCGGCAGTAAGTAGGGGCGCGTAAACGAGAAAGCCTGTTAGCAACTTGTCATCTGCCGGAATTCGTTTCTGCGCACCTTTGCGCGCTGCTGCGTCAAGTTAGGTGTCGCGGTAGGGCAAATGTTCGCCTATGTTGGATTCGAACGATCGCTCAGGGTCGCTATACGAGTTGCGGCGGCCGGCCCCATATCATCGATGACATCGGCGTGTTAATTTGCACTGAATCTCTACTAGTCTTATTGGATCAGGTTTCGGTGCATGTATGGACCCGACGCGTTTTGCAAGCTCTTTGTGGTGATTGGAAATGGTCTGCATGCATGTATCCGGCTTGCTTGTGGGCAGTTGCCGAAGCACGCCCGCAGCCTCGATGAGATCCGCGCACCCTATCCTGAGCAAATCAACGGCTTGAAGTTTAATCAGCCGGCAGCGAAAGCAGGGTTCAGGATGCTGGTTCTACCAATTTCGTCATCACGTGTAAGAGCTACGCAAACCTGCGCTGGATAAAACACAAATCTCAATCTATCGCACGTTCATGCTGCCGCCGGCCGATACGCCGCGTCGCTGCTTAATAAAACTTGAAGAATCCGCGCGTTCTTGTTGGCTAGGGCCACCGCCGCGCAATTGTAGCCACGTCGGGTAATCAATTGCTGCAGCCAGCGGCTTCGTTTATCCGTCTTAGCTGCCGCGTATTGCAAAACAGTTCTTGCGCCATGAATCAGGAGCGTTCGCAAATAGGTGTCGCCTCGCTTGCTAATGCCCTGCAAACGGGCTTTCCCACCCGACGAGTACTGACGAGGCACCAAGCCTAACCACGCGGCTAAATGGCGGCCGTTGGAGAATTGTTTGGCGTCGCCGATGGCGCCGACAATAGCGGTTGCAGTAAGCGGACCAACGCCCTCGACAGCGGTAATCTTGCGACACAACTCGGAATCCTTCACGAACTCCTTGATCGACACTTCAAGCCCGTGAATTCGTGCTTCCAATGCCTGGAGATGTTGCAACATCTCGGTGAGCAGTGCCTGGCAGAAGGCGGTGAGTTCAGAGCCCTCATTGCCCAGCAAGCTCGGTATGGCACGCTTGAATGCTTGTGGCGAGCGTGCAATGGTCAAACCGCGTTCTGCCAGCACCCCCCGGATTTGATTGATCACAGCCGTACGCTGGCGGACCAGAATCGCACGCATCCGATGCACGGCTTGAATATCCTCTTGCTCGACCGATTTAATGCTAACAAAGCGCATCGTGGGCCGGGAGACGGCTTCTACAATGGCCTCGGCATCGTTACGGTCGTTCTTATTCGTCTTCACGAACGGCGACACATATTGGGGGCTTATAAGCCGTACTTCGATACCCAACGCTATGAAGCGACGCGCCCAGTGATGGGCTGAGCTGCAAGCTTCCATAGCAATGATTCGGGGACGAAGCTTATGAACTGTCTCGATTAATGCGCCACGACCGACTTTGGAACGGTGGACGGCCCGCCCACTGCGCTCAGCGCCATGCAACTGGAAGACGTGCTTGGCTAGATCAATGCCGAGAATATCGATTTCCATGATGAACCTCCCGATGTGGTCTGGTGAAGACGACATTCAGTATGTATCGCGCTTCCCCGAAGGGGCGCCGGGTCCATCTCAGTAAATCAACAGCTTGTCGATCTTGCCAGTCGTGAAGTTCCGATCCCGGGTGTTGGATGCCTTGAACTTGCTCCCATCAATGGCAACCAGTGCTTGTGAGAACAGTTTGATCACGGCACAAAACGACAAGCCGGCGACAGAGATTGCGAATGCCTGTGCCGTTGTCCCGCCGAAAGTCGGCTATCGTCCTGAAGTCCGGAGCTAGGCGACCCGTGAGCCACATCAGCTCGACATTGCGCTGGCATTCCCGCTCCAGGCGACGACTCGATTGAATCCGGTTGAGGTGGCCGTAGATGTATATCTTCAACAGCACTGCGGGATGGCAGGAGGGGCGACCTGTCGTCGATGGTGTGATGCGATCGAAGCCCATCTATTCCAGTTCGAGCTCTTCGACGAAGGCCTCGATGATCGTCACCGGATTATCGTCGGCAACGAAGTCATTCAGGCATTCTGGCAACAACGTTACTGCTTGCGGTCTTCGCCTTCTATGAATCGCTTCATCCGGTCACCCATGCTGAATGAGTTAATTCAGTTTAGGCGATCAATGCGCTTTCACACAACCTCGACCCAAAGGAGACTGTCAGAAGATTGAAAAAAGACGTTCGAGGAAAATTAACGCTTGAGCTACGCCGCTTCGCGAAGCGGCTTCGATTTGAACGTATCGTCTAGGTAGTGAAATGCGTCCAATGCCTGTCAGTGTCGAATATGTTGAAATTTCCGTCCCCCGACGGAACCCAAAAAGCGACCCAGTTTCTATCGGTGTTGAACTGATTGAAGCCTCCACGATTGTTAGATACAGCGAAGGCCGTCCAAGTCCGATTCGCATCAAAGACAAGAATGACTCTGTCATTCGCGGTTGCCGAGAACCCTACGGGATTACGCTCCAAATCAAAAATATACTTCCCCTTAATATTTAGCGAACGAGTCGGATCGATGCTCATTGTCCTAATGGGATCGATTGACATGGTTCGCCGCGGATCAATGGACATCGTCCTATGTGGATCAATGGACATTGTTCGATTCGGGTCAATAGACATGGTTCGCCGTGGATCGATTGACATTGTCCTATGTGGATCAATGGACATTGTTCGATTCGGGTCAATAGACATGGTTCGCCGTGGATCAATGGACATTGTCCTGTGCGGGTCTATGGACATAGACCTAAAGGGATCACGAGAAAGTGGGATGTGCATAACTCTCCTTCGGGTATCGTAAGATAGTCCAAGATATCAACTCAACGGCTATAGCTTTCTATTTTTAAAAAAGTATCGTCAACCTTTACGTCCAGAAAAGCTCGCAATGGCAAAAAATTCAATTATCTAATAGTCGCACGCTTTTCTGCAAAGCTCACAAATAACGGACTGCTGCATCCGCCCCGACCGCCCTCAATGTCAGCGGAGCGGCGGCGTTGAGTGACCGCTTCTTCTCGTCGGCACTGGTTGTTTCTGGCCGCACTGAGTCAGATGACGACCGGCGCGAGACGACCCTTTGCGGACGTAGCCAGATTTGGAAAACGGTCGTTCAGAAACGTGAAATTTAGAGCTCGGAGCCATACAACACCGCATTATTCGCCGAACCAGAGCCACCGCTGCGCTCACGGCGAATCATAGGTATTTCCGGAGCATTAGCCGCCGTGAGTGGTAAGCCCTAACGAATGAAAGGGGCGGCCCGCTTGCGGGACGCCCAGCAGCTGAAGGCCGCGCTTCGACCGGGATGTTAGCCAATGGACGGGGTCACATAAGGAATAACGGCAAGAACCTTTGCTTTACGAGCACTGAACTCACCAGAAAACAAAAAGCAATGTTCAAGCTCCACATGCAGAGCTTCGCCGCCGCCCCTCGGATCTTCGAAGAGGGACAGATTTAAAGACGATATGACATTTTGCTGGTTGAATCCATCGAGCTCGAAATCGAAGATGTCCTCGAACAGGAAATGACCAACAGAGTCATTATCAAGTTTGTACAATCCGCGTGGCCGGACTGGGCCAAGTCGCGCGGCGACGCAACGTCTGGAGAGCGACCAATATGTGGAGGCAGAGACCGAACCAAAGCAGTCATCAGGTCGATTTCATCCCGTTAGATGGAGATCAACTCGGCGTAGTCGGTCATCGAGCCAATGGACATAAACAATGGTTCGAGGTTCGTCAAAATCTTGTTGCGCGGCCGGAAGGCGATCCTTACTTCCTTCTGATAGGCGTAGCCGAAATGCTTCGCCATCTCCGGCACCTTGAATTTTGAGTAATCGCGATACGGATCGTAGTAAGTCACCTTTCCCTCCATAGGAATCCAATCTGGAAAGCGCGCCAGAAAAGTGGAGATCAGGCGCTGCTTGAAGATGACGGGATCCCGGATCACTATGGCCGCGTCAGCGCCAAAGTCGGTGGGCATCCGGTAGTGGATATGTCCGCACAGACTGAAGAGATAATAGTCAGCGAACACGAGCGGAAGCACGATGTCGTCATCGCCGAACTCGATCAGACGACCCTGAAAATTGATACCTGACTTACCGTCAAGCCGCTCCTTGTATGTCGGGATGAAAAAGGTTCGGCTAGTTTCATCATCGCGAACAGCGTCAAGAAAACCCGCATCGTTGTATAAGCCAGCGTTGGCCAATCGCAGATCGCCTGTTTGTAGCATCGGCTCGAGAAATTGGCGCTTCCCATATTTCACAACGATAGGCGTGGTAGGCGCCTTGTATCCTTCGAACATGGTGACGCCGATCGGCGTTCCGTGCTCGAAATACTTGAAAATGGGCTTTCGCGCAGACCCAATAACATCAGCCGGTGGCATGCCATCAGCCCTAGACCCATACTCTTCGCGCATATGAGTGAAGACCTGCATATACTCATCGGTCTCCGCCATTGGCACGGGGCAGAGCCTGCCGTCCGGTCCTATTTCCATCACATTCAGGAAGATACTTCGAAAACGCTCAGCCACACGATCATCGGGCGTGCCGATCAGATAAGGGTATGCCAGATAGGCGTGACGCCATACTTCATGGCGTGCTAAACGTTCCGGCTGCCCCGACTTCCATTCAAGGTGTTGCCGTCGCAGGTCGATAACTTCAAGCCGCTGACGGATTTGATCGACGCTAACCATCGCCATTTTTCAAATTCTGTGATCAGTGTGCCGCAGAGCAAGGGCTAAGCGCCCCGTTCGGTAAACTTCTAAATCGACGAAACCTATCATGCAAGTCCAGGTGGCCATTCAACCATAAAAATCGAACGCCCGCTTCTTGCCGACCTGTTTCGATCGGCTACGAACGCCGCTTTTTCTTGATATGCGATAACTTTACTTTCTCGATGTCGCCGGTAATCAGCAGTTTGTCAGAATAACGGCCATGCTCGGCAACTGATTTGCAGAAAAAATTATGGTACGCCGCCAGCCACGTGAATTTTGATCGTACCCTCGCGTCGTCCTTGTATGTTGCAAGCGAGGACTCAATATTCTCTTTGTGGCGCAGCAGGGCGGTGGCATTCACGCTGAAATCGTCTTCGTCGATGCACTCCGACAAATAGTTAATGAAGTATCGACCGTCCTCCTTTACCAAGACATCAATCTGTTGAGGGGACGGTTCATAAGAATAGTAACGATTGTGCTTATCAACGAGCCTCATGACATCGTCAGAAAGCACGACTACAGGGTGGACAGCCACTTTGTTTTCGAGGTTGTACGCATCGATGAGCGCTCCTCCATACACGCTGTTGCTGTCAACGAATAGCTGGCCGATGGCAAAGCCCCCCCGAATGAAGAAGCCGTTCAATGCCATGTCAAGCTGGTACTCCGTGAGTGCCCACAAGACGAACGCAAACTCTGACTCCATGTCGTCGCTGAACTGTGGATGAGCTAGCAGCACATTGTCGGAAAACGCCTTGACGTAAAGCATTGTCTCGCTGGAGTTGGCCGTCAGCTCCTTCAGGCGTTTGTCAAAAATCGCATGAAACTGTCGAAGCAACTTGTCACCTTCGCCGGTTTCGTAGCTCTTGCAGATACGCGCTGAAAAGCCGAGCACGTCCAGAAAGGCACAGTACGACAGGCGATGGGCCGGCTGACCGGCTTCAAAATAGTCATCTTTTTTAAGGCGCCCTGACACGGGAATCCCCCTTTTGAAATTATTAGGGTGCCAATGTATCGCTTATGCCTCTCTCAATGGAATAAGTCGAGTCTTTACGACTGCTACCTTTCCTCTACCATTCGGCTTAGGCAGTGCAGCGCTACATTCCTTTTAGTACGCAACCTTGAACGTCGGCGAATCTTCGGGCCGACTCTTGCGTCGATCATAGAGTCGGGTAGTGGCGATATTAACGTGACCGAGCCACTCCTGAACTTTTGCAATGTCCGCTTGGTGATCCAGGGCGTTAGTGGCTGCGGTCGCGCGTAGGCTGTGGACGCCAAAGCCAATCGCATCGATCTTTACCCGCGCTGCGTAAGCAACCACGCATTTGTAGACACCATCGGCAGTGATTGACGCCCCTGATTTGCGCATCGGTTGGAAAAGCGGTGCATCCGGCATCGCACCATGACCCGCTAGCTCAAGGTAGGAATGAATGCGCGCCGCGCTCGCCGGGTGTAGCGGCAGGTAGCGCAGCTTGTTCCCTTTGCCGTGAATGCGCAGATGAGGAACACCCTGCCGATCATGAATATCTTTCACTTTGAGCAAGCAAAGTTCTTCCCGGCGTAGTCCGTGGTAGAGCAGCACCGCGAGCAACGCACGGTCACGTGCCCCTTTCAAGGTAGCTGGATCGGGTGCGTCGAGGAGGGCGCGCGCTTGGTGATTACCCAACGCCGGGGTCTTACCTTCGTTGCTTTCGACCTTGGGGCGCTTGGCCCCCTTCACCGGATTGAAATCGACCGCGTTCTTTTCGCACAGGTATTCGTAGAGCGACGACAATGAGGCGAGCTTACGGCGGATCGTGGCGCCGGACAGGAGTCGGTCCTCCAAGGTCTTGCGCCAGGCCAGCACGTGGGCCCGGGTAACGATGCGAAATGATTCGGGGCGCAGGATGCCCGTGAACCTCATGAAGTCGTGGATGTCACCTTGATAGGCGCGGCGCGTGCGCGGGTTGTCGAGGTTGGCAAACCACTCGGCCTCGGGTGGGACGGCGGCGAGCTGGCGGAACTGTGTCGGGGTAAGTGCTTGCTTCGGCTTAGGGAGCGACGGGAGCGTCGACATGATTTTCTCCCGGCAGCTCGGCGCCATGGGCGCGGATCAAGGCGATTAGCTCGCCCGTCGTGATCTCGTAGCGGTGTTCGCGCTGGATGCCGACCTTGCGGGCATCGATCTCGGAGAGGACCACGCTTTTGCCATCGGCGGAGGCGCTCAGGCTCACCGAGCGCACTAAGCGCTGGCTTTCCGGATCGTGCTGCGCGAGTAAAGCCATTTCACCGGCCGCCCCATTGACTTCTAAATCACTCATTTTTGACCTCAAATCGGCGCGATTGCGGCGCGCGCTAGCTATCGATAACGTATTTTATCAATAGCTGTTTGACGTGTGGCGCTTAAATAACTTTGCCAGTATTCACGCATGCACACAAAGACCTGACCATCAAACTTGAGCGAATATAAACGGGCTTCTTACAGCTATCACTGTCAGCTACAACAGTGGAATGACCGAGATTCACTATCTTCAAGAGATCAAGTTCGAGACGTAAACTGAGGCGGCTAATTCGACTCCTTCGCGCAGCTTGCCAAACATCTGCTGCAGCCAAAGCGGGGAAACGGATAACAACGGTACGCAACTAGCCAAGCACACGATGAAACATTCGCTTTTCCTAAAACGATCTACGTGAAACTGCTCTCGCGGTTCCTGGTGTGCACTCGATCCGCGCTGCGAACCATTTTTTCCAGCGTGGTGGATGATCAGGACGGCGATACCATCAGGGCGTTTTTGGATCAGCCATTGCTTGATTTCCGCCCACGATCCAGCGTCCTCGCGTCCGCCGCTGGTCAGCGCCGACAAATTGTCCAGAACGAGGAATCGGCAGTTACTCGGGATGGCGCGATCGAAGGCGTCGCGGCCTTCTTTTATATCCAGATATCCGATGAGGTCGCCGCACAAGTCGCGACTGATCACATGGAGGCGTTCCTCAGGCGACTAACGACAGTCGACAGTGGCCGGGGGTCCGCTTAAATTGCCGATTCAAACTCCGTAGTTGTCGCGACGGTCGCTGCTTAGTTTCACGGAATAACAAACGTGAACACAAGCTCTTCATTGCGCTAGGCATTGCCATTCTTGAGGACAGAAGGGTTCAGTTGGGATGCGCCAGAGAAGCAGGACTCAACGGTTTTAGCGCCAAGGTCGATTTGTCTGTGCTGTATTGCTGCGGCATTATTATCTAATCGCGCACTTCTTCGGAGTCAACCACATGACTGTTTTCTGCGTCCTCTTCGCTAATGTCGCCGCTGGCGAGCAACCCATCATCATCTCTGATGTTCTCCTCACGGAAAGAGTTCGCCATTCGAGCGGCGGCCAACGCTACGAGAAAACATACATCCCAAGTGTAGGTGGTATGTTTCCCCAAATATCGACGAGAGCCTCGATATCAGGACTTGTGCAGAAAACCTACGTTCTTGAGAGCGGACATTGCGTAGCACTCTCGGGAGATTTTGAGTCGGTGCAAAAATTCCATCGCGATATTTCATCGCGGATGAAGGTCGATGAGATCGTCGAGATATGCCTACGTTATCAGGACAAGTTGCAGTTCGCAGCCTTGATACACGAGCCAGAGGTAGAAAGGCTGTTTGTCTGTGCCACTGAGAGCTGCCGACAGTTGTCTCCCGGGTCGTACGGCTTGGTGCTGGTGGGAGGCAGGGGACATTCAACCTTGAGAAGTCTGTTGATACGCCATCAGGACCTACCATTCAAAGGTGACCCGGGAATGGAGAAAATCGGCAGAGCGCTCTGTCTTATCAGCGAGGCGCTTGATATGGATGAAAGCAGCCCTGCCGAAACGCTTGGGGAACGATTTGGCGCTTACTATGAAATTACCGCCTTCACGGGTTCGGAATTTACTAAAATTGGCAACGTCGCGTATCACTATCTGACTCTCGATTTCAGGGACGACAGCAACCGGTGGATGCTAAAAAAATCGTATTACCACGAATACCTGCGCAGCGACTTGATCGTTCGTCGCGTTTTGTGGGCCAAAGATAATGACCGATCAGTCGTATGGCAGGACTGTTACATTATTGGCGGATTGGAGAAACCAGTCGATATGGTCGGAGCCACGCAATGGATTCAAAACACCGCGCCGGCGCCGTTCCTAGAAGTCTTATGCGTAAAGGTCGGACAATCCAAATTTCGCTTCGTGGCTAAACGGCGGCACGTAGTGAGAATCCGAAAAGAGGGGGATGAGTGGTTCCCCGATGTTGACGAAGAGTTGATCGGACAGTTCTCGCGTACGATCTGGGCTGCATTGCAGGGGGAGAGTTGACCGACGATATATCCATGGTTTGAGTAGGTTGGTTGGATTCGCATTCCAGTCGGCAGTAAGCGCGTCTCGAACGGTCGGTACCGGCGTACGGAAGTTGGTCGTTATGGAGTTGGGCGCTGGTCGAGCCATCCCAACCATCCGCAGCTTGAGCGTCCGCAACAGCAAGGGAGTGGGGATTGCGCTTGCCGCTCTAGATGCACTCGCGCAGCTCGACACCCTGGGTCTAACAGCAGAAAACGGCACTCTTCACCCAGTTTGTCGAGAGTAGCGCAATTTTATATCCGTAATAGCAAGTCGCGAAATCCGCAATAGCAGATGCATCGATCCGTAGTAGCGAATGCGAAACCGAAAGGGTAAGCCACCCGCCTCCCCCCGCCCATCCTACATCTCTGCGATTCGCACGAGCGAATCTAATCATCTCTTAATCTATTTTAATCGACGGGAAGCCAGCGACAAATGCTCCTCCCTACTGAGGAAGCAATGCAAAAACATGGTCAGTGCGTCGTGCAACCTCTTGAGAAGCGGCGCAATCACAACATGTCACTTAGCGGATAGTGAAGGAGCTGCGAACGGTCGCGCGCCGACTACGAAAACAGGAATCAGTTGGTCTTTGCAAAGTACTGCTGCCAGCCGGGGGCCATTTCGTATTCCAGAGCCAGGGGAATGGTGGAAAAAGAGTGCGTGATACGCACAGATGCCGTAGTGAATGCGAGGCCATCGCGCCGGCGGACGTACAGCGTGGCTCCGTCCACAACCCCGACGAGTTGAGATCGGTCTAGCGGCTCACCCAGCGAGCTGATGGACGCAGCCCAGTCCACCAAAATCTCGCTTCCTTGAGCTCCTACCACTTGCACGCTGCTGACGACGCACTTGCGCTTCGACTTGTTGAAGACGGTCGTCTGCAGCACGCAATTCTCATGGTCAGGATGCGATAATCCTGGGTGGGCGAGGACTCCAGCCACGAGAGTCTCGTCGGATTTCAGTTCGAGACGGAGTTCTCTCGCCAGACTGTAACTTCGCCAGGCGGAGATTCCTGATGCCACGGCAGCCAAGACCGCGACAAGCGTTAAAACAGGCTCAGCAGATTTCACGAGGTTCACGATGCTTCCGAGTGTAGTCATGTTGCTTGTCCTATAGGGTCAGTTATTCGTCTCCGGGGGCGCAGCTCCTTGCGCGTGCCACGGCACCCCGGTTCGTGCGCGACCCAGTCACGAACGGCCATGTGCCGAACGGGCGAGGATTTACGACGGGAACAAGCGTTCGCGCAATTCCTCGCAAGTGCCATCCAAACCGGGAAAGAGCGAGCCTGCCGTGATGCCCATAAGAGCCAACTCTTTCATGACGGACTCGCGTTCAGCGACCGGTAAGTCGATGGCAGTCAAATACGACCTGCCGGTGAGACTTTCGCACGATTGGATGTACGACTCCACATCGTCCACGTTGGTCAAACCCGACAAAGCCTGCTGTGGAATTAGCCGCTCGTTCTCAATAGCAACGAACTCTAGAAGCGAGAAATGTGGCCTCGTGGGAGCAACCCACGGCAACTGCGGAAAATCTTTCATCCACTGCTCGCGGTCGAATTGGAGTACACGAACCGACCGTCGCTTCGATTTTTCCGCTTCCTTGTTTGTGATTTTTTGATACGCAAAAAAACATGCGACGAACGGCGAATATGACCAGTCGAGCAATGGCGTTGGAAATCCGTGATGTTGCGCGAGGTGCATGAAAGCGCCGTTCTCGTCACTGTTCTTGCGGTTAAAGTAGTGCCGCGTCCGCGCGCTCAAACGCTGATGCAACAGCGTCATGTCAACTGACGTGTATCTGATGAGGTCACTGCGCCCCGATCTATGAAACGTCGTTCGCAGTCGCCAAGGCTCACGTTGTCCACGAAACACATACCGACGATGGTGCTCTGCTTGCGCTGCGACATGTGCTTTGAAATCGGCCCACTCTAGATTCTTAGCAGGCAGCTCGGACTGACGCGTGGCATCCCTCTTGGTAAGCGTCGCTTTCCCGCCATTACCGTTGTCGGCAGTCCAGGTTACCGTCATCGAGTTTCTAGCCCAACGAAAAGAAGCCTTCGCGACCTTGGCAAACTGCTGCCCAGGAAACACCCGCGGTATGTCCTGCCATGGAACGACTGTCATCGTGGCGGGATCAACGGGATTCAGTTCCACTTTACATTGGACGGGGCTCCTCGGGTTCGGAGCCTCGAAGTAACCAACCATCGCCCCTTGTTGCGGATCGTCGGAGAATAAATAAACGCGACCCCCACCCCCCTCCTTCAATTTGTCAATCTCGATAGTTATGTCGCCTTTGCTGTAGGTCGCCTCGAATCTGCCGATCCATTGCCCGAGCATCACCACCTCCGTTTTTCTTTTGATCGCATGACTTGACTGTACATCAACCAATCGGTTCGCTAAAACATGCTGAACCGCGTGCGAATGCGGCAATGAAATGAGGCTACCCGCACTCCCACGTGTCCGGTTATCATTCCTCCGCGCGTAAAGCGCACTTCTTCGGCTTGGGCGAACGTTAGACGGATTAACTCATGTACGTATTTCTAGACACGAACATTTATTTCAACAATTGGTTTCTCAAAAGCCCTCCGTTTGCCAAGCTAATCAAATATTGCAACGATACAGACGCAACCCTTCTGTTGCCTGAAGTCGTAATCGAAGAGGTTCAGGCGAAATACGTAGAAGAGCGGGACAAACTTCTAAAGCGGGTTGAGGCAGACCGCCGTCTGTGCGAAAACTTCGGCTACTCGTCGGCGGCGTATACATCGAACCTACTGGCGTCGGGCTATAACTTCGCTGAAGTTGTGGCGGATAAGTTCAACTCAATAAAGCGACTTCCATACGATAACGTGCCTCACCGCTTGCTGGTCAACAAGGCTATCCAAGCGAAGCGGCCGTTCACCGACACGGAAAAGGGCTACAGAGACACTCTTATCTGGCACACGCTCATTGATTTTCTGCAATCTTCATGGGCTGAGTCATCGGTGGCTTTCATAACGGAGAATGTGACCGATTTCTATGACGGGAAGGAAAGCCCTCTAACCTTTCACGCGGACCTTCTCGCCGACTTGCAGGAAGCCAGTGTCCAGAACCAGTTCCAACTCTTCAGGAGTATTCGAGGATTGGTTGATGCAAACAAGATTGTGAGGCAAGGTAAGGTCGACCATGAACGTTTGGGAAGCGAATTGCTTCCTGCCGTCGAATCGTCGGCAGAGGAAGAGGCAATCGATTACCTGAATATGCTGCCACTCGAAGGCACGCAACAGCTGTTTGCCGCTGCAAACTTCGACTCTCAGGCGATAGCTCTCATGCAGCGCGTCCACTGGAGTATTTGGGAAGGAACGGAGGACCCGAAAATGGGACTCGGGGAATCGCTAGGCGGCAACGCTGTTTTCCTTCCGTACGAGTTCAACCTTCGAATTCTTGAAGCAATTTGGACTGTCTCCAAGGCCACCTATTTCCAGCATAAAGCGATGCTAGATTTGCATTTCGATAATATGGATATTGATAACAACGAGGTGCATCTTACGGTCGGCGCTCGATGCTATTTCCGAGCCAGCTTCATCGTGGACGTATCCGAGGGCGAAGTGCTGCAGGCTTCCATCGACGATGCTTGGTTGCGCCCCTACGGTGGATAGCTGAGCCCGCAATCTGCGCCCGTTGAACAACAATTTTCGCGATTGAATGTACCCCGATTGAAATCATCAGGCGCGAGAATCTGATCAGGTGCAGCCATTGCGCGCCAGCCAAATGCGCACCGACTCGACGAAACAGTCTGGCGTGAGCCATCGTGTCAGACCGTATGATGCCAACCCCTGCTCAGCAGGACTTCGCGGCACCATACACGAGCGATCCACGGGTCACACAGTCGTGACGGCCGCGCACCGCTCGGTACACACGCCTGACATGGGCGTCCATCAGCGGAGCGGTGCTAACAGAACGGCCATTATCCGCATACGGAAACGTCTGCTTCCCGCGCCTTGCTGCGGTGAATGGCGTCGTCCACATCCGGCTTATCAAACGCCGACTTCAGAAATGCTTCCCTAAAAAAGCTGGTGTCCGAGGCGAGGCGGCGGTGCGAGTCGTTGCCGCTCATACGAAAACTTCTTACTGTAATTTCCCCAAATAAAGACAACCAATTGACGAACATCAATACTGTGGCCGCACGGCAAGAAAACGTCAGCATATCGGTCAAACATCTTCTTAGAGGGACGGGTGTGTTCTTTTGCGGCCCAATAGAGCTTCCGGCGCCTATCTCTGGGCAGTGCTGCGTAGGAGGCAAAGGCTAACGCCTGCCTGATCCGCCTCTCCCTCATGTGACCAATACCGTTGCGACGGATAACGGTGCCAATGGTCCGAGCGAAAAATCGTTCCGAATTGTATTGCCTGAACGTACTATCGACCATAGCCATCGCGGACTCCAGATCCCCAGTGGAAAAAAGCTCCCTATAGAAAAGAATCATGTTCGACCTTATCTGCCCAACCGTAATCTCATCCTGACTGCCCATCAGAAAGGTGAACGGGGTGGCGGTTTTTATTTTTATCGGTTTCAATGCGTGAAAACCGTGGCACGTACTCATTACAATGCCGAGATTTCCACCGGAAGCCAAATAAATTTCCCTCAAATGAGGTATTAGGTCCGTCCAGTTCATTGCCCCGTTAGCTACGGCGATGACTTCTTCGCTCCCGTGCGCTTCAAAATGAAGGATAGGCTTCAGGCCGTCGGTTGCGCATCTCTCCCGAACAGTTTTGAGGAGTTCAATCAGTTCTGCAACAGATTGAACTTTGCTCCGTTCAATCTTTGGCAGGGTAACGCTATACGCCAGATCGCGGAAGCTGTCGTGCAGCCATCTTGCCGTCTGTGGTTCGTCCGGAGCAAGACCATCCACCAAGATTATTATATTGTTCTGGAAACGCGCCGAAAATACAAAGCTATCACCCATATATTCTTTGTCTCATTTCATGAATAAATGCCCGCCATGAGATCAAAGCATCGACAGCGGCCCGCGCGGTTGTATTTATTTCTAGCCGCATTCGTGACCCATCGCCTCTCTCTGCGCTCGATAGCGAACCGGGCAAATTGACACTTCGCACAAGGACAACTGCTGTAGTTCGCCAGCACTCGATCAGATTCACACGTCAGTCGCACGCCAATAGTGGATGTTTGTTCACCGTCCCCGGAGGCGCTCAATGGAAGTTCTTCAAGTGCCGCGACCACATCTGTCACACCCGCAAATTAGGTATCTCTGCAATAAAGTCGTCAATGTCGTCCGGCCCTGCATATTTCACGAGACATTCGAGATACTTTCGCATGACAACGGCAGTGAATTCGAGTGCGATTTCTTTCGAAATCGGGATTTCCTCCAACAGACCTAGTCTTCCCCCGTGACTAAGTTGCGAACGACCTTCGTCGTAGATAGCGCTGACGACCTCGAACAATGTCTTCCCGTTACTAAGAACACGATCGGAATCTTTCAATCCGAACAGCGCACTGCATAGCGCCAGAATGCCTCCGGCTTTCTTCCCTTGAGTAAGGACATCTAGGGAGATACCCGTTTTTACCAGCGATATGAACCCAGCAGCCTCGCGGCGCGCCTCGCCAAACCAGTACATCGCCTCAACCCAGCGCTTTTTTAGGCCAGGGACAGCGCCAGGTGCATTGTGATCGACAAAAGCCTGTATGGCTTTTCCAGCTTCACATCTTAGCTCCACCGTATCCGCCAATAGGCTCTGATGTCGTCGCAAGTCCCCTTTTAGACCAGGCATGTCGAGCATCGACGACTCCAATAAGTCACGGCCTTGGGTTTGCAACAACTGATGGCTGAGATTCGGATCCTTGAAGTCTCCGGGGCCACGGAGATCCAGGGCATCGCGATGCCGAAGTGCTAATCCAAAGGCGTCGACCGCCACGCGCACCGCAACTTCCGCACAGGTACGCGAGAGCTTAGCGAGCCTCCCCGGAATCTCAACAACAGCGATCCACGCACACCGACCTACTTCGTCACATATCGACTTTGCTCTCCACTGATGGTAGACGCCTACTTGCCGTTCGTCTGGCTCCAGCCCCAGCACCTCGGTAGTAGGTGCAGTAGGGCGAGCAGCTTCGCCCTTCCAGTAAGCACGAAGCTGGGGGATCCAACCCACCTCGGACTGAGCCGTTGCCTCCACAACATCAAGCCACTCAAGCCGTGGGAGAAAGCGGACGGGGCCAATCGCGAATGGTGGCACCCCAGCATATTCAAATATATGGCAAGGGAAATAGTGCATTGTGGTTGTCGACAATGCCGTGATTCGCTCGCTAAGAATGCTTTTGAATACGCGCTTGAATTTCGGGTCGGCCTCAAATCTATCTTTGTACTTTCCGCCGATGACCTGCCCAAATATCGATATAGAAAGCGCGCGGAGCTCCTCTGCCGAGATCACAGCGTGGGCAGATGGCGTATTTTTAAGCCATAGAAGACCGATCTCCCCGATGGCGTTCAAAGCTTCCATCGTGGTGTCGATGTGGGATCCATCGCCCAACGAGATGCTAGGCGGCAGCAGCGTAAAATTTCTGCGCCATGCGGTGTATTCGTCAGGCGGCATATTTTGAACGCGACGAGTTTCGTCAATTGCCGTCTTGAATAATTCGTCGAAAGTGCGTTCTGAAGATGCCATGGTTTCGCGACAGTGGGATTTCGACGGCAACGTTGAGGAGCTCTCGTTGGCGGGAAACCCGTCCGATTGCCCCCCAATTTTTGGAACTTGAATCCTAGCACGTAGAGCCAATCTTGCGGGTCAATCCACATTTCATGGAACGCCGTGTTCATGGCTCATTTCCTGCAGAATTTCGGGAAGTCAATATAGTGGGGGGCGCGAAGCCTTTAGCTGATGCCCCTCGGCACAGGCACACAACCTCACTAGGTGAGAGCTGGCCCAACTCGTGCGGCTCGATCACCGCGACGCGCTCGGTGCTCGTCGTCGAAGATATTTCGTTCCGGGCGTTGGTGGACTGGGAATGGCGGCAGCGCATGGTCTTTCCGACGAGATCCGAAATCAGTACCCAGTCTCACGGTCGTTCAGGCGAAAGATGATCTGCACGTCAGCTGCCGCGAAAAAGGTAGCATTTGCACCCTGGCCGTACCACCGGTCGATCCGTTCGACTGTCCGAAAGTACATCCACGTCGGAATATGCCGCGAGCGAGTGGTGTTCCGCTTCTCAGCCAATTCGGGTACCCTGACGATGCTAAGGTGCAGGCCCAGTTTGCCGTCGCTGCGCAGGCGTACAGCGATTGAGCGATGGGCACGGCGAAGCGCACCCTCGGCTGACTCGGTCCCTACTTTCTCTCGACGTTGCCCCACCTCAGCGGGGGGTTTTTTAGGTATCGCCCCGTAGAATTACTTGGGTCGGTTTCCATAGACCTGCAGCAGCACGCGCGCAGAATCAACGCGTCGCTTGTGGTTGAAGCAAAGCGTCAAATAGAGTTGAAGATTTAGCTTGAAAGTTTCAAGGGGCATCATTGCGGTCAGCTTTTGAAGTTCGGTGGCGTTGATCTCCCAATGCTGGAAATCGCCTTCTGAATCATGCCGGATGGTCTCTCGGCAATAATCTAACAGCGCCTCTTTACCTTCGTCGTCGATCGTGTGATAAAACTGCGCGATGGCAACCGGGTCATATCGCCATGGGAAGCGTTCGACTTCGATTTCCCAGTGCGTCAGATAACCGGAATTTTGATAGGCATTTGCAAATTCCGTGTCGTACTGCGGATTTTTGAGAAGAAACGGCTCGACATCATTTAGCACCCGAATAGCGGGTGCAATATGTCGCAGCTCCGTTAAAAGATTGCTGGTCTTCTCTCGCATCCCGATAGTTGTGTCGCCATGCTCGGCGAGCGACTTCTCTTCTTCCGCGGTAACGGTCAAAACAACGTCGGGAATTTCCTTTAGAAACGAGGAATTCTGGATATCGGCAGGATTGGCGAAATCTGGATTGTCCGTAATCTTGAATCCGACGCTGGCGTAGGCACGAGCAACTAGGCGCGAACAGAATTGATTCTTACCGCCACTCTTGGAGAGCGAGAGAATGGAAGCAGCCGCCTCTTTCTTTGTATAAGGAGCTCCGGTTTCCGATCGGATGTATTTCACTACCTTGTCGATCTCCTCCTTGGGAAGGTCAATTATCGGGCGGTATGCGTAGAGGGCGCAGTCGTCGTCGTAAAAGACCTTTTGGATATTGCGCGCTTGTACGCCTTCGCCCGTCGAGTCCATGACCGAGCCGTTGGCGACGTACAGCATCGCGTGAGAAATATCGCTGCGAATGGCGGTCCTGATCAATAGGCTTTCTGGTGCCGTCGAGGTCGACAGAATGATGTCGCCCTTCTTCAGTTTGCTCGTGTCGATTTTTTTCATGGATTGCTGTGACGGTGATCGTTGGGAAGTCATGGAGCACCACGAATCATAACCGCTTGCCGGCTGCAGTCGTCTTGCCGTCAGACCGGACACGGCAGTAGAGGTTAAAACGAGACTGCCCGCAAAGTACCGCTTAGCAGCCTCACCTGAACCTCGCCCCGACCATCTATATCGGTCGAACTGCCGTCTCCCTACGCGAGCTGACGAACGGCCGTTGTATTTGAAAACTGCCTCAGATGCCGCGTTGAGTCAATGGGCCGTAATGTGTCGATAGTACGCATCCCGGTTTTTTGGAAAGCCAGCGTTCTCGCACTACAAACGATATGCGGATTCAGCGTTAGCCTTCACCGATTTTCGCCTGTCCGGATTGGCACGATGAACTTGATCAAAGGTTAGCGCCCTGGCACACTGGTGGCACAGTGACTATGAAAACGTGGGATAACAAACGATAAAGAATTCCGCAGAATATCCCCTAAGTCGCTGATTTATTTGATCCCTCACTTTCCTAGACCATCTTCACCGACCATGAAAAACATTCGTAATGCGAATGGCTGGGGGGAGGGCGGAGATCAGGCTGTCTAGATGCGCCGGTAGGAATCTCCGACCTTGGCTTCTAGCCGCGACGCCGACCGCCACATAATGAACAATAAGCAGACGGCGTACACCAACAGCAGGCAGATGCACCCGTTGATCGATTGGGATATCTCCCATCCGAAGAGCTCTCGTAACTGCACGCACGCATAGTACATCGCGGCCGTTGTGAAAATAATGCCCGCCACCGTTACGCTGATCCAGGGCAACTTCTTGGTCATATAGCTCTTCAGGTCGTTCATGGTATTTCTCCTGTTGGTCGATGCGGTGAAATTGCACACGACACGCTAAAGATCAAAGACTTCCGCGCGACTTTGCTCCTAAAAGATGGCAGAAGCTAATTGTGCGCTAGATTGAGAGCAAGGCTGTAGCGCATATGAATGCGGTGGCCACTCCGAAGTGCCCCGCTGACCAATCAAAAAAATTCGTGCGAACTGTTGCAAACCGACGCGGACCCGGATAAACTTTTTTCAGCATGTCGCGTCGGTGTCAGTCATCGACCTCGCGACAACGCCAGAGGTTCCCAGCCTCGTCTCCTTCCAGTGCCTGCGGCCAGTGATTGCGGTCGATAACATCGGGCAGTGAAAAATCACGTTGCGTCTCACTTTGTCTTGCTTTCCCGCGAAAGCATGCGCCTGCCATTTGTCTCGGCAGCGGCGAGACGTCTCTGATAACTGGAGATCAAATGTCCACTCTACTGAGAAAACTTCTTCGATTGTCTGAGGTCCTGGAAATTACAGGACTCTCCCGCTCCTATGTCTACGCGCGCATGAAGGTGGATTTTCCGCGCCCCATTGCTATCGGGCGTGCCCGTCGTTGGGACGCCGAGGAAGTCCAGAATTTCATAGAAGCTCGGATCGTCGAGCGGGATAGGTTGCCGGCGAAATAACGTATGAATTATTCTAGTCTAAACAGAATATTTATTAAATTCGCACTCCTAATTTATGGAAATTTATGAAAAAAAACATCTCGGCATTTTCATCATTGTCTGAGCCTCGAGAAGGCTACCCCTCGGCAACACAGTTGGACCTTTTCGACTCGCTCGGATCTATTCCTTTTAGCTTCAGCGAAGACGTCCTCACGATCCCCGACCAACCAGGGCTCTTTCAGGTATCGAGGATGACGATCCGCCTTTCACCCCCACCGAAGAACGCCAAGTGGGCAATCACCATGACGCTTAACGCGCTCGCTTCATTTGACTCATTTTGTTTGGGCCGACGGTACGAATATCCGGCCACCCAGGGTAATTTGACAATCGGTGAAGACGAATTCATCTCGTGGCAAGTAAGTTGCCGCACGACGATAGATGAAGGCTTAATCACTTCGACCTACTCGAAATCGACGTCATGCACGATCAACGTCTCTTTACCGCACCCCGATATTTGGCAGCAAATCGGACTCGAATGGTTGTGCGCTCGCCGTACTTGTTGCAAGAGGGCCTCGCACAATCCAACTCCGTGGATAAACCCGTCGTGTGGCTGTTCGGATTGAAATTTACATGACGAAAGCACCGTAGAGCGTGCGCAGCCGCTTGCTTCGACTGTGCTGCTAGCAACCAATACAACGTTTTTTTGCAGCCAAGGCTACCGCCATGATCGACTTTCTTGTCGTGAAAGCACCAATTGGGACCACGAAACCCCATCATTTGGAGCGTCTAGCCCTCGTTACTTTCACGAGATTTTCGATGTCAAATAGTAAGCCAACTACGACCTACGTCGACAGTCCGCTCACCGGCGCGCAGATTGACGTGAAATATTGTGTTGAACACGTCGCTGGATTACCGATGGCTCACATTGAGATCGCGATTCCGTTGGCTTCTGCGACGATCGGACAAAATTATGCCCACGCCGGCTTGGATACTATTCTGTTTGAGGTTGAGTGTGCGGCATGCCTTGTCCGCCTGACTCTTGCAGTACTGGGTCTGAAATCGGGAGAAATTCAACTTTTCATGGAGCATGCGGAAACGCAACTACTAGAGCTCACATGGCACACTCGCACGGCCAGCAAAAAAGCCTTGCGCAATCTGCAGAAACGCACGGCTGCCTTCTTTGAGCGATCGAAGGAGGCGAGCGGTCGGCATGACGTCGCGATTCGAGATGTCGACTATCGTCGGAAGAATGGCGATCCGGGCCTACTCGTTATGTTGAAGAGCGGCGACGAGTTTCGACAGTACGGGAAATATGACCAGATCGCCGCAAAGTCCAATTTAGGGAAAAAGCGATACGCAGTATCAGCTGAAATGCGAGAAAAAATCAAAGAAGCAAAGCTCGTGAAGGGTATCGAAACACATGCGCGTAACGAGATTCGCTTGGGTTTGGCAACGTTGACGTCACTCGGGCTTGCGAACCCCAAGTCTTGGAGGCCGGAGGCTTTGAAAAGGGCAATCGAGTCCGTGTGGAGAGACATGGACCATACGAACTCGAAAGGCAACGCCCCCAGCACTGGGATGAATCTCAGCCCGCAAGCACGCGATACCTTCAATCGCTATCTCGCCGGCGAGCAAATAAAGGATGCACTGCCGCCGTATACGTTCACCCGCCATCGCCAATCGATTTTGCGGGCGTATAAGCAAGATATCGCAATCCCGCCCCGCTGTGCGGGACCAAGACAACAATCGGTGCTGTCCCAATTGAATTACGATCGTCGCTGGAAGCCTAGCGGCGAATTAACGCAGTTGGTTTTGTGTGATGAAACGGGTCCTGCAATTGTCGCTGAGCTAAAGCGGGGCATAGCCTTCATAGAGTCTGGCGAAATCCCTGACTTTCCAGACGACGACAGCAGGGGCTTCTGGTTGAGACGTTGGAAGCATTTTGCAGAGCGCCAACGAGTCTGGAACCTGCCTAGCGTAGCTGACACATGCCTCTCCGAACTTCCCACTGAGACCATTCAAGAAATAGAACCATTAGACTCAAAGTCAGATGACTAAGCCGTCAGCAGATGGATGGATACCAACGTTTTGTGGCGGACCACTGAACACGCCATGACGATGCCGTATCCTCGTAGAAGTCGCGCGGTATTGACGCGTGGTTCAGAGTGTTCATGCAGCAATCGCGCTATCGGGCGTTTGGTAATGTTTTCAGCAATGTCGAGAACGTACAATTACCGCTTGTGGATCTCATCAGACGTGGACCGATGCCGCGACAACAGGTTGTTGCACATCTCGCGCATTTTGTCGATCCGGTCGGCCCACGCCTGCATTACGAGTCGACGCTGCTCGTTAAATGTCGTGCGGTCGTAGGCTTTTTGCACATCTCCCTTTTTTGCATGAGCGAGTTGCGCTTCGAGCACGTCTATGTCGATGTTCAGACGTTCGCGACCCACCGTTCTTAGCATTCCCCGAAATCCATGCGCTGCGTGCTCGCCTTGAAATCCCATCGCGCGCAGCGCTTTGCTTAAGGAGTCGCGGTGTAGATGCGGAGTCTTTTGTTTCGACAAGGCCGGAAATAGATAATCCCCCGAGCCTGTTTTTTCCTTTAACGAAACCAGCATCGCTATTGCCTGTGAAGGAAGCGGCACAATATGAGCGTGCTTTGTTTTCATCTGCTCTGCGGGAATATGCCACTCTGCAGCTTCGAGGTCGACGTCCTCCCAGCGCGCGCCAACGATTGTGCCAGGACGTTGCGCGGTGAGCATTGTGAGAGTAAGCGCGCAGCGGGTGACGTCTGACTCGTAGTTGGCAATGGCGTGCGCCAGGGGGCCGATGCCCGATTCTTTTGTAATAGCAGGTATGTGGCCCTTCGTATAAGGAGCGAGGACGCCCGTGAGGGAGAGGTTACGTCCATCCTCTCTCAGCCCTTGTTGAATTGCGTATCTGATGATCCCGCCAAGATATTGCCGAGCTTTTTCTGCCAAATTCGACGAACTAGCTGCCACAAATGTCAGCGCAGCGGCAGCGTCAGGCGTACCGAGCGACGCAATGGGTTTTCCTCTCAACTTCGGAATCAAATACTCATTGACAACGTACTCTGCTTTTCGGTGCGTTTCTGACGCCCAGCCTTTCCGCTTGAACTCAAGCCATGCAGCGGCTACCGCTTCGAACGAGCGCAGGCGTTGCTCTCTGAGATTGGTAATACGCTCTTCGCCCGGATCGATGCCGTCATGAAGTTTGTTCCTGAAGCGACTAGCCTTGACCCGCGCTTCCGCGAGAGACACATCGGGGTATCTGCCAAGGCCAATGAATGTTTCTTTTCTCGTGATTGGACGTCGATAGCGAAATAGCCAACTCTTTGAACCATTCGGCTGGATGCGCAGGGCCAACCCCTGGCCGTCCGTCAGGAGATAAGCCTTCTCTCGTGGTTGAGCGCTCTTAAAGACCCTGTCCGGCTGCTGCGCGGCTAATCGAGGCATGTTTTTCGTCCTAAGCTAGTTCAGTTCGATATACGCACCAGTATACGTAAAAAACTTGGACAGCGGCGGATGAAAATGGACGTGGCTGCACAAGAAGCCCTTTAAATACAAGGGCTTTGAGCTGCTGTGTGGACGTTGATGGACGTGCGTGGACTGCTGAATGGTGCCCGGGGTCGGACTCGAACCGACACGACTTTCGTCGGGGGATTTTGAGTCCCCTGCGTCTACCTGTTTCACCACCCGGGCTTCGGGCTGCGGAGTGATCCGCTGGCACGACCGCGTGTTACT
>Ga0302230_10000346_pt1 | contig 43754 bp, 31 predicted proteins | sample II_Palsa_N2_1_FD_193523 | JGI IMG/M metagenome (GOLD analysis project Ga0302230, IMG submission 193523) | Peat permafrost microbial communities from Stordalen Mire near Abisko, Sweden - II_Palsa_N2_1 | ecosystem: Environmental > Terrestrial > Soil > Palsa > Peat permafrost | place: Sweden... | reverse complement strand
TCGCTGCAAAATCGTCCAATACTTCCTGCCCAAACCCGCCTAGCATGCCTCCACAGCCTCATTTCCCTGGAGAATCGCAGTGTCATTGTTACTACAAAACGATCCCAATACCGTCGACGACCGCGTACCACCAAGCGAACCCGAGCGATGCATCATCGTCGTAGATGAAGGCCTATCCCCCGGCAAAGCCTCGAACGCCGCCGCAGTGGTGGCATTCACGTTGGGCCAGCGGCACCAGCATCTGGTGGGGGAAGCCTTGCGGGAGTTGGATGGCACGGCTCACCCCGGCCTCATACCGATTGGCATTCCCGTGCTCAAAGCGTCGGCCGATCAGTTGAGCGCGTTGCGCCAGAAATCGTTGGAGCACTGCGACGTGGTGGATTTTCCGGTACAGGGGCAAGCCACTACGGACTATCAAGCGTTCCTGGATGCAGTGGGTGTGCTATCGGGCGAATCGCTTCGATACCTGGCGCTTGGATTGGTCGGGCCGCGGAAGAAGGTCGGCAAACTGGTCAGCGGTCTCGCGCTTTTCGCCTGACCGGGAACATCTCGCGCATGAATACCGCTACCCTCGCCAAGCCGGTCAAGATCTGGCACGCACCAGACGTGATGGATGCGGTCATGCTCAAAGGCCGTTTCGTCGATCACCGCTACCCGCCTCATGCTCATGATACCCATTGCCTTGCGGTCATCACGGGTGGAACGCTGGCGGTGGAAGTTCAGCACCAGCGACGCTTGTGCCGCCGCGGCGAGGTCATTGTGATCGATGCCGAGGTCGTGCATGCCGGTTGGGCACCCGACAACGGCCAATGGAAAATGCGCGTCGCACATATACAGCCCGCGGCACTGGCCGCCTACAGCGAGAGGCTGGGCATGCCTCGGCGCGAACGCTTCGACGTGCGCAGTCCGTTCATCTCCGATCTTGAACTGTCACAACTGCTCTACGGCGTGAATTGGTGTTCCGAAATGGACCATGATCGCTTCAAGCGCAGCGAGACTGTCGCCCGCGCCATCATCGCCTTACATGCCCGGCACGCGAGCTCGCTAGCCGATCTGCCTAAAGTACGCCGCGAGCCGGCGCTGGTGAACGCGATCAAGGCTCGCTTGCGTGACGACCTTCAGACGCGCCTTACTTTGCCGATGTTGGCCGACGAATTCGATGTGACGCCTTTCGTGCTGCTGCGTGCATTTACGCGCGACGCAGGTTTGAGTCCGCATGCATTTCAGCAGCAGGAGCGCGTGCGCAACGCGCTACCTCTGCTGCGCGGCGGCAAGTCCATTGCTGAGGTAAGCACATGCACCGGCTTTGCCGATCAGTCGCACTTCACGCGTGTGTTCAAACAGCAAACCGGCGTAACCCCGGGGGCCTATCAAGCCGCTTTCTTATGATGGATTTTTAACGGGCGCGATGCAATGCGATTGCTTGGCGTGAGCCCATCGGTATCGTGGAACTGGCTGAGCTGGTGGGACGCGACTACACCACCGTCAGCCGGCAGCTTAGGAAGCTCGGAAGCCTCGGTCTGGTGCGGCGCTGTCCAAGTCCGGATGACCGACGCATATGCGCGGCGATCGTCACCGACGCGGGCAGGACCATGACCGCAGCCTTGGATGCCGCACGTCAAACTCAGATTAACCCTCACTTCAAGTTCCGTTCCAATTAGCCGTTATAGTGTTATCCATAAAGACTTCACATCGTTGCGGTCCGGTGCAAAATGGACCCACGCAAAATAGACCACAATGCCGTTGAGATTCCGAATTTTTCTATTGCTGCTGGTGTTGGGACTATCGCTTACGCTCAGCGCGCGAGCGGATCTACTTGACCGGCCGGACCCGTCTCCGCTCGCGCCCGACGTCGACCTGAAAGAACAGATTCTGAGCGTGCCGGTCAGCAGGAATCCGCCGGTCCAGTTGGAGGTCACGCTGATGATGCCGGTCAGCGGCGGACCATTTCCGCTCGCCGTGGTGAACCATGGTTCATCTCCCGACCCGGCGCATAGCCCGCGTCTTGCCGATAACTTCGCGGCCTACTACTTTTTGTCGCGGGGTTATGCAGTGGCACTGCCGATGATGCGCGGTTATGCCAATTCGACCGGACACATGGGTCACTTCGGTTGCGATGCGGCGGCCGAAGGTCTTGCTTCAGCAAGAGACATCAGTACCGTGATCGATTATGTGGCGCCGATAACCGGGATCGACCCGACACGTATTGTGGTTGCCGGCAAAAGCATCGGCGGCTGGCACACCTTGGCGCTCGGCACGCTCAATATACCGAACGTCAGAGGCTTGGTGAGTTTTGCGGGCGGCGCAAAAGAGTCCGACTGTCCCACGGCGGACGCCGCTTTGCTTACCGGTGCCGGACAGTTCGGCGCGCACACAAAAATTCCGTCGATCTGGTTTTTTGGCGAGAACGACAAGACCTTCGCGACAGCAACATGGCAAGGTATGTTCAGGCAATATAACGCCGCGGGCGCGCCGTCTGAATTGGTCGATATCGGCACCTTTATGGACGACGCACATACCTTTACGGCATCCGGCGCGGCCTTGCCGCGCTGGGTGCCGAAGCTCGACGCATTCCTGGCCAAAATCGGCATGCCCAGCCAGCTTGTCTTACCGATCTACCTGCCCGCCCCCGCCCCGACTGCCAGCAATTATGCGAATATCAATGACCTTGACGCCGTGCCGTACCTCAACACGACCCAGTTGGATATTTATAAGAGTTTTCTGAGCGCGCCGCTGCCGCGTGCGATTGCGATCGGTCTGACCAACGCGCAATGGGAATCGGGCGGATTCGATCCGGCGGCCACCGCGATGAGAGATTGCTGGAAAGTCAGCCGCTATTGCCATCTCTATGCGGTCGACAATACCGTGGTCTGGCCGCGCCTCGAATCGGCACCGCCCGCGACCCAATTTGCCGCACTCGCCGATGTCTCCGCCGTTCCCTATCTGAACCCCAAAGGCCGAGCGGAATACACCAATTTTTTGCTGACCCACCGGCCGCGTGCTTTTGCTATTGCCCCGGACGGCAGTTGGGGCGCGGCTTCGGGCCTGGACCCGATGACCGACGCAATGATCAAATGCAGCAGCGGGCACGTGGGCTGCGCGCTTTACGCGGTGGACGCAGATGTGGTCTGGCCGGTCAAAACAATGATGGCCGTGGCGGCGAAACGATAGAGCGTGTCTTTTACGATTTGCTTCTCCCGCGCCAAACCGGCCTTAAGCAATATCGATGAGCAGCGTCAATGCGTAACATTGATACTGCGTCACCTGCAGAAGACCAAACCCAAGAGGACCATCGCGCTGCGCCTAGAACCCTTCGGTATTCGCTGCGTTGTGACTACGAACGCTGTCGTTGACCTGGTAGGTACGGGTGGTCGCGGCCAGCAGACAGCCGAGAATCACCGCGTTGACCACGGCGTTGATGCCGGCCGTCATTGCATCTTTCGATCCTTGCCCGGTTTTGTCGGGCAGCAACTGATCCAGGCCGTAAAGGACACCGGCTGCCAGCATGGCCGGCAACATCTGGTTAAACACCCGCACGTCGACGCGTTCGAATTGCCGCGCCAGTTCCCGGTAGCTGAACGGGTTATGCGACTCAAGATGCAAGTGACGCACATGGGCGGGGTCGGTCTGCTGCATACGCCGCGCCGCGGCGCTATCGATAATATGGTCTTCGGCGGATGAGCTCATGGTGTTGAACACGCCGGCTATCGCGCCCGCGCCAACGGCCCGCGCCGTGCCGGCTTCCCAAGGTTTTTTGCCGCCCAGCGTCAATTGCATCAACATCTGCGAACACAACTCGGTCAGGCCGACGGCAAAACCGTATTGCCCACTCATGGCCGACGTGACATCTTGCGTGCGCAGATTGCGCCCTTGCGCGGGCCAGTCGACTCCCGGCGCCACCACCCCCACACCCACGGTATTGATCAGCGGGCGCAGGAACTCGCGTCCTTGCGACATAATAGGGGCACGCACTTGCACCATGGCCATGGCCTGTGCAATCGGTATCAGCGCGGGGTATTTGATCGAGGCCCCAGTGAGCGACACCGACAGCAGGTCGCCCGCCAGAATACCCAAACGCTGAGTCGACTGCCAAACCTGGCGCGGAGTACTGCTCGGCGCGCCGTCGGCGAGTCCGGAGAATGCCATGTTGGCGATTTCGCCGGACGATTCCGAATGCCGCAACGAACCGATCAACCGCGCCCCGGATAACAGCGCGATGCCGCCTTGCGTGGCAGCCGCAGCCTGCGGATGAGTTTCGATCAAACCTGCGACGACCGGTGCCACCAGCCCTTGTGCAATCATACGAGACAACCCGACCGGCAGAATATGACGGCTCAGTTGAGCGCCATAAAACGCCGGCGCCGAGGCATGCGTGGGCAAGCGCACCAGAGCGAGCGCTTCGAGATCCTGTTGCACCGCTTGGTGTTGCGGGATCTCGCCCCCCGGAGCGGGTGCAGCTTGCGCCGCCAAAACAAGCGCGCCGGCCGGCAATTCCGGATGGTTTTCGGACTCGATATCTGCCTCGGACGAGGCGCTATGTAGCGAGTGTCTGCTGCCGCTTGCAAGCGAGCCAGCCGGCTCAAGCGTGCGTGCCGGCAATGACGCGCGCCTGACGAGTCCGGCACCACCGGCAGTATTGCCAAGCGGACTCGGCGCGCGGGTGGGCAGCGAGGTAAATTGCGAATCGCTCCAGCGTCGCTGGTCCGATGCCGGCTTCGGCTGGTGGTTCAGCGCTTCGTGTTCGGGGGTGGAAGGAAGCTCGGCGGTGTTTGCCGTGGGATCGATAAGTTCTGCCATGAATGCTCTCCAGGTGCAGCGCCGCGGCATGGCACCGCATACCGGCAGGCGCGGAATGTACTGCATTGCAGCATTATCGATTTCGGATGTGACTTTTGTATGACTCGCCGGGACTTTGACTCGCCGGTACTTGGCGCAAACGGCGTCATCCCGGCGCATTCGCGCACGGCGAATTACCGCTTGCATCAGCCTAGGCTGGGCGGTTGCGACTCGACCATAGAAATCCAACGGTGCTTGACGTTTGCCCGGCCGTGGCATGGCATGCGTTCAAAAGACCATCCCGCCCGCGACATCGATCGTGCATCCGGTTACCCAGCCGGCGTCTTCCGAGACCGCGTACGATACGGCCGCCGCAATGTCCCTGGGTTGACCGACACGGCCCAGCGGCGTCTTGGCGACCAGGAAATCGCTCATATCCTTCGCCGACTCCGCATTTCCTTCGGTCGCGACAAAACCCGGCGCGATGCCGACCACGCGGATGTTGCGCGGGCCCAGCTCTATCCCCAGCGTGCGCGTCAGGGTATCGACCGCGCCCTTGGTTGCGCAATAGACGTGGACCATGGGGTAAGGACTCTTGGCGAGGCCGGAGCTGATATTGACGATAACGCTGCCCGCGGGCAAAACGCGGGCAGCGGCCTGCGTGGTGAGAAGCAGGCCACGTACGTTGAGATGGAAATGTTCGTCGAAACTCTCGGCGCTCAACGTCTCCAAGGAATCTACTTTATAGACGCCTGCGTTGTTGACGAGGATGTCGAGCCTGCCAAACGCCTTGAGCGCGGCGTCGATAAGCGGCTGTATCTCGGCGGGGTTGGAGATATCGGCCTTGACCGCGACGGCCTTACCACCCGCGGCCACAATCCTATCGACGACAACGCCGGCGTCCAGTGCGCTACGAGAGTAGTTGACGACGACGCTGGCGCCGTCGGCGGCGAGGCGTTCCGCGATGCCGGCTCCTATGCCTTTCGACGAGCCTGTGACGATTGCAACTTTGCCGGAGAGTGTGCTCATTGAGAATGCTCCTTTATGTGAGCACCCATGGTAGGCTACGAATTGCTGAAGATTAATGGGGGTAATTGGCATGCAGTATGAAGCGCTGCTACATAATACGACGACCTTACCCGAACTGCTTCCGGCTATCGCGGCGTTCGCTCGCGTGGCCCACCATGCGAGCTTCACACGCGCAGCGGCAGAACTGGCCGTGTCGCCTTCCGCCCTGTCGCAAAGCTTGCGCACGCTTGAAGGCCGCCTGGGCGTCCGCTTACTCGACCGGTCGACGCGCCGGGTCGGCCTGACCGAAATCGGGCAGCGCTTCCTGAAAGATGCTCAGCCCGCGCTTGCCGCGCTGGCGATTGCAATCGAGGGGGTGAACGAACTTCGCGACAAGCCCGCGGGCCTGCTGCGCCTCAACCTGTCGCGTACGGCGGCCGACATTCTGGTGACGCCGCATCTCGTCGCTTTCCTTGAGACCTTTCCCGACGTGACATTGGAGATGCATTGCGACAACGCGCTGATTGACCTGGTCGGCGGCGGCTTCGACGCAGGGATTCGCCTCGGCGAGAATCTGGCGCAGGACGTGGTGGCAGTGCCTTTGGGCGGTAAACACCGTATCGCGACCGTGGCGGCGCCCAATTATCTGGCGGGACGCCCGCTGCCGCGCAAGCCGGAAGATCTAAGCGCACACCGGTGCATCAACGTTCGCCTCGCCGGCGGTATCTACCGCTGGGAATATCACTACAAAGGCCGCGACTTCGACATCGAAACTACCGGCCCCCTCGTAACCAACGACGGTCAGATCCTTCTCGATGCCGTGCGAGCCGGTTGCGGCATTGCCTGTGCATTCGAGGTGCAGGTGCAGGAAGATATCCTGGCCGAGCGCCTGATTCCTCTGCTAAAACCTTGGTGGCCAACTTTTCCGGGGTTCTATCTCTACTATCCCAGCCGCATGCACGTTCCTCGCAAGTTACGCGTGTTTATCGATTTCATGCAGAGCCGGCTGAATCGGTGAAGGTGCGTTCGCGGCAAGCGAACCGATCATGACCGGACTCTCGCAAACGAAATTTGGACTTACGCTTGTAGTAAGTCCGGATGCAGCGACATATCATTTCTATACTGCAAACCCCTGCAGTAGCCTCCATGAAAACCGTTCTGATCACGGCGGACGCGACCCGCGTTATAGCCGCCCAAGGGCGGGACGCGCCGTCCGCGACGAACTCTCACCAAGCTGGCTTGGCCAACGGTTTGCCGGTTCGCCTGCTGCGAGACCAAAGCTGACTTGGTCAACCCGCTCTGAACCCAATACAAAGGAAATGAATATGCACGATAAGCGCGTTGCCCTGGTCACAGGAGCCAATCAAGGAGTCGGCCTTCAGGTCGCAAAGGAACTCGCGGCACACGGCGTCACTGTGCTGGTCGGGTCGCGCAATTTCGAGCGCGGCGAGGCCGCGGCCAAGGAGATTGGGCCGAATGCACGCGCGCTCCAGCTCGACGTAACGGATCAGGCTTCGATCGCTGCCGCGGCGCAAAGCATCCGCAAGGATGCTTGGCCGCCTCGACCTGCTGGTCAACAACGCGGCGATCTCGAATACGAATAAGCTACCCGGCGTTTCCGTCGAGGAGTACTCCAAATCGACCCGCCCGAGTGTCGTGTCCCTCGATGAAGTGCGCGCGGTGTGGGAAACCAACGTGTTCGGCGTGCTCGCCGTTTGCCAGGCGATGTTGCCGCTCCTGCGCGAGTCATCGGACGCCCGCATCGTCAACGTGTCGAGCGGTGTCGGCTCGCTGACGCTGAACGCGGACCCGTCCTTCGCCTATCGCTCAATCTTCGGCCCCGTCTACCCCGCGTCCAAGACGGCGCTCAACGCTATAACGCTGGCCATGATGGTCGAGCTGGAGTCGACCGGCATCAAGGTTAACTTGGTCTCCCCAGCCTTCACCAAGACCAACCTCAATGGCTATGCGGGCACGGAGTCTGTCGAGGATGGCTCCCGCGAGGTGGTACGCGTTGCGCTGTTCGGCCCGAACGATCCGACCGGAACGTTTACGCGCTGGGACAACGTAACCATCCCATGGTGATGTAATCGCGAGCGTCTGATCGACAATTGTCATGAAGATTCCGGCAGACGCCCGACGCTCTGAGCCCAAGCAAGTGCTGAGCTACACACCCACTCTGCTTGAGCGCGGGACTCTCGGCGCGCTGCGTTATCGCGCCGAGGCACAGATTGTACTGAGTGGGGTTTTCGGCTGCGGCCGCTATTCTGAACATCCTCAACCAAGGAAAAACCGGATATATGATAACTCCGCTCAAGGGCGTTTAACCGTGGTCTGACCCAGGTTAAAGCCGAACTTCCGGTCATCCGAGGTCGTCGCGGCGAATGACCGTTGTCCAGCCGGAACCCGTCAGAAAGCGACGGATTAACGCCGATAAACCCTGCCTTTGCAATCGATTCGCCGACGTCGGGGCAACCTAGACCTGCGTCATCCCGCCGTCGATGCACAACTCCGCACCGGCGACAAAGCTGCTATCCGCAGACGCAAGAAACAGCGCTGCGTTTGCTATTTCGTCTGGCTTCCCCATCCGGCTTAATGGAATCTGCTTGATCAGCCATTGTTTGATGTCATCGCCGACGCCGTCAAATATGGGTGTATCGACGGGGCCAGGGCTTAAGGTGTTGACTCGGATACCACGCTCTGACAATTCACTTGTCCACGTGCGCGCATATGACCGGACCGCGGCCTTCGTCGCAGAGTAGGTGCCGTAGCCGCCCATCCCTCTCGAACCCGCAATCGATCCGACCAGGACCATGCTGCTGCCGCTGGACATCAGTTTGACCGCCCGCTGCACGGTGAAAACCATGCCGCGAACATTTAGGTCGAAAAGCTTATCGAAATGTTCTTCGGTGGTGGATTCGAGCGTTGCGTATTCCCCTGTGCCTGACGATGTAACTAGAATATCGAGCTTGCCGGCCTTGGCTTTGACGATATCGAAAAGTCGATCGAGATCATCTGCCTGGGTAACGTCACCTTGTACGGCTTCCACGCGACCGCCAGCGGCCTTGCCGATCAAGCTCACGGCCTCATCAAGCTGGGCCTGACGGCGCCCGGTGATGAATACATAAGCGCCTTCTTCCGCGAAGCGCTTCGCTATTGCGAGGCCTATGCCACTGTTGCCACCGGTCACAACTACGGTCTTTCCTTCGAGCTTTAACACGAGCATTCCTTTGTGATTGATTGGTCCTATTTAAGATACATCATGTATATTTAGTGTCAATTACGCACCATGTGTAGAGTAGATATACGGAAGGAAACCGTGACGACCAACAATATTGAGCAAGTGATCTTTGAGATTAATGCGACGCGCCCTGTTCTGGAACAGATTGCAAACAAGTGGTCGGTATTGATTCTGACTGTGCTGTGTACGGAGCCTTCGCGGTTTAACGCCATAAAACGTCGCTTGGACCCGATCACGCACAAGGCATTGACTGAAGCACTACGCAGATTGGAACGAAACGGATTGGTGAACCGCAGAGTGATAGCGTCTTCGCAGGTCGCGGTTGAATATTCAATCACGCCACTAGGGCGCACGCTGCAAGATCCCTTTGTGGCGCTTGTCGCGTGGGCGGGCAAGTACGGTGGCAGCATCGAACGCGCGCAGTCGGTCTATGACGAGCGAGCCATGTGATCGTTAGCGAGATGGAACATGTGACGGCGCCGACCTGAGTAGCGGCAGGTTGTGCCAATCCGCCCGTGGACAACGATACAATGCATGCGACGTCTTTCTATTTTTCAAAAGAAACAGGATACATCCATGGAGCATTCGGAATTACGCTTTTCAAGCGACAAGAGCGAACTCGATATAGAGCTTATTCACACCTTTCTGCGTGACGAAACGGCTTGGGCCAAAGGTATCTCCAAAACCACTGTGGCGCGCTCCATCGAGGGTTCGCTTTGCTTTGGTGTTTACCTGGGAAGTCAACAGATCGGCTTTGCGAGGGTGGTAACCGATATGGCGACGTTCGGTTATCTATGTGACGTTTTTGTGCTCCGGCAGTTTAGATCGCGAGGCTACGCGAAGGCGTTGATGCAGCATATATTTGAATCGGATGTTATGCAGGGTTTAAGGCGGATAGTGCTTGTCACCACTGAGGCACATGAGGTTTATCGTCCCTTCGGATTCAGTGCTTTGGCTCACCCTGAGAGGTACATGGAATTGCATCGTCCGCAGGCATATTCCAGATCGTAAGGACGCCGCTTGCCAAGCGCTACCTCTGGACCGGGTGCTTTCGCGGCTCACCGACGAGAGACAGTTTCTCGCCGGGAAACGAGATCTTTGTGTCAGTAGTCCGTCGAGCGCGTGACCTCTTCCCATGCATCGATCTCTGCCGCATAACGCTTGAGTTTCTCGCGCACCAGCGTCAGCGCATCGGTACCGAGCAATAAATGCGCAGGGGGATTCTCGGTCCCAATCAGCTTCAGGATCGCCCTGGCCGCCTTCGCCGGGTCGCCGAGTTGCTTTCCGTTTTTTTCCTCGCGAGCCTGGCGGATAGGATCGAATAACGTGTCGTAAGCGGCAATGCTACGGGCGGTCCGGACCATTGAGCGCCCCGCCCAGTCGGTACGGAACGAGCCGGGTGCTACAGCCGTCACGGCAATATTGAATGGCTTCAACTCCTTGCTCAGCACCTCGGAAATGCCCTCAAGCGCAAATTTGCTGCCGCAGTAATATGCAATGCCAGGCATCGTGATAAATCCGCCCATCGAAGTAATGTTGACGATATGCCCTCGGCGGCGCTCGCGCATGTAGGGTAGCAGCGCCTTGGTGACGGCAACCGCGCCAAAGACGTTGACGTCGAACTGCCGTCGCATCTCGTTGAGCGAAGACTCTTCGAGTATGCCTTCGTGCCCATAACCGGCGTTGTTGACCAGTACATCAATCGGGCCGACGCTGTCCTCTACTTCCGCAACCACAGCATCGATCGCGTCGAACTCGGTGACGTCCAGGATCCGGCCAAACGCTCTCGACGGGTTCAGCGCCTCAAGTTCTCGCACGGCAGCGTCGCTGCGTACCGTTCCGATCACTTTATGGCCGGCTTCAAGCGCTGCGATCACAAGCGCGCGTCCGAAGCCGCTGCCGGCGCCGGTGATAAAAAGGGTTTTCTCTACTGACATGTTTTTCTCCAGATGGAGTGAGCAAGGTGGACGGGATGACGGCGCATCGACGAAGATGCGCCATACGGCAAAATCGATAAGTGAATAATAGTCGTCAAGGGCACATCTTTGGATACCCATTCCTCTAATTTGATTGCCCATTCCTATGAGGATCATGCAGTTTGAAGCAATACATGTCATAGTCCAGGCTGGCTGATATGACGACAATGGAGGGGGCTTGAGCGAGGCAATGTGGGATGACCAGAGTCGTCAGCGGACAATCGTATTGCTGGAAAAGCTGGCACCGTGCGAGGGCTACAATCTGACGGCGCTGCCGGATGTCCGTTTTCTTCGATCCAATCGGCCGCTTAGCCGCACGCCGGTGCTGTACGACCCCGGCATCGTGATCGTCTGCCAGGGCCGCAAGCTGGGCTTCTTCGGCAATCAGGTATATCTCTACGACGCACAGCATTACCTCGCAGTTTCAGTACCGGTGCCGTTCACCATGGAAACCGATGCCAGTGCGGAAAAGCCGCTGCTGGCGATCTACATGCACCTCGATTTCAAGGTCGCTGCGGATCTGATGTTGCAGATCGATCAACGCAACCATGGCGAGCGCGCCCAACCGAAAGGCATGATCTCGTCACCGATTGATGGACGGCTCGGCACGTCGGTGCTGCGCTTTCTTGAAGCGATGAGCCGCCCGCTGGAGGCCGAAATCCTCGGGCCGGCGCTGGTGCGCGAACTCTATTTCCATGTCCTGACCGGCGACCAGGGTGGTTCGATGCGCTCGTCGCTCACGGCGCAAGGGCAGTTCGGCAAGATCTCGCGGGCGCTACGCCGAATCCATGCCTCGTTCAGCGAGGGGTTGAACGTCGAACAACTGGCCAGCGAAGCCGGCATGAGCGTGCCGACGTTCCACAGCCATTTCAAGGCCGTGACAAACACCTCGCCGATTCAATACCTGAAATCGATTCGCCTGCATCAAGCACGATTGCTGATGGTGCGCAACGGGATGACCGCGGCAACTGCGTGCAACCAGGTCGGTTACGAAAGTGCCTCGCAGTTTAGTCGAGAGTTCAAACGGCTGTTCGGCCTCAGTCCGGCCGAAGAAGTCAAACGATTGAAGAGCAACTTTGCCATTCCTCCGGCACATAGCGGCTCCCCATACGTGTCATCGCATTGACTTTTTGCCACCCGTCGTTATAGAAATTACGATTTCACAACGCCCGCGGCTTCCAACAAATAATTATTCTTGACCCGAACATAATGCTCGGCCGAGTACCGCAGAAAAACTCGTTCGGCATCGGTCAACGGCCGCACCAGCACCGCGGGCCGCCCGACATACAGGTAGCCGCTCTCCAAATGTCGACCTGGCGGCACCAGGCTGCCGGCCCCGACCATCACGCTATCGGCAATGACCACGTCGTCCATCACAATCGAGCCCATGCCGATCAGGCATTCATTGCCGATTTCGCAGCCATGCAGGATCACCGAATGCCCGATGGTCACGTAGTCGCCAATAATCAGCGGCGAGCCGAGCGGTTTTTTTTCTGATTTGTGCGAGACGTGGCACATCGCCAAGTCCTGGATATTGCTGCTGTGGCCGATGCGGATGTGGTTGACGTCGCCGCGCAATACGGCATTGCACCAGACCGAAGAATCGTCGCCCAAACGGACGTCGCCGATGATTTGCGCGGATTCGTGATGGTAGACGCGTTCAGCCAGTGTGGGGGAGGTGTTCAGGTAGTTCGAGATGGGCATGGAAGAATTGAGCGAGTGGTTTCCTCAATTCTATCCGATCACGGGCTTGGGCCAGTCAGGTGCGGTATCGCCTGAATACCGCTTTATGCCGTGTAATTGGATGCCGCAAAGGCAACGCAAGATCCATCACGCTGTGCGCGGATCGATCGGACAGGTGCAAATAGTGCGACGGGCGGTGCCCGGTGATTAAGCCGGACACCGCCGTACAACGTGATAGTTTTAACCTGCGGCTACGCTGCGCAATACCGGATGGTGGGTACTTTTGATCAATGCCGCATAGCTGTCGACATAATTCTGCGCCATGGTTTTTGCGCTAAAACGGCGTTCGAACTGGGCCCGGATTTCCGTGCGCGACAGTTCGTCGAGGCGTTGCAGTGCCGCAACCGCGCCCTGCACGTCTTCCACGATATAACCCGTCACGCCATGGTCGATGACTTCCGGCACTGAACCGCGGTTGAACGCGATCACCGGAGTGCCGCACGCCATGGCTTCGATCATCACCAAGCCGAAAGGCTCGGACCAATCGATCGGAAACAACAGCGCTTTGGCGCCCGAGAGGAACTCGGGTTTCTGTGCTTCGTTGATCTCACCGACAAATTCGACATGAGCCTGCGACAGCAGCGGCTCGATTTCCCGCTTGAAGTATTCCTGGTCGACCTTGTCCACTTTGGCGGCGATCTTCAGCGGCAGACCGCTTTGCGCCGCAATCCGAATCGCGGTATCGACTCGCTTCTCGGGGCAGATACGCCCGAGGAAAGCCAGGTATTCCGGCTTCTTTTGCGCTTGCGGCGTGAGCAGTTGCTCGGGTAAGCCGTGATAAATCGTGTTGAGCCAGTTCGCTTGCTGCAGCGGTTGACGTTGCGAGTCGGAGATCGAAATGACCGGCGCTTGCGGGAACATGTCGAACACCGGTTGCAATTCCGGCAGGTCGAGACGGCCATGCAAGGTCGTGACAAACGGCGTCTTGAGCGTCGAGAACAGGGGGAAAGGCAAATAATCGAGGTGAAAATGCAATACGTCGAATTCATGAGCGACGCGGCGCACTTGCTCCAGCATCAACACATGAGGTGCCAACGCATCGCGAATGGTCGGGTCCAGGCGCAAGGCACGCGGCCAGGCGGCTTCGAGATTGGCTGAGGTGACTGAATCGCCGCTGGCAAACAGCGTCACGTCATGGCCGAGGTCGACCAGCGCTTCGGTCAGGTAAGAAACGACGCGCTCGGTACCGCCATAAAACTTGGGCGGGACAGATTCATATAACGGCGCTATTTGGGCGATTCGCATGCGTATTCTCCTTGAGCGGAACGACTGGCTGCGCATTCCAACGCTGCATCTGCAGCGAGAGCGGTTGCCCGTCGAACGGTAGGCGCGGCATGCCGGCACCTGTTGAGCGACACTAATTGGGGTTATCCCTTGCATTTCATTATCGGGATCGAGCGTGGATATACGAGGTTTTTTTCAAACGCTTAAGGTTGTTACAGGTCGAAACATGTGTGAGATCGATGCTCGAGGTTAACCTCCCCAACTCGCATCCCTAACTCAGTTCACCCTCACCCACCCGCATCTGAGTCAACAGGCGCTTGATTTCCGGCACACAGGAGCCGCAATTTCCGCCGGCTTTCAGACAGGCTGTGACCTGCGCGGTAGTGGTCAATCCCTGCTCTCGAATCGCGGTACAAATCGTATTACGTCCCACCCCGAAGCAGGAACAGACAGTCGCCCCCACGTCGGCGCCCCGCTCCAGCGGCTGGCCGACCAGCAGGCCCAAGCGATCGGCTTCCGCCAATTGTGGTTTGACAAACAAGCTCGCCAGCCAAGTTCGCGACGGCAGATCGGGGCGCGGCGAAATAAAAATCACGCTATCGATACGGTCCTCAACCAGATGCACGGCGCGATAAACGCCGGCGGAAGCATCCTGGTACTCAAGCCAGTCGGCGTGCGGGTCGGTCACGCCAGTAAAGCTGCGCGCCCAGGCGCTGTGGTCTTCGACGGTCTTGAGCCCGGAAAGTTCATAGCGCACAAACTGCCGCCCTTGAATCCGCGTCCAATGCGGGATCGACTCCAGCTCAAGGGCCCGGCGGCTTAGGGCAAAACCGTACCAGGACACATTGAAAGGCTCGATCCGCACCGGGGTATGTTTGAACTCGGGTTCGCCGGAGATCGGGTCGACCACCGGATTGACCAGCGCACCGACGCGAGCGTCGGACGCAAATTGACCGCTCCAGTGGATCGGCACAAAGATGCTGCCGCGTGCGATTCCGTTGCCATGCTGTACCCGCGCCACCATGTCGCCCCAGCGCGTCACAATACGCGCCAGACTACCGGCGCGCACGCCATATAACAGTGCATCTTGCGGGTGCAGGTCGACACAAGGTTCCGGCACATGCTCCGCGAGCTTGGGCGATTTACCCGTGCGCGTCATGCTGTGCCATTGGTCGCGTACCCGGCCGGTGTTGAGAATCAAGGGATATTCATGGTTCGCGGCATGGGCCGGCAAGCGCGGCGCAGTCGCAATAAAACGAGCGCGGCCATCCGCATGGGCATAACGTTGATCGGTGAACAATCGCGCCGTGCCTAAAGGATGAGTGACGGTTACCGGCCATTGCACCGGTTGCAGCAGATCGAAACGAGCTTGACCCAGACCGACCAATCCATCGAGATTGAAGGTCCGTGCCACGATCTCTGTACTCTCGCCCGGGTTTGTGTGAGGGCTATCGGCATTGCCGGCATTACGATAGGCGCTAAGCCGCGCATGCTCATCAAAAATCTGCGACGCGCCGGTGAAGTCAAAGCCGGCATAACCCATGCGCCGCGCCACATCGCAGATGATGCGCCAATCGGCGCGGGCCTCGCCCGGCGGCGGAAGAAAAGCGCGTTGGCGGGAAATGCGGCGCTCCGAGTTGGTCACCGTGCCGTCTTTTTCACCCCAACCCAGGGCCGGCAACAGCACATGCGCGCAGGCGTTGGTGTCCGTCTGCTCGACGATGTCGGAGACCACCACCAGTTCGCACCGGGCCAATGCACGTTTGACCTGATCGCTATTGGGCAAGCTCACCACCGGGTTGGTCGCCATGATCCACACGGCCTTGATCCGGCCCGCTTCGATCGCCTCGAATAACTCAACCGCCTTCAAGCCCGGACGGTCCGCCATCGCAGGAGAATCCCAGAAGTTTTGCACCAGCTCGCGATGGGCCGGCTCATGCAACTCCAGATGCGCGGCCAGCATATTGGCCAGGCCGCCGACCTCACGCCCGCCCATGGCATTGGGTTGGCCGGTAATCGAGAAAGGTCCCGCGCCCGGCCGGCCGATGCGTCCAGTCAACAAATGGCAATTGATGATGCTATTGACCTTGTCGGTGCCCGACGACGATTGATTCACGCCTTGTGAAAACGCTGTGATCACCTGGTCTGTGGCGGCGAACCAGCGGTAGAAAGTGAGCAGATCGTCCAGTGCAACCTGACAGATTCCGGCGACTTCGACCGGATCGGCAGCGTCCAGTCCGGCGGCGGCAAGTGTCTCGGTCAAACCCTCGGTATGCGCGGCGACAAAGGAACGATCGGTTTTTCCCTGGCTCGCGAGAAAACTGAGCAAACCGTTGAATAGCCAAACATCGGTGCCGGGCTTGAGCGGCAAATGCAGGTCGGCCGATTCGCAGGTGGCGGTACGGCGCGGATCGATGACGACAATTTTGACTGAGGGGCGGGTTTCCTTGATGCGGGTGATGCGCTGGAACAGGATCGGATGACACCAAGCGGTATTCGAGCCAACCAGCACTATCAAATCGGCCAGCTCCAGATCGTCGTAGCAGACCGGCACCAGGTCGGCGCCAAAAGCACGTTTGTGCCCGGCCACGGCTGACGACATGCATAAGCGTGAATTGGTATCGATATTGGCGCTGCCGATATAACCCTTCATCAACTTATTCGCGACGTAATAATCCTCCGTCAGGAACTGACCGGAAACATATAAGGCCACGGAGTCTGCGCCATGCTCGTCGATAATCCGCCTAAACCCATGCGCCACTTGATCCAGCGCCGTATCCCACGAAACTTGCCGCAAGCCGGCGGGGTCTGCCGCTCTGCGTTCGCGCACATGCGGGTAAAGCAGGCGCCCGTCGAGCGCCACGGTTTCGCCCAGCGCCGAGCCTTTGACACAGAGACGGCCGAGGTTGGCGGGATGCGACTCATCCCCCTTGATTTCAAGCTGTCCATCCGCTTGCAGAGTGGCGCGCACGCCGCAACCCACTCCGCAATAGGGGCACGTCGTATGGGTAGCTTGGTTCAAGATAGGGATCACGGGGGCATTCACGGCGTCGCTCTCCGCCTCACGCCGCTTGTGCTTCGCATACGGCACGGCCAAACAACAGTGTGCTGCGCCACGCCCGCACGTCGGTCCGCTTCTGGATCAGGTCGAAATACCAGGGGCCATCTTTGACATCGCCATACAGTACGGCCCCTAACACCCGCTGCCCGTGATCCAGCACCAAACGTTTGTAGACGCCGCGCCGCGGGTCGCGCAGCACCAGATTGTCGCGCCCCTCACCAGCGGCGAAATCGCCGGCCGAATAAAGCTCGACCCCAGTGACTTTAAGTTTGGTCGCGGTCGCTTGCTGCACATAACGCCGCAGACCCAATCCGGCCAGATGGGCGGCGCAAACATAGGCTTGATCCCAGATCGGCGCGACGAGTCCAAAGGTGGCACGACGGTGTTGCACGCATTCGCCGACGGCATAGATGCGGGGATCGTAGGTTTGCAGCGTGTCATCCACCACCACTGCGCGCTCGCAATGCAGGCGGGCTTGCTGCGCAAGCGCGATATTCGGGCGTACCCCTGCCGTCATTACCACCAGGTCAGCCGGGATCTCGCAGCCATCCTTGAAGCGCACGGCCGTGACGCGGTCCGGCCCGATGATGGCGGCGGTCTGGGTCGCCAGCAAAAAACGCAGGCCGCGCGCCTCCAGCGTTTTTTGCAACAACGCAGCCGCGGGTCGGTCGACCTGCCGCTCCATCAGGCTGTCGCTCACATGCACCACCGTCACATTCATCCCCTGACGCAGCAAACCATTGGCGGCTTCCAGACCAAGCAGACCTCCGCCGATCACCACTGCGTGCCGGTGTTGACGCGCGGCGGACCACATCGCCTCAACGTCCTGGATTTGGCGAAAGGCAATCACACCCGGCAAATCAGCGCCCGGCACCGGCAGCATAAACGGCTTGGAGCCGGTCGCCAGCAACAACCGGTCGTAGCGCACTTCCCGGCCGCCTGCCGAGCGCACCAGGCGGCGGGTACGGTCGATGGACAGTACCGGGTCGCCCGCATGCAAGGTGATCCGGTTGTGCTCATACCAGGCGCGGGTATTGAGCATGATGTCGTCCAGATTTTTTTCACCGGCGAGCATCGGCGACAACAGGATGCGGTTGTAGTTGCCGTGAGGCTCGGCACCGAAGACTGTTATATCGTAGAGGTCCGGCGCCAGTTTCAACAACTCCTCGACGGTACGCATACCCGCCATGCCGTTGCCGATTACCACCAAGGATGGTTTTGCATGCGCGACTGTCATCGCGCAACCCACACTTGGCCATGCTCGATACGCGCGGCGAAGCTGCTGACGGAATGCTCCGGCACTTCAATGCAGGCGCCGGTTTGCAAATCGAAATGATGTTTATAGATGGGGGATGCGACCACCAGGCGTTCGCCCAAACTGCCGATCAAACCGCGCGACAGCACCGCCGCCTCGGCATTGGGGTCATAGTTGCCGATGGCAAATACCCGCGTAGCTCCATCGCTGACATGAAATACCGCCACTTGTTCGCCATCGACCAAGGCGCAGACGCCGGTATTGGGCACGATCTCGTTGAGGTCGCACACCAGAGTCCATTTTTTTGCGGTGAGAGGCGTGTTCATGATCGACTCCATCACGCGACGTCTACCAGGGGAATCCATTTGGCTTGTGTCTGGCGTTCTTGCACCGTCGCCGGCCGGATCTGTCCACGCTCTTCGACAAACATCACATTCTGGTCGGCTTGTTCGCTATTAACGAAATGGCGAAAGCGCTTGCGGGTCTCGGGGTCTTCAACCGCCGCTTTCCATTCGCAGACATAGGTATCCACCACATACTGCATTTCGCGTTCCAGTTCAGCGCCCAAAGCCAGCTTGTCTTGCACGATCACATCAACCAGATACTGCAGGCCGCCTTCGAGGTTGTCGCGCCAAACGCTAGTGCGTTGCAGACGATCCGCGGTGCGGATATAAAACATCAGGAAGCGGTCGATCAATTGAATCAGCGTGGTTTTATCGAGGTCGACGGCCAGCAGTTCGGCATGCCGTGGTTTCATCCCGCCATTGCCGCAGACATAGAGGTTCCAGCCTTTTTCGGTGGCGATAATGCCGACGTCTTTGCCTTGAGCTTCGGCGCATTCGCGAGTGCAGCCGGAAACGCCGAATTTTATTTTATGGGGCGTGCGCAAACCTTTGTAGCGGTTTTCCAATTCGATCGCCAGACCGACCGAATCATCCACACCGTAACGGCACCAAGTCGAGCCGACACAAGATTTCACCGTGCGCAGCGATTTGCCGTAGGCATGGCCGGATTCAAAACCGGCGGCAATCAATTCCTCCCAAATCAACGGCAACTGCTCGACACGGGCGCCAAACATATCGACGCGTTGGCCGCCGGTGATCTTCGTATACAAACCGTATTTTTTTGCCACTTGCCCGACCGCGATCAAACCATCGGGCGTAACCTCGCCGCCCGGCATACGTGGCACCACCGAATAGGTGCCGTCGCGCTGGATGTTGCCGAGGAAATAGTCATTCGAGTCCTGCAGCGCAGCGTGCTCTTTCTTCAGCACAAACTCATTCCAGCATGAGGCAAAAATGCCCGCGGCCGCCGGCTTGCAGATATCGCAACCCAGGCCTTTGCCGTGCGCGCTTAATAAGGCACCGAAAGTCTTGATTCGTTCGACTCGAACCAGGTGATACAGCTCCTGCCGCGAATATGGAAAATGTTCGCAGAGGTGATTGTTGACGGCCAGACCCTGCTTTTTCATCTCCGCTTTCATAATCTGCGTGACCAAAGCCACGCAACCGCCGCAGGAGGTTCCGGCTTTGGTGCAGGTTTTTAAGGTCCCGATATCGGTGGCGCCGGCACCCACCGCGGCACAGATCTCGGCTTTGGAGACGCTATTGCAGGAACAGATTTGCGCGGTTGCAGGTAAAGCGTCAACGCCCAAGGCAGGCTTGCTCATGCCGTCAGCCTGCGGCAAAATCAAAAACTCGGGCGCCTCGGGCAATTCAATCCGATTCAGCATCATCTGCAACAACGTGCCGTATTCGCCGGCGTCGCCCACCATCACGCCGCCCAGCAAATATTTACCGCATTCCGACACCACCAGCTTCTTGTAGATCTGTTTACGCTCATCGGTAAACTGATAGGAACGGCTGCCGGGTTGTTTACCGTGCGGGTCGCCTAGACTGGCCACATCAACGCCCAGCAGTTTGAGTTTGGTGCTCATATCGGCGCCGCTGAATGCCGCATCCTGTCCCAGCAGATGCCGCGCCACCACTCGGGCCATGTCGTAACCAGGGGCGACCAGGCCGAATACCTGTCCGTTCCAGGAGGCACACTCACCGATGGCGTAAATCTCCGGGTCGAGTGTGCGGCAGGTGTCGTCGACCACGATGCCGCCGCGGGCGCCAATTTCCAAGCCGCAATTACGCGCCAATTCATCGCGCGGGCGGATCCCCGCGGAAAACACAATCATGTCGGTATCGAGATAACTGCCGTCGGCGAACTGCATGCGATGCGCGGCCGTTTCGCCGTCGACAATTTCGGTGGTGCTCTTGCCGGTATGCACCACCACCCCCAACTCTTCGATCTTATGCCGTAATACGCGGCCGCCGCCGTCATCCACCTGCACCGCCATCAAGCGTGGAGAAAACTCGACTACATGGGTTAACAATCCCATATCGCGCAGGGCTTTGGCGCATTCCAAACCGAGCAGACCGCCACCGATCACCACCCCGGTTTTGGAGCGGCTACCGCAGGCTTGCATCGCTTCGAGATCTTCGATGGTGCGATACACAAAACAATCGGGGCGATCTTTTCCCGGCAGCGGCGGCACAAAAGGATATGAGCCGGTGGCCAGCACCAGCTTGTCGTAAGGCAGCACTTCGCCCGAGGCCAGCGTCACGGTCTTGGCCGCACGATCGATCGACTCGACGCGAGCATTCAGTTTAAGCAGCAGATTGTCGCGTTCAAAAAAACCTGGAGCGACCAGTGAAAGATCGTCAGCCGACTTGCCCGCAAAGAATTCCGACAAATGAACCCGGTCGTATGCGGCGCGCGGCTCTTCTCCCAGGATCGTGATTTCGATCCGGCCCAAGCCCGTCTCAGCCAGCGCTTCAACGAGTTTGTGACCGACCATGCCGTGGCCGACAACGATGATTTTCATATGCTTACTCCCGGAATTCAGTGCTGCATGGAGTGCGGTTCAAGTTGCTACCGATGTAGCTCAATAGTTAGCTGGATAAGCCGCGATTCAGGCGCCGCTGTCAGCTTGTATCGCGACACCCTGCGGCACCTCATGCGTCAGATGTACCTCTTGCGGCAAAGCCCAGACCAGCCAACGCGCGCGATGCGCCGCCACCAGCACAAAGGCCAGCGCCGCGATAGCGCCGAAGGTGGCGAAGCCCATTTGATAACTGCCGGTACTTTCCTTGGCGATGCCCATAATCACCGGCAAATAAAAGCCGCCGATACCCCCCGCCGCGCCGACGATGCCGGACATCAGGCCGGTTCTGCCTTGCCAGCGATGCGGCACCAACTGAAACGTCGCACCGTTGCCCAGCCCGAAACATACATAGGTCGCCAACAACAACACGATCCCGCTCGCGACGGGTGGCATCCAGATCGCGAAGGCGAAATCGCAGGCCGAGATCGCAGCCAGCAAAACGATTAATGCGCGCACACCGGAGACCCGATCCGCGATCAAACCACCCACCGGACGCACCATTGCACCGATAAAAGCCAGCAAGGACATAAACAGACCGGCTTCAATCTTGGGCATTTGGTATAAGGTGATCAGCAGCGTGGTCACATACGAAGACATGCCGACAAAACCGCCGAAGGTGATGCTGTACACCAGCATCACTACCCAGGTATCGCTCTCCACCAGCACGCTGCGATAATGTTTGGGCAGTACCGCGATCGCCAGCAACGCACCCATCACGGGCAACAGCAATACTCCGCTTTTACCGCTGCCGAAGACCCCGGCATGGACTGCTACCACCAACACCAGCAAACCAGCCAAGGTGATGCCGAAACTGCGCAAGGCGAGCGCCGCATTGCCACTCTTGGGTGCATTGTCCTTGGCCCAGAAAAAGATCGCCGTGGCAGCCAATGCCAGCAAAGGCAAGGCCGCACCGGTGGCTTTAGCCCAACCAAAATGCTCGGCCAAACCGGGGAACATAAATCCATCCAGCACAGCGCCGATATTACCGGCCGCCGCCAGTCCCAGAACCAGGCCTTGTACCTTGGGCGGATAATTGCTGCCGGCCATGGGCAATGCGACCGCAAAACTGGCGCCGCCCACACCGAGCAATACACCGAGTACCAAAAGCAAGGTGTAGGAAGGCGTAAAAGGTAAAAACAGCAGCACTACCGCAGGCAAGGCGGATAAGGCGATCCCCATCAGGGCCACACGGCGGCCGTCATAAGCCTGATAAAGATTACCCAACGTGACTCGTAAGATGGCCGCGCCCAGCACCGGCACGGCCACCAGAAAACCCAATTCGGCCGGCGACATGGGAACGTCTTTTTTGATAAACGGCGCCAACGGTCCAAACATCACCCAGACGGTGAAACCCGTGTCGAAGTAGAGAAAACAGGCAAGCAGCGCGCGCCAATTTCCACTTTTCAAAGAATGCAGTAGATGTTTCATCCGTCGCTCCGTTTTCCCGTTTCCGTGACACAAAAAAAAAGCGTCCCGAACCGTCGTTGCAGGAATCGATCACGCGATTCCTGCAATAACGGTTCGGGACGCCGTTGTCCCTGCGGGTCGCCCAAGTTGGGCAAGCCGACTTATTACGAGACCGCCATTGGTCTCGCAAGCAAGATAAGCAATTGCTATGCCATCAGCCGGTTTGAATCTGCCTGGAAGCGCGGATTTTTATCTGGCTTTAGTTCTATCCGCCAATATCGACGCGGCTTGGCAGGGCTTCCAAGCGCCGGCAACGGGTGCCGTCGGACAGCTATCGCGAGAGGCTTTCAACCCGTATCTCGCACTTGCCGGATTGAGAAAATCGACGCTTATGGGGCATCGCGCCAAGGTGGAACGCACGCCCATCGTGCATTGCACCATGGGCGTGCTTTTGGGAAATTAACGCCTCGCTTTCCGCTAACGCCCTTCCAGCCTGATCCGCGTCAACTCAGGGTCCCCCGCGATCGCCTGCTCCGAAAACGGAAAGCGCAACCAGGATTGATTTGAGAATTGCCGGGTCGCATCAGCGAAATGCGGCGATACGGGGTCGTCGGATTCTGAGTGGGCCAGCAGTGTATCGGCTTCCACGCCGTGCGCGCCGAACGATACAAGTTGCACATAACTTTCGCCGTGCCCGTTATGGTCCATTGAATATCCGTCGGCATCCAGCATGTGCTGCGAACACACTACCGTAAAGTAACCTTCCGCGTCGCAGCCGCCGTAAAGTGGAATCCGTTTTCCGTCGCGTTGGGTGTACAACATCTCACCGCGCGTGGAATCGAGTTTGAAGCCCTGCTTCTGTAACGCCACTACGGCATGGCCCAACGCCTGGCGCAAGGCCTCGACTACGGTTGGGTCGCCCGCATTCAAACCCTGTGGTGTGGTGAGAGGATGTGCCGGGTCGAATGGCACGCGATACAGGCGTGCATCGGGCAAGTCGTTGGCGCGTCGCCAGAATTCATCCCACAGATTTGCGCCACGAGCGTCGATATTGGCCTTACCGTTCCACTCATGCAGCACCTTGCAGGCTTCGCGCAAATCCACGGTCTGCGGATTCGATGACGCCGTAGCGAAACCGGCACGGGGTATCTTGGCCTCAGCCGGGCTTAGCGTCACCAGCCAGTTCGCCGCGGCGTTGGTGGTTCCTACCCCGGTTGCGGGATCCGCACAAAGAGCTGCCAATATCGGCTGACGCATTAACGCCTCCGACATCGAACGGCTGTCGAGCACCGCACGCTTGAGCGACTCGCGCGTCACACCGCCCGGTTCGCGCTGAAGTTCCGCCGCCAGTTCGTGACCCAGGCGGGTGCGCAAGGACTGTTGCGTGCCGGTGATACCGGTAATGGTTGGGTAACCCGTGAGTGGTGCTGTGGCGTTGGTAAGCCAATAACTGCCGTTGAAATTGCCGACATAGTCATCGCGCAACAACGCCGGCATCTGCGCTACCGGCAAACCTTCGGGCTGCGGTGCGCGCGCCGGATTGCCCCAGTTGCAGTCGCTGCGGGAACCGTCGAGGAACGGCACCCCGGGCATTTTTGCGTCAAAGGCGCGGCCCAAGGGCGGCGTGCAGTTTTGTGCCAGGGCATCGGGCACATCGGGAATAGCGCCGATATCGGCAAACCATACCCGTGGATCGGCGCGACCAACGGCAAACGTATTGACCCAGGGTGTGGCGGCCAAGCGTTTCTGAATCGCCATAAAATCGTCCAATGAAACAGCCTGGTCCCAGGCCAGGAAATTTTCAAAGGCGCGGGTGTTGTCCATATTGATATCGTGCAGTGCAAAAGCGTGCTGGGCATTCCACGCCAACGCAGGTGAAAGCGATGCCAAATCCAGTAAGGGACCAAAGCGCGAGCGGTACAGCGTGCGAGTGACCGGTTGCAAGGTACCGTCGGCGCGACGGATTTGCACCGTGACGGGTACCGCATCCATTGCCACGCTGCGGCCGTCATAGAGATAGCGGGTCGGGTCGGTCGGGTCCAGCGTCAACTGGAACAAGCCGAAGCGACGTGCCGCCGAAACGGTATGGGTCCACGCAATATTGTCGTTAAACCCCATCATCACCAACGGCACGCCGAGGAACGACACACCCGCAACGTTCAACTTACCCGGGATGGTCAACTGCGCTTCATAGAAACGGTCCGGTCCGCGCCAGAACCAATGCGGATTACCAAACAACATGCTGGCACCGTCATGCGTCACTTTGGCGCCGAAAGCCAAGGCGTTACTGCCTATGCCCGCACGGCCACCCATCTCGAGTTGTGCCGCGGTCAGTTTAATTTCGGCCGGTGAGCCGGAGATGTCGCCTGCTGCCTCGTCCGCAATCGACTGAACCGGCATCGGCAGTCCCGCGGAAGCGTGCGCAACCGGAGCGGCCAACGTAACCGGTGGTTGTGCTTGAGCGATTTGCGGCACAAAACGTGTCGCACCACCCGCGAGATTTGCCGCGACCAGCCTGCGGTAGATGTCGTCCGCGCTGATCCGGGTCACCCATGGCTTACCATTGCAGGCAAGATGGGCCGAAGGAAAATGTCCCGCCTGAAGTTCGCCTAGATAGCGGTTGTAGCCTGCGGCAAAACCGTCGATCAATTGGTGCAACGGTGGCGTCTGGGCAGACCGGTAATGTTCGATCACGGTTTGATCGTCAACCAGCCGAAAGAAAAAATCGGCGTCCAGATTGCGTGGCTGGCCAAACGATGCCGCGGTCGGCGGTCGCTCATCGGGACCGAAGTTGGCCGAACGTTCGCCACGATACGTGACAAACGCGTCGGCCAGGGTGCATAAATTGTCTTGTGCCTGCACATATCCGTAGCCATAACCCAGGCTGCCCCAGTCGGCCGCCTCGATATGCGGGATACCTTGCTGGGTACGGCGGATCTCGGCATGGTAAATCTCGTTTCCGGCCAGATCGGCGCGGGCGCAACCGCCAAGCAAAGCAAGTGTTGCGGCAATTAGCAGGACAACAGCCGGCGGACCGGATACTCTTTTCATCGAAAAACCCTTATGTTTAGTACGCAAAACTGATGGGCGTGCCACCATGCGGGTGCGGCACCGTGCCCATCGGAATACCGTAGATGGCGCCCAGCGTCTCGGCGCGCATCACTTCTGCCGCAACATCATTGGCCAGGAGCCGGCCACCCTTCAAGGCGATCAGGTCGTCGCAAAAGCGCCCGGCCATATTGATGTCGTGCAGCACCACCACCACACTGAGGCCACGCTGCTCGCTCAGATTGCGCACCAGCTTCAACACCTCGATTTGATGTGCGATATCGAGCGCGGAGATCGGTTCATCCAATAGCAGGCATTCGCTGTCCTGCGCTACCAGCATGGCCAACCACACCCGTTGACGCTCTCCTCCCGAGAGGCTATCTACCGCACGCTCGGAAAAGCCGACCACATCGGTCAACTCCATCGCCTCCTGGACTTTTTCGCCATCGCGCGCACTGAAGCGACCGAGCGCGCCATGCCAGGGATAACGGCCCAGTTCAACCAGCTCGCGCACGGTCATGCCGGCAGCCGTGGGTAATTGCTGCGGCAGATAGGCCACTTTGCGGGCGAAGCCGCGATGATCCCAATCGGCCAGCGCCTGCCCGGAGAAACTGATAACCCCGCTGCTGGCTTTGTGTTGCCGTGCCAACAGCTTGATCAGGGTGGATTTTCCTGAGCCGTTGTGCCCAATCAAGCCGCAGATGCGGTGCTTGGGCAAGGCAAGCGTCAGCGGTTGCAGCAAGACGCGTTCGCCGACCTGGAACGATACATTTTCCAGCGAAAAAACCTGGTTTGCGCTGCCCAAAACGGCATCGCGCAAGGTTTTTCCGCTCAGGGTTGCGGTTGAGTTTTCCGCTGCCGAAGCCGGCGGCACCAACTTAAGATTCTGTGTCGCGGGAGATTGGGTAGTCATGGCGAGACCTCAGCGACGGTCCGCTCGTGGCTGGGATGAGACGAAGCACCTTGTAATGCATTGCCTTCTCCGGTTTCGACCACCTGTCCGTAGTCGAGCTTGAGGTAACGATCCGCCAGATAAAAATAACGATCGTCGTGCGTGATGACCAGCACAGCTTTTCCTCGGGCCTTGAGTTCCGGTAATAACTGTTTGTAGAACACATCTTTGAACAATGGGTCCTGGTCGGCCGCCCATTCATCGAACAGATAAAACGGTCGATCTTCAAGATAGGTGACCAGCAATGCCAGGCGTTTGCGCTGCCCTTGCGACAAGTCCAGGGTGGAAAACACACCGTCTTTAATCGTGACTTTATGTTCGAGTTGAAGATGTTCGAGCAACCGTTTGGCTTGCTCATCGATGCCGTCGAGCTTGATGCCAAACAAGCTGTCAAACAGGAAAAAGTCGCTGAATACCACGGAAAAATGCTGGCGATAACTGTCGCGCTCGGCATCGCCGACCGGTTTTCCGTTCAACAGGATCTGCCCGCTTTCCGGTGCATAGAGTCCAACCAGCATTTTGGCCAGGGTGGTCTTGCCGCTGCCGTTGCCGCCGATCAAATAAACCAGCTCGCCCGGGCGGAAGGTAAAGTCGATCGGTCCGAGGGTAAAGACTTCGTTTTCTTTTTCCCTGAAATACCGGTGCGTGACACCGTCCAGCACGATGCTGTCGAATGAGTTGACCGGTGTCGCCGCAAGCGTTTCTTCGCCCGGCAAATCCGCATTGACCTGTTCGATGCGTTCGAGTGCGACCCTCGCTGTGCTGAGGTTGGGGATGGCCGAAAGTAAACTTTCGATCGGCATGATCATGTACAGGAAAATGATTGCATAACCCGACATCACATGGGTATCGACGGGGAAAAAACGAGTCAACACAAACAGCGTAATGCCGATAAAGGCAAATAAGATAAAACTGCCCCAGCTTGCCGCGGCCGCGTACAACACATAACCTCGCGTACGCTGCACGCGCACCGCTTCAACGTTGGTGGCAAGTGTTTCATCGATAAAATCTTGTTTGCGCCGGCGATGCAATTTCAGTTCTTTGGCGCCTTCGAACAAAGCACGAAAATGCTTGACCAGATCGTCCTCGCGGCGGCGCGAGCCACGCAAGTGAAACAAGGCACGCGTATTCGCCAGACGAAATCCAAGCGCACCAAGGCAGATGGTGAATACCGCGAACAACAAGATTTTCCACGACAGGTAGCCGAGATAAACCAGGCAGCCGGTAATCACCGCGCCTTGCATCGCCAGTGCCGGCATGCTGATAAAGAGCATCACGATCATATCCAGATCCTGGGTCAGTACGGCAAGCGAGCGCGAAGCCCCTTGCTGCTCCAGGTGCCGGTACGATGCCTCGGCGATATGCCGGATGGTTTGCATCCGCAGCGTGGCTTTTGCCTTTTGACCGAGGTACATAAATAAGGTCTGCGACAAGGTGCGGGTGAGCAGCACCGTGATCCCGAGCAGCAAAAATTGCCAGCCCAGTTCAGTCAGCCGGGCTTGGCTGGCGCCCAAAGCCTGGTTGATCAGCGCCACCAGACCGGCGCTGCCGAAGCCGCTGATCAAACTGGTGATCAGCGCGATAAACAAAATCCCGCGGGAGCGGCGGGCGAGGGACAGTAACAAAGACATGAAATTCCTCAGGACAGTGCGTGGCGCATACGCTAATCGCGTGTGCCGCGTTTAAACATAGTGAGAATCAGGTACAAGCTTCCCAGCAGGGTCGCCATCACGCCAGCCGGCATTTCCTGGGGAAACAGAACCCAGCGGCCGAGCCAGTCGGAAGCCACCATCAGCACCGCGCCCACAGCCGAGGAAATGAATAACAACGGCACCACGCGCCGCACGCCGAGCATGCGCGTCATATGCGGCGCCATCAGACCGACAAATGAAAGCGGACCGATAATCAAGGTCGCCGCGGCGGTCAGCAACGCGCTCAGCATCAGCAAGGCAAAACGCGCCAGCATCAAATTGACCCCAAGTTCACGCACCACCGCCTCGCCCAGCGGCAGGATTTCCAGCCAGCGCTTGCACCAAGGCACCACCGCCAGTGCGGCCAACGCAACCGCGGCGACAATTCCCGCGGCGCTTGCGCTCACGTTATAGGTCGACCCTGAAAGCAGGTTATAGAGGATGATCACGCGAGGGTCGTCGCTGGAAATGGCAATCGTCGATATCGCCTGGAACATCGCGCTGATGGTAACGCCGGTCAGCATCAGGGTATCGGGCGCATAAGACGACGCACGGCCCAGCGCGATCAGTGCCAGCAGCGTGAGCAGCGAGCCGCCCGCGCACCAGATCAGGAAGGTCGGCAAACCCGGATGCACGGTGAGAAACAGCGCGGCGGTCAAACCCAAGGCACCGCCCGCGGTAATGCCCAGGACGTCGGGGCTGGCCATGGGATTGCCGGTCATGCGTTGCAGCAGGCCGCCCGCCAGCGCCAACAAAACACCCACCGCCAAGGCCGCGATGACATGGGGCAAACGCAAGAACAACAAGGCGTGTACTTCGCCCAAACTACTCAGATGCCAGCCGTCAAGACCGCGCCCGACACTTAGCGCCACACCTGTCACCAGCAAAACGAATGCCGCGCTGATGCATGCGGTAAGCACCAGAGCGCGGGGCGCAAGCGCGGTAGACGGCGCTTGCAAGGCCTGCGTGAGATCCGGCCGCCCACGCAAGCTCGGCAATAAAACCAGCAATAACGGCGCACCCAGCAAAGCCGTGATGGCTCCCGTCGGAATCAAGGTGCCGTACCAGGCCGATGCGTACTGGGCAATCTGGTCGGCCAGCCACAATAAGGCGGCACCGAATAACGGCGCCCACAACATCCGGTCGCGTAAGCGCCGTGCACCAGCCAAACGCGCGAGTATCGGCGCGGCCAGCCCGATAAAACCTATCACCCCGACCGCACTCACCACAAATGCCGTCACCAGCAAGGTCAAAAACAACGCCGCGGCGCGCGTCATGCGTAACGAGGCGCCAAGGCTGCTGCCCACCGCGTCGCCGACCTCAAATACGGCCATCGGCCGCAAACATAACAACAGCAAGAGGGTGCACGGCAGCAACCGTGTCAGTAACGCCAAGGCGATCTGCCAGTCATGCTGGCCGAACGAACCGCCGCCCCAGATCATCAAACCGGTCAACAGGTCGAAATGTGAAAGCGCCAGGGCAAAACTGAGTGCGCCGCAACACAGATTGACGATCATGCCACCCAAAATCAGCGCCAGCGGCGAAATCCCGCGCCGTGCCGCCAAGGCGAATACCAGCGTCAGCGCCACCGCGGCGCCGAGCAGCGCCACGCCGTCCCGGCCACCGTCCAGCCAGCTTGGGGCAAAGACGGTGGCGATCGACAGCGCCAGATAAGCCCCAGGGAAAATGCCGAGGGTCATAGGCTCGGCCAGCGGATTGCGCAACACTTGCTGGGTCGATACCCCGGCCATGCCCAGCGCCGCACCGCACAACCAGGTCACAACGATGCGCGGCAAATCGCTGTCATGCACCAGCAATTGCCGCAGGTCGGCCGGCGCAGGCGCAATCACCGCCTGCCACCACAATGCGAGCGGCAGGCGCGCTCCGAGTTGATGCAACGACAACATCAAAGCGACCAACAGGATCGCGCCTACCGGCAACAATGGGCTGCGGCGCGGCAGAATGGACGGCAGGGTCAGGGTGCTCATCATGCCGTGCCCTGGGCAGATGCACGCCGCAAATCGGGAGTTGCTCGCAGCAGGGCGGCCGCGTTCGCGGGTTTGCGTTGCTGATCTGCCGACGCTACTAAAACATCACTTAAAACCTGGGCGAAATACGCTGCCGAAACAATGCCGCCTTCAGCCGGGACACTCGGCAAGGCCAGCATGCGGCCCGGGTTCTTGAACGGCATGGCCTGCCACAGCACGCTACGTTCCATCAGCTTGGCGACCGGTACCGGCAACGGTTTCAGGTAGATCAAAGCGGCCTCGGGTGCGCTCCCCAATGCCTCAAAACCCACCGTGGAAAAAGCTGCCGCATGGGACGTATCCGGCCAGGCGTTATGTAAGCCCAGCAGTGTCATGATTTCGCCGTATAAGCTATGCGTGCTATACACCCGCAAATGGGTTTCATCGACAAAACGCACCATATACAATGGCGCGATATGTGTCGCCGACGCATCCATGAGTTGCCGACGTGCTTGCGCCACCGCCGCGTCCACCTGCGCCAGCGCGTTTGCGCCACTCGCCTCGCGGCCCAGGATCGCTGCCAGTTGTTGGGTTTCCGCGCGCGCGGCGAGATAAGGCACAGGGCTGGCACGGTAGCGTCCCAAAGTCAGCGTCGGGGCCACTTTCTCAAGCGACGCGCGCAGGGCTGCATGCGCGGGCGTGATGATGATCAACTCAGGTTTGAGTGCCCATAACAATTCCAGATTGGGCTGGAACATCAGGCCCAGATCCACCACTGCGGCGGGCAAAGTACACGCCGTGAAGTTACGGCGAAAACCCTGCACATTCGCCATGCCGACCGGCACTACGCCAAGCGACAACAACATTTCCGTCAAACCCCAGTCGAGCGACACCAGACGGCGCGGCAAGCCGGCGGCAAACTGGCCGGCAGCATGGCCCAGGCTGCCGCCGGCCAGCATCCCGGCGCCCAGTAGCCGGGTCAGCATGGTGCGCCGATTCATGGCATAAGCTCGGTGAGAATACTATCCAATACGTCGGTGTATGCATCGGTATCGCTCGCGGCTTGAAGACGCGCGGCCGCCACCACACCGGCCAGCGCTTCCAGCGTCGGCGCTGAAAATAATGCCGCCAGTTCGACCTCGATGCATAGATCTCGCGCAATGCGCCGCTGTACCTGCAGGCTCAGAATGGAATCGCCACCGAGTTCGAAGAAATTATCGACGCGGCCCACCTGCGGCACCCCCAGTACTTCAGACCAGATTTGCGCCAGTACAAGCTCAACCTCTCCCGACGGCGCTTGGTAAAGTTGTGGAGTCGGGAGGTCCTGCGCCGGTAGCGCATGGCGATCCACTTTGCCATTGGGCGTCAAGGGCAAAACGTCCAATACCACGATCGAGCTCGGCACCATATAGTCAGGCACCAATTGGCCCAGGCCGGCTTTCAATAGCGCTACGTCGAGCACCGCGCCGATCTGGGCTGTCACGTACCCCAGCAAGCGTGCTCCCGTCACGGTGTGGTGCACGGTAACCGCCGCGTCCCGCACCCCGGCCTGGGCCAGCAAGCCGGCTTCGATTTCACCCAGTTCGATACGAAAGCCGCGTATTTTCACTTGATGATCGAGCCGGCCCAGATAAGCCAACTCGCCTTCAGTGCGCCAGCGAACCTGGTCTCCGGTGCGATATAAACGCGCCCCCCCGGCCGCAAACGGATCCGGCACAAATCGCTCCGCGGTAAGGCCGGGGCGGTTCAGATAACCGCGTGCCAGCCCCGCTCCGCCCAGGTATAACTCGCCGGCCACACCGGCCGGCGCCAGGTTAAGGTTGGAATCGAGCACATAGGCCGTGCGGTCGCCCAGCGGCCGGCCTATCGGCGCATATGCCCCCTCCAGCGGCAGCGTGGCATTCCATGCGGTGGGAGCAATCACCGTCTCCGTCGGACCATAGGCGTTGATCACCCGGCAGGTACCGAGCTTATGGCAAGCAGTTTGAAGTGCGCCGGCAGCCCATGCTTCGCCACCGACGATGCACAGGCGCAAAGACATCTGCTGCCCATCCCAGGCCGGATCCGCCAGCACAGGGTTGATGTAGGACGGGGTCAGAAACATCACCGAGATCCGTTGCCGCTTGAGTTCCTCGATCAGCCGCCGGCTCGACCAGTTAACCGGGTCCGCGATAACGATAGCGCCGCCCGCCAGCAATGGCACAATCCAGCGTTCATGCGCGATATCGAAGTTGATTGAGGCAAACTGCAACTCGCGGTCGGCGGCAGTCATCTCATACCGCTCGGCGATAGTCTGGCAATGCATCGCCAGGGCGCCATGCGCCACCGCGACACCTTTGGGTTGACCGGTCGAACCCGAGGTGTAAATTACATAGGCCAGGTTTTCCGCATGCGGCGTTACCTGCGGGTCGGTCTCCGCTTCGCCCGATAGATCAAGAGCGTCCAACTCCAGCACTGAGACAGATTCCGGCAAGGACCAATTCGGCCGTATCATGCTTTGCGTCAGCAGCAAACCAATGCCACTGTCGCAGATCATATGTTCAAGGCGCTGGGCCGGGTAAGCTGGATCCAGCGGCACATAGGCACCACCGGCTTTCAGGATGGCGAGCAAACCCACGATCATCTCGACCGAGCGCCCGACGGCAAAACCCACCCGCACTTCCGGGCCGACCCCTGCCCGTATCAAGCGATGTGCGAGACGATTTGCCCGGATATTCAGCGCGGCGTAACTCAGTTCGACCTCGCCCGCCACGACGGCAATCGCATCGGGCTGCAAGGCCGCACGCGCCGCGATCAAACTATGTACGTCCAGAGCTTGCTGGGGGGTTATACGATTGCGCCCCAGCGCAAGTAAGTCTTGTTGCTGTGCCGGGTGCAATAAAGGTAATTCGGCCAGCGTTCTATCGGCCGCGCCGGTGAAGGTATCGAGCAATCCCAGCATTTGTTCGCCGATCTGCATCACTTCCGATTCGCTAAATGCATCGCAGGCAAAGCGGTAAGCCAGTTTTAAGGTTTTTCCCTGGGTCACGCCCAGGCTCAGCGGATAATTCGTTTCATCCCGCGCCTGCGCTCGACCCAGCGTCAGGCCGCCCGGCGCAGCTTGCTGCAATGCCGCATCCACCGGATAGTTTTCGAACACCAGCAAGCTGTCGAACAAACCCGCGCCCTGCGACCCGGCCCAGCGCTGGATTTCATATAAGGGCGTGTAGGCGTGTTCCTGCAGCGCCACACCTTGTTCCTGCAACTCGCGCAACCACTCGCCCAGTCGTTGGCCGCCCTGCGGTCGTGCAATGACCGGCAAGGTGTTGATAAATAGTCCCAGCACCTGAGATACACCCGGCACAGCAGCCGGCCGGCCCGCCACCGTCGCGCCGAATACCACCGTCTCACGGCCGGTATAACGTTGCAACAGCAGCGTCCATGCCGCCTGGATCAGGGTATTGACGGTCACTCGTTGCTGTCGGGCAAAAGCCGCCAGCGCGGCGGTTGCCGCCGGGTCCAGTTCGAAACTGCGGGCGGCGTAGGTCGCTTTGCTCGGCGTTTGCTCCGGCTTATGTGCGTGCTTCGATTCCACCCGACGGCCAAAGACCTCGGCCAGTCGGCTTGCTTGATCCACCTGGGCCAATTGTTCACGCCAATAATTTTCACCGGCACGTGTATCGCGCTGCTGCAACCAGCCGATGTAATCTCTATAACGTCCGCCCTGTGCCGGCAAAGATTGGCCGCTGTAATGGCGCAATACCTCGCCCAGCAACTGCGATACGCTCCAACCGTCCATCAGCACGTGATGGTGAGTCCACACCAGGTGATAACGGTGACTGTCGATACGCACCAGCGTCAAGCGCTGCAGCGGTGGCCGCGCCAAATCGAAACCATTTGCCAAATCGGTCTGTGCCAGCACAGTCAATGCGTCTTCAAGATCATCCCGGCCGCGCCAGTCGTGCTGCTGCAGCGGCACCGTCGCCGCGCGCGAGACCCACTGCAACCAGCCGTCGCGGTGCGGTACAAATCCGGTACGCAAAATATCGTGCCGGGCGGTTACCGCGGCCCACGCGGCAGCAAAACGGACCACGTCCAAGCCATCGATATCAAGCCGCAATTGGTTCAGGTACATCGCGCCGCCCGGCGCATAGAGCGTATGAAACACCATGCCGGCTTGCATCGGCGACAGCGGATAAAGATCGGCGACATCCTTCAAATTCAAAGGCAACCGATCCAGTTCATGCTGGGTTAGCGAGGCCAACTCAAAGTCGGCTGGAGTCGCACCGCTGACACCGCTGGTGCAATGTGCAACGACCTGTTCAAGTTCGGTGCGCAAGCTATCCATCAAAGCGTCAATCGTTGCCGACGCATAACGAGCACTGCTATACGCCACGCTCAACCTCAGTTCGGCATTCACTACCCTGCCGCTAATCGATAAACTATGCGGCAACGGCGCCGCGGCATCTTGCGAGCAGCCGGTCGATTCCGGCGCCAACTGCCATGCAGCCGCTCCAGCGTAACTTTGATCGAATTGCCCCAGATAATTAAACACCACCTGGGCCGGTTCGATCTGGCTCAGTGCTTGCCGGTCCGCCGCCTCGCCCAGATATTTGAGCAAAGCAAAACCCAGACCTCGATCCGGCACCTCGCGCAGCGATTGTTTTACCCGCTTCAGCGCCGCACCGATTTCTCCCTGCGGTGCCAGGCAAACAGGGTACAAACTGGTGAACCAGCCGACCGTGCGGCTCAAGTCGAGATCATCGGAATGATCTTCGCGGCCATGTCCCTCAAGGTCAATCCGGATATTTTCGCCGCCGGTCCAGGTGCATAAAGCCCGCCCCAATGCCGTCAAGAGCAAGTCATTGATTTGTGTGCGGTATGCCGCCGGAGCCTCTTGCAACAACCTTTGCGTACTGATTCGGTCGAATGCCAGCACGGTGTGCGTCAGTTGAGCTGCGGTGTTGGCCTCGTTGCTCATGTCGCACGGTATGCGGGCGGAGGTTGCGGCGATATGCTGCCAATAGCCAAGCTGCGCCCGTACCTCGGGGCTGCGGGCATAACGCCCCAAGCGCGCGGCCCAGGTCCGGCACGACGTAGTCTCGGCGGGTAACCTCACCGCGCTGCCGGCTTGCAACTGAGCGTACGCAGTGTGTAGATCGTCCAGCAGAATCCGCCACGACACGCCATCCACCACCAAGTGGTGAATCACCAGCAGCAATCGTTGGCCACCGTCGGCAAGGTCAATCTTCAAGGCACGCAATAAAGGGCCTTGGGCCAAATTCAGACTACCCTGTACCTCATCGCAAAGGGATTCGATTTCGCTCCGATCGACGGCCCGCGCCACGCGCAACAGATCATCCGCCCTCGCGTCGCTAGCCGCAGCTTGGAGCCACCGGCCGTCGGCGTGTTGGGTAAATCTGAGTCGCAACGCGGCGTGGTGCTGTACCAGCCTGTGCAGCGCTTGTTCCAGCAGGGCGCGGTCCAACGGTTCAGGGCAGTTCAGCAATACCGCCTGGTTCCAGTGATGCCTTTGTTGCAGCGCCAGTTCGAAGAACCAGGCCTGCATCGGCAACCATGTCGAGCTATCGCCCATCTCGTCCGGCGCTACCTGCGCGGGCACAAGCGGATTGCACACCGGCTCGGCCACCGCAGCCAGCCGGGCGACCGTCTGCCGTTCGAACAATTGCCGCGGCGTAATGCGCCAACCTGCCCGGCGCGCCCGCTCCACGATTTGCAGACTGAGAATCGAATCTCCGCCCAGTTCAAAGAAATTACAGTGACGGCCGACCTGTTCGACCCGCAAAACCTCCTGCCAGACCCGCGCCAGCATCGACTCGAGTTCGCCCTGAACCGGCTCCCGGCTGTCGCTTGGCTGAGGCAAAGGCAAGGCTCGGCGCTCCACTTTTCCGTTAGGCGATAAGGGCAAAGTGTCGAGCACCACCCACGCGGACGGCACCATATAATCCGGCAGCACTTGCAGCAGTTGCGCAGCCCAAGATTCACCATGCGGGGAATACGCCGCACGCGCCGCCGCATGGACCACCACATAAGCCACCAGCATCAGCCCATTGGGCCCCGGCTGGGCCAGTACCACCGCTTGGTCGACGCCATCGAGCGCCTGCAGTTGCGCTTCAATCTCGCCCAGCTCAATGCGAAAGCCGCGCAGTTTGACTTGATGATCGATCCGGCCTAAATAATCCAACGCTCCATCGTCCCGCCAACGCGCCAGATCGCCGGTGCGATATAAGCGCTCGCCGGCATGCAGGGGATCCGGCACAAAACGTTCCGCGGTCAGCCCCGGACGGTTGAGATAACCACGCGCCAGCCCCGCTCCGCCCAGATAAAGTTCGCCGGCAATACCCCGCGGCAACGGGTTCATCGACGGGTCCCAAACATGTGTACTCAAATTGGCAATAGGTCGGCCAATGGGTACGATCGGATCCCCCGCGCGGCAGGTCCAGTGCGTGACATCGATCGCGGCTTCAGTGGGTCCATAGAGATTGATCAGTTGCACCTGCGGCAAGTGTTGCAAGGCGCGGTCCTGCAATACCGCGGGCAATGCTTCACCACTGCAAATCACCCGGCGCAGACTGGCACACATGGCGGGTTCAGGTTCCAGCTTGCCGATCGCGTTGACCTCGGTGACGAAGGCCTGCAACATCGGCGGCACAAAATGCAAGGTTGTGACCTGGAAGCGGTCGATCAATTCAAGCAAGCGGGCGGGTTCGCGATGGGCGCCCGGCGGCGCCAGCGCAAGACGCGCACCGAACATCAAAGGCCAGAAGAACTCCCATACCGACACATCAAAACTGAAAGGGGTTTTTTGCAAAACGGTGTCGCTCGCATCCAGCAGATACGCGGCCTGCATCCAGACCAGCCGATTGAACAATGCACCGTGCCGGTTTGCAGCACCCTTCGGGCGGCCGGTAGAACCGGAGGTATAAATCACGTAAGCCAGATTATCCGCATGCAGCGCTACAGCCGGCTCAAGCGGCGATTCGTCCGACAGATCCAGCCGGTCGAGTTCGAGCACTTGCAGCATAGCGCCGGCCGGCAATGGCAAACGAGGCCGCACCGCATGTTGGGTGAGCAGCAAGCCGAGGCCGCTATCCGCCATCATGTAGCTCAGCCGCTCCAGCGGATAATCGGGGTCCAGCGGCACATAAGCACCGCCGGCTTTCAGAATAGCCAGCAAGCCCACCACGAGTTCCACCGAGCGCTCGAGGCAAATTCCCACCGGCATATCGGGGCCGACGCCGGCGCGTATCAGCCGGTGCGCCAGGCGATTGGCCCGTTGCTCCAGGTCGCTGTAACTCAAGACCACATCGTCGAACATCAGCGCAATCGCATCCGGCGTAGCGCTCGCCTGAGCTTCGATCAGGCGATGCACCGGCACCACGTCGCCATAATCTTCAACCTGAGTACTCGAGGAAAGCAGGTCGACCAGCTCGTCCGAGTCGAGTAGAGGAAGATTCGCCAGCGGCTGTTCAAGGGCCGAGCACAAGCGCAGCACCATTGCTTCATAATGACGGCCAAGCCGGGCTATCGTTTCCGGGTGGTACAACGCGGCGTCATAGCGTGCGGTGCAGACGAGCGCGTCGCGACCGACTCGTAGATCGAGGCTCAGATCGAATTTTGCATTTTGGTTTTCGACATCGATGACCTCAACTTCCAGGCCGTCCAAGCACAACCGGCCAGCCGACTCACCCTGCACATTAAATAAAGTTTGAAACAAGGGGGGCCGATCGGCCTCGCGGCGCACACTCAAAGCATCGGCCAGCACACTCAACGGCACACCGCCATGGTCCAATGCCGCCCGTGTGGCATGACGTACCGCATCGAGCAAAGCCCGTCCGGTCATGCCCGCGGCGAGCCGGGCGCGGTAGACCTGAGTGTCGACAAACAGACCGATAAGCGCTTCGCTCTCTTCCGTGGTCCGGCCGCTGGTCGGCACGCCAATACAAAAATCGTCGCGACCGCTATAACGCCACAACACGCTCTGCCATGCCGCCATCAGCACCACAAAAGGCGTGCAGCGTTCGGCACGGCAGCAGGTTGTTACCGCCGCCAGCGTGGTTGCCGAAAACGAGAAAGAATGAATTTGTGCGGGTTTAAGCGCCGCTGAAGCACGTGCGAAATCATGCGGCAATTCGAAAGCGCTATCCGCCGAAGCCAGGTAGCCGGTCCAATACGCCAGATCCGCCCGCACCTTTGCACTATCCAGCGATAGGCGCTGCGCCGAGGAGAAATCCGTGTATGTCGACTCCAGGGCGGGTAAATCCTCCGGCAATTCATGACGTAAAGCCGCGTTGTAGGCCTGCGCCAGTTCCCGCGCAAAAATTGCGTTCGACGCGCCGTCGGAGGCAATGTGATGCGCCGTAATGGCCAATACATGCCGTTCGTCCTCAAGCACGAACAAACGAAATCGAATCGGATCCTGCGCGCTCAGGTCAAACGGCTGCCGTGCGTGTTGTGCCAACTGCTGCTCAAGAGCCGCCGCGCCCTCAGTCGCCGGCAGCCGCGCAAGGTCGACTCGCGCCAAGCTGAACTCGCCCGCCGGCTGTACCCATTGCTGCGGCACGCCGGCGCGTTCAACGAAGCGAGTACGCAATACGGCATGGCGCGACCTCACTGCATGCAGCGCACGCTCCAGCGCATCGGCATCGAGCGGGCCGCGTAAATGAAAGGCGCGCGTCAAGTGATATGCATTGGATCCGGGGTCGAGCCGCTGCAACAGCCAGAGCCCCTCCTGCGCCAACGACAAAGGGTACAGCTCGGGCGGCCGTTGCTGCGCCGTCATGGATGGGATCCCGGAAATTTGCATGATCGGCGCGCCCTGTTGCTTACCATTGATACTTCAATCCGGCGAGTACCAGTCGCCCTTCACCGAAGTTGCAGGTACCGTCATCGCACGAGGCGATATAGTTACGGTCAAGCAAGTTGCTGACATTGAGCGATGCGGTCCAGCCTTGCATCGTGGCGAAAGCCCGGCCCAGGTCGTAACGCATGGCGAGATCCACCAGCGTGGCCGACGAGGTCAGGAAGGTGTTGGCCGTGTCGCCGTAAGAGCCGCCGATAAAACGCACCCCGCCACCCAATTGCATGCCGGTAAGCGGCCCTGTCGGCATCCGGTAATCCGCCCACAGTGAGGCGGTGTTGCGTGGAATGCCGACCGGCACTTTGTTAAGATCGGCTGTGTTGCTTTTGGTATTGAGCAAGTTGGTGTAGGTATAACTGGCGATCAATTGCAGGTTGTTGGTGAGACTGGCATGCCCTTCCAGCTCGATACCTTGCGAGCGAACCTCGCCTGTTTCCACCTCAAAACCCTGATGCAACGGGTCGGTCGTCTCCACGTTTTGCTGCGTCAGGTGAAAGGCCGAGAGCGTGACAAAACCGTTGTAACCCTTGGGTTGGTACTTGACCCCAACTTCATATTGCTCGCCGGTGGTCGGCGCAAATGCCTTGCCCGAGAAGTCCGACCCAACCTGCGGCTGGAACGACTTCGAATAATTCACGTACGGCGCGATACCGTCGTCGAATTGATATACGCCACCCAGGCGCCAGGTAAACGCCCGATTGAACTGGTTGACGGCCGGCACATTCGCTTTGTAAGGATCGAAATCTTCATTGGCCCAGTCTTCGCGCACGCCGCCGAGAAACGACCACTTGCCGATATCGACTTGATCCTGGGCATAGGTACCCAACTGCTTGACCGATTCGGCCCCCGAAGTGGCAAACATAAAGGTCGGGTCGGGAATCGCCTGGCCATATTGGGGATTGGCAATGCTGAGCGTCGGTGCGGTGTCGCCCGGCAAACCCAGGAAGGTGTGGTCAAACTGGATATTCTGATAATCCAGGCCCAGCGTTACCTGATGCGTAAGCGGACCGGTGTTGAATTTTGCCGTCACCTGATTGTCTATGGTGTGCGAATTCACCGTGCCCTGATTCAGGTAGGCCGTGCGTTCCAGCGACAAACCGTCCGGCGTATAACCGTCATTGGCGACATATTTGACCGTCTGGTCGTTGCGCAAGAAACGATAGTTTTGCTTGAACGACCAGACATCGTCAAAGCGATGCTCCAAGGTGTAACCGATCGACTCCTGGGTCTTGCGGAAGCTATCGAAATCGGGCTCGCCCGGATAAAAACTGCGCGGGATCGAGACCGGGCCGCCTTGGGCCGTGCCCACCGCCGGCACAAAATTATAGATACCAGCTTCGGGGTCTGCCTGGTAGTTGGCGTACACCGTCAGGCTGGTATCCTGGGTCGGTTTCCAGGTCACACTGGGCGCAATCGCAAAACGCTGCTGCTGCACGTAATTGGTTTGCGTGGCGGTATTAAAGCCATCGGCCGTGATCCGATATAACAGCTTGCCGTCTTGGTCGAGCGGACCGCTAAAGTCGAAAAAGCCTTGCAGGCGGCCATAACTGCCGGTCTGAAAACCGATCTCATGCAGCGGCTCGGCGGTCGGCAACTTGCTCACCAGGTTCACCGTGCCGCCGGGCGACCCTTGCCCATACAGCACCGATGCCGGGCCATGCAACAATTCGATACGCTCAAACAGATAAGGATCGAAACTGGTTACGTTGTAGCCGAAGCCACCCGCAGGTCCGGGTGTACGCAAGCCATTCCAGAATTCATCGATCAGAAAACCGCGTGCATAAAGATATTCCAGCGAATCGGTATTGGTGCCGCGCTGCTCGGGATTGACCCCGGAGGTATAACGCAATGCCTGCGCCACACTTTGCACATCCTGGATATCCATCTGATCGCGGGTCACCACCGAGATGGTTTGCGGTGTCTTGATCAGCGCGGTATCGGTCTTGGTACCGGCGGTACTCAGATGCGCGACATAACCCACCACCGGTCCCGTACCCGTCTCTTTCTGGCGCGGCGTCGAGACTTCCACTGCGGGCAGTTGCTGCTCGGCGACCGTGGCGCCCGTAGTCGCATTCGCGGCAACCCCTGACGCGGGCTGCGCCGCCGCAGCGCCGGTAGCGGTTTTGGGCACGCTGGTTTGCGCCCCGGCCGAGGTGGCCAGCCATAGGCCCGCGGCAATCGGCGCGAGCCGCCACGGGTTGAAAGCGCGAGCACGTATGCCGTGACGGTGTGTGGAAGTTTGTCGTTGTTTTAGATTCATCGATGGATAGGAATATAGGTTTAAACGTTTTACTTTGAACACAAATGCAAATGAGAATGATTACTATTTACAAATTCTAACCTGAAAAATCTGCTGGTTGGGTGTTTTCCTGGTTTTTCTTTGGTTCTACACTCTGATGGGTACTCGTGTCGGTCTTCGGCTTGTTGCTCAAGCGGGTACGCAGTAATTTTTCCAGCCCTGCCACGGTCGGGTGATCGAAGACATCGCCGGGCGAAACTTCAACCTGCAAGATGCGGCGCATCCGCGACACAAGTTTGATCACCTGCAGCGAATCACCACCCAGTTCGAAAAAATCGTCATGCGCGCCAACCCTGTCGACTTCCAGCAAAGTGGCGAACAAGCCGTGCAATTGTTGTTCCAGTTGTGCGTCGTGTCCCATTTACCCAGCCCTTTCGATAGAGATTAAAAAAAACGGATTGCCGAAACATCACGGCCGGTCGAACATTTCGCTCATCGCCACCACAATCTTGCGCGGTCCTTGATAGGGGTCGCGGGCATGCGCCACCAGCATGTTGTCCAGCATCAGAAGATCGCCGGCTTGCCAGGCAAAACGTACGGCACAGGCTTCATAGACGGCGCCGATCAGCGCCATCGTTGCGTCGTCGATCGGACTGCCGTCGCCGAAATACACCTGGCGCGGCATCCGTTGCGGGCCGACCAGGTCGAGCAGATCCTCGCGCAAATCGGGGTCCAGACAGGCGATGTGGTGCAGTTGCACTTGGTTGAAGAAACTGCGTTCACCGGAAAGAGGATGAGTCAGGACAGCAGGACAAAGGGTCCGGGTTTGCAGTTCATCCTGGGCCAACCATTCAAATTCGACGCCCTCCGCGATGCAGCGCGCTTCCACCACCTGCCTCTCGGCGGTACCGAAAAAATCGCGCCAAGGCACATCGAGGCCTTGGGTAAACGTCCGCACATACATCAACTGCTTACGCTCGAAGGTTTCGACCAAGGCCGCCGGCAAGCGGCGCAACACCTCGCGGCAATCGACAATGGGCGTGGCACCGCCCTGGCTGGCCGCAATCTCGCAAAAGAAGAATTGGCGGCGCGGCCAGCGCGACAAATGTGCGCTTTCGTTGTGGTAAAGAATCATTTTTCGCTCGGGGTAAGGCGTCGACCGATACGTATTGCGACCGCCCTCCTGCCTGGGCAGGTCGCCGTACTCGCCATATAAACCCGGCGAGATCAATTCGGCCAGGGCTTCGAAATCTGCCGCTCCGGCCAGACCAAAACCGCGAAACAACACTGCACCGTGGCAGAGCAAGTACTGCTCCAATTCATTGCGATGAGCTGCGATCCATTGCGGCAAATCGCCGATTCCGCACGACGGCGTCAAGACCAGGGGAAAATCGGCCGCGGGATCGAGCAAAGCGCCTTCGACGGAAACTTTCGTCAGCAAATTTGAATGCATGAGCCAATACCTTTATCTATGATTGAAGTTCTGCCGATGCGGCATCAAGCGGAGCGGCCGGATTGACCAATACGACATCAAGCAAGTCGCGCCATTGCTCAAACCATTGTTTGATAGTTGAAGGCAGGAATAAGGCCGAGGCGTACACCCATTCAATCTCGTAACCATCGGCCGCGGGTTCCACAAATAAGGCCATGTCGAATTTCGATTGGGTGGTCTGGGGCCGCAGTAATTCAAGCGCGAGATCGGGCACACTGGTATTGCGTCGCGGCAAATCGCGCAGTACAAACAACAGTTGCAGCAAGGGATTGGCATCGCGCCGGCGCGACACCGGCAAAGCGTCCACGATCCGGTCGAACGGCAAAGCGCGATGTTCGAGCGCTTCCCAGTTGGTCTGCCGGGTGGCACGAAGCCAAGCATCAAAACTATTCAGCATCGCCCCATCTGCCGTCATGCGCGAGCGCAGCGGCAACACATTGACAAAAAATCCGATCAACCCTTCGAATTCGGTTCGATCGCGCCCGGCCACATCGGTGCCGATCACCAGATCGGCTTGCTGCGTCAGCCGATGCAGGAACAGTTGAAAGCTCGCCAGCAACACGGCGAAGGGCGTCATCCTGTGCGCGTTGGCGAGCGTCCGGACCCGCGCAGCGGTAGCCCCGGATAGTCTGAAATACAGCGCCCCTCCCTCATGCGTCGCCACGGCGGGGCGCGGGCCATCCGCCGGCAAGCCCAGGAAATGCGGCGCGCCGGCCAGATAGGTACGCCAGAAATCCTGCTCGCGGCGAATCATGGCTGGCGTCAACTGCTCGCGCTGCCACGCGGCGTAATCGGCATATTGCAGCGCCAGTGCCGGTAACGCGGGCGGCATTCCGGCACCCAGCGCCCGGTAGATATGGCACAACTCGTCGAGCAGGA
>Ga0302230_10000332_pt1 | contig 44664 bp, 50 predicted proteins | sample II_Palsa_N2_1_FD_193523 | JGI IMG/M metagenome (GOLD analysis project Ga0302230, IMG submission 193523) | Peat permafrost microbial communities from Stordalen Mire near Abisko, Sweden - II_Palsa_N2_1 | ecosystem: Environmental > Terrestrial > Soil > Palsa > Peat permafrost | place: Sweden... | reverse complement strand
CCAATGACGGCTTGAGCCGTCGCGCGACGCTATGCAAGGTCGCTACCAGCACGTCGATTTCCACCGGTTTGGACAGATAGGCATCGGCGCCCTCGCTGAGGCCGCGCACCCGGTCGATCGTCTCCGACCGTCCGGTCAGCATCACGATGCCGATATCGGCGAACTGCGCGCGCAGGGTTTGCGCCACTTCGAAGCCATCGTGGTCGGGCAGACCGATATCCAGCAGCACGATATCCGGTGTTCTCCGCTCGATGGCCTGCGCCATGTCGCCCACGTGGCCGATGGCCATGACTTCGAAACCGAATTGGGTGAGCCGCGGCGTAAGCACCCTGTCCCGCAACAACGCATCGTCTTCGATCAGCAGCAGGCGCAGGGTTTCGGCAGGCATGAATCAACTTTGCAGGGCAGCGGAAAGTTCGTGTTCGAACCATAACCCATAAGGAGCCGTCTTCGTCAGAACGCGCGCTGGCACTGTGTAGCGCATCACGGCTGCAACGGGACCGATGAGCAGCGCCACGCGCGTCTCCTTATGACCTCGCAGGTAATTGAGCCGATTCCTGGGATGGATAGCATGGTCATCACCCCCCACCGCAGCGTGCGCACTTGCGCATTCGTTGCGCTTTTTACCAAGGAGATACCCCATGTCCCTGTTCACCCTCCCCACGATAGACACCGCCCCGCAGGCCTCGCGCGCGACCATGCAGGCACTGAAAGAGAACTTCGGTTTTCTGCCAAACGTGCTGGCCACCATGGGCGCCAATCCGGTGTTGCTCAACGGCTTTGCCGGCGCGTTCGGCGCGTACCACGGCGGCAGCTTTGACGAATGCGAGCGGCAGGTGCTGCTGCTGACCAACGCGGTCGCACTACGCTGCCCGTGGACGATTGCCGCCCATTCCACTTTTGCGCTCGAAGATGGCATGAGTGCAAAGGAGGTCAACGACCTGCGCGCAGGAGCGCTTCCGTCCAACCCGCGCTATGCCGCGCTTTCGCATCTGTCAAAACTCATTCTTCAGAAGCACGGCTTGGTCGACGATAGCGACATCGCGGCATTCGTCGCCGCGGGTTTCGTGAAGGAGCAGGTCTTCGAAGTGATCCTCGGCGTCGGCCTGTCCACCCTAACGGCGGCAACCACCAACCTGGCCCGCACGCCGATCGAGGATCATTTCCAGGCGCAGATACTCGCCGCCTGATCGCCTTCGGCCTCTCCCACAGCATGCCGATACGCCGTGCTGTGGGAATATCCTTGGCTGCGCATGGAGCCTTCCCTGGCCGAGAAACTCGGCGCGAGGGCGTCTGGTCCGCTTATGCTCTAGCCGACACCAACCGTCAGGTGATTCATGCCATGCCTCAGCGACGAAAGAGGACAGGAAACGAAACCGAACTGGGTACGCTGCTGCGCTATTGGCGCGACGCACGCGGCCAGAGCCAGCTCGATCTGTCGCTGGATACCGGCGTATCGCAGCGGCATCTGAGCTTTATCGAAAGTGGTCGCAGTGTCCCCAGCCGGCAAACCCTGATGGATCTGGCGCAGGCGCTGGAGGTGCCGCTGCGCGATCGCAATGCGTTGCTGCTGGCCTCCGGATACGCACCCGTCTACTCGGAAGCGCCGTGGGATGCCGCAGAGATGCGCAGCGTGAAGCGCGCACTCGAACGCATGCTGCGCCAGCACGAACCTTATCCGGCGATGGTGATGGATCGCTACTGGAACGTGCCGATGACCAACGCCGCTTCGCCAGAGTTTTTCGGACACTTCATCGATATCGCTTCACGCCCCAAACCGCGCAACATGCTGCACCTGATGTTTGATCCCGCCGGCATGCGGCCGTTCATCGCCAACTGGGAAAGCGTGGCACGCAGCCTGATTCACCGCGTGCATCGTGAGGCCATCGGCCGCGTGGTCGACAGCCGCACCGATGATCTTCTGAAAGAGCTGCTCGACTATCCTGACGTGGCTGCCACCTGGAAAAGCGTCTCCACGGCGGATGCCCCGTCGGCGCTGCCGGTCATCCCGATCCACTTCGTCAGCGAAGGACAGATACTCAGCTTCTTCTCGATGGTCACTACCGTCGGCGCGCCACAATCCGTTGCCGCACAGGAGCTGCGCATCGAATGCCTGTTCCCGGCGGATGACGACACCGAAGAAGGTTACGCCCGGCTGATGGCTGGAAGCACCACGGCATGACGAGGCTTCAATGGCGCGGTGATCTCGACGGCATCGTCGGGCTCACGCGGCATCCGTCCATTTCGATTCAATATCACCTTTAACCGCGTTATCGACGCCCTCGCTGGACACGCCCAGCATGTCGTGGACGAGGCCATGCCGTATGCCGGCAAACTCGCCGTTGCGGCGATAGGTGGCGGTCCAGTTCACGCGACCCGAGCTCGCCGGGTGATGGTCACCTTCGTAGGTGAAACCGTTACTGGTCTTGCCGGCGACGTTACTCATGGCAGCAGCCTCTGGGCGTGGGAAGACACGCAGCATGGACCTTTCTGCGACACATGGGGTGTGCCGCCATTGCACGAATGAAAACAGCGGGCGAGTGGTTTCAGATCACGCAGCCGGACGCTGCGAGGTTTCCCAGAATTTCAGCAGCATCGTCAGACCGGGCGAGGTTTTCGGCAAACCCTGCAGCGTAGGCAGCGTGATCGCCCAGATTTCATTGGTGAGCTCCTGCAACGTCGTCAGCGGCGCGTTGGTAAACGCCATATGCCAGCGTGCAAACTGCCGGGTTTCTATCGGACCGTTCAGGCACTCCACCAGCTGATGGTGCATCGACGATTGCCGGATGCGCTGATAAACCGCCGCAACGGCCGCAGGCCGCCCTTCGAAATACTGAAAGAAACTGCCTTCGTGCGCGAACAGCACGCCGGTGACTTCCACACTTTCGTTGAAGGCGCGTGCATCAATGAGCAGGGCATCCAGGTCACGCACGCGCAATGGGCGCGTCGCGCTACTCCCGTAGGCGACCGCTGCCAGATGATTCATGGATTCCCATAAGCTCGGTGAAAGCGAGGCGCAATGCCTGTCGCCTGGTACGGCTAGTCACTGTGGAACCTACAGCAAGGCGCCACCCGCCACAACTGCCGAGGACGCCAGCGTCGACAATCGCCGAAGCCGGGGCAGTTTATGACGGGCTGCAGCGCCATCGATGCTTAAATAGCCGCGCTAGCGGGTTGCCTGACGGAGAGTGCTGTTGATGAAGAAAAGCGTGGTTTTGAAAAGGGTATTTGGCTTGCTGCTGTTGTCGGCTTTCAACGCGGTGCCGGCGATGGCAACGGAAACGATGATCGATCCGGCGCCATCCGCCGCCGCCGGCCAGCCATCAAAGGCATGGTCGGGCAACCCGGTGTTTCCCGGCTGGTATGCCGACCCCGAGGCCGCCGAGTTCAACGGCGAATACTGGATTTATCCGACTACATCGGAGGCGTACGACAAGCAGACCTACTTCGACGCGTTTTCCTCGCCCGATCTGGTGACCTGGACCAAACACGCCGACGTGCTCGACAACAGGGCGATTACCTGGGCGGAGAAGGCGATGTGGGCGCCGGCGATGGTCGAGAAAGGCGGCAAGTATTATTTCTTTTTCGGCGCCAACGATATTCACAGCGACAGCGAAATCGGCGGTATCGGCGTGGCGGTGGCCGACCGGCCGCAAGGGCCGTTCCACGATCTGCTGGGCAAGCCGCTGATCAACGAGATTCGCAACGGCGCGCAGCCGATCGACCAGTTCGTGTTCAAGGACAAGGACGGCCAGTACTACATCATCTACGGCGGCTGGGGTCACGCCAACATCGCGCGACTGAAAGACGACTTCACCGGCCTGCAGCCGTTTGCCGACGGCAGCACTTTCAAGGAGATCACGCCGAAGAATTACGTCGAGGGCCCGATGATGTTTCTGCGCCACGGCAAGTATTACCTGATGTGGTCCGAAGGCGGCTGGACCGGGCCGGATTATTCCGTGGCGTACGCGATGGCCGATTCACCGCTGGGCCCGTTCAAGCGCATCGGCAAGATTCTCCAGCAGAATCCCAAGATCGCTACCGGCGCCGGTCATCACTCGCTGTTTCACGTAGCGCGTGACGACAGCTGGTACATCGTCTATCACCGCCGCCCGGCCGGCGACACGGCAGCAAATCATCGGGTGATCTGCATCGACCGCATGGACTTCGACAAGAGCGGCTTGATCACGCCGGTGGTGATCACCAAGCACGGCGTGCGCCGCCATATTTTGCAGTGAAGCACGCTACGGCTTGGCGCGCTTGCGCAGCGCGTCCACCAGCAGCGAAAACGCCGGCGACGGTTGGCGGCGGCTGGGATAGTAAAGGTGGAAGCCCGGGAACGGCGGGCACCAGTCACCCAGGACGCGCTGCAAGCTGCCGTCGCCGATAGGCGTGGAAACCATATCCTCCGGCACGCAGGCGAGGCCGAAACCCGCTCGCGCAGCTTCGATCGCCTGGCGGGCGCTGTTGAAAGTAAGCCGCCCCTCGACGCGCACGTTCAACACACGGCGGCCCTTTTCGAATTCCCATGCATACAGACCACCGCGCGTCATCAGGCGCAGGTTGATGCAGTCGTGCCCGGTCAGGTCGCGCGGCGTCTTGATCGGCGACCGCGACGCGAGATACGTGGACGTGCCGACCACGGCCATGCGCATCGGCGGGCCGATCGGCACCGCAACCATGTCCTGCGCCACCTGCTCGCCAAGTCGGATGCCTGCATCGAAGCGCTCGGCCGCGATATCCACCAGGCTCGAATCGGTGACGACTTCGACTTTGATATCCGGGTAGTTCACCAGCAGCTCGGTGACGACCGGCCACAGGATGGTGGTGGCTGCGTGTTCGCTGGTCGTGATGCGCAAGGTGCCGGCGGGCTTGTCGCGCAGATCGCCCAAAGCGGCGACGGCGACATCAATGTTGTCGAAATTCGGTTCCAGCGAACGGAATAAACGCTCCCCCGCTTCGGTCGGCGAAACGCTGCGCGTCGTGCGCGTCAGCAGTCGCAAACCCACTCGCGCTTCGAGCGCACGCATGGTGTGGCTGAGTGCCGATTGCGAAACACCAAGCTGCGCCGCAGCGCGCGTGAAGCTGCGCTCGCGGGCGACGGCGAGAAACGCGAGAAGGTCATTGTAGTTCTCGCGAGCCATAAGCCAGCTACCCATTAGTGATTTCAGATCATAAGTGCATTCGCTTTTATCCGTCTAATCACGGGGAAGCGGGGCCGGCAAACTAGGCCCATCCCATCACTCGGCAGGAAAATCCCATGCAACAACGCACTCTCGGCAATAGCGGACTCGACGTTTCCGCCCTCGGCTTCGGCTGCATGGGGCTCAACTTCGCCTATGGCCCCGGCCTCGGCAAACGCGACGCGATAGCGCTACTTCGCGACGCTTTCGAAAACGGCGTTACCTTCTTCGACACCGCCGAAGCCTATGGTCCGTTCACCAACGAGGAATTGGTCGGCGAGGCGCTGGCGCCCATGCGCGACCGAGTGGTTATCGCGACCAAGTTCGGCTTCAAGGACGGCAACGCGGCCACCGGCGTTGACAGCCGGCCGGAGCGCATCCGCACGGCGGCCGAGGCGTCGCTGAAGCGATTGAAGACGGATCGAATCGACCTCTTCTACCAGCACCGCGTCGATCCGAGCGTGCCGATGGAGGATGTCGCCGGCACCGTCAAAGACTTGATCAGCGAAGGCAAGGTCAAACACTTTGGCCTCTCCGAAGCCGGTGTGGGATCGATCCGCCGCGCGCACGCCGTGCAGCCGGTCGCTGCGCTGCAAAGTGAGTACTCGCTGTGGTGGCGTGAGCCTGAAGATGACGTGCTGCCGACCTGCGAGGAACTGGGTATCGGCTTCGTGGCCTTCAGCCCGCTCGGCAAGGGCTTCCTCACCGGCACCATCGACGCCGCGACGACCTTTGGCAAGGACGACTTTCGCAGCATCGTGCCGCGGTTCTCAGCGGACGCGCGCAAGGCGAACCAGTCTTTGCTTGATCTTCTGGCTCATATCGCGACGAGCAAGCACGCAACACCCGCACAAATCGCTCTAGCGTGGCTGCTGGATCGCAAGCCATGGATCGTCCCGATACCAGGCACCACCAAGCTGCATCGGCTGAAGGAAAACGTCAGTGCCGCGGACGTCGTGCTGAACAACGACGATCTACGCCAGATTGAAGAAGCACTGAGCCACGCCATCGTGCAAGGCGACCGTTATCCCGCGCATCTCGCCGCGTTGACCGGCAAGTGATCCGCGCTTCCATTCAAGGGCGCGGCTGATGCAACGATCTTGGGCGACACTGTCATCTTCGAGCCAGCCGCAAGCAGCGCCTGGCACACCCATCCCTATCGTCACCGCGGGCAAGGGCTGGACGCACTGCGAAGGCGAGGCCATAGTCTAGATCGACGCCGGCGACATCATCTGCCCATCCGGCCACAAGTACTTGAAGGCACCGCGCCACCGCGTCGATGACCCATATCACGGTGTAAAAATCGCTGGACGGCAAGGCGGTCGACTCGCTGCGGACGTAAGCCCGCAGAGACAGCTCGGCGGTCACGTGTCCCGTGCCATAAGGACTATGGCGCCCGCGATTATGGAAGCCGAAAATATGTCCACCCCCCCTGATTGCCGTGAGGCAACCGATCCCACTCCCCTTGTAGAGATGGACGAAAGCCCGCGAAAGCGGGCTTTTTTTGCGCTCGGCTTTCGACGCGCTACCGTGTCGCATGGCCTGCATGGTGTCCGATACTGGGCGACCTTGCCCAGGCTTTCTTTAGCTGCATCCCATACCCTCTACCTGCACGTATCTCCCGCATGCACATCGATTCACCAAACCAGACCATCCATCCGCGACTGGCCGCGCTTCGCGCCGGCGCCAAGATCGCCGCGATCCTGTGCGCGAGCGTCTTGCTGATGCCGGTGCAGTGGCTGCTTATGCGCTTCACGCGCGGTCGCATTTCCTTTGCCCTTCCACGTCTGTGGTTCGACTGCCTGCGCCGGGCCATGCGGCTTCGATTCGAGGTCGTCGGCACACCGCGCGATGGCGGCGGCACGCTGTTTGTCGGCAACCACGTCTCGCATTTCGACATCGTGCTGCTGGGCAGCCTGCTGCGCACGCGCTTTATTGCCAAGGACGAAATGCAAAGCTGGCCCGGCGTGCGCTTTATCGGCGCACTGGGGCAAACATTATTCATCAGCCGCCAGCGGCGTGACACGGCCAGCGTGGCGGCCGCCATCGCCGCGCAGATGCGGCCCGACCACGACGTGCTGCTGTTTCCCGAAGGCACCACCTCGTCCGGCGAAAACGTCGCGCCCTTCAAGTCCAGCCTGCTGGCGCCGTTTCTTGGCCCGCAGGCCGCCGAGCAAGCCTGGATGTTGCAGCCGTTTACGCTGGATGTCGTGTCCGTAAATGGACGCGCGCTCGCGAACGGCGGTGACCGCGACGGCTACGCCTTTCATGGCGGCATGGAAGCCGGACCTCATCTCAAACAATTTTTGCGCGCAAGCGGCGCGCTGGTACGCGTGACCTTCCATGCCCCCATGGCGATACCACCCGGCACCGATCGCAAGGCGCTGGCGCTGCGGCTGCACGACATCGTGGCGTCGGGTCTTTCGTCCGGCACGACCGCGTCGTCAGCGGTTGCTGCCACACACGCATAGCGATTACGACCACAGCGGCTGACTACTGATTCCAGCCAGCGCTACCCAACACATCATGATCAACACCACCACAAAATCATTCGATACCTTCGAAGCCGACGCGCGCAAGGCCGGTTTCGATGAGGCGAAAATTCGCGCCTGGCCGCCGCAAAAAGTCATCGGCACGCATACGCACCCATTTCACGCCGAAGCCATCGTCACCCGCGGCGAGATGTGGCTGACCTGCGGAGAAAGCACGCGGCACCTGTTGCCCGGCGACACGTTCACCCTGTCATACGGTCAGCCGCACGCCGAGCGTTACGGCGTAGAAGGCGCAACCTACTGGGTCGCGCGGCGCAACCGCCCGGTCGACGAATAGACGGCCGAACGTTGAACTTGAACAGCAAGATACCAGACCGCTTTTAGCGTCGGCAGTCGCTACGCGCGCCACTTTTCAGTAACGCGCGCAGCGTTGAACCCAACGGCTACGCCCCTGTTTCAGGCGTGCTCCAGCACAAAATCAATCGCCGCGCACACGGCCGCGACCTGCGCGGCGTTGCACTGCTCGGGCGTGGCGCGCGGGCTGTCGGGATAGACCTCGGTGGTGGTCACATAAGGCGCGTCGGTCACGCGCGCGCACAGGCCGAGTTTTTTCAGCGAATACTCGATGACACCGGGCGAGACCATCGGCGAACCGATAATTTCGCCACGTTCATCCGCCGGCGCAATATGGGTGACCTTGGCCACTGCCGCGATCACCGCCTGCTGAAACGAAGGCTGAGGGTTTTCGCTGTCGTCGACCAGATAAAAGCCGTCAGGGATTTCTTCCGGTTCATAGGCGATGCCGTCACGCGCAGCCAGTGCCGGGCGAAATTCGGTTTCGTCGGTGTCGGTGGTTTCATGCAGGTCGATATGCATCAGCGCACGATCGCGCAGCGGCGCGACCAGACGCATCAGCGCCGCCGACTCCTGCGCCGGGCTGTCTTCGCCAAACGAACGGTTGGGGTCCAGCGCATCGGCGTTCCAGCGATGAATGCGCTCATACGCCCACGGGCTGACGCACGGAGCAACGACAAGATTCGCCCGGCCGGCATAGCGCGCCATCTGCTGGTCGACAAACTGCAGCGCGCCGTGCACGCCGCTGGTTTCGTAACCGTGCACGCCACCGGTGACCAGGACGATGGGAAGCTCGTCGCGCCATTCGCGGCTCTTGATGGCGAATAATGGATAGCTCTCCGGCGCGTAATCCAGTCGGCCGTATTCCGACACGTCAAAGCGCGTGCGCAGCGTATCGATCACGCTCAGCACATCCGCCTCGTAGCTGCGCTGCGCCACCTGCTGCGCCCGCCACGCGGCTTTCTCCACCGCGGTCCAGGGCGTGCCAGGTGTGCCAATCGGGTAAGGCGCAGAGTCAGTCATTACTTCGCTCGCTTCGTCGTCGTATAGGGAAAGCGGGGGCACCTTAGCACTGGTCCGGTGGTACTGCAGAAATAGAGCAGCGTTAGTCGGCCACGGCATGCGCGCGAAACAGGTGATAAGGCCCGCATCAAGTTGCCGAGTTAGAGCTGCAACAGCGTATCGAGCAGAAACTGCTGCATCTCTCCGTCGAGCAGCTGCTGCAACTTCGGCGTGGCCTGCTGCATCGTGGGCGACTTCATATGTCCGTCCAGCGCGGCCTTGTCCCGCCAGACCTCATACGAGACAAACCGACCGGCTTGCTGCGTGTCTTCGTGCAGCGCGTAGGCCTTGCAACCTTCCTCCTGACGGAACGCCTCGACTGCCGGCAGCAGCAGCTTCCTCAGCTCATCAGCCTTACCGGTTTTGGCGGTCAGCACCGCTACGACATACAAGTCCTGCTTCATCGAGCATCTCCGGTGGGATGGATACAGCACCGTACAGGCCGATCTGTGCAGGTGGCTTGACGACGCGCCGCTGCAAACAACCGGAGGCATTGCACATTGCGCGACGCAACCCGCCGCCGATGAACCCGATGCCGTTTGTCCCTAGAATCGAGCACACCATGGCTCGCCCACCGTCATCGCTGCGGCCCCGCAAGAAGCCCGTGCAACCTCGCGCGGTCGAAACCTATGCGTGGATTCTTGAAGCGGCCGCGCAGATTCTTGAGGGGCAAGGCATTGGCGCATTCAACACCAACCTTGTAGCCGAGCGCGCCGGGGTGAGCATCGGTTCGCTCTATCAGTATTTTCCGGGCAAGCAGGCGCTGCTGGTCGCGCTGATGCGACGCGAAAAGGCCCGCTTCAGCGCCGATGCGGCGGCAGCGCAGGAAGCGTCCAGTGGTCGCGCGGCGCTAGCCCATCTGGTCGCCGCGGCCGTGCGCCATCAGCTGGAGCGTCCTGAACTAGCCCGACTGATCGACGTGGAGGAGGCGCGGCCGGAAGTGCGGCAAGAGGTGGAAAGCGCGAGCGACTTCCGCAAGCTGCTGCGCGCCACGCTCGATCGACCAGACCTGCCGCCGCAGCCGAACCCGGATAGGGCGACCGACGACCTCGGCGACATCGTGCGCCTGCTGGTCGATGCCGCCGGCGTGCGCGGCGAATCCGACGCGGAAGCGCTCGAACGACGCGTGCTGGGCGCACTGTTTGGCTATCTCGACGGACCAGCGGCGCGCTGAAATGTGAGCAATCGGGTGAGCCGCAGAAGGCCGATGCAGTGAAACGCCAGTCGCCGCGCGGGCGTTGCGCGAAACCATCCATGCGAGTAGGCGAACATCGAGGTCACCGACATCATGAAGCCATCCGGATCAGCTGATCCGCCACTTGCGGAAAACCTCATGTCAAACGCACCGATGAAGCTCAACCACCTCAGTTTTCCCTCGCACGATCCCGCACTCACGGCGGCGTTCTTCGAAACCTATCTGGGCTTCGCCATCGCACCAAACGATGGCCACTGGATTCTGAAGCGTCCCGGCTTCGATGTCGTCATCGAGGATGTCGACGCAAACGTGCCGCAGTGGCCCAGCAGCTTTCACGTCGGCTTCGAGCTGCCGTCGCGCAGCGATGTCGAATCACTCCACGCGCAGATGCTCGCCGATGGCGTGCGCATGGAAACCGGCGTTATCGACCATGAGCGCGGCTCGCGCTTCTTTTGCCGCGCACCCGGCGGCGTGATGTTCGAGCTCAACACCCGCGCCGACGCTGCGCCGGCGTACCGAGGAACCTTCGATTGAGCCACGCTGCGCTCTCGATGCGTCGCGCGTTTCAGTGAAGTGGACGCTGCAACCGTCGACCGACCTCACCCTTTTTCAATGCCGGCTTTGCTAGCGTGTAGCCCCTACCAAGGAGCCACACAAGATGATCCACGTTATCGCCATCATGACCGCCAAGCCCGGCAAACGCGCCGAACTGCTGGAACGCTTTCTCGCCGTGCTGCCGATCGTGCATGCGGAAGACGGTTGCATTGAATACCGCCCCGTCATCGACAACGACGCCGGCCTCGAAGGCGCGCGTGAGCCCATCGGCGCCGACAGCTATATCGTCATCGAAAAATGGGCCAGCGTGGCGGCGCTCGATGCGCACGCCGCGACCGACCATATGCGCAAGTACGGCGACGAAGCGCACGACCTGATCGCCAGTCGCGTGCTGCATGTGATGCGTGACCCGGCGGCCTAGCCTGTGTTGCGCGAAAGGTGGCGCAAAAGTAGGAAACAAACCAGAGATTGCGTACGGCTTAAAGCTGTCTCTGGCGTTTTTGTTTCAGTTTGCGCGGCCGGTGAGGCCGGTGTTAAGTTGGGTTTCGCCTTGACCTTACGGAGAGCCGGCTCATGAGCTGCAACTTTTCCTCGAGCGATTCCTCGAAGCGGTTGATCGACTTCGTCGAGCTGGTCGATGCATTTGCGTGCGTACATCGTTTATCAATCGATCCGGCCGCTGCGGTCTCGCGAAAAATTCCGGCATGCACTGCGCACGCTTGAGATGATTCGCGCATCGATTTCGTCCGCACAGGAAACCAGGTCATGACCCAGTCCATTGATCCCGTAAAGCTCAAGAAGAGCGCCGATCATCTGGAGTGGGTGCTCCGGCAATACCCCGATAGCGAGGATGTACAAAGCCTGTTGCGCGCGCTGTTGCCGCTTATCGAGGCGGCGAAGGCCGGGCGGGTGCTGGAACCGGTGGAACGACGCGACATTCCGGGCGCTTATAATTTCGGTGACGGTGGCTATACGCCATGTAAAGACCCGGACGTTGACGAGGCGTATTCCGAATTTTCCGCTCAGATGCGCGGGGGGCGCGACGAGGAAGAGAACGACCTCATCGCGGGCGTCCAGGCCATGCTCGACGGAGTGAAAGCGCGTGGCTGATGAAGGCCTCACTCCCGCGGAACTGCGGCAGCAACATGCCGCCGCCATCAGTCGAAGCGAGACGTTTGTTACCCACGGGGTGAGCGAAAAAGCGGCAACGAGTTATCTGAAAACTTCCGAGGGACAGCTGTATTTGCAGCGCTTGGTAGAGGCTGACCCCACCAGTTCGGCGTCGAAAATAACCGATCGTGCCATCAGCCAGATCATCTCCGGCCGCGATCTTCCGCGTATGGAAGTCAGTGGCGATCCGTTGGTGAAGATCGTGCCCACCGGCACCAAGGTCTCGCCCTATTCGCCGTTTTTCGCCAAGCAGTCGGCCTTCGAAGACGCGTTGCACCAGGGCCATAATCTTTCCGATCGTTTCGGCCTGCCGATCCAGAGCGAGGCGGCGCGCTACGACGTTTTTCAAATCCGACCCAAGGCGCCGACCGAGGTTTTCGTCAGCCACGTCGCCCCGACGTCCGAACTGGGTGGTGTAGTGACCAAGCCTGGCGGCGCCGAACAATACCTGGTTCCGAATCGCGGCCTGTATACCGAGCCAACCTATCTGAAGAGTCTGGATAACAGCCTCGCCGTGCAGGCCGAGCGCGGCGCCAGCGCGGGCCTGTCGTCCAGCGTGGCCGGCAAGGGACTGGGCGCGCTGGGAGCGGCTGCGGTGGTTTATGACGCCACCGCCACGGAACAGCGCACCGCCGATCTTCTACACGCGGGCAACCGCGTTGGCGGTCAGTCGCAGATCCTGCATTTTGGTGGCCGCAACCTGGGCATGGTGGCCGGTGCGGAACTCGGCGCTGCAACGGGGGCGGCCCTTGGCGTGGAGTCCGGTCCGGGGCTGCTGGCTACCGGCGCGATCGGCGGCATTGCGGGCGCCATCGGCGGCAACAAGATCGCCGATGCCATCGACCACCACCGCATCTACAGCCAGCCCGACAGCCAGGGAAACAGCTGGCGCTTTGATCCGCAGCAACCTGCTCAGGGCTGGACGCGTCAGGACGGACGTCGCACCACGACCGCCGATGCAGCGCTTTCCAATCAGCTGAATTTTCAGGCGTCGAGCACGGCGCTGCAGCTGGCGTTGGCCAATCCCGGCACGCCGAAAAATCCCTACACGCAGCCTTCCGCTGCCGGTGACACGCCCAGTGTGAAAGAGGCTCCCTGGACACGCGATCCGCAGACGCATGCCTGGTCACGTCAGGTCACCGACCAGATGCTCGAACACGGCATGGCCAGCACGCGTCAGGAAACGGCCAACCCGGCGCGGGCTGCTCAGCTCGATCGGGCGGCGCAGCAAACCATTGCCGACAATATTGCCGCCTCACCGCGGGGCATGGTCCAACGCTATCAGTCCGCTTATGCACAGTACGGCTGGCATCAATACGGCGCCATGCCCGAGCCCGTGAGCCACGCGCTGAAAACGCCCGACACCATCGTGCAGGCGTCGGACGGGCATACCTACACGCGAGCCGCTGGTGGACAGTGGAACACGCCCGGCATGCTGTACGGCACCCATGCGGCCGAGGGCAACGTGCGCGACGAACTCAATGCCACGCGGCAGGCACAGGCAGCGAATACCGCTGCCCGCTCGCCCGCGTCTGCACCGCCGCGCCTGGACGAGCCGACACATCCCAATTACCGGCTTTATCAGCAGGCGCGCAGCGGCGTACTCAAGATCGATGCACAGATCGGGCATACCTCCGACCAGAAAAGCGACAACCTTTCCGCCGCCGTTGCCGTAGCGGCCCGCAGCAGTGGCTTGAAACAAATCGATCACGTCGTGATGAGCGACGACGGCAGCAAGGCATTTGCGGTGCAGGGCGATCTGCAGTCCTTCACCAAACAAGTTGCGCAGCCGGTGCCGACAGCGCAGGCCGTCCAGACGTCCATTGCCCAGAGCACAGCAGCCATGGAACAAGCGACGCAGAGGCATCCGCCGCTCGCGCCGACCGCGGCGCAAAACCCGCAGCAGGAATCGATGACGCCGAAAGGCGCGACACCGTTATCGCGGATGTGAGGGCCAGCCCACGCCACGCCCGGGCTACGGAAAATATTTCGATCGGCCCGGCTTAACGGCGCGCTGCAAAAATCTGAACTACTATTTCTCCAGCCGGGGTGGTCAAGGGGAATGTCATGAGCAGTGTCGTTTCGGGGCGCAGGCGAGATAACGTTTTTTTCGGGGCGATGGCGCTGGCCATTGCCGCGGCGGTGTTTATCGGATTCGAGGACAGTTATTTCCGGGCCGGGCTGATTTTTGCGCACCTGCCGAGCCTGATGGTGCATATCCACGGAGCGCTGTTTGTGGGCTGGGTGCTGCTGCTCGCCGTGCAGATCACGCTGGTCGCCAGTGGGCATACGCGCTGGCATCGACGGCTCGGCGTACTCGGGGCGGTGATGGCGCCGCTGATGGTGATCGCCGGCACCGTCACCCTGGTGCTGGCACTTCGCCGCAACGCGGTACCGCGCATCCCGCCATCGGTGTTTTTTGCCGGTGATCTGCTGCAGCTGGTTGCCTTCGCCATCCTGGTCACCTGGGCACTGCGCAAACGCAAGGAGCCGGCAGCGCACAAGCGGCTGATGCTGTTTGCCACCATCGCGATACTGGCGCCCGCGGTCGATCGATGGCCGTTCGCCTTCATGACCTCGATCGTGATGACGACCGCCATCCTCACCGCCTTTCCGGTCGCGCTCGCCGTCTACGACCTGGCGACTACGCGCCGCGTTCATTGGGCGACGTGCTGGGGGCTGGCGCTCTACGTGCTGATGGTCGGCGGCATATTCGTGCTGCCCGCCCTGCCGCCGTGGCAGGCATTTACGGCGTGGGTCATCGCGTTATAAGGCACGGCAAAAAGGAAGCCGGAAAAATAAAGCAGGACCAGACACTTTCCACGGTCGAAATGTCGGCCACTTGAATGTCGCGGGACTTCGCAAATTCCTGAGCTATGCTCGTCATGTCGACAGGCAATGGCGCCGCGGCGGTTCAAGGGGAATCCAATGAAGTTTCGCTTTCTGTTGCCAGTCATGCTGGCAGCGCTCTGTTGCGCCTGCGTCACCCATATTCATTCCAGCGTTACCGAAAACCCACCGCCTGAAGAACCGCTATCGGCGTTTCAACATTTTCGGCTGGAGCCTGTCTTCGCCGCGAACAGCCAAGTCAGCAAGCAGACCGCTGCCATGGCCAAGATTTCGACGAATACGCAGATGAAACTTGAGCGCACCGTCGCCGGCTGGGAAGACAAAAGCCCGAGCGGGCGCACGCTGAAGATCGAGCCATGTATCACCGAGCTGAAATTTGTCAGCGGCACCAAGCGCGTCTTTGCCGGCGATTTTGCTGGAAGTTCGGCCGTCATCATGCATCTGCGGCTCACCGACGCCGACACCGGCAAAGTGATTGCCGATCCTGAGTTCTATCAGCGCGCCGCGGCCGAAGCCGGAAAGTGGACTTTTGGCGGCGCCGACAACGGCATGCTCGTGCGCATTTCCACCGTCGCCCAGCAGTACATGCAGCGTAACTACGACACGGCGATAGGCGGGCCTACCGGGCTGGATACCAGCGATAAAAAGTGACGCGGCGTGGAGGCGCGCCACCGATAAAACGGTTCACGCAGCGCCACAGTGGCAGGCAACTTAGATCATCGCCTGCCCCCCTGGGTTGAACGCATGCTCATCCAGGGGGTGCCATCTTGCCCACGCGTTTTGGTTTGGCGGCGGCGTACTATCCGTTTGGCATTGCCGCGTTGCCGATGATCGCTCGACGTTTGGGCGGCGTCGGTCATCACTCAACATCAGGAGAACGACTCATGCAGACCCGTATCCAGGGCACGGTGATGCCCGTGCTGGAAGTGCAGCTCGATCCTAACGACAGCGTGTTTGCCGAGAGCGGCGAGCTGTCGTGGATGACCGCGTCGATCCAGATGACCACGCACACGCAGATGGGCGGCGGTGGCGGCCTGTTGGGCATGTTCAAGCGCGCCGTCGGCGGCGGCAGTTTTTTCATGACCGAATACCGTGCCATGCAGATGCCCGGCGAAGTCGCATTCGCTACGAAGGTGCCAGGCCATATCGTGCCGGTGTCGGTGAGCCCCGCCAATGAGTACTTCGTCCATCCGCACGGCTTTCTCTGCGCCACGCCGCAGGTCACGCTCGGCGTGGGCTTTCAGCAGTCGCTGGGCGCCGGCATTTTCGGCGGCGACGGTTTCCTGCTGCAGAAAATCGGCGGCAACGGTACCGCTTGGCTGGAACTCTCCGGCGAACTGATCCAGAAGAATCTGGCGCCCGGCGAAACCCTGCGCGTGCACCCGGGCCACGTCGGCGCATTCCAGGCCTCGGTCAATTTCCAGATCACCACGGTGCCCGGCATCAAGAACGCGATCTTCGGCGGCGACGGTATTTTTCTGGCCGCGCTCACCGGCCCCGGCACGGTGTGGCTGCAGACGCTGCCGATCTCGCGCCTCGCGCATCAGATCGCCGAATACCTTCCTTCCGGCGACGGTGGCCGGTCGGCATCGGCGGGCGTGGGCGGCGGCCTGCTCGGCGGCATCGTTGGTTCGATGCTCGATCGCAACAACTGATGCGGTGCTAAACACGCGCGTACTTCATGAGCCGTTGGCAGGCGCGCTCGAAGCCAGGGGTCGGGCGTCGCCATACTGACGCGGCGAGCATCCCATCTCTCGCTTGAAGGCGAAGCCAAACGCGCTCTCGGACGCGTAGCCGAGGGAGAACGCTATCGATGAAACGGGCTCGCTCGAGTTCAGCAATTTGTGCCCTGCGCGGCGCATCCGCCAGCGCGTCAGGTACTCCATCGCGGAGCTGCCGACCTTTTCCTTGAAGCGTATCGCGAAGGCCGAGCGCGACATGCCGACGCGTTCGGCCAGCGCCTGCAATGTCCAACGATAGCCGGGGTTTTCGTGCATGGCCGTGATGGCGGCGCTGATCTGTTTGTCGGCCAGCGCCGAGAGCCAGCCCACGCCACCCGCCGTCGTCTCGCCCATCGACAGCCCCAGCACTTCGATCAGCATCATCTGGGCGAGGTGTTCGCCCAGCAGCACGCCACCGGGCTGGGGCTCGCGGATCACTTTCATCATGCGCTCCAGATACCAGCGCATGGATGCGCGGTCGGCATCCTTGCGGATGTGCACGCGAGGCGGCAGCACATTCAACAGGATGTCCGCATGGTTGCCGGCAAACGTAAACAGCGCGCTGAGCGCCAGGCAGGCGCCACCGCCCTGCCAGCACAAAACGTTGCCGTTAAGCGGCGCGGTAATCACGGTCATGATGTCGATCGGAGTCAGCGAGAGATCGCTCGCCAACCGGAAAGGCCGACCGTGGGGCAGTACGACGAAGTCGCCTTCGTCGAGACAAACCGCATCGGCCACACCTTCGACGGAAAGCCAGCACTGGCCGGAAACGATCGCAAAGCAGCGGAAATACGAATCCTGCTCGAACTGGATCGACCAGTCGCCGCCTGCATCAATCCCGCCGGACATGTATCCGCGCGGGTTGAGCAACGAAAGCACGTCGGACAGAGGATCCGCCGCGATTTTGGACGATCTCGATATGAATGACGACTCCATCGCATAGATTGTATCGCGCCTACCGCCTACTGTTCACCGATCGATGGTCACAGGAAATCTTCCATGCGCGTTTTCGTTACGGGTGCGACCGGCTTTATCGGCTTTGCCGTCGTCAAGGAGCTCATCGCGGCGGGCCATCAGGTCACCGGCCTTGCGCGCTCGGCCGCCTCGGGAAAAAAGTTGAGTGACGCCGGCGCAGGCGTGCTGCTCGGTTCCGTCGAAGACCTGGATTGCCTGCGGCGCGGCGCCGCTGCCGCCGATGGGGCCATCCATACGGCCTTCTATCACAAGCTTTCGCACATCGCTTTCGGCAGGCGCATGGGTATCTTCCTCGGCGGCTCGCCAACAGGCATCGTGCAACGATTTATGATGGCGGCCGTCGACACCGACCGGCACGCGCTGGAGGCGATCGGTCGAGCGCTATCCGGAACCGACCGCCCCTTGGTCGCCCCCTTCGCAACCATGGCCATGAAAGAAGGGCGACTCGCCACCGAGGACCAGGCGTACGACCCCACCTTTTTCGCCGCGCCCCGTGCCGAAACCGAGGATATGTTGCAAAAGCTGGCGTCGAACGGTGTTCGCACCTCCGCCATACGGCTACCGCCCAGCGTGCACGGCGCAGGTGATCAGGGCTTCGTTCCAACGCTCATCAAGATTGCAGCGAAGAAGAAGGAGTCGGGATATGTGGGCGACGGTCTGAACCGCTGGCCGTCGGTGCACCGCATCGATGCCGCACGCCTCTTCCGTTTGGCCCTCGAGAACGGTGCCGCTGGCGGGACGTATCACGGCGTTGCCGAAGAAGGCGTCCCGTTTCGGCAGATCGCCGAACGGATCGCACGACGTCTCAACGTACCCGCCGTCAGCAAGTCGCCGGCGCAGGCAAAGAAGCAGTTCTCCTTTCTGTGCGAATTCGTTGCGAGGGACAACCCGACATCCAGCCAATGGACGCAAAAGCGCCTGGGCTGGAGCCCAACGCAACCGGGCCTGCTTGCCGACCTCGATCAGGCAGACTACTTCAAAGGCTGAGTGATCCGGCCAACCGTATGAGTTCGCAAAGCTGACAAATCACCGAGGCTTAGCACCGAAGCCGCCATGACGCACCGAATACCTAGGTGGCATCCGTAGCTATAGCGAAATGATCTTTGGCTAGTGAACTAAAGCAGTCAGGGCGAGGTGACGCGCTGCGGGGAAAAAGCGGAGCGATGAGCGCCCAGGTTTGACGAACATGCTGGATAGCGCAAAAAAGTACAACCCCGTTAGCTCGAAAAGTATCCTCTGTCCGTGTTTTCGTTATCTGCAGTTTTGCAGCTGCGCACCGTACTCGCGAGCGAGTTGGTCGACGGTATCGGCGGTCTGTAGCAGGTGGGCGTCATGCTGCCACTGGCCGGTGCGGTAGCCGCCGATACCTTCGTGATAGGCCAGGTACAGATGCCTTGGATCCCACTTGGAGATGCCCAGCTCGCGATGGATGCGGTCGGTATACCAGCCGAGGAAATCGAGCGAGTCGTCCATGTCCTTGCGGCTCTTGAACCAGCGGCCGTTCTCTTTTTTATATTCCTGCCACACCGGGTCCTGCGCCTGCGCGTAGCCGTAGGCGCTGGATTTGCGCGGCAGCGGAATGAATAGAAAGTGTGGCCGATCCGGACGAGCCTTCTCGCGGAAGTCGGACTCGCGTCGCACAAAGGCCATCAGCACATTCACCGGCGTGCCCCAACGCTTCTGCGCGGCGCGCGCATCGCGGTACCAGCTCGGGTATTCGTCGAAGACCTGGCAGATGCTCTGGCTGTTGCGCGGTGGCGCGGTGGCGCAGCCACTGAGTGCCAGCAAGGCAGCGGCCAAAAAGGCGGCGCGAAGATATGCCGCTGTCGTGGCGCTCAAGGCACTAATCATGGTTTCAGATTAGCAGCCGATGGGTCGACCCAAGGCGTACGCCAGGCCGGCGCATCGAACGGGTCGGCGAAGTACTGCGTCTCGCGTGACACCTTGCCGTTATGGAACTCCATGATGCTTAGGGTGAGAACGCTTTTCCCCTCGTAGGTAATCACATATTCCGTCACCCAGAGGTTGCCCGCGCCGACGATGCGCCGAACCGCAAACCCCGATGGTTTGCCCGGGTGATGACTGCGTAGCGCCTGCAGATTGTGCCGACCGCGGATGACCTCGCCTGACTGCGGGTACTCGCATACCGTGTCGTCGGCATAGATCTCATGCTCGGCCACTTGATCACCTGCTGCGGAGGCCACCCAATGTCGATCAATAGCTGTCCGAATGTTTTTCTGTTCCATCATCGGCCTCTCTTTTTTAGTCGCCGCCGAATGTTCGGTAGGCATCCAAAGCTTGAGTACAGCGGCGCGGTCACCGCATCCAAGTGCACGAACAGTTATTTCCTAGACGACGGAATATGCCAGTACTGCTCATACCTTGCTCCGTTGCCGCCAATGATTGATAAATCCATCAAACATGGCAGCGACGATCTTCCACTCGCCTAGTCTCATAAGAACCGGAAAAAAACAGCGCTTACATACTCAGCTTAGTATCAGGCGAAATGTACTTGCCAACTTTTTTGAAGGCCCGCAAGCTCATGGCTCTTCTGCTGATTCGGCTGCTTCTTCTGGCGCGCATCGCAGGCGTGATTGTTTCCTTGCTTGCCAGCTCGGCAAACCGGAAGCGCGGCCTCCCAGCCAAGCGATTATGGCGATGGCTAGGTGGCGTGCCCGTCGCCGTACTGATCATCATGGTGTTTGGCATTTACCTCATTGCCAGAGACATCCATTGATGATCCACCAGCAGGAAAACTCATCGCTGCTATCGACGAACGCATTGGCTACGGATGGGCCAGAGACTTTAGCGTCGCCCGCAACTGCCACATTGGCTTAACCACCGACGCATTACGCGCGGGAGCATGCCGGTACGCCGATGCGGGTCCCCTGGCAGGAACAAGTCATCGGCGTGCGCGGTTACGCGGTGAGACGGAATTTAAAACGCGCTGATCCGCTTAGCTCAAGAGCAGCAATTACCAGGGCTCAACACCTTCCGTGCTGGTGAACGCACCCGTCGGGCCATCGTTGCCAATCTGGGCCATACGAACGGTTTCGGCGGCGCCTTCCTCGATCGACTGATGGCCGCTGTTGCCGTTGAGGTCGGTGGCGGTGTAGCCGGGGTTGACGGCGTTGACCTTGATCCCGGTGTCCTTGAGCTCGGCGGCAAGCAGCACGGTGAACATGTTCAGCGCGGCTTTGGAGCCGTTGTAGCCGATGAGTTTGACCGCGGCGTAATCCCAGTTCGGGTCAGCATTGAGCGCGATCGAGCCGAGGCCGCTGGAAACGTTGACGATGCGCCCGGCACTGGATTTTTTCACCAGTGGTAACAGCGCCTGGGTCACCGCGACGGCGCCAAAAAAGTTGGTTTCGAACGTGCGCCGCACGATATCGAGGTCGGTGCTGCCGGGCAGCCCGTCGCCCTGTATCGCAACGCCGGCGTTATTGACCAGGATATCGATGCGGCCCTCATTGGCCTCGATGTCGGCCGCGACGGCAAGAAGCGAAGCGCTATCGCCTAGATCGACAGTGACGTAGCGCACGGCGATGCCTTCGTCGCGCAGGGTCTTCTCGGCAGCGCGGCCGCGCGCTTCGTCGCGGGCGCCGAGCAGTATGTGGTGGCCGGCCTTGCCGAGCTGCCGCGCAACTTCCAGGCCGATGCCCTTGTTGGCGCCGGTAATCAGGGCGATACGGCGATCTGCTGTGTTCATGGCATTTCCTTCGAATGGTGAGAGTGGGGACGGTGCTGTACTCTGATATGCGAATCATCCTTCAACTTTTACATTCGCATATGCCAGTCGTCCCCACCGACGCGCTCAAGCCCCGCAAATCGCCACGTCAGGCGCGCTCGACGGCGACCGTGACGGCGATTCACGAAGCGACTATTCAGGTTCTGCTGTCCGACGGCATGGCGCGGCTTACCACCACACGCGTGGCGCAACGTGCCGGCGTATCGGTCGGCACGATGTATCAGTATTTCCCGCACAAGCAGGCGCTGTTGTACGCCGTGCTGGACCAGTATCTGGATGAAGTGGTCGTCGCCATCGAAGAAGCGTGCACGCGTTATCAAGGTGCGCGCTTGTGCGAAATGTCGGACGGCCTGGTCAACGCCTACCTTAATGCGAAGCTGCGCTATCTGCCTGGCTCACTCGCGCCGTACACGGTCGCAGCCGATCTGGATACGGCACGCCTGATCAGCGACGTGCTGCAACGAACCGATCGTGCCATCGCGCGTCTTCTGGCCAGCGTGCCGGATGCCGGCTTCGACGACATCGCCGCCGTCACGTTCGCCGTGCGGACCCTACTGGTGGGCACCGTGCGCGCTAGCCTGGAAAGCGATTCATCCCCAGCGGCGCTGGCGATGCTGCGTAAGCAGCTTCCGCTGATGTGCCGGGCTTATCTGGTCGCCGCTTCGCGTGGCGGCGTTGCCTAGCCGCGGCGCTGTCTTCTCATACCTTCAATGCGCACTTGCCGCGTTTGCTTTCGCAACAGCATCGCCCGTCTGATGAACGCCGTCGGTATTGGCCAGGCGCATCTCCAGCCCCCATCCGAAATGTTGCTCGCCGCCGCCGAAGTTGTCGTCGATGGCAACGGCCACCTGATTGGCGCCCTTGTGCAGCGGCAGGTCGAATGATCCATTGGTCAGGCCGAGGCGACCGTCCGGCTCCTTGCCGGCGCCTTTGACGCCGTAGAGATTCTTGCTTTGGAACGCCAGCTTGCCGTTGACGAAAACCCAAACTTCCCGGGTCCAGCCGAGATCCACGTGCTTGATCTGATCACGATCAGCGTTGATCGTGGTCTTCAGCCACAGGCCGGCGATGGCCTGGCCGGTTTGCGCATCGCCATACCACCGCGTGAGATTGATCAGGCCGCCCGGGTCGGACGTGATCGGTTTCCACGACGCCGTCGCTTTCGGCATGGCGGAATACACCGGATCGATGCCGGTGTTTTCCTGCAGCGTGGCATCCATGCGGCTGGGCATGACGAAAGGCGTCGAGGCGAGCCAGTAGCGAACGTATCGTAGATCACTCTTCGCGGGGTCGTTGGCGGCCACCGCGGGCAAGCCATCGACGAGGTCGGGCGCGATGCTCAGGTGGGCATACGAAGCCGGCCCATGCAGCCGGATCGTGCCGTCGGAGAAGCCGCCCACCAAAGTGCCAACGGCCAGCGTGGGCGAGCGCGCGCCGTTGATGAAAACCTGCATGCGTGCGCCGGAAAGCACCAGCTTGATGTGGTTCCAGCCAGCGGGGTCGATGGGCGCGTGCGTTTGGTACTGCCCATACAAATCCCATTCGAACAGATGATGCGCCGTGGGCATGTACTGGATGCATTCCTCCGACACCGCACAATCTGCGCTCGGTCGAAAATACAAGGCATCGGCGGCGTCATCGTGCTGGCGAAACGTGATGCCGGTAATCCGGCTGCCTACAAATTTTGCGTCGAATTCGATCGTGCCATTGCTGAAGTTGGTGTTCTTCAACTCGGCATAACCCTTGTTGATCACCAGCACATCCTGCTCGGTCGGATCGTGTCGAAACGACACGTCACCGTTCGCCTGCCATTGCGCGGGCGTCATCGAAACACGCGCAAGGTCGAAGGCAAGAATGGGTGGTGAGAGCCCCATGATGGCGAAAAAAAATAGCGCGCCGCGCAGCCGATAAAGCGCCGTCGCCCGAGTTGTGTACCTGGATAGTGTCGACACGTGTTCTCCCTCTAGCCTGACAAAGCATGGAGAAGCACTGTATCGGCCACACCGCGCACGCTCGACTGAAATGATCCGAAGTGGATCATGGACGTTTCAAAGCGGTCCCTTGTCCAGACGAAGCGGAACGGTTTTTGATCTTGCGGCCTGGTTTCACTCATCGACAATGTCCGCAAAACAACGCCGGTTAACCCTGTGCAGCCCGCTGCTGCCAATATGATGTCCGGCTCCGACCCAAAGCGAGCCTCAAGGCTGCCTCAGGTCTGTTGCGAAACAAGACAATTGATCCGACGGGATAAGTGAGAGATTCTTGGTAAGTGCTTTCGACGTTGAGCGTAGCCGATCGAAAGCCGGCGCCAGTGATATCAGGGATGTATCGACCATGGTTTTAATAGCTCCCGCATTTCTGTGGTTCTTCGTCGAATCTATGCATCCGGCAAAGCCGCAGGTGCTGCCGACCATCTATGAAGCAGGACACTTCTTTGCAGTGCCGAAGACGCGCGATGGTCAGCGGCTTAAATTGCTGGTCGATACCGGCGGTGGCGGTGCCGGCGGCATGTATTGGATCAGCACGAGCGCAGCGAAGCGCCTGCATCTTAAATCCATCGCTTGCACAGCGGACGGCCAGCATCCACCGGTCGTACGACTGCCCGACTACAAACTTGGGCTTGGCCTGCCACCGCCTGGTGAGGTCCCATGCGGCGCAGCGCTGCTGGTGTTCCCGCAAGCTGCGAGCAACTACGACGGCCAGCTCGGCGCCGGCTACCTGCCCGGCCGAACTTGGACCTTCGACTACCCAGCGCAGCGACTGACATTCGAAGGCGACGCTTGGCAGCCTAGCGCTCTCGCGCACCGAAGTCCTTTGGGCTTCCCACATAATGCCAAGGGCACACCTAGTTCAGGCTTTGCGCGCATCACGATTCGTGTCGACGGCCAACCATTGGACATGCTGCTAGACACAGGTGCGTCGTCGTTTCCCACACCCGATGCCGCCCGCATTAGCGGCACACCCACCGTGGAAGGCGAAGGCGTCGCAAGCTATATCACCACCGGAACGCTTGAGCGTTGGCACAAGGCACATCCCGATTGGCGCGTGGTGGAAAACGTTGACGAGAAAGTTGCTGCTCGCCCGCTCAAGCGCATCATCGAAGTGCCCGAGGTGGAGATTGCTAACTGGTCAGTAGGGCCGGTGTGGTTCACCGAGCAGCCCGACAAGGCCTTTCACCAATTCATGGCGCAGATGATGGACAAACCTACCGAAGGCGCAGTCGGCGGCAACGTGTTCCGCCACTTCGTGATGACCATCGACTATCCGCATGAGGCCGCATACTTCCGCTGCGTGAGTGGCTGCAAGCCTGTGGTCACAGCGTCATTGGCGCATTGACCGTTAGTTATAGAACGTACTGTGAACCCGAGTGCTGTCGGCCCATAGCAGACCTTGCGAGCGAGCGAAGCGTTTCGCCTGCTAGCCAGCATTGTCTAAATGGTGACTGCTGACAGTACGTTGACAGTAGCCCCCATGTACAAAACCTCCTTGCGATTCCTACCACGATCGAAAAAGGAGAAGTTCCATGAAGTTTGCATCCACACGGCTAATCGCCCGAGACATTCAGGCCGTCGTCGGTTTCTACGAGAAGTTGACCAACCTAAAAGCGGAGTGGCTTGCACCTGTATTTGCGGAGATCGTAACGTCGGGCGCCACGCTTGCGATAGGCAGCGCTGAAACAGTTGCGCTATTCAAAGAGGGCACGGTTGAGCCAGCTGCCAACCGCACAGCCATCATTGAGTTTCAGGTGGACGATGTGGAAGCGCAGTTCTCGCGACTCAAAGATGTGCTGGAGGTGGTCCTTGAGCCGAAGATGATGCCCTGGGGTAACCTTGCGGCGCAGTTTCGGGACCCAGAGGGCACCATCGTAGGCTTGTACACGCCGATAACCGAAGCCGCCAAGAAACGATTTGGTTCGCGTTAGTCGAAAAGTAATGGCGTGGGATGTGACGTTGTCTTCGCAGGAAATATGTCAGCTCCCGCTTCCGACCCACTGCTGCTGGTGGCAAACGTCTAGCTGACCTTATCTGTCCTTTCGGCTAACGCTCTCAAAATGCATCGAGCCGCAAGGCGTCCTTTCCAAAAGATGAGGAGGGCTGGATTATTCTGTCGGGCGACCTACTTGCTGCCTCCGCTCGGCGTAAGACACACTGCAGGAATGAATGACAAGCTGTTGGCGCTCCGATTATTCGCGCGTGTTGCTCGCACGGGAAGTTTCTCTGCAGCAGCGCGTGAGCTTGATCTGTCACAGCCGTCCGTATCGCGGATCATTGCGGCGCTGGAAAAAGAAGTAGGCGCAGCTTTGGTGACGCGCACAACGCGGGCGGTCACGATGACGGATGTAGGCATCGATTACCTGACTCGTGTCGAAGCGATCCTGTCGTCCTTAGAGGAAGCCGACCACGCTGCCCGCGGGTCGCAGGAGCTGCGTGGACCGCTGCGTGTGGCCATGCCTGCAAGCTTTGGCGTGCGCGAAATCGTCCCTTTGTTGCCAGGCTTTCTTGCACGCCATCCGCTCCTGGATCTGAGTTTGTTGATGAGCGATCAGCGGCAAGACACCATCAAGGAAGGTGCCGACGTCGCACTTCGCCTTGGCGAGCTGGCCGATTCGACTGCTACCGCGCGCATGATTGGGCGGACACAGCGGCTGATTGCTGCGTCGCCGGCTTATCTACAGGCATGGGGCACGCCCGAGGTTCCCGCAGACTTGGCCGCCCATGCAGCCATCGTCGGACCTGCCGGGACGAGCTCCGGTACATGGTCCTTCAGGAGGGATGGCCAAATCGAATCGGTACGCATCAACTGCCGCCTGACCGTTTCATTCAACGACGCCGCCGTAGCCGCCGCCGTGGCGGGAATCGGTGTCGTGAACACCGCTGTGTGGGGATGTCGCGCTGAACTCGCCAGCGGCTCGCTAATTCGGCTACTTCCCGACTGGAATACGGGCGACGTCGAAGTCCATGGCATGTTTACTCCCGGTCGGCCACCAAAGCCCTCCGCGCGGGCACTGGTCGAGTATTTGGTCGCGGAACTTCCCCACTAGTTTGGAGCCCGCGCCGCGCATCCGGGACGCCTCGTGCAAAGCACGCCGCAAACGCGTAAAGGTATCGACTGGATATTCGTATCAGCGCGACGCGCTGGCGGTCTTTAACCGGGCAATTTCGCCGCCAGCAGATCGACCTGCTCAATGTTCGGTGGAGTGCTGAGCAAGGTCGATGCATTGGCCATCAATGCGGCCGCGATGGGACCTTGCAGGTGCGCTTGGCGTCCTTCCTCGTTGGCAAAGGCATCGAAAATACCGAATGTAGAAGGGCCGAACTGCAATGCGAACCAGGCGGTAGTGCCCATTTCGGCATTGGCGAGCGGTAAGGCACTTTCAAGGAAGGCGGCGACGGCGCGCTCTTGGCCGAGCTTGGCTTCGAGACGAACGAACAAGGCAAATTTGGTCATGAAATGCTTCTCCTGAAATGAAAGTCACGGCTCCGAGAAACCGTCGTCATAGCGCCTGGACCGATGTCGCCGATTCGATGGCCAACCGATAGCTCGACGCTGAACATGTTGGACCAGTTGGAGAGTCGGCAGACCCTCATTCGACGAATAACTCTTAGTTGCCGATGTGCCTACTTGTGCGTCTATTGATCGGCGAAAGTGCGTGCAGACGCCAACGTGGCGCCGCCAACTTAGGACACAACACATGACTTCACTTACCGGTAAGGTCGCCATTGTCACCGGCGCCTCAAAAGGCATCGGTGCTGGAATCGCCAAACTTTTCGCCCAATCCGGCGCCTCGGTCGTCGTGAACTATGCGACCAGCAAGGAAGCAGCGAATGCGCTTGTCGCCGAGATCAAGAGCGCCGGCGGACAGGCGGTAGCGATCCATGCGGACTTCTCCAAGACCGCCGACATCCAGCGACTGTTTGAAGAATCGAAGCGCGCCTTCGGCACGCTAGACATCCTGGTGAACAACGCGGGCGTCTTCGCCTTCGCACCGTTGCAGGACGCGACCGAGCAGGAATTCCATCGCGAGTTCAGCACGAACGTGCTTGGCGTCATCACGGCGACGCAAGAGGCGGCGAAGCACTTCGGTCCGAACGGCGGCAGCATCATCAATATCAGTTCCATCGCCAGCGTAGGCTATATGCCCAATTCGGTCATTTATGCGGCTACAAAGAGTGCTGTAGATGCCGTCACGCGCGTGACCTCGGTTGAACTTGCACCGAAAAAAATTCGCGTCAACAGCATTGCGCCCGGGGCGACCATTACGGAAGGCATCGCGGCTCTGGGATGGCCGCAGGAGACCGTCGACGCCGTGGTCGCCACCATCCCCTTTGGTCGTCCAGGCCAACCGGAAGACATCGCTCGCGTGGCGCTGTTTCTGGCTTCTGATGATTCGGGCTGGGTGACCGGCGAGCGCATTACGGCATCAGGCGGCCAGCACGCCTAATGGCCAGCAACCAGCGGGCGCAACTGAATTCATTGGCTCGCGCCCGCTGGTCTTGTCGTGAGGTTACCGATACTGCGTTGAGGCTGCCGAGCAGCCACGCATCAAGCGCAATCGAGCGCAGGCTGGCCACCAAGTACGATTACATTATTTGATTGCATAACGTCCGATGTCGATCAAATGCCGCAAGAAAAAATGAACAGTAAACAAGCGGTCATTGCCCTGTCTGCCCTTGCACATGACTCGAGGTTGGCCATATATCGCCTGCTTATTGAGCATTCTCCTGGCGAGCTAAACGCGGGCGCCATCTCGAAAAAGCTGCGCATTCCAAAAGCATCACTATCGTTCCATCTTAAAGAAATGTCTTACGCTGGCTTGGTTTCGCGTCGGCACGACAGTCGATTTATGCATTACGCAGCAGTCATTCCCGCTGTGAATGATCTGATCGATTACCTGACCGGTTACCAGGCTGCAGTCGCGCCCGCGCCGATAGCATCAAAGCGCGACGTCCGGATCTAATAATGGTGGCGACGGCACCTCGATGTAACCAGCGCATCGATATGGCGAGCGGACAATGTTCGACCCAAAGCGAAAAATAGATATCGCAAGTAACACGAGGATTGATTGGTATGGGACACCCGCTTGATCGACCCATCTGGAACGCACTCAATGGTCTTCAGGCGGACCTGGCTGAAGTTTCCGGCGGCATCCGTCGCTATGCGCCAGCATACGCGCCGTTTGCGGCTACGGCAGACGGCACAGCGGAAAGCCTAGTTCATCTCGCTTTGCTCGTGCCGCCTGGAGGAAGAATCGTTCTGCAACAGGATGAGCTAGTTGCTCCGCCGCCGAATCTGGTTCTCGTCCGTGTGGCCCTCACCGTACAGATGGTTGCTGAGCGAATGGAGAAGCCGCGCGAAGATTTTTCGTTCGACGCTCTGACAGAGGCTGACGCAGGCGATATGAGAGCGCTCGCCGAGCTGACTCAACCCGGACCGTTCGCAGAGCGGACCCACGAATTGGGAAGGTTTGTCGGTATTCGCCGCGCCGGAAAACTTATCGCGATGGCGGGAGAGCGAATGAAGCTCGAGTCTTTCACGGAGATCAGTGGGGTATGTACACACCCGGACTACCGTGGAAAAGGTTACGCGGAACAATTGATGCGCGAAATAGGGCAGGGAATTTTCGCAAGGGGAGGTATTCCGTTTCTTCATGCTTTTGCGGACAACAAGTCAGCGATTGCGCTTTACGAACGGCTCGGCTTCGTCACGCGTTGGCAACCAAAACTGATTGTCATGGAAAATTATTCCTAGAGTTGGTGGATCAAGCGTTATGCCATTGCTCGCCTACTTCGTTACGAGATCTAACTTTGGTCATCGACACTCGCGGATATGCGGACTGGAGGGCATGTTGAAGATGACCGCCTTTGGCCGCTCAGCGACGGTTGGTCGAGGGCACCGGTTGGTCGGTTGGGGGCTCTTGCCCGATGGTCGCTGACTCACCCAAAGCGGAAGTAGCCATCGAGAAGTTGGTCGTCGTGGAGCGGACGTCGGGAATATCCAACAACGCATGTACGGCCTGTCCGTTGTGCTGGCTGCAAAAATTGCGCTTGAGGAAGGAATCCACTTGGTCTCGCGCATGCAACTAGGCGCCAAGTCTTGCCCTCAGCGTCAACAGATTTTGATGCTGTTCCACCAGGGACGCCTGTAGAGCCTCGATATCTCGAAGCCGAGCGTCGACCGTCGCCAGCGTATGGTCATCGTGAAGGCACTCACCGCCCTTTGCAAACAAGCCGCGGATCACATCCAGCGTAAAACCTAGATTTTGGCTTTTGCGAATCAGGCGCAGCCGCTCGATAGCACTTTCTGCGTAGCCGCGGTAGCCATTGGCGCCGCGTGTCGGGGCTGGCAAAACGCCCTGCGCTTCGTAGTACCGGATGGCGGACGTTGTCAGTCCTGTTTTAGCTGCTAGTTCGCCGATACGCATTTTGCGCTTGACCTTAAAGTTGGCTTGAAGGTTAGTGTACGCGACAAGACGTTTTTAACGTCGACATCAAAACACTGCAGAGTTCGCGCTCACCCGAACTCCCTTACCGAAATAGAGAAAGTGCAAGCATGCGACTTTATTATTCTCCCAATGGCTGCTCAATTAGTCCTCACCTCGCACTTGAAGAAATCGGCAAGACGTTCGAGACCGACCGCATCGTGATTAGCGAAGGCGGAACGCGCACGAAGCCATTCCTCAACATCAATCCGAAGGGAAAAACACCTGTGCTTGTTCTTGACGATGGAACCGTCATCACCGAGAACCCGATTATTCTCCAGTATCTCGCCAGGACGTACCCGGAGTGCAATCTCTTGCCTCCTGATACGAAGAGCGAATATCAAGCGCTGCAAATTTCGGAATACTTCAGCAACACAGTTCACAACTTTGGTCTGACACGCCTTCTTCGCCCGCAGCTCTTCTGCAGCAGCGAAGACGCCTGGGACGGCGTCCGCAAGGATGGCGCGGAAGTTCTGCTGAAGGCTTTCGGCCTGATTGCTCCGCGCCTCTTAGAAGCAACGTTCCTATTTGATCAGTTCTCCGTTGCGGACGCGTCCGTTTTCTATTTTGAAATGCAGGCCAGCCGGCTGAAGATCGCCATGCCACCGCCTGTTCAGACCCATTTCGAAATGCTCCTTTCGCGACCGGCAACGCAAAGGGTCTTAGCGCGAGAGGGACTGGACATGGCCACGTACCTTCCGGCGAGCCATTGATCCCCTGATGCCGCCCGCCGACGAAACGACTTGCCCGCCATCCCCAAAGCAGGTGATGGCGAAGGTTCGCGTCTGGCCGACAGCAGTCGTCCGGCATCAAATGGCCAGCATAAGCGCCGTGTCCAGTGCTAAACGGCAGTGTGTCCTGTTGACGCGAGCGCCCGCACTTGAAGGCTGTTGGGACGGTTTACGCCACGCTGAGAATCTCGCACTCGGCGTGCGCCTCGACGCGATTTCGGCCGAGGTGTTTGGCGCGGTATAGCGCGGCATCGGCTTTGGCCATGAGTGATGACAAGTCGTAATCGCTACCGTCGGTGCAGGCCAACCCGAAGCTGGCCGATATCGCGTTTTCAGGAATCTTGTCGTCAAACGGCAGAGCGGAAATAGCCATGCGCATGCGATCAACGACATCAACCCCATCGTCCAGCGAACACTCCGGCAGCACCAGGCCAAACTCCTCGCCGCCGAGACGTCCAAACAGGTCGATGGAGCGCAGCTGGGCCTGGCAAAGGCCGGCGATTTTTATCAGCACCGCGTCGCCTGCCGCATGGCCGTAGGTATCGTTGATGCGCTTGAAATGGTCCAGGTCGATCAACACCACGCAGGCGCTACGCGAGGATTTTTCCGCGTAGCGCAGCGCCTGAGTGGCGGCGCTGACAAAATGCTGGTGATTGAGAATGCCGGTGAGGCTGTCGCGGCGTGCCAGCTTCTTGAAACGCAGCTGCGAACGCTTGAGAAGAAACAGGCATACACCGATCGAGGCAACCACGATCAGCAGCAGGACAAGATATAACTGGCTCGTCTCCAGCCCCTTATGGTCCAGCGCCTGCTGCAACTGGAGCAAGCGGTTTTGCTTGCCCAGCTCATCAAGCTGCAGCTTGTGGATCGCCAACTGCTGGTGGATGGTGTGATAGGCCAGTGCAGTGGCCTGTGTATCGTTGACCGAACGCAGCTGCACGTCTTTGTAGTGGCGGTAGTAGTCCAGTGCGGCAGCGTAGTTACCCGCCTTGTTCTCCACTTCGTAAAGCACGCGATAGACAAATTCCGACAGGCCGTCGAAATCGCCATGACCATCCATCGCCAACGCGGCAAGGGCCCAGCGCTTGGCCATGGCCGCATCACCGCTGACCCAGTACGCGTACCCCAGCGTGCTGCGAAGCACATAGATGTGCACCTTGTAGTTCTGCGCCATGACGCTGGGCGCGATGCGGTTGAGCATCGCCAGCGCCGCGCCGTAGTCACCGACCTCCGCCTCGCGCCGGGCCAGATCCAACTGCACGGTCTCGGCGTACAGCGGCTCTTTCGCTGCCATGCAGGCATTGATGGTGTTGCGATAAATCGGGTCGCCAGGAGGCAGGTCGTCGTTGGCGTTCAGCGCACCAAATAGAAATACATCGGGCTTGCACATGGACTCGCCCGGCAGGCGAAACGCATCCACCTGCCGGGCATAACTGGCCGCGGGTTCCACCTGGCCGGCCGACGCCATGAGCTGCGATAGCTGGGACAGCACCACATAAATCGTGCGCCGATCGTGCAGGCGCGGCAAAGCGTCCGCCAGATGCTCGGCCAGGGTAAAAGCTTCCGTGTACTGGTGATGGATGGCTAAAAGGTCGAGCAGCAGGCCGTTGGCCCGACTCTGCTCGTCAATATCGTCCGCGTGAGCGGCCACATCGCGAAGCAGCGGTTCGGCCTTTGCGTAGTCTCCTTCGAAGGACGCTTCCCAGGCATCGAGCAGGCGCAGGGTCCACTTCTGGGCGGGCGAGAGCTCACCACCCCGCAAGTGCAGCTGCTGCAGCAACTGCAGAAAATGCCGGTGATCCATCGTGCTTGCCGTCCGCGCCTGCGCCAGCAAGGTCGCGGCATCCACGGCAACCGACACTTGAGCACTGGTTCGAGCGCCGCATGAAAACAGAACCAAGACCAGGGCGAACACGCCTGAACACCACCGCCAGGCGTAACCCTGCGTCCTGAGCATCACGAGGAACCAGGCCACATAGACGAACCATCGCGAATGATCAGCCGCACACCCGCGGATTGCGCTGGACAAGCAAGGTCGACCGTAGGCCTCCTTTCGTCGGTCTGGTTCAACAAGTTTATGCTCCCCATTCCGTCGCGACCGTCACGACGAGTTCGTCCGATGATATTACGTGGCCAACGCAAAATGCAGAAACCGCACGTTATCCAGGAGCCGGGCTGACATTGATCGAAGCCGTTTGCTAGCGAGTGGTCCGAAGGCCATTTCCGGCGTTATCGGCACGCCTTCGCAGCGCGTCAAAGTCATGCGCTGGCTGAAATGATACGGGCGCATAAACCGGCGCCAGGTGAAGCTTTTTTAATGCTAACCAGGAGAGTCGATTTCAGCCCCCGCTTCCAGACATTTTTACCCGTCGATGAAGCGGCACGGGCGCGGCGATCGATCAGACTAGCGATAAAAACCTTGTCGCCACCGGCGACGCGCCGTGCCGTACGCCCTGATCGCTGCTCAACGTTTGCTGTTGTTGACCGAATACGGCGTTTACTTCCGAATGCCTGACTGAAAGAACTGGATTGCGCATGGACGGCTATTTGCGATGGTCTGCACTATTCGTTTCCAGTGAACTGGATTCCACCCTCTCTGTGATTCCGTATTCAAGGAATCGACTGTGGTTTTAATTCCATGCACCCTCAGTTATTGCGTGATGGCCACGCGTCGAACTGGGCGATGCTGCTTATCCGGCACGGCGATTTATGTTTCCGAAATCGAGAACCCGGAAGGTTTGACGTCGCTCGCCTTGATCGAAATCAAGTCTTGAAGACAGGCCTATCACTGGGCCGCCGCTATGTTTTCGGCATGGATATCGCTGGCAAGATCTTCGACCTTTTGGCAAAGCGGGCCGTGACTGCTTCGATCTGCCCGTCCGACGTTGCGCGCGCGCTGGCTGACGATGAAGCGCAATGGCGTGCGTTGATGCCAGCGGTACGCGAAGCGGCCGCCGCGCTAGCGCGCGAGGACCGTATCGTCATTACGCAACGCAACCGGCAGGTTCACCCCGCTGACGTCGATCACGGCGCGATACGGCTGCGGCGTGGGCCTGCGTTTCAATGAGTAGGCCGCGCCTCGCTCAAGGCGCGGGCGGCGAGCAAACTCGCAGCCCGCGTTGAGAAAATACACGCCGATAGTTCCCGCGAAGCAAAGCTCGCGTTACGGCTCACCAACATGGCCACATCGTTGTTTTGGATCACCAAGCCTTAGTCCATCGACCACAACGCCGCTTCGCGCAGCGTCATGCGCGCGATATGAAAACAGAGCGGCTTGCGCGTTTGCCGGAAAGTTAAGCAACGCCAAAATGGCTTGTGTCGGCCGGGCGCTATTTAGACGTCGATTCCGAAAGTGTCTTCATGGTTTTGATGGCTTTTTCAAACAGCGCGGAGCGCGTGTCGTATTCCTGCTTTCGCGCGGCGGGATCGGTGATCGGCGAGTTGTCGTAGAACAGGGTATAGACAATCCGCGATGTTTGCGCCGTCACCGGCTCGACATCCAGGGTGCCGTGATAGAAATGCGCTTGAGCGTTCGGGTCTTCCGGCTGGGCGTACGTATAGGAAGTCGCTGTGGCGCCGACCAGAATTTCGATCACTTGATGGTCGATTTTTCGGATGGTACCGACCTGATTGTCATGTCCCGCCACGATGTCGCACGGTTTGCCCAGCCACTTGGACAGGTCGCAAAAATGTCCGACCTTGCTCCAGACCACGCTGGCCGGCCGGCTGACGTCGATCTGCCGAACGATCGTGACGTAATGGGCCGGTGTGGCGGCGGCCGCAGAAGCACTGGTAGCCCACGCGCCGGCTAAAACCATCACGATACTTGCCGTGCACATGCGCAGAGCGCGACGGTTTTTAGCTTTGTTTTTTTTCGCGAAAATCGACATTCTGCATTCCTGCTTGGCGAGCCTACCGCGCTGTAATGGATGATCCGGGCTGGACAAAGAATACAACTCCGTAAATCTAGCGACTACGAAAACAGGCCAGTATCACGTAGTCATATTGACGCGGCGGCGGACGCTCGGAGCCTTTTCCGCGACGCAAATCGCCGAACGCTTGATCAATCGGCAGATATTTTTCGCAACGGGCAACCACCGAGCGCGATCCGGATCATGCAGCCAGCAGCTCGTCCACCGGAATTTCGCCATCAACAAAGCGAATGGTTTTTCCGATCGTCAACTGATTTGTCAATACGTACGCGATCACCAGCGCGACATTGGCGCGAGACGTCGCATTATCTTCAGCGCGTCCGTCAGGGGCTGTTGCAATCAGGCCGGAGGCTGGCTCCGAAGTGAGCCGGCCGGGTCCGACGATGGTCCAGTCCAATGCGCTCTTGCGCAGATACGCATCCGCCTCGGCCTTGGCTTGCGCGTAGGCATAGAAGCCATCGCCGGGATCGAGATTTTCTTCCAGGCCCGACCTTGCATAGGACACCATGACAAAGCGCTTCACCTGAGCGCGCGCCGCAGCGTCCATGGTTTGGATGGCGGCATCACGGTCGACGGCATAGGTGCGGTTTGGACTGCCGCCGCCGGCGCCAGCCGACCAGACGACCGCATCGTGCTCCTTGAGTACGCCAACGATCTGTTCGAGCGAAGCGTGCTCGATATCAAACACTTCGGGATGCGCTCCGTCCGCCTGCACATCAACCGCATGCGCCGGATTGCGAATAATCGCGGTGACGCTGTCGTTGGTCGCAACCAGCTTTGCCGTCAAAAGCCTGGCGACTTTTCCATGACCGCCAATAATGATGATGCGAGACATGATGACCACCTGATGTTTTGGGGAAGGTGGAAGTATCGACCTTGAAGCGTGAAATCGCTGCGGCCGCAGTTTTCCGCTGAACGCTCAGGGTGCTCCGGTCAACACGAGCATGAGCTACTTGCGTGTGTCAGATGGCGGCGATGGCTGCGTAATAAATAACGGACTTGATCCAACTGACCTGATTGCTTCGCAATGAGCCTTCTATAGGGGCGCGCGGTGCCCTGGGCCAGACAGGATCTCAACCCGTTTTCGCTCCGACCCCCGCCTCTATGTTTGGAAACCTTTCAAGGCGCGGCGGACGTATCGCTCACATCTTTGCCAATTTCAGCAAACAGCGCGTCTCGCGACTTTTTGTCTGCCTTCGAACCCGTGAGAAACGCGGCCACGATGACGGCATGGCCATTGGGCCAGGTGATGATGCCAATGTCGTTGTAAGCGGCCGTCTGGCCCTCCAACGAATAGGACGTGCCGCACTTGTCGGCGAAGCGCACGCCAGTGGGCAGACCAGCGCGCAAACGAACCGGTATCGTCTGTCCATACATGAGATCGAGCAGTCGCCTGGTCGAATTCGCCGAGAGCAGCTGACCCGACCAAAGCTTTGCGAGCAAGTCCGCCGCTGCATCCGGCGTCGATCGATCGCGTGGGTCAGCCAGATAGGCGCGATAGCCGCGCCGCTGCCGGGCCAGCGCCGCCTCATCGGTTTCGTGTGCTGGAATGGTTTGTCCGTTAGCCGTATCTTCCAAAACACGGCTAATGTCGCCTTCGCCACGGTCGACGCGCATGCCGTTGATTCCGTGCCGGCGCAGAAACTGCGTTACCACGTGCGGGCCGCCGATGAACCGCATCAGCGCATCGACGGCGGTGTTGTCGCTTTCGCTCACGGCGGCCGTCAGCAGTTGATCGACCGTAAAGCGCATCCGCTCACCCGAAAAATGCGCGCCGATGGAAGGTACGGCAGCGCCATCCACAACTTCGGCGCGCGTGATCGTCACTTCCTGCTTCAAGCTGATTCGACCGGCATCCACTTGCGCCAACACGGCCGCAGCCACCGGCGCTTTGAACACGCTCATCATGGGGTAGGCGCGATCGGCGTTGATTCGGATTCGCGTGTGCGCATCCACATCCACGACGGTGATACCCAGGACGCCGGGGCGCGCCTTGTCCGCGAGTTGAGCCAGCGTTTGTTGCAAGCCTGCTTCGGGTGCTTTGGCTGCCATGGCCGGCGTGACCAGAAAGAGCGCGATGCAAAGGTTCAACGCGTTGCAGACGAAAGCTCTGGTGCGATTGCTCATGAATTCACTAAGGTGGTGGCGGCCGAAAACGTCTGCCGGGCAAAGCCTGATAGTAAACGAGCATGAGCTTATTTTTTTGAATCAGGCAGACGTGAGGTAGCAGCGTCTTCGCTCAACCTTCTTCGCCCCACCTCCGCATAACCATTCAGCGTCGGTATGCCGATATCCTTGCATTGTCGGCAAGCCATGACGCCGGTACGTGCAGAGCATGCCCGGTTCATGGCAACTCAAAAACCCAAGGCTTTGTCATCATGATTCGTAACTATCTAATCGCTGTACTGCTCGCGGCGAGCGTGACTCTTTCCGGCCCGGTGCTGGCGCAGGCTCAGCCAGTGCAGCCCACGCCTTCCACCGCACCAGCCGCGGCGCCGAGCGCGACGTCCAAAGCCGAAAACAAGGCGGCCAAGAACGCCAACAAGGCCGCCAGGGACGCTGACAAGGCTTCCAAAAAAGCTGCCAAGCAAGCGGCAAAAGCCAAGAACCAGGCGGCTAAAAAAGCCGGCAAGGCCGCCAAAGCGGCGGGCAAGGCCAAGCGGAAAGCCGATAAAGCAGCCATCGCAGCGCAGCTACCGCCGAGCACAAAACATAAAAAAGCCGCGCACCCTGCTCCGCCTCCGGCCAGTGCACCAGCCAACACTCCTGCCAGTGCACCAGCCGCCAGCAAGTCGGCGGGCGGGTGAGGTCATTGTTGTGACGGTTCTCGGGGAAGCGGTGAGCGTCGCAACGGCGATCTCACTGTGAGCATGTTTTGTCGGCCGCTGCGCGTGCTGAATCAGGGCAACTGAGGATAGTGTGGAATGGCCTGACTGAGGCAAGCCCACGGCTGTGCGCTAACCGTCCAGATGTCCAGCGTCGGCTGAAACGCCGAAGCATCATCCAGCGTCGTAAAGCGCACGGACAGAAACCCTGGGCTCGCGTCGCCGCGCGTAAACAAGGGCGAGCCGCATTGCGCGCAAAAGCTGCGCGTCGCTAGCGCACCGCTGCCCGCGCGCACCGAATACGTTTCCGGCGTACCCGTGATATCCATATCTGCGTCCGCGACGATAAAGCCCGAAGCAAACGGCGCGCCGCTGGCTCGCTGGCAATCCAGACAGTGGCAATTGAGCATCGCGGCGGGCGGGCGTGAGCACGTGTAGCGAATCGCACCGCAAGCGCATCCGCCGGAAAAGGGAGTAGTCATATCAAAGTTTCCTTTGCTGCTGACGCTGGAACTAAACGAAGGCGTAGCCGCCCGCCTTGGACGAGTGATCAGGTGCGCACTTCTTAGTTTGTAGTCGTGTGGCTTGCATAAAGCTCCGTGACTTGGTTTTTACGCATCTTCAATGCCAGGAAACTGTCTACGTCAAACTCGCCATCTTTGCCTTGGTATGTATACGAAATCACAGATGCGGGCGCTCCATTGGCAATGCCAAGTATGTTTTTTATTTTTTCAACGGAGCTGCCAAGCCAGATGCCGTGGTCTAGCGAGACCACCGCGATTTGTCGGGTCGCCACCGGGCACAGCGACGTTTTCGTGTCTGTGGATTCAAGTTGCTTTGCAACCATGCCGTCAATGTACTTGTGACCACCAAGCTCACTTGATGTGAGCCAGACACGCGCATGTACGTCTGGCAATGTGTAGCAAACCCACATGAGGAATTCGCCGGCATCTCCCTGGTGTTGGACAGGGGCCGCACCCAAAGCGCCAAGGACATCGTGGAACGTGGTCTTTTCAAAAGTTACGTGAAACGAGTCGAGTGTTACGCCCGTTGCAGGTTGGATATCAGTTCCAATGGGCTTGATGTCTGATGCTGGCCACGTGGGTGGCGGTAGGGAGTCTCCTCCGTAAGCTACGCCAGCAAACAACAGAACAAGCGTCGTGACGGCTAGAGTGAGTTTCATGGGAACCTACTGCTTGAGTTAAGCGGCTGCGCAGGCGTCGACCTCGACGAGTAGTCATGCCCTGCCCGGTGGAAACATGGCGCGGATTTTTGCACCCCATGACCGTTCGTAGAATGGCTTAACCGAGCCAAGCAGATACTCACTGACACCTGAATCGCCATGCTTTATTTCGACGAAGTCGACGGGCTGCCCTTGTGGCGCGGTGTCAGCGGCGACAGCACCCGCCTCTCTCATCGCGGCTTTCATATCGCCATCGCCATCAAAGCCTACAACCAGCACTGGCGCAGAGCTTGACTCGGCATCATGCATCAAACACAGATAGGCAGCTTTGATGCTTGGATGCTTCGCGAGCAGCGAGGTTAGAGACGCCACCATCTCAGATGGATAGTTGGCTGGCTGACCAAGCAAGACTTGTGTCGCCTTTTGGACCACGCGCTCCGTCGCCACATGGTTAACGCCGGTCGTCAGCAGAGCGTCTATCTCCGCAGGAAAAAATTCCTTTCCGTGGCTTAGCGCGGGATTGAGAATCAACGTGGCGCCACGGGTGGTTTCAAATAGATTGCGTGCCGGCATGGCCACAAATCGCGCCTCCGCCTTCAATACCCTCTGCAGGGCTTCGAGGCTGGAAAAGAATGGAATAAATGGTTTGCCATCTTTCTTCTCCCAGTTGACGATGGAAAGGTTGGCTCCCGCAGGAATCGTCGTATTTCCATCCCCCGGAACGTCTGTATGGCCAATGACGTAGACCTCTGATTCCAATAGAAGCCTGTAGAACGCCGGCCTGGTGGCCGGCTCGGCTGCTGCACGAGCCAAGGCCATCTCTAGCGAATTTTGTGCACCTTTCATCACCCCTCCCCTGGGGCTTGTAGCCAAAAAAGGTATCGGGAAAACTCGGCGCGGTGAGCGCAGCAATTACCTTGTCCCTGACACCATTTCCGCTCTTATTTTAGATCTGCAGCATTCTCTATTTAGGTGAACCTTACCCCGTTCGTGTAGAAACGTTGAAGCATCATCCAGCGTCGTGAAACGCACAAACGGTAATCCCGGACTGGCATAGCCGCGCGTAAACAAGGGCGAACCGCATTGCGGGCAGAAGTTGCGTCGCGAGATCGCCACTGCTCGCGCGCACCGAATACGCTTCAGACGTGCCCGTGATCTCCATGTTCGCGTTATTCCCATTTCGCCAGCAAGTGGCTCTGGCCGCAGGCAGTGCTTATAGTCGTCAATCCAAGTTCTTTGTCGTGTTCGATTGCGTCTCTGCCTCCCGTTCCCTTCCTTACGGTGGTCTCGGCATTTTCCCGTAGGCATTTTCATTGCAAAAAAAAAGGCGGCCCGCATGTAGCGAGCCGCCCGTTCCATTACCCAAGATCATCGGGGTAGTTGTGTCGCTACCGCAGCAGCCAGCACGTACGCCCGATCGACCCTGCCGAGTGGCGATCTTACGCGGCGCGGTTTTCCACCAGCTTCGGCTGGCTCGCTTCGCGGGTTGCGCCGATGGCGATCTTGCGGGGTTTCATCGCCTCGGGCACTTCTCGCTTTAGCTCGATCGTCAGCAGGCCGTTGATCAGCTGAGCCTGGGTCACATGCACGTGATCGGCAAGCTCAAAGCGACGAGTGAACGCGCGATTGGCAATGCCACGATGCAGATACTCGACGTTCTCGTCGTTTGCCTTGCGTTCGCCGGTGACGATCAGCAGGTTCGGCTGCATCGAAATGTCCAGCTCGCCTTCGGCGAAGCCGGCCACGGCCATGGTGATCTGATAGGCGTCGTCGTTGAGCTTGACCGTGTCGAACGGCGGCCAGTTATCAGCAGCCTGCGCGCGCGAGGCGTTTTCAAGCAGGGCAAACACGCGGTCGAAACCCACGCTGGAACGGTACAGTGGAGCAAAATCGAGATTGGTACGCATGACATATCCTCCTGGGAGCAATATGGAATCTGCCACCTCACGATGAAGTTGCAGTGCCGCCTGGGTAGCCGGCGCGCAGAAATATATTTTTCCTTCGGCGTGTTTTCAAGACCCGGGTTTCAGCTTTTATTTAATTTTCCATGCGCACGGGTGTGCCGGTCGTCAGCGCGCGGAACTAAAAAAGTTCAGAGACATTGTCGGACGCACCGGCGAGTTTTTTTGCTGGTGCGCTTCAGCGTTAGAAGCGGCGGAAATAGCCCTGCCTATCGGTGTATGACAAGGTCAGGTTCACTTCCTCGGCTGATTTAAGTGAACCTGACCCCGTCTCCGCGGGCCAAGCATCCGAATAGCCGTCTAGATGGCTGACGATAAGGGGCTCTGACCCGGTTAGCTCTGACCCGTTTTTCTATAAGCATCGCCGCTTTGAACAACGGCGAGCAGCACTGCGGGCAAAAGCGTTCGCAGGCATGGGAATCCGTCCATTTGTCGCCACAATGAAACCGATGAAGTCTTTCCCTTCGCGCCGCTTTCTCACAAGGCTGAGCAGAAAAGTCGACTCTGACCCCAGTTTCGCACCTCTGGCCAAGCTTTTGAATAGCCGTCTAGATGGCTGCCGATAAGAGGCTCTGACCCGGCTAGCTGGTTTCGGCTAAAAGACCCAGCCCTCTCTTTCCATTAAGCCCTCGAGATCTAAAACGGGAATCCTAAAATGCTCGCAAATGTTGGGAATCTTCACGGCGTTGGGCTTACCCCGCTCCATAGTTACGACCATTCCTCCGACTGAGAAAGCTCGGGCAATGATAAACGCGTCTGCGTTCCGGCCGCCTTTTATAAGCTTCTGCTTCTCTATATTGGCTTGGAAATGTGGAACAGCATAAATCGCAGCCACGAACGCAGCTTCTTTTGCGTCGGGAGTTGCAAAAAGCTTGGAATTAGCTTTCGCCCAAGCGGTATCTGCACCGACAACCCCATCATGAAGCTCGTGATAAGCCTCGCGCGCTGACGTTATCCGACCATCTGCAACAAGTGCGTCGAACTGCTTCCATAGTGAAACGAAGCGAGACCGATAGTAATTTTTGTGGAGCGCCGAAATAACGTTCGTGTCCAAGACATACATCAGAGGCCACCTCCAGCAAATTTTTCTGCGAAGGTCGGCAAGCTCTTAGGCTTGAGGTTCAGATATTCCGCGAGCTGCCTACGATCAAAGCGCTGCTGGTAATACCTCGTAAATGCAAGATCGATATAACGCTGCCCTAAATAGGCACGGTGGCTGTTGTAGTAGTTGCCTGAGTCTGATGCTTTGGGCTTCATCTGCGCAGCCCAATCGTCAGCAGCGGCCGCGTATTCCTCAGCATCGACAAGATTTCGGTCAAGGAATTTTCTGTAGATTACTTCGCGACTGACATTGAAATAGTCAGCAAGTTGTGTAGCAGCGTCGCGGCCGATTTTGATCCCCTCTAGCATCCTGTCTAACAGTTCATCAGGAACCAAGACCCGTGCAGCTAGAGCGTTACAAATGATCTCGATCTTTTGCTCTGCAGTTCCTTGGTAATGCAGAAACGAATCATCAAGAATGTCTACACCGCTTGTATGGAAAAGTAGATGACCTAGCTCATGGAACAAAGTGAAAATTTGACGTGACTTTGTTGAACTATTATTGATGTAGATGATCGGGAATTCATCATCATAAAGACAGAAGCCAAAATAGTTTGGCGCGTGAAAGGCGTCCTTGAAGACGTAAATGCCGGCGCGTGTAGTGAAAATCTCGCGCCACGCCTCAAGAGATTCGTCCACACTTTTCCAACTTGACTGCTCCTCAATACTTACTTTCAAGTAAGCGCGAATCTCTGAGGCGATTACGTCTATTGAGCTATTCGGCGAGAACTCCAGATCGCGCGTGATTAAATTGGGCGCTGAATTCCGCTCGTCATTTAATTCCGCTAGATTCAGTTGCATCGCCTGCCCGCGACGCAGAAACATGCGAACGGTACGCGGAATAGCAGAGAAATCTCCTGACGTTAATGTGCGGAATGATTTCTCAAGCGAAGGCAAAGTCGGAGGATCGGGAAAGAAAAAGACAGCTACCGGCGTCTTGAACTTTTCAGCCATTTGCTCCACTTGGGAGTAGGACGGCAAAGCGTCACCCATTTCCCATTCCGCGATCTTTTTAAAGATGCGGCCTGCCTCGTCCATCGAATAGCCCGCTCGCTCACGCGCCCAACGCACTACAGCGGGCGTAACTGGCAGGCCTTCTTTTAATTCTGCCATATGAGCCTTCGACAAGATCCAATGATTCCCTGATAGTTCAAAGCCTAGGCGAGCGTAATTGCTGGTGGCTTTATTTCGAACACAGTACGTCAGATGCGTGGAACAAAAAAGGACGGCTTAGCGCCGCCCTTTTTTGCCATCAACTAAAAAGTTGGCTTAACCGCACTTCGAATACCCACAATTCAAGCACGTCTGACACCCATCCATCAGCACCAGCGCCTGCGTGTTGCACTTGGCGCAGAGCGTAGCGCCGGGCGGGAAGCCGGCAGCGTTGAGCTTGGGTTTGCTATCGCTAGCTGCCGCGGCCGCTGCCGGCGCAGCAACTACGTCAGAGTTTTTTTTTGCGCTGGCCGCCTCATAGGCAGCGCGCTTGTCGGCGATGAGCTGGCGGGTGGATTCGTCCATCTCGGGGTCGTGGATCATGCCGATGTTTTTCATGTGCTGCTCCACCACCGTGCCGATCTCGGCGACGATGCTGGGCATGTAGACGCCGCCGGACTTGAAGTAGCCGCCGCGCGGGTCGAATACGGCCTTCATCTCCTCGACCAGAAAGGTGACGTCGCCGCCCTTGCGAAACACGGCGGACATGATGCGGGTGAGCGCCACGATCCACTGAAAGTGGTCCATGTTTTTCGAGTTGATGAAGATCTCGAACGGGCGGCGCTGCTCGTGCGGCGTGCCGGCGTTGAGCACGATGTCGTTGATGGTGACGTAGAGCGCGTGCTCGAACAGCGGCGACTTGATCTTGAAGGTGGAGCCGACGAGGGTATCGGGGCGCTCCACGCTTTCGTGCATCTGGATCACTTCGGCCATCGGCGGCTCTTTGGACGCGAGCGGCACAGCGGCCGCAGGCGCGGCAACCTTGTCTTCGGGTTTGACCACGTTGTAGCCGGTGATCTTTTTGTCGATTTTGGTCGCCATGATGTTCTTCTGTGTTGGGGCGTTATAGAGATAGATATGGTGCTTGCGGGCAGCCAATGAAAGGTGCCTGGCGGTGCGGCTGGCTCACGCGGCGCGTTGGCGCGGAGCGATAAACGTCGGTACGGATGCTGGTTCAAAACGCACCCGGCCCGGCGCGTGGCCGGACCGGGTGCGGTACGGCTTACTTCTTTTTTGCAGTGGTTTTCTTGGCAGCCGCGGACTTTTTCGGACCCGCCTTGGCTACCTTTACGGCCACTTTCTTGCTGGCAGTGGACCTTTTCACCGTCTTGGGGACGGCTTTCTTCGTACTGGCGGATTTCTTGACGGCCGCCTTCTTTGGCGCGGCTTTCTTGCTTGCCGACTTTTTGCTGCTGACCTTCTTTACGACCTTGGCGGCGAACTTCTTGACCGCTTTGGCGGCTTTCTTTTCCGCGGCGCCCACTTTCTTGACGACCTTGGCAATCGTCTTTTTCACGGACGACTTGGCGGTCGATTTTTTAGCGGGTAACTTTTTGGCGGCGGACTTTTTCACCGGTGCCTTTTTGGCAGCCACTTTCTTGACGGCTACCTTTTTGGCGACTTTCTTGACGGCCTTTTTCACGGCTTTCTTCACCGCGACTTTCTTGGCCGCCGCTTTCTTGGCGACTTTTTTAGCGACGGCCTTTTTCGGCGCGGCTTTTTTGGCAGCTGCCTTCTTGGGTGCCGCTTTCTTGGCGGCTGCCTTTTTCGGCGCGGCCTTTTTCACTGCCGCTTTTTTCACGGCCGCTTTTTTCGGCGCCGCTTTCTTGGCGACTTTCTTTGCCGCCGTCTTTTTGACGACCGGTGCCGGTGCCTGCGCTACCGCGACGGGCGCGGCAACGGGCTCGGGAGCCGGTGGCGTTTCTGCGACAACCGGTGCTTCCGTGACGGGTGGTGTTTCGGTGTTTTCTACTTCGGTGTCGATAGACATAATGTTGAGTTCCCCTCCGATGAACGACGTTGATTTACCGCACGCAGGACGCGTGCGACTTGTCAGAACTTGCCGTAATAACCTTCCTTCAAGGCATCGAAGAGGTTGGCGGCGGAATGCATTTCGCCGTCGTACTCCACTTGCTCGTTGCCTTTCAGTTCGAC